>Ga0185299_10001781_pt1 | contig 37911 bp, 41 predicted proteins | sample PaiPotPPA55metaG_FD_128002 | JGI IMG/M metagenome (GOLD analysis project Ga0185299, IMG submission 128002) | Iron sulfur acid spring bacterial and archeal communities from Banff, Canada, to study Microbial Dark Matter (Phase II) - Paint Pots PPA... ...
TACAGGCAATCGGGCCGCTGACCGGCCCAAGCCAACTGAACAGGTCAAGCCCTGCAAGCTAGCCTTTGGAAAGTTGTTCCTTCGATCTTAAACGGGAGCTCGGTAACCTTGACTGGTTAGGTTAAGGCCCGGATTGTGTTGCCGATGCTGCGAGAAATTCTATCGCCCTCACAGTCGTGCAGAATTGGCTGATGCAGCCCACGGCAAAGCCATACCTACCGCCCGATTAGGGGTCGCCGCTAATCACCCCAAGCGGCGGCCCCGCCCATCGCCGCGTCATTCGGGAAGCCCGCCGTTTTTAAGGCGGAGCGCATGTTTTCAAAGAAAACGGGATCCCTCCATTCCGCTAAACTGGAAATGGTGAATGTCGGGTCTGCGCGTGAGAGCGGGCATTGCTCATGCAGTTGGCATGTTTGTTTGGTGCCGCCAATAACAGACATCACAGATGGCAATTTCTCGACGATGATGCTGCTACCGCCAGCGTGAAGGTAATGTTCACGAGGTCTGCCGCGATTCTACGACTGAACGGCTAGGCTATGGAGCGGCGCTCTGGTCAGTAGCAGAGAAACAGCACTAGTGTGCATGAGCATCCAAAAAACCAAAAATGATGTTCATGTCGGATTGCGCAGGTAGGTCGCCGCCCGAATCGTCATCGATAACACGTTGACACGCTTCAATTGTAGGATTGTCGCCGAGGTCGTTGGCCGCCTCAAGAACCGTCCATGCCGTTTCCACCCAAATATTGTCCGGCTTTGCCCAGCTCGCAGCTGCACTAAAAGACTTATCTACGGATACGACCTGTATTTCCTCGGATGCCGTCATTAGTGCCCCCTACTTCGTTTTAGGGCTTCATAAGCATCGAAATTTAAGAACTACGTCGTGGACTAGCTCGCATTTGAGCCTGCCGCGTACGAAACGTTCACCATGAGGACGTACCGATCATCGGTCGCTGCCGAGTAAACTCCGGCTCAAATAACCCGATAAAAATCAGCGGAATTCCAATCTCGTTCGTTCAAATTTGGTCGCTATCGCTGAGCCACCGTTTATTTCAGGCAACCAACCATTTTAGGCGACCCATGAACCACTCGCTGTACAGCGCTGATCGTCAAACACACCGAAGGATAATTGGGTCGGCGTTTGTGACAATATTTTTCACGACAATGCTCGGCGCCGCGGTCATGTCAAAGTTCGATCAGCAACCCGTGCAGTCTTCAGCTTCCGTCCTCAGAGCCGGAATACCGATTGCCACAACTGACGGCGGCTATTTCATCGTCCGTTGAGGCGTTGTGTTTGCGGGGGCGTCCGCGTATGTCTGGTCCCGTGCTTTCCGCGCATCAGATCTTATGGAATTTGCATGCCGACGACACCTGGCCGCCGATTGTCCGCTTTGGTGCCGCAAGGGGACGCCAAACGCGCTGCAGACGCGAAAATGAATAGCCGACCTGGCGGAAGCAGATTTCAATGAGTGACGAACTGTTGCGCAAGTTGGAGGAGCGTCTTGGTCCGCTCCACGCACGACAGCGATTGGGGATTGAGAAGGATCACGAAGCGCAAGTTTTCGGTCAGGGCTTGACCTTCTTTCATTTAGAAAATTGGTACTCAGCGCCAGCCATTATTCGAACCATCCTGAAATTGACTGGTCTCTATTGGCGGGCACGGCGGAACGCAGAGAGCATCGTTGTTAGACGAAACGACCTGAGGTTTGCCGAACTGCCGCCGGCATTTGACGGCTTCACTATTTTGCATATCAGCGACCTCCATGCGGACATGAATGAGGTTGCCATGGGGAACTTGATTCAATTGGTTAGTGACATGCGATATGATTTGTGTGTTCTAACCGGAGATTATCGGGGGAAGACTTTCGGCCCGTTCGAGCCTGCCCTAGAAGGGGTGGCGAAAGTGCGAGCTCAGCTTAAGAAGCCCATTTTTGGCGTGCTCGGCAACCATGATACAATTCAAATGGTTCCGGCGATGGAAGCCATGGGCATAGGGATACTGCTTAACGAATGTGAAGCAATCGCACGCGGAGATCAGCGCATCTATCTGGCCGGAATTGACGACGCACACTTTTATAGAGTCGATAATATCGAAAAGGCGGCGTTGCGGATCCCTGAGAGCGCATTTTCGATACTGCTGTCTCACACGCCAGAAGTTTATCATCAGGCTGCGCATGCCAATTTCAATCTTATGTTGAGCGGGCATACGCACGGAGGCCAAATCTGCCTGCCCGGGTCTATTCCGATCAAATTGGAGGCGGTGTTGCCTCGACGGATGGGCGCTGGCGCCTGGCAGTACCAGAGCATGACCGGCTACACCTCTGTAGGCGCGGGATCGAGCGTCCTTCCAGTGCGTCTCAATTGCCCGCCCGAAATTGCTTTGCATTGCCTTCGGCGAGCGTGATTGGAAAGCTCATCGCTGACCGTCGACCGAATTTCCGCTTAAAATCAAAAACGGGCACCAGAATTCGCGTGATGGCGGCTGCTTTTTCGACGCGCGGAAGGCAAGTCTACTAAACGACACCCTGTTATCAAGGCATGACCGGTTCGATTGTCCGGTCGTCGTCAGATCTGCTGACTAGGCCATCTCGAGCCATGGACTCGATCATCGGCCAGCTTTGCCGGAAGAATGTCGTAGCCTCGTAAATATTGGACGCCTGCACTTTGACGCCACAAGCCTGTCGCCCGCCCTCGTTCGCTATTTGAAAATGGAACGTATAGCCGCCTAGGTACCTGTATCCAATGCGGCATAAGAATTCCTAAAGCCGCCCCAACTTTGGCAACGAAGCAGGCCGAAAAGCTCGCAACCATGGCTCATCCACTCCCGAAGTGCCCGGCTAAAGAACTTGGCGAAATGCTTGGTTCCTCATCTTGCAGCGGGCGCCCCTCGGGCTGGCGGAAACTCCATTCTGTCGTTGGTCCGGCAATAGCGGCCTGCGAACATGCGACCGACTGGATGATACTGATCCATGTGCACTCGCATTAGGTTGCCGTCCCACAGTTCGTCGCGAATGTGGAAATTTACGCCTTCCCCCATAATGAGCTGCCGGTCGCCGTTTTAGACCCGACCGCGCAGCGAAACCCCGAGGCGCCGAAACCTTCGTCGCGGCAAAAACGCATCACTGCTAAAAAGACCGCGGCCGTGCCCACGGAGCCACAGCCCGTTGAACAAAGGCAATGTCCGGTTTACCCGATAGCGACCGAACAGCGGACATCGCGCGAAGTCTCAAACGTGTACGTATTAGTCTTCTGGGCGATCGACTTCGTTTCGGTCCATTTTTAGAGGGCGGAGCACGCCGCGGTTGGCGAGCTCCGCGATCCACTCTACGCTGTAGCCGATCTCCGCGAGCACCGCCTCTGTATCGCAGCCGAGCTCCGGGGCAGCCCTTCGAAGGGCGCCCGGCGTACTCGATAAACGCGGAACAATGTTGTGCATTAGAATTGTTCCGGCATGCTCGTCAGGAAACTCTATGAGCGCCTCGCGGGTCTTAACATGCTGATCCTCGATCAGTTGCCGAACGTCGTACACCTGCCCTGCAGTTACCTCCGCGGTCCTGAAAATGTCGAGGCATTCGTCGCGGTTTCGCCCACCAATCCACGTCTGGATAATCTTATCGAGCTGATCCACGTTTTTAAGTCGATCCGAGTTGGAGCGGAATCTGGCATCGTGGATTAGCTCGGGTTGCCCAATCGCAACAAACAACCGTTCAGCCATTGATTGGGTGGATGCTGAAACCGCGACATACCTTTCATTTTTGGAGCAGTAAACGTTACGCGGGGCAACTACGCCCGAACGACTGCCTGTACGCTCTGGTATCTTTCCAGTCGCCGCATATATTGCAGGATCCGGCCCCAAAATGGATAACAGTGGCTCCAGCAGAGAAAGGTCAATGATCTGCCCACCCCCGCCGCGCTCCTTATGCCGCACAGCCACCAGAGTAGCGAAGGCACCGTAGACCCCCGCCACCATGTCTCCCAGTGCCATGTTTGGCAATGTTGGTGGCCGATCAGCATAGCCGTTTTTTGCAGCGAAGCCAGACATTGCTTCAATAAGGCTTCCAAAGCCCGGACGGTCCCGATAGGCACCGGTCTGCCCATAACCGGATATCCGTACTATCACTAAACCTGGATTGCGACTTAGAAGCGTGTTCGGTCCAATCCCCATCTTTTCTAACGTCCCGACTTTGAAGTTTTCGACAAGAACATCTGCATCTTTCACCAGATCAAGCAGCACCGCTTTGCCTTGTTCAGAACGCAAATCTAGGGAGAGGCTCCGTTTGTTGCGCCCGTAGACCTTCCAGTGCGTGCTTAAGCCATCATCTCTGAGCTCGCGGAGGGAATCGCCTTTACTTGGGTCTTCGACTTTGACCACGTCGGCTCCGAAATCTGCCAGAAGCACGGTGAGCATATTTCCGGCGATAAATCGTGACAGATCAACAACGCGAATACCGTCCAGTGGCAGGGTCGTCCCAGATACCATCGTCATCATAATTTCGCTCCGTCATGTCTTGGCGCTAATAAAACAGTCCCAGCGAGTGCGCGTCCCCTCACGTGCAAGTAGCAATCCAACTCTGAAGTGATAAAGTAGCAAAGTCGTTCACGCTCGGGTACGCGAACTTTCAGATGAGTGCCCAATGATCTGTCGGTTGTGTGGCGCCAGCAATAGTGACGGTCAGAAATTCTGCGGCGGTTGCGGGACTCGCCTAGCGCAATCGTGTGGAGTGTGCGGCCGTGAACACCTCCCAGGCGAAGACTTCTGCGGCGAATGCGGCTCGGTGTTGGCAAAGCCACAGCTGGGCGACGCATTACTTCCAAACGCAGAGCGCCGCGAGGTAACGGTCATGTTCTGCGATTTAGTGGGATCAACTGCGATCGGATCGCACATTGATCCCGAGGTCTTCCGACAAATACTGGCCGAATACCATGGGTGTATTTCTAGTACGGTCGCCAAGTTCGAAGCGTTTGTAGCGCATCGTCTGGGGGACGGCGCAGTTGTGTATTTTGGTTGGCCGACGGCTCACGAGGCTTGTGCAGAGCGCGCGGTTCGAGCGGGTTTGGCCGTAATCGACGCGATCGGACGAGCTCCGATGGTTGGTGAAGCACTCCAAGTACGGATCGGTATCGCCACGGGACTGGTCGTGGCAGGGGAATTCCCGCTACGAGGAATCTCTCCCGAGCATGAGATAGTTGGAGACACGCCCCACCTCGCGGCGCGTCTTCAGGCCTTGGCTGAACCAGGGACGCTCGTCGTTTCGCAAGAGACGCGCAGACAGATCGGAGAAGTGTTTTCTTGTCGTGACCTTGGAGAATTTGCGATCAAAGGTTTCGACTTCCCGATTCGGGCATGGCAGATTTGGGGCGAGAGCAAGGTGCGAAGTCGCTTTGAAGCTATGCATTCCGCTCCTTTGCCCCCAATGGTCGGCCGAGACGAAGAGCTGGAACTTCTCTTGCGACGGTGGAAGCAGGCGGGCGCGGGTGAGGGACGCGTTGTTTGGATTTCTGGCGAGGCAGGAATAGGGAAGTCCCGTTTAGTTCAAGCAATGACGGAGCGCTTACGCGACGAGATCTATTTTCGTTTGCGATACTTCTGTTCGCAACACAGTCAGGACACGGCGCTCCATCCAGTCATCGCCCAGCTTCGGCATGATGCCAAACTCGGCATCGATGATCGAGAAGACAAAAAACTTGCTAAGCTCGAGTTGCTACTATCTCCTGGTACTCCATCTGACGAAGAGACTGCGCTGTTCGCCGATTTGCTTTCCATCTCCCTCCCGCAACAGCTTCCGGCGCTTCAACTAAGTCCGCAACGAAAGAAAGAAAAAATTCTAGAGGCGCTTATCGGTCAATTGGAGCGCCTAGCTGCGGACCGGCCAGTATTGATAATCCTGGAGGACGCGCACTGGGCCGATCCAACTACGCGCGAGCTTTTGGAGCTCGTAGTACATCGCGTTGAAACCCTGCCGATCCTTTTGATCGTAACATCACGGCCCGAGTTCCATGTACCTTGGATAGATCGTGTTGGCGTCGCGTTGATGACCTTGAGTAGGGTGGGGCGGCGGCAAGCGATTGCAATCGCGGCGCAGGTCGCAGGAGCTGCAGCCCTGAATCATGAACTGCTTGACCGGATTGTAGTTCAGGCGGAGGGAATACCACTCTTTATCGAGGAACTGACGAAGAGCGTTGTGGAGCGCACTAGTTCTTCGCCTGCGGCTCAACCAATCGTCTCTATTCCTCAGACGCTCCAAGCTTCGCTCATGGCGCGCCTAGACCGCCTTCCGAGCGCGAAATTCGTTGCGCAATGTGGTGCAGTAATTGGTCGAGAGTTTCCTTACCAACTACTGGCTGCGGTAGTCCAACAGCCGGAATCCAACCTGTTGCAAGCTCTAGATCAACTTGTCAGTGCCGGTCTGGTATTTCGTCTCGACGAGTCGCCTGACTCCCGTTATCTGTTCAAGCACGCGCTGGTGCAGGATGCGGCCTACGAGAGCCTTCTGCGAGCCAGCCGCAGCGCGATCCATTCTAGAACTGTACAGGCCATTCACAAGGTCATACCGCATGCGGATGATGCCTGTCCTGAATTGCTGGGTTATCACTGTGCGCAGGCAGGGCTCATTGAACAAGCGGTACGACACTTCACCCGCGCAGGTGAGCTATCGATCACTCGGTCTGCAATGGAGGAGGCGCGCGCCCATCTGGAACAAGGAGCCGCGCTGGTTAAATCACTTCCGGACGGAGCGGCGCGCTGTGGACTAGAAGCTGAATTGCTACTCGCCCTTGAGACTGTCGGGATTGTCACTCACGGTTACAGCGATGAAGCAACTGGGAGTACTAGCGAGAGGGCCGTTACGCTCGCTCGGCGAGCGGGGCAAGACAAACTGCTGATTCATGCGCTTTTTGGTGAGTGGGCCTACAGGTCTCATGTGGGCGACCTCTCCGGCTCGTCAAATGTTGCTCAGGAAATGGTTGCGATGGCGGAGCGGCAAGCCGATCCGTTCATCTGGAGAGAAGCATCTATATCGCTTGGCATGAACTATTTCTTCTCTGGACGTTTTGTTAAGGCGCGAGAAATTTTTGAGAGTTGTCTAGCGAAGCTTGAGAGCGAAAAAGCATTGGTCCTTGAAGGCCTGCATCCACAAGACGCTGAAGTCCATGCTCGATGCTTCCTTGCGCTTCAGCTTGCTTGCCTAGGCCATTTTGAGCAATCGGCGTTGGAGACGGCAAAGGGAATACAACGGGCACGCAAGCTCCTGCATATGCCTTCACTCGCGGTCGCCCTAACTGTTGGATGCCGGCAAGCTTGGCTAACCCGCAATGAAGATCTGCTAGCTGACAGGTCTGCTGAATTAGTCGAGTTGTGCAGGGAGCAGAGATTTCCATATTGGCTCGCTCGGGGCTATTGCTTTGCCGGCTGGGTTGCCGTGCAGCGAGGTCAGTTTAGTTATGGCATTTCCTTGCTGAACGAGGCGCTTTCAACTCTCCGTGCTTCGGGTGTCGTACTCTGGAATATAAACGGGTTGGTGGGGGAGGCCTACGCTCGGGCAGGAGATAGTCAAAATGCCTTGCGCCACATTGACACCGCCTTGCAGGTTTCGTCGCAGACTGGCGAGGTCTGGGGTGACGCTGAACTCCACCGGATCAAAGGTGAAATTCTTCTAACGCCCCCTTTCGGCGGAAAGGCTGTGGCGGAGGAGAACCTGCTGCAGGCGATCGACATTGCTAGAAGCCAAGCAGCAAAGCTGTGGGAGTTGCGAGCTTCAACTAGCTTGGCACGGCACTGGTCTGCGGTTGGCAAGGGCGCGGCAGCGCACGCTCTGTTAGAGCCAATCTTACATTCAATTGAAGCGCACGCCGATATACCCGATCTTTCCGACGCTAAACATGTGTTAGCGCTCGTTCGTTGATTGCTTGCCTTGTAGCCCAGAACTTATTTTTTGACCTTAGCGTCGGCCTTGGGATCGGGCCTCGTCAAGGAAACACTGATTAAGCGTTCGGTGGACTTGACTTCTATGGAGTGACTGCGTCCATCGTTGATCTTTAGGCGCAACGGTATTGGCTTAGGTTCGTGAAATAGCGCATCGCGATACGCTGCAGTCAAGATACGCTGGATGAGGGGTGGGATTGTCAGTACGCGACGGTAACGTTTGAGGTTGCCGAACGGAATATGAGCGATGCAGCCGAGTGCTTCACTGATATCCAGGTAGTCAGCTCGAGGGCCAAGTTTGGCGATCCGTCTTGCTGAATGTCTTATTTGCGCCGTGCCAAATGCTCGATTGACATTGCGTTCCAACTGAGTCCGCTGCGCAGCTCCCCCCATCGCCAACTCCTATTAGATTGTGCCATCACGCTGGTGTTGATTCAGATTAAGCCAATTGATGCCGAATGAGAATAGAAACTAAACTAAGCTAGCAACTTAGACGCTTGTCTCTAGTCAAAATGTCCGCGACCAACTTCCGGGTTCGCTTGCTGCGGCAAGTATCGATCGGCTTTCGTGCCGCAATATCGGCCGAGCCGAGCGAGAATTACTGTCCGGATCTCAGGTGGTAGTGGTAACATATGACCTCTGTGGGGCTTTCTATTAGGAGCTCTGGAAGTATCGCATGTGGGGACGGACTTTTCGCAAAATCGTGCCGCGCATGCGCCGGCTTTTCAGGTGTTGAGCTTTGCGTCGAGATTGCCCAATCGACAGCGGCGAACAGTTGGTCAGACATATGCGCAAGCTGATCGGACACACGCCCATCGCACGCTCTCATGAACGCGGCAACAACACGTCGACGCTCTCACGACTTTCCCCCAATGGCTCGACCCGAGCGCAATAAGTAGAGTGCACGAGGTTCAACCACATTTGGTCGGGCAGAGGAGACTCAGGTGTGGGTGGCTCAATTCCTCGCGAGTTAAGGTCGCGCATAAAGACCTGCACGATGCGTTCGAGAGTCAGCGGTGTTTCCTCGTGGTCGTCAGAACCAACTGCCGGCCCGACGCGTCCCTTCCACAGGATCGAAATGCGGATCTGTTCGTCGGAATAGGTCTGGATTGTCCGATCGCCATCAGTGATCACCCATGCACCACCAGCGATGTGCTGGATTTGAGAATCGCGAGTGATCGCCGGAGTTATTGGAGCAGGATCGCCGATCCAACCAATTCGATGGTACATCCGATCGCTGTCTGCCGCGAGCGCTCTATTAGTTAGGGGCGGTAATTCGCGCAGCATTGGCCCATCGAGGCCACTGGGCCAATAGTCATACGCTCCGCCAAGTCCTTCATAGAACCAAACAACCACTCCTGCCTCGAGTATGCGCCATGATTCGAAGAGGCCTGAGCTTCCCATGGCTTGCAGCAAGTGGATTGGATAGCGGTCGCGGGTAGCGCCCAGAAACGAAGGGATATCGACGTGGATGGCGCCGGCGGGCATGGGCGCATTCACATTTACGGCGACCGTGTTAGGAATCACATTGGTTGTATCGAATAATCTAGATGCGGCTTCGCGGAGGTGTTGATTCTCAAGGATGGCCTCCACCCCGTCGACGAGCGGCTTGCCATCCCTAGCCCACGTGCCGCGGAACCATGGCAGCACTCCAGCCTCGGCGTGCACCGCTGTTCCTATCCGCATTGGAGAGACGGGCAAATACCCTGTCATAGCTCTATACGGTCCGTGCCGTTCGACCAGCGCTCGAATAGCAAGCGGATCGTCAAAGACTTTGGCGATGCGGATTGGCGGCCTATTCATACGAGTAGAGTTCTCAACGTCAGGACGCACCATTGTCCCGTCAAGTGAGATAGCAATATGCTCATCTCCGGATCAGGGCAAATAACATACCCTCCATCGGTAACCAGAAACAGTCTGAACGATGAAACACCCTTGTCAAGGCTGAGACAAGGCCGGCGCTAAGAGTTATCGAAGCCCAGAGCTCGGCCTCGATGCCGGAATCTGCCCGTCCGGCGATGCAGTGGTTGATCGAATGAAACGATTGCCGCCGCGGTGCCAATCTTGCTGGCCGTCGTGCTGACCTTAGCATTGGCAGCATGGTCATTCGATCCTTGGCTGGTGTTTCGTGCCCAGAGGTAATCTGGTCGCGGGCGATGTCGTGCTTGCTCAAAAGATTGCCTTGGAAACGAATGAGACCGGCGCATTGGCAGTGGCGAACAGATTTCCAGTGCAGCTGCCTCGTCGAAGGTCGGCGAGGTCGCCTTGTCGCCTAGGCCGTACTCCTTGGAGAACCTGAACGATTTACTTCGTGGGATCGCGTTCAAACATCGACGACAGCGAGACGTCCAAGGCTTCGCAGATGCTATAAAGACGCGCTGCACTGACCCGGTTGACGCCGCCTTCATATTTTTGAATTTGCTGGAATGAAACGCCCAGTTCTCTGCCAGGCTGCTCTTGGCTCATACTAAGCGCGAGCCTTCGCTCCCGCATCCGAACGCCGATGTACCTGTCGACCGCGCTCGGGCTCCTTGGAGAAATTTTCCTTTTTGCCTTTTTCATCGTCGTTGACTTTCAACGAGTTGGAAGAAGCAGTACCCCCGAACGGCGACGTCGCGATCGACATCTGAATGAAGTGGCGACTTGCCCTTGGGCATAAGCACCCAGTCCTTACGCTTAAGGTGAGCCGGTAACCGGCTGCCCGGCATCGTCGCCAGACGCAAGGTCCGGTCGGTCGTTCCACGATAGACGTCATAAACGATCTTGCTGCTCATTGATTGACGATAGCAATGGCGCCGATCCCCGCAATCGCATAAGCGGTTTAACCTTACCCCTTAAGGGTTGTGCAACTGCCCGTTACCGAATTAAAGTTCGCGGCCATTACCGCGTGGGGGATGCGGGCCATGCCAAGCGGGACCGTTACTGACAAGGTGACGTTCGATATTGTCGATAACCGCGGTAAGCCTGTCGCGTACAATTTGCGGGTGAAATAAGAGAATACGAGCGGAGATGTTGGCGCTGACCCGTTGATGAGGTCCGCTACGCAGTCAACGGCGAGTTTTCATGCGCGGCCGGAGTGTCCGCTTCGCATCAACAGCCGATCTTCGTCGATCAGATGTTATGGAACAGTCGGTCAGTGGCTGAGCCTTTGAGGCCGTTCAACCTTCTGAGCTCGTCTAGCATCCTCCGACGCATCTCGGCTGCCTTGGCCGCGTATGCTCCATGACTGGGCTTTGCTCGAAAGTAAATTTCGTCTCCAGTTGGGTCCAGTTGATAGATGGCTCGCTGCTGATAATTCTGAGCAAAGTGCGGCAAATTCAAAACTGTCAGTCCACGGCTTTCGAGATGTCGTTTGATCGATTGGTCTTCTTTCCTCAAAAGGTTGATGGCCTGCCATCCCGGTTCGCCGAAAATCACGACATGAGTAAGGGTGCTCAGTCTTTCAATGTCTCCAATGAATCGATTTAGTACACAATATGATGCGACCCGCGAGGCGGCTATGTCGGGCGCCGCATATTTGTAGCTTCCATCGACTTTGAGGCAGCACTTCACCAAGGAAGTGGTGAAGATATCGTCGCTGTCATTCAAATCCTCCGAACAACCAATGTTCAACGCCCTCAGAAATCCGTGCGCATTAAGTAATGCCTTTATGGTCTTTTGTGCGCCCGCAAATGTCGCTTTCTTTGCAGCAAGTTCAACGCTGTTGATCTCCATCAGGTCAGAGAATTTCTTCGATTGCGCACCCGGAGTTATCCCTACAAGGGCAAGCTTAGGTGCGCGAGGCGTATTACCCAACGGAGAAAAGATTAACTCGCGCGTTCCTTCTTTCGAAATGATCAGATCAGCATCCGTAAAATGGTCTTGGTCAAAAACCCCGTCTCCGCCCTGACAGCAATAGTCCGCGAGACGCACTGGGCGCATCGGTCACTCCATTCTTGCTTGTTGTCTTTTCGAGATTTAGACCGGTTGAAGGAGCGGCAAGCCGCATTCTGACAAAAACGCAGCTGTTCCGTCGTAAAAGGCCGCCGGCCGGGTGGCGTCTTCAGGATCACCTTCCGGAATAAATATCACCAGGCCCTGCCGCGCTCGCGTGAGTAGCACACGATACGCGTTCGTTAGATAGATCTTGCGGTTGTCGTCGTTGACGTTCTGCCATTTCGTTCCCGTGAACCGATGGAAAGCCCATTTACCGTTGACGGATCGGAAGTCGGCATCCCAGCAGACGCCAACCCAATCGAGTTCCAATCCCTGGATGTCGAATTCGGTCGCAGGATCCTCGAGATAATGCGACGAACGCACATCGTCCTTGCCATTCAAAAACCAATGAGTGGCGTCAATCTTTTCATGAACATTGATGCCAAGCGGCTTTAATCGCGACGCACCCGATGATGCGACAAATCCAACCCGCTCACTTCCCCTCGCCTGCTCTCTGAGCCAAGTCCGTGCAACAGCAAGATCGCGGGTCAATTTGATCGGATACGTTGCCTCGATCTGTTCATAGAGATCACGCGCAGCCTCGACCTCTCCGGCCACAACGGCACCGACGAATTCTGACAGCTTTTCTGCGCGAAATGACCTGATCGAAACCGCCAGGTGCAAATGTTTGTAGACGGTTACGTCCACCTCACCCAACATAGCTTTGAGGTCTTGTCCCCAATGGTAATCGCGATGAGCCAACTGCGGAGACGTAAACACCTTCCAAGTTGAAAATCTCAATTGCAACGCCTGGAACCACTCTGTTAGCCCTGCCTCGCCTGCATTGATCTCCTGGCCGCCACCAATCAAGCAGATCACCACGCACCAATCATCATGACGGTCCATGACACTGATCAGAAATGCCGGCTCCGACATATCGAAATCGGCGATACCCTTCTTACGTGACATGAAATTGGCGAGATGATCGCGGTCCCACGCGCGTTGGGCCTCGTCGAACACCGCAACGCGCTCGATCGGCGCCTTCAAATCGGCTAGATTGTCGTCTCGGAAATGCATGATGTTCTGGATAAAGCTTTTCACCTTTCGCGCGGCGTCAGCTTTTCGGATCGTGGTGTTCGTCAGCTTTGATTGCTCATGCTCGTCCCGCGCCAGAGCTTCCCGGAGAACGTCAACCAGCGGTCCATTGCCAGAGAGAAATACCGCGTGTTCGTCTTCATGGGCATTTGTATGCTGGGTGACGAGATTGAGGCCTGCCAGTGTCTTGCCAGCACCCGGTACGCCTGTCACAAAGCAGATCGCTTTGTGTTTCTTCGATTTGGCATCCTCGATGATCTGTGCAATACATTCTGCCGTTTGGCTTAGATTGATCGCGCCCGCATCCGAACGGGTGATTTCAGCAACCTTATGCCCCTGATAAAGCGCTTGGGCAGCTTCGATAATGGTGGGCGTGGGCTTATAGCCACTACTGATCCAAGCGTTGACGTCGATTGCGGCACCAATCGCCGTTTAGTTCGAAATGTCTTTGATAAGCCGGCCCAGGCCAACGCCATTGCTGAGAATCGGATACGCGACTTTATCGTCTGCCCAAATCAATGAACAAGCGGCATCTGGTGCCCCTGTTGCCACGACGATTGGTGCGATTGGTCTGCTGTGACCGCCATTGTGAAAATTCTTGAGGTCGAGCGCATAGTCGACCACTTGATCCCGGGCGGCATTGTCAAATTGCTCGGTTCCGACCTTAAACTCCAAGACAAAAATGACGCCGCCGAACAGAATGATGTTGTCGGCTCGCTTGCCCATTCGCGGGATAGCAAACTCGAACGCTAACCAGCCGCCATTTAGGCCTGCGAGTTCGCGCTGCAAGATCGATATCTGGGCAAGCCAGGCATTACGCTGCAGCCCATCCAAGGAGAAGGGATTCTGTTTGGCGAGATGTCCGAGAACCGCTTCAGGTGTTTGATCGACAATATCCTTGATCGAGCTAGAATAAAAGGAGTTATTCAACGCCAATGCCCCCGTCTGCCCTCACGGTTGATCCTATGCCACCCGACGAAATCAATCTAGCCGAGATGGCCGAAACGCTCGCGAAATCTCCGGATTACCGAGTGTTGCGCAGGCTCATGCCTCGAACTGAATTCGTTCCATGCGAGGGGCAACCGACCAAAACCGGCATCTTGCTCGACGTCGAGACAACTGGTCTCGATACGGCTCGAGATGAGATTATCGAACTTGCGATGGTGAAATTTACCTACCTACCGGACGACCGGATAGCACGGATTACAGACGTCTTATCATCGTTCAATGAACCGCAAAATCCAATACCCGCGGAAATTACCGAGCTTACCGGTATCACAGACGAAATGGTCCTCGGACATCGGATCGACCCAGAAGCTGTTGCTGCGTTTGCGGCAGGTGCCGCGGTTATCATCGCGCACAATGCCAACTTCGATCGCAAATTTGCCGAGCGCTATTGGCCGCTGTTCGAGCAGAAGGCATGGGCATGTTCTGCAACAGAGGTGGAATGGCGTAAGCATGGGTTTGACGGATCGAGGCTGGGGTATCTGCTAGCGGGTGCTGGGTTGTTTCATCAGGCCCATCGAGCCATTGACGATTGCCGCGCCCTCGTTGAAATCTTGGCTTCGGATCTTCCGAAGCCAAATCGATCAGCTCTCGCGGTCCTTCTGGAGCGCGCAAGGCGCAAGACAATGCGCATTTGGGCCGAACAGTCTCCCTTCGAACTTAAGGACGAGTTGAAGAAGCGCGGTTATCGTTGGAGCGATGGCGCTGACGGCCGACCGAGGTCCTGGTACATCGACGTTGATGAGGCAAACGAAGCAACCGAAATCGAATTCTTGAGGACCATCATTTACTTGAGAGACGTTGAGCCGCGCATACAGGCGATGAATGCGATCAATAGGTTTTCAAATCGAGCCTGACGTCGCAGATCGAAGGTTATGGAACAAATCCAGGACGCAATTTGACCGACCCCGCATTCGTAGCCGAAATTGGCTCCATCAATTTTGAGCTCTACACGATCAGAACTGAGAAAACGGGACCGGAATTATCCGCAATGATCGAGCCAGTGCTTGGCCCAAACCCGCAGTATCTTTTGGCTGGCGTCGACAGCTTCGCTTATCGCGGGGATGGTCGACCGTCCTCGGCTGCACAGATGTTGCGGCCCTTTGCTAAACCGGCGACCAAAAAGGACGACGGCAATCCGCCCGGCCACCGCGAAGCCGATGAGGACGATTTCTAAGATGGCTTTCCAGCGATCCAAACTATTTGGATCGCTAATGCCTGTGCTGTTACCGGTAGAACTCACTTCCGCCGCGACAATCGACGAATTGGTCAGGGATTTTTCACCGTGGGGGCCGGCGGGAATTTTGCAGCCGATGGGCTCGGCTGGAACGCCGATATGGGCAATGGTCGCTTGCCCTGCAACAATTCTAAAGCCAACTGTCGAACAGCATTCTGCTCAGCTTCTGCATTGACCCATCCCTGCGGAGCGTAGGAGTATTTCACGAGTTCTCGCTTATCGAGTGAGAAGCCTAGATGTTTTCCAATTTCAAACATCATGTTATTAAATGCATCGTCGCGGTCGTCAACAAAGCGTTTAATCATTTTCTCGTCTGAGCCGGGAGGCAATGCCGGACCTCCCAGATTGTCGATGTATCTCTTGTACGCAGCTATAACCTTTTCGTCGTCATGGAATTCGATCTGGATTCCATTCAAGGCAGAGACATGTTCCGGCGAGAGGGCCACCCGCCGCGTTCTCATTAGGGCATGGAAGGTCTGATATTTTCTACGAAGCCTCTCCCGCAAAGTCTCAAGACGAAGCGTCAGGCGCACGGCTACGATCGGGCCGACGACAATCGCGATAGCTGTGACAACTAGGATTGCGACGTTGAGCCAATCCCTGAATTGCATGCACCAAAAGCCGCTTGGGCACTCCATCACGGAATATCCTTCAACTTCTCAAATTTCGCATTTACCGGTCCGAGCGGTGTCTCAATCGTGATGACGCGGCCATCTGCAAAATCGGCCGGAAGGGTCACGTTTGTCGTGATCCTAGTCGGAGCTACGCCCGCTGGTGCTCCGGTGATCAGCGAAGCCCCGGCAGGAAGTACATATTGGACCGCGCCCTCAAGACTGCCATCGGGTTTGGTGGTGTAAGCGCCGTCATATTGCATTGTCGCGACATCGACGCCGATCAGCAGCCCATCCCCGATGTAAAACAAACCGATGCTTTGGCCAGCCACGCCGGTGAAGTAGGCGACATAAAGTGCTTTAGCCATGACTGGCCCCGATCAGCGGTTCAAAAGATGTGCGCGGCAAACCGTCACTTCAGCTTGTGATCGATCCGGTTGAGTTTGTTCTCCAAGTCATCGACGAAGTCGGCGAGTTCGGCGATCGCTCGTGCAATGACGTCGAGCTTTGCATTTGTGTCGCTGGCATGAATGGCTCGATATGTGAACGTTTCGACGCTGGACTTGCTACCCATCGGTCACTTCCGCTTCTTCGGCTTGTGCTTCGACTGAGCTAATGCGGATGCAATTGGGCCGCGGTCCTTCTTCGGGGTTTTGGGGTCGCGCAAATCCTTGCCGGCCTGCCTGCTCTGCTTTTTCGAAGTCGTCATGTCACTCTCCCAAAGGTTGACTCTATGGATTTGCTACCGGCGCGGTCGCGTCGGCAAGTGGCTTGTTCCATTATCCCCTTAATTAAGAGCCGCCACGCTCGCGTCCGGCGCTACGTCGGAGATTTTATAGCCAGCACGATAGCCTTAGGCGTGTCACTTATGGTCATGCTCCCCTGTTCGGCATTCTGGAATTTGACCACAGTGTACCCCTCCGTTCTCGTCATGCTGCTGACGATATCGAAATTGATGAAAAAGACCTCTTGAGTTTTGTGGCGGGTAACGGACTCTCGCACTGCTGTTATTCCGGCGGGGTTGGACGCCGTTATGGCCCAGGTACAGCAGTTTAGGTTTCAATAGCCCTGTAGCAATGCCGTTCAGCTATGGCCGTCCATTTTGCTTTACTTCTCTTCGCTGCATTTGAACACAACGTAGTCAGCTTCCATTTTTTCATACTTTCCATCAGGCAGCTTCGTGAGAAATACGGGTCCCTTGGCCTTGCGCACTATCCACTCAATCCAACCATCATAGTGCAAGCGTATGAAGCACAGTTGGCCGTTGAATTCGTCCACGCTTTCGAAACGCTGGGCAACTGTAAAAAGCTGACCGTTGTCTCCTTCGACAGCATCAACATCAACCATGTGACATCTGGAGAATACTATCCAATTGCTGCAAACACTTCCTTCGATACCCCCAGTCACTACGTACCGCTATTCCCCGGCATCCAAAGGCAAAAACCCAATGCCAGTGATCTTTTATTCATTGTTCTCTCTCGATTCTTGAAGCACTCTACACTTTTCCTGGCATCATTTGGCAATGCAAGTGATCAAGCCACTCGATACCTTTTCGCTCTTATATTTACAGTCTCGGCTTAGGCGCGGAAGGTGCGCGTAGCCAGGAGTTCATTGTCGCCGCGCAATTGGACGAGTAACGCTTTGCCCAAGGACGGGCTTTATGATTTTCAAATTGAGCCAGCGTCGGACGCTTTTTTGGTTCCGGCGACAAGGCAGCCAAAATTAACTCCCGCGCTTCAGTTGGAAAATCACGACCGGATACTGGAAGCGACTTGTCAGACTTTAGCGCCCACTCTCGCCATATTGATTCTCTATTCCATTTTTGGCCTATACCTTGGCGGTAGGGCCACACATCAGCAGTGGCTACCCCAATGGGATGCATACCATCCGATAGCGTCGCTAATTTATCTTCGAACGACCACAATAGGGGGTTTGCGATTAGATCCTCAAGAGAGCCATTTCTGTATCGCGACAAAATAAATGGCCAACCGTGAATAATTTGAACGTCAAAGAAGCGATTGACCCAAGGTACTATGAAGATTCGATGAGTCTTTTCTAGCTCGTGCAGCGCCTGCTCAATTCCGGCGCGTGCCTTTTCTGGACTGCCAAATCGCTTGATGCGTGGGCACTTGGCTGCAATTCGCGTCCGCGCAGAATCATCCAGCTCAATCGAGTAAAGGTCAGTCCCTATTTCTTATCGGCATCCATGAGGGCTGAGATGGCCAGTAACAAAGGGAAGCTGCTCCTTAATGTATTTAATCTGCGCTTGAAAGTATTTGAGGGTATCAGACTTGTCGGCGTCCCCTTCGATGAGGTGCTTACCCCTCTCCCATGTTTTCAGTGCCTCCTGATAGGCTTGGTACTGCTTGTTAGGGGCGTCTAACTTATCCTGGAGGACCTTAATCCGCCCGAGGCAGGCCGCGTTCAGGTTAGGAAGGCTCGTTTCGGCGCCTGGTAGCAGAACCGCGTCGATTTTAGCCTTGTCAGTGATTAATACGTCGCGTGATAGATTGACATGCCGGTGGCCGGCCCCCCGCCACTAGATATCTCCAACAACAAGCCTAGCCTCAGATTGATATTGCGATCCTCTGACGTCGCTTTGCCCTCAGCTGATTGGAGGAAAACATGATTACTTCGAAATTGCTCGAAGCGTATTTGGCTTGCCCAATGAAATGCTATCTGCAGTCAAACGGGGAGAGGTGCTCGGAAAACAGATTTGCCGTCTTGTACCAGACCCAAAAGGACTCGTACCGTCATGCCGGCATCAAAAGATTGGAGGCAGGCCCTCCTCAGGGGTCGGCCCGCAGTCAAATCGAGCCGCGGGGCTTTAGGAAGGCAGAATGGCGACTTGCATTCAATCAGGCGCTCGATGTGGATGACCTGTCGGCGACCATTCATGCAATCCAGCGACCTCCGACCGAAGAAAGATCGTCCGAATTCATCCCTATCCGCTTTGTTCACCTGAATAAGCCATCTCGCACGAACAAAATGATGGCTGTGTTCGACGCAATTGTCCTTTCAAAAGTGGCCGGCCAACCCATAAGCGCAGCAAAACTTATCCACGGCGACGCTTGGACTACCATGAAAGTCCGAGTTGCAGCACATGTTCTTGAACTTACGAAGATCTTCGGAAAGATGAGAGCTCTTTTGGCTGCCTCCTCTCCACCGGACCTCATCTTAAATCGACATTGCCCAGAGTGTGAGTTTCGCGATCGTTGTCGCGAGAAGGCGATTGAAAAGGATGATCTTAGTCTCCTCACCGGTTTAACCGACAAAGAGAGAATACGCTTGAATCGGAGGGGCATATTTACCGTCAAGCAACTCTCCCACACATTTCGACCGCGCCGGCGCCCGAAGCGGCTCGCGGCCCAATCTGAAAGATATCACCACTCACTGCGGGCTCTCGCGATTCGCGAGAAAAAAACCCATATCGTCGGCAAGCTACGACTACCAATTCAGGGTACGCCGATTTTCTTCGATGTCGAGTCACTCCCGGACAGCGATTTCTATTACCTGGTTGGCATCCGAATAGAAGTCGATGGGCGTCCAACGCTCTATAGTTTTTGGGCAAATACACCATCAGACGAACGGACCATTTGGACTGACTTCCTTGCAGTCGTGTCGGCGACCGAAAAGCCGATGCTCATTCACTATGGTAGTTTCGAAACAAAATTTATGAAGAAAATGTGCGACCGCTATGGCTCGCCGCCAGACGGATCGATTGCGGCCGTAGCGATAGCATCATCTCTCAATCTGCTCTCGCCGATCTTCGCGACGGTATATTTTCCCACCTATTCCAACGGGCTCAAGGAGAATGCTCGTTTTCTGGGTTTTGAGTGGAGCGACCCGACGGCGGATGGTCACCAGTCTATTGTTTGGCGAAATTTGTGGGAACAGTCGCACGACCCGAAGTTTCGGGACAAACTGATTGCTTACAACCGGGAAGACTGCGCCGCACTTGGTGTTGTGGCTCGAGCCCTCGGCCAGCTCACCGATGGGGAGCATGGTGCCGGAGAAGCACGGCCGTTGCCGGGCGAAGTCGTCCACGCCGACACAGTCAGCGGTCGCACGTCCAGTTGGCAGCCATTTAAGAGCCCGATTTCAGACTTGGAAAAAATCAACCTCGCGGCTCGTTGGGACTACCAGAGGGACCGCGTTTTTGTGAGGTCAGGAACAGCAAAGAGGCGAGCGACTCAGCAAGCCACGAGGCGTCCGCAAGCTCAAAGAGTTCAGAAGATCGTCCTTCTCAATACCCCACCCGGCTGTCCAAGATGTGAGAAGAAATGGCGTAAGAGAGGACGTTTGCAGACCAAGACTGTGCAGGACTTCATTTTCGGTAAGCACAGCATCAAACGAAGGACTATCAAATATGAAGCTCAAACATACATTTGTCGGAGCTGCGGCTATGAGTACGGACTGGGCAATTTGCATTTGCATGGTCGGCGTTGGGGTTGGAACATCCTCGCCTATTGTGTTTATAATGTAATTGGCCTGTGTATCCCGCAACTCACAGTGCAACACAGCACCAACAGGCTGTTTGGCTGCCGTTTGGTACGAAGCTCTCTGAACGAATTCAAGATCAAGGCGTCTAAACTCTATTCGGATACAAGGGCAAAGATTTTAGATCAAATCATTACGGGAAAGCTAATTCACGCCGACGAGACCAATGCCAACATCAAAGGACGGTTGGCTTACGTGTGGGTATTAACCAGCCTCACGGACGTCGTGTACATTCTCACCGAGAGCCGCGAAGGGGAAACCGTTCAGCAACTACTGAAAGGGTTCAAAGGGGTGCTTGTTTCGGATTTCTATGCCGCCTACGATTCGATCGCGTGTGCACAGCAGAAGTGTCTCATACACCTCATGCGAGATCTGAATGACGAGATATTGAATAATCCATTCGACGAGGAAGCGAAGCTGGTGGCCCTTCGATTTGCTGGTTTGCTGAGACCAATCGTAGATACCATTGATCGCCGGGGATTGAGGGCACATTTCCTCAGGAAGCATTTAAGGGAAGTCGAACGCTTCTACGAATTCCTCGACAACAAGAACTTCAACAGCGACGCTGCCGCGAAATTCAAACAGCGATTCGAGAGAAATCGCGACAAGCTATTCACGTTCCTTCGCTGCGATGATGTTCCCTGGAACAACAACAATGCCGAGCACGCGATCAAGGCGTTCGCACGACTTCGTGATGTCATTGCAGGATCGTCGACAAAGAAGGGCGTTGAAGAATATCTGACGCTCCTGAGCGTATCGGAGACTTGCAAAAACCGAGGTGTCGATTTCCTCGACTTCCTTCGATCCGGGGAAACGGATATCGCAATGTTCGCCTTGAGACGCCGCGGAAGAGAAGGATCGCCGCAGTCAGGCTCAATCCGAAAATCGAAGATATTTCTTCAGCACTCGCGTTTTCTGGCATGAGATGTTCCAGGGCGCGAATGACCACAGCTAAGCGGTTCGCTTCCGATCCCTGATGCTTCACCGTCGCGGCGGAGAGTGTTCTTTGTGACGTGTTGGCCAATCTGGTCAGAGAGCCTTTATGGCATGTAATGAGGTGACGCGCATTGTCGGCCCAGGCTCAGCTTCAGTTTAGATCGGCGAGCAGCGCTTGCCGGGAAAACCAGATACCACCAATCGGTGAAGCAAACGACTACTGAATTCCTCACATACGTCATGGTTTTGATGCCATAGCCTTCGATATGGCGGTCAATTTTTGCTGGTTCTTGAACAGCTGAGCCAAATAGGCCTGCGAGTAAAGCTTGTTCGCCTCAGCCGAAAGGCTGTTGTAGATGTCGTCGACAAGCTTGGCCACGTCCACGGCGATTTTAGCCTGCAGTGGCGTTGAACCGTTCACAATCGCGGCGGGCAGACGCTGAAACACATTGTGGGCGATGAACCGGTTTCCGTGAATAAAGAACCCTTCCTCTCGGCCGTTTACCGCAGCAAGCTTAGTGCTCAACGCATTCTCGACGAGGCGGAGTATCCTAACAGATTGCCAAAGCTTCAGGCCCGATACGCTCGGGTTGAATAGCGCCTTGTAGGGAGGCTTTGTGGTGTCCTCCCAAAGGCGGCCGATTTCGCGTTTGGCAAGGGTGGAATGCGAAAGCTCGGAACTGCCGCACGCGAGGGCAACGGTTGCTTCCTCGATGTCCGTGGTCTTTTGGTCACGTATGGAGCCGTCTCCTGATTTGTAGTTGTAGAAGACGCCTTCGATCATGAGCTCTGTGCGTAGACGGTTCTGCTCGGGATCGAGTGAGACAAAGTCTTTAAGATTGATCCGGTTCTGGGTGTTGGTAGCCTTGGTGATCTCATCGCCGAGCAATGCTTCCTGACCGTTCCCGACAGCAATGAACCGAACTTGGACCCGCGCCTGCTCTACTGCGTCCTTCTTCTTGTCGTGTGCAGTAGCAATCGATCCGGCGGTCTGGGCTCCATTAACGATTCGGACATCATAGCAGTTGAAGTAGCCTGCTTCCTTGCTCTTGCCACCAACCATCTTGGGACTGATCTCGCGGCAGATGACTGTGACACCGTTATTAAAGTGCCAGAAATGCTTGGGGTCGTTGAGGAGAGTGGTCTGGAGACCGGCGTTTACTTCCGTATCCGCCCCAAGGAACATGCGAATGTTCTGTGACACGATTTGCGGATAGTGGTCCTTCCACCAGCTTGCAACGTCGCTTGCGGCAACTTGCCCGTACACTGAGTACGGATCGACTGCCTCGCCCCATTGAAAAAGCGCCACTTCTAGATCGATAGGGTCACCTTGCGTTCCCCGGGCGACCAGGGCGTGCACGTCGCCCTGCTTAAGCAGCCTAACTTCCAGAAGGTCGGATGCTTGGGTGTCCATTGTGTCATTATATTTCGCAAGACAGTCGTCGAGATCCTGCTGGACTTCAGGGGCAAGATCGTTCGTCCCCGTGTGGATGGCGACCAGCACATACTTAGCTTTGTCGTCGTGCAGCGCTTCCTTGATCATGTCAGCCTTAGCGTTGACCTTGGCGTTGAACCTAGCAAGCTCCTGTTCCGCCAGGTCCTCAAATCCCTTCGTGAATTTAAGCATATCTGCACGATCGAACGCGCCATTGCCGTCCGAGTGCCACTTCGCCTGAACCACAAACATCGTCTTCGTCAGGCGATCGTAGTGAAGCGCATCGATTCCGTTGTCACCGGTGCCGTCCGTAACGGCAAGCGCAGCGTCATCGGCGGAGATACCAACGAGCTGCATGATGGCAAACGCTGCAAGTGCTCTGGTGAGGAAAGCCTTTGTCCCGGCGGGAGTAGCGGGCTGCACATCACTGAGGTCGATCTTGGTATCGAATAAACGATGCAATGCGCCATCGATTTGGTTGACGTGGAGAATGCTCATGTGATGCCCATCTCAGACTTAAGAGTATCAAGGTCCGCTTTTAGTTGAGCCGCCATTTCGTGGGCTCGCGCAGAAGGGTCGGTGGAAGGCTTTTGTTTCGTCCAAGCTTTGGCCAATGCAACAACACTATGTGAGTCGGCTAGGATGTAGCGAAGGTTTGTAACGCCCCCTCCTTATCTTTAACAGTGCGAAAATTCACAAAAAATTTTCAAACTCGTATCGTGAGGCCCGAATCTTCAGCTGACAAGTAACACCGGCCATTTGAGATACGAAGGCTCGTCCGGCTCGGTTCGCCCCTCTTCGCGGCCGCCAGATTCCACGATACATGACTGTACTGTTGGAAGCCTTGGGAGCTGAGAGTACCGGGCGCCAGGTTTGACGTCAGCCTGCTCAGCGAAACCGTCCGCGAAGATGCTCGAAATCGCGCGAAATGAGCAACATGATTGCTCTGGTTTCGCTCGACTTTGGCGGAGCTGGAAGCATGTGTGGCATCGGCAAAGGAGTTGACGCCGATGGACGCGTATTTAGTTGAGGCAACGATTAAGTTATATTTAACTGAGATCCGTAACCGGCTTGATAAGGCCGCGGGAATAGGGCGCGCAGCCGATGCCTGCGCCGGAGCGGGCTTTCATGAGAAGGGGCTTGAAGTCGCTCTCGACACCGAGCAGCTCCTCTATGAGGCAGCAACGCTGCTGAATGCCGCAAGTCTGATCAACCGGATCGCCCGACAAAGCTGAGCGCTCTGTCGGCCGGGCGGACCGATTAGCAAGCAACCGCCCCGCGGGATTGCGATTCGAATCGGCCGTATGCGGGCCATGATTGCTATCAAAAGAGCAATTATCTTGCTCAGATTTGACTGGCATACGGGTGTGATCGGAGCGTTGCTATGGTGACTTGAAGTGGCAAATGCGCGCTTCGGGGTCTTGCCCTGCCGGGGTTTTGCCCGGGCGGGGCTGAGGTGATGCGGCGGATGGCGTCGCATAACTTCAGAGGACCCCATGACGAAATCCAAATCAAAATCCAAAACCTCGACGCGCTCGGCTGCGCGAACGACCGGCAAATCCAAGCGTCGCCCGCGATCCGCACATTCATCAAAGATCTCGACGAGGCCCGAAACCAAGCACACTCGCATTCTTGCGATGCTGCGGACGCCGGCCGGCGCCACGATCGCCGCGATCATGACGGCCACGGAATGGCAGCAGCATTCGGTGCGGGGCTTTCTTGCCGGCGTTGTTCGCAAGAAACTCGGTTTGAATCTTGTTTCCGAACAAACCGACAAGGGCCGGGTCTACCGAATCAAGGATAGCAAGGCTTCGTCCGGGGCTGCCGATCGCGCGAAGCAGGCGGCCTGATGCGATGCGGAAGAAGCGTCGCAATGGTCGTGTCACGACCGAGACATCCATTGAGGACGAGATCGTGCATTTGCGCGGTCTCGATCTCAAAGGTCTGCGCGCGCGGTGGCAGAGCGTGTTGCAAAGACCAGCGCCCGATCATTTGCCGCGGCATCTGCTGTTTGCGATCATCGCCTATCGGATTCAAGCCGATCGCTTCGGCGACCTCGACCATGAGACCAGGCAGCTGCTGGATCGTACCGGTGCGAAGGAATCCGGTACGGCAATGTCCGCGCGGCTGGTCAGCTTCGATCAGAAGCGGACCGAATTGACGCCCGGAACAGTTTTGGTTCGGGAGTGGGATCGACAGTCGCAGCGGGTAATGGTGATGTCAGATGGGTTTGCCTGGAATGGCCAGACCTATGACAGCCTCTCCAAGGTCGCCTTTGCGATTACCGGCACCAACTGGAATGGGCCGCGCTTCTTTGGCCTGAGAGGCAAAGAGGATCGGTTGGCCATGGATGAGGCCCGGTCATGAAGCCAGCTTCGATCAAACCGGTCCGCTGCGCCATCTACACCCGGGTCTCGACCGAGCACGGGCTGGACCAGGAGTTCAACTCACTGGATGCCCAATATGAAGCTGCCTCCGCATATATAAAGAGTCAGGCCCATGCCGGCTGGGCCCTGATCCGCTCTCGCTACGACGATGGCGGATACTCCGGCGGATCGACCGACCGCCCCGACCTGCAACGACTGCTGGACGACATCCGCGCCCGGAAGATTGATGTCATCGTCGTCTACAAGGTCGACCGTCTGACGAGATCATTGGCGGACTTCGCCAAACTGGTCGAACTGTTCGATGCCCAGGGCGTATCGTTTGTCTCGGTTACCCAGCAGTCAATACCACGACCTCGATGGGCCGGCTGACTCTCAATGTGCTCCTGTCCTTTGCCCAATTCGAACGGGAGGTCACCTCCGAGCGCATCCGCGACAAGATTGCCGCCTCAAAGCGGAAGGGTCTCTGGGTTGGCGGCCCCCTGCCCCTCGGCTATGAGATGAAGGACGGCAAGATTGCTGTTGTCGAAGACGAAGCCGAACGGGTCCGGCTAATCTACCGGCGATACCTCGAACTCAGCGGAGTCAATGAGCTGGTGCGGGATCTCAGAGATAAAGACATCCGAACGAAAATAAGACTACGCGCCACCGGTGCAACCCGTGGCGGCATTCCCTTCGAACGCGGCTCGCTGTTCTATTTGTTGCGCAACCAGTTCTATGTCGGCGAGGTCAAATACAAGGGCGAAATCCTGCGCGGCGAGCAGCCCGCGATCATGGATAGGCAGCTCTTTGATGCAGTTCAGCAGAAGCTCACCGACCAATGGTCTCACCGAAATCACGCCAAATCCAAATCCGACCACCTCCTGACCTGCCTGCTGTACGACGATGCGGGGCACCGCATGATCCCGACCCACGCCACCAAAGCTGGAATTCGCTATCGCTATTACGCCTCGCTGCCGCATCTCAAGGGAGAGTCCAAGACGGTACCGGTCGGATCGGTCTCCCGCATTCCCGCAACCGACATCGAAGACATCGTTGTCAAATCGGTGAACGAGCATCTTGCCGCCCAGCACGGCCAGCCAAGTTCCAGCAGCGCACACGCGGACCATCGCGGCGTGATGATTTCGGAGCAAGTGGTCCGCATTGATGTGCACAAGGATCGCCTGATCGTTCGGTTAAAATCAGCGGGCACCGAGGAATCTCATTCGACAGATGGTCAATTGCTGTCGATCCCTTGGCAGAAACCGCCATCCAGGAAATCCCGACAGATCCTCATCCCGCTCGGCGTCCCCCGAAATGAAGTTCGCCCGACCCGCATTGAGCGGCGCGCACGTCTTGTCAACGCTATTGCCCGAGGCCGTCGTTGGCTTGACGAGATCGTCTCAGGCTCGGCCACTAACATGAAGCAAATCGCCACACGCCAGAAATGCAGCGTGCGACAGGTCAATATGACCATATCGCTCGCTTTCCTCGCACCGGACCTCGTCAAAGCCGCGGTCGAAGGTCGTTTGCCTCGCGGCATTGGCGTCGAGCGGCTCCGCGACGCTCCCGCGGAATGGAGCCAACAGTTCGAAGCGCTCGGACTGAATCCGCAATAGGGTCAGGACTCTGCTCGAAGCTCGCATTGCAGCAGACGATTCCCGAGTGCCGGCTAGGTCAGCCGCAGAGACCGGGCACTTAAAATAGGGAGCAAGATTCCCCGCAGAAACGGCACTTTGCAGCCGACGTGGATATCTGCGGTTTCGTAGGACTGGATAGTGGCCGTGGCAGTGCGGTCGACATGGAACGTATGCTTCAGACCGTGGCGGACATCTGCGGGCGTCAGCTAGGAAATAATGGGCGCTCCTGGCCTATTATTGGTCGCGTGTCTAGACGTTCCTGACGCGGCAAGCTATTTGCTGACTAAGGGGTCAGTTCAAGCCGATACCTAGGTCTGGAAGATGAAACGCCGGCCACACAAATAACATGACGCTGCCAGTTTACACGCCCGATCCATCCTCAAGCGCTACCGATGCCTTCCTGGATCGTCTGCTCAGACGCTGCAATAATCGCGCAAATGAGCGTATTCAGATGTCTGTAAGCGACGCCGATTCTTACTCTGTAGAAACCTACCTTATCAATAGCGGCGCCCTTCAGGCATACGCAGCAATCGAGGGTGGGGTGAACGTCATTGCCATTCACCTCGGCGCGGTGTTCATTGTACGTGACTTATTTGATCAGATGCTTTCACATCCAGAGAACTTCACACATATGGGGATCGCCAGCAAAGAGAGAGTTCGCAATGACTACGAACCGGAGCGGCGGACTATCGATTTAGGTACGGTCAAGAGTCGCAGGTGGCAGCCGTTAGACGAGGCCCGCATCGGGTATGCATCAACCCTTGCCATCGCAGCTCTTGATCATCTTTTTCAGCATGAGTTAGGCCACACCTTCAATGGCCATACCGCCCTCCTTAAGCGAATGGTTGGATTGAACTCATTTCCAGAAACCGGCGCGTCATCGATCGCAGGTATCAACAATCTGGACCGCCAAACTCTTGAATTTGATGCTGACTGTTTTGCCATAGGAGACAGTACGATTCGTGTCAGCACGGAATCCGGTTCAAGGGCGGGCGGGCTGTACACACTCTTATGTGCTGTGTACTTGCTTCACAAGGTGTTTTCTGTTGGCTCAAATAGTCAATCGATTGATGAAGTCTTGTCCTCCGATCACCCGCCAGCGCATATTAGACTAAGATTAATCCTGGGCTCATGTATTGAGGTGGTTGAAAATTATAACATGTTGCCGATGGTTGAGTTTGGAAAGTTGGTAACTCGCGTGATGGTTGATTGCGAGGAAGGCTTCGCGAGATTGCTGGGCAGCCCGGTCGATCCAAATAACCTTCTCGGCGACGCCGCTTTAACGGACCCGCTACTCTCAATGTTGTTGGAAAATTGGAAGCTATTGAGACCTCAATTGCTGCCGCTCTCATTTGATGGCAGACTCAACCCATAGTTAAGAACCGTCCCGCTCGGAGGCCTCGCTCAAAATCGTCAACGATTGCTCGAAGCTGGCTGATGCGCTGACGGCGCCGCTGGCCTGATCGGTAAGTTTGCTACGTCCTCAGGCTGCGCTATAAGATTTCCGCACCAAACCGGCGAGGGAAATGAATACTCCTCAAAGTCGCATCGATGACCTGGTCGCGAGACCCTCTGAAGGCTTGCCCGTCGAAATCAAATCTTGGATTGACCCAGCCTCGCACGAAGGCATCGCAAAAATAGTGCGCGCTTGTCTGGCGATGCGAAATCAAAACGGCGGATTTCTGATCATCGGCCTGAATGATCAAACCTTGCAGCTGGAAACCGCCGGCAAGCCCTCGAACGTGCGCGACGCCTTTCATACCGACAGAATGCAGCAATTGGTCTCCCGCTATGCATACGAGACCTTCGAAATCGAGGTAGCGTTTGCCGAGCGCGACGGAATGGAACTCCCCGTAATTGTTATTCCTGACGGGGTTCAATATCCTCTAGCTAGCAAGAGCGATTTGATCGCATCGGATGGGAAGAAGCTCATCCGCGTCGGCGACGTTTATTGCAGGACGCTAAATGCAAACGGAAGGGCCAGCACCGCGATTGCCCAGCCAAAGGATTGGCGCGACATCTTCGACCGCTGCTTCGAAAACCGCGAAGCTGATATCGGCCGGTTCCTGCGGCGACATTTGGGATCATCCGCGGATGGGCTTCTATCGTTTGGCGTAAAACCACATGTAACCCTCAAAGCTCAAACAATTTCGTTCCTTGATGAGGGAATAAATCACTTCGTTCGAGCGGCATCCGCTCGCAATTTAACAGGCGCAGCGCACCAGATCGCCAACGGCGCAAAATTTGAGGCGGCCCTGATTGTCGACCCCCTGAAGACAGGCGAGCTGCCGACTGCGGTTTTTCGTCAGACACTCGCCTCGAGCAATCCGAATTTCACCGGATGGCCGGTTTGGCTGGATTCGTCCGGTTTCAAAGATCAATCCGCATGGCCTGTCGTTAGAGATGGCCTCTGGGAGACCCTGATCATTTCCCTAGACTCGTGGTCGGAGCATCTAGACTTCTATCTGTTCGACCCAAATGGAAAATTCTACCTGCTTCGAAACTTGCAGGATGACAGCAGCGAGAAAATCCCGGCCGGCACGGTGCTGGATCCGATCATCGCTATCCTTCGAGTTGCTGAAACGATTGCGGTCGGCCTATCATTTGCGCGCGCGCTTGGATGGGAGCCCGAGGACACGACGCTGGCATTCGCCTTCCGTTGGAATCGGCTCAAAGGCCGGAAGCTCGAACCTTGGGTTAACCCTGGTGTGCATATCAGCGCCTATGAAAAGACTGGAACGGACAGCGTGACCAGCTACGTTGAGGTGCCGCTAGACACGCCGCTTAACGCAATCGCGCCGGCGGTGGAAACCGTGGTTCGGCAGCTATTCGTTCAGTTCGGCGGATATCAGCTGCCGACCAAAGCGATCGAGGATTGGACGCGAAAGCTAATCGAGCGAAGGCTTTAGAGGTAGCGATCGGCCCTTGGCTCGCGCCACATTTTCTCACCGGTCGAAAGCTACTTTTTTCGAAAAGACTCTAACGGGCGCCAAGATCGCGATGATCGAAGCCACTTAACGGCTGCTAGAATGCTAGAATGTCGACACCCATTCTCCAAAACGTTAGCTTCAGCACAAGCGGACTTTGCTCCCCCGGCGTTCGCGCAAGATCAGCAACGTCGCGCCTCCGCCGCTCTCGCTCCGAGAGACTGAGGATCGTTCGCAGGTACATCGGCCCTTTCTCTGCGACTTCACGCTCCCAGTCGGAATCGTAACCGTTCTCTCCCTTGATGATCCGAATGTAGTTTGGTCCTGGGAAGTTCGGATGCCTGTAGTGGCAAAATTCCAACTCGCTCAAAACGATCGCGCCGCGCTGATCGGTAGCATTTATGAAGTTGTTAACGGGAGAATCTTTTAGCTAGTAACATCGGAATTCGTGCTCGGCGAAGTCATGCATCTCGCAGATCAGATGATCGTTAGTAGTTTGTCGAGAAAACCGTCCGCCATTATCTTCCTGTGAGTCGGCCGAAATGGCCATTTCTACCACGGCGGGTATCGCCTACCATAGGCCGATTTGCCTACCATAGGCCGATTTATTGTGATTCCTCATGTCTTATGACCTGCAGTATTTGTGACGGAATTTGAACGGGCGAATCCTAAAAGCCGTTCAAGATTTTGAGCTAGAGGTTTCGCGGATAACTAGGCAGGCGGCGGCAGCGGGCGCACTGCACGGCTCTCGTACCTTCGCTTTTGGCCTCCCAAACTCCCAAAATTCCTGGGTTGCCGAACGGTATTGGCCGTCGAAACCCTGCCGCGAGGAACGGAATTTTTGGATCCAGAGACCGGAGGCCAAAAATCCACCCGAGAGACCGTTATTGTCGGCAGAGACCGGGAACGTTGAAAATAGGCGGCAAGATCCCCGCAGAAACGGCCTCTTTTCGATCCACGACGGTTTCCGCGGTTCGGGAAGACTGGATGGTGGGCGCGACAGGGATCGAACCTGTGACCCCCTCGATGTCAACGAGGTGCTCTCCCGCTGAGCTACGCGCCCTAAAACTCTGGGTATTTACGGGTGGGGTCCGTATATCGGCTCCAAAGCAGGCAGGCAAGGTTGCTTCAAAGGTTGCTTGGCCTGACTTTTGGAGCCCTCGGAGGCGAGAATCAGGCCGCCAGCATCTTGTTCACTTCGCTGACCAATTCGCGAAGGTGGACCGGTTTCGACAGCACTTTTGCATTCTTTGGCGCCTCCGAATCGGAGTTGAGCGCCACCGCGGCAAAGCCCGTGATGAACATGATCTTGATGTCGGGGTCGAGTTCCGAGGCCCGGCGCGCCAGCTCGATACCGTCCATCTCGGGCATCACGATATCGGTGAGCAGCATCTCGAACGGCTCCTCGCGCAGCCGCTGATAGGCCGAGAGGCCGTTGTCATGGGGCGAGACCTGGAAACCGGCGTTTTCCAGCGCCTTGACCAGAAAGCGTCGCATGTCGTTGTCGTCTTCGGCGAGGAGGATTTTGTGCATGGCGGGTGGTCGTTGTATCCCGATTGGAGGATCAGTCCGCTCACTAAGCCCGACAGAGGGTAAATTTCGGGTGAAAGGGCGTAGGCCGCGGGCCGGTGCTAGCTTAAGCTATATTTGTACCGGAACGCGCTTCAACGCAATGAACTCGGGCGTTTTCGGCAATCCAGATACATTCCAGGCCGTTTAGGATTTTTTCGCTTGGCAGAACGGTTTTGATTACCGACAATGACCTCTCATAAAAACCGCGTCTTCTGGCAGAATCAACGTTGCCCGGATCAGCGGATGCAAGGGACAGCGCCCGACGATGACCCTGTTTGATGGCGAACTGTCGCCTCCGTTCGAGATCGTGGAGCCGCCTGAGTGGCGGGCGCCGATTATCTTCAACTCCCCGCATTCCGGGTCGATCTACCCCGACGAATTCCTGACCGCCTCGCGCATCGACCTGACCTCGCTGCGCCGCTCGGAAGATTCGTTCATGGATGAGTTGATCGCAGGTCTGAGCGCGCGCGGCTTTCCGACGGTCCGGGTCAACTTTCCGCGCTCCTATGTCGACGTCAACCGCGAGCCCTACGAGCTCGATCCGCGGATGTTCTCAGGAAGGCTGCCGAGTTTTGCCAATACGCGGTCGATGCGGGTGGCCGGCGGCCTCGGCACCATTCCGCGCGTGGTCGGTGACGGCCAGGAAATCTATCGCGAGCGGCTTTCGGTCGACGACGCGCTCTCGCGGATCGAGGCGCTCTACAAGCCCTATCACCGCGCGCTGCGGCGGCTGATCAACAAGGCGCACCAGGCGTTCGGCACAGTGATCGTGGTGGATTGCCATTCGATGCCCTCGATCGGGGTATCGCGGGACGAGCCGCGGCGACCGGACGTGGTGATCGGCGACCGTTACGGAACCAGTTGCGCGGCGCTGTTGCCCGACAAGGTCGAGCAGACCATGGCCCGGCTCGGTTATTCGGTCGGGCGCAACAAGCCCTATGCCGGTGGCTTCATTACTGAGCACTACGGCAACCCCGCGAGCGGGTTGCATACAATCCAGCTCGAACTCAACCGTGCGATCTACATGGACGAGCGACGGCGCGAACGCAGCCCAAGATTCACGCAGGTGATCGCGGATTTCGCTGCGCTGGCCGACGCGCTCGCCGCCGTTCCGCTCGGCGACCTCGGGCCATTTCAGGCAGCGGCCGAATAATTCTCGTCCGTCATTGAACGAAAGAATAATCCCTCCACCGAATCTCCAAAGAAAAAAGGGCCGCTTGAATAAACAAGCGGCCCAAGTCTAGGGAGGAAACGCCCAAGGAGGGCAGCGATAACGCATAAGCGCTACCGCACCGCAACAATATGCGACCGCGCTGCACAAAACGCAAGGCCTTTTGAATGATTTCCGGTGCAAAACGTCACAGAGTTCGGCGATAAGACAAAAAAGTCACAAACGAATATTTTCCTTCATTATTTCAATCAGTTGAGTGAAATTATGACGGCCTGCAGGCCTCGCCCGGACGTCATTATCGCTGAATTCCCGGATTCGTGATCGCTACCGTCATCAAAAAATTCACCGATGCGCAGGTTGATTCGCGAAGCGAAAAATAGCGCGTGCAGACGCCGGATTAAGCCTCCTGACCGGTGCGCGACCGACTGGATTGGGCTAGGCAGGAGCGAAGAAAAATTCTCAAAGCCCCGCTTCGTATCTTCAAGGGACAGCCGTGACGGTCATCGATTTCACAGCCTTCATCGGCCGCCTCGCCACCGCTTCCGGGGAAACCATCCTGCCGTTCTTCCGGACCTCGCTCTCGATCGACAACAAGAGCATCGGCCAGGATTTCGATCCGGTGACCGAAGCCGACCGCGCGGCGGAAGCGGTGATGCGGCGATTGATCAAGGCTAGCTTTCCCCAGCACGGCATTGTCGGCGAGGAATTCGGCAACGAGCGCGAAGACGCCGACTATGTCTGGGTGCTGGATCCGATCGACGGCACCAAATCCTTTATCGCGGGCTTTCCGACCTGGGGCACGCTGATCGCGCTGTTGCACAAGGCCACGCCGGTGTTCGGCATGATGCACCAGCCCTTCATCGGCGAGCGGTTTTCCGGCGACAGCGGCTCGGCACAGTATCACGGGCCGTCCGGGGAACGGAAACTCGCGGTGCGGCGCTGCGCCTCGCTGAAGGAGGCGACGTCGTTCACGACCAGCCCGCTATTGATGAACGCCGCCGATCGCTCAGCCTTCGCCCGCGTCGAAGCGGCGGTGCGGCTGACCCGTTATGGCGGCGATTGCTATTCCTATTGCATGCTGGCGGCCGGACATCTCGACCTCGTGGTCGAGACCGAACTGAAGGCCTACGATATCGCCGCTCTTATCCCGATCATCACCGGCGCCGGCGGCATCGTCACCACCTGGGAAGGCAAGCCCGCGCAGGGCGGCGGCCGCATCATCGCGGCCGGCGATCCGCGCGTGCACGAGGCGGCGATGAGGCTGTTGAACAGCTAGCCGCGGGCCTCGGCATTGTGGCAGGTTGCGGAAAAGCTCGGCCAGCTGTTATTCGGGCGCGGCACGCGGCACAAAAGTCCGCGACCGGGGAGGATGTCATGAAAATTCTGCGGACGCTTGTCACCGCATGGTCGGTACTGCTGTGGCCGGCCCTGGCCGCGGCGCAGGATTTTCCCAACAGATCGATCCGGCTGATCGTGCCGTTTCCGGCGGGCGGCCCGAACGACATCATCGCGCGCGTGGTCGGCCAGCGCATGTCGGAACTGGCAAAGCAGCCGGTGGTGATCGAAAACCGCACCGGACAGGGCGGCGTGCTCGGAACCGACGCTGTCGCCAAAGCCGCGCCCGATGGCTACACCATCGCGATTTCGAGCGCGGGCGCGCTCGCGATCAGCCCCAGCATGGAAAAGGTCGCCTACGATACGCGCCGGGATCTGCAGCCGATCACGCTAGTCGCCACCGTGCCGGAGATGCTGGTGGTCGCAACCAACGTTCCGGCCAAAGACATGAAGGAACTGATTGCGCTCGCCAAGGCGCAGCCCGGAAAACTCAATTTCGCCTCCACCGGCGCCGGCAGCCTGACGCAGCTCGCCGGCGAGTTGTTCAAGCTCAAGGCCAGGATCGATATCGTGCACGTGCCCTATCGCGGTGCGGCGCCGGCCGTGAACGACCTCCTGGGACAGCAGGTGCAGATGGCGTTTCTCGATCTGCCGGCGCTGCTGCCGCAGATCAAGGCCGGCAAACTGCGCGCGATTGCGATCGGGGCGCCCGAGCGCGCGCCGACCGCGATGGAGGTGCCGACCACGGCGGAAGTCGGCCTGCCCGGTCTTCTGGCGGAAAACTGGTACGGCATGGTCGCACCCGCCGGAACGCCGCCGGCCATCGTCGCCGCGCTGAACAAGATCGCGACCGAAGCGATGCGCGATCCGGCGGTGAAGGAGAAGCTTGCGAGCCAGGGCGCCGAACTGGTCGGCGACACGCCGGAGCATTTTGCAGGCTTTATCGACACTGAAACCACGAAATGGGCGCAGGTGATAAAAGACGCCGGCGTTCCGACGGAGAAGTGAGCGCTACTGAGCGGCTTTGCGCAGATGCTCGACGAGTTGCTTGGCCGGCCGCGGCAGCGTCTTGAAGCTGCGGGCGCAGATCGCGAGCCGCCGGTTGGCCCAGCCGTCACGAATCCTGACCATCATGATCGGCATCGAGCGGGCACAACGTTTTGCCGCGGCTTCCGGCACCACGGCAATGCCGACATTCGCCGCCACCATCTGGCAGATCGCGTCGAAATCCCGCAATCGCGCGCGAAATCGCAGGCGCACGCCGAGCCGGGCGGCATGTTTTGAAATATGGACCTGGAGCGCGGTCGCATTCGTCAGTCCGACGAAGTCGTGATCCGTCACCTCGACAAAATCGATTCCGCGGCGTCCGGCAAAATCTCCGTGTCGCGCCGTCACCAGCGTCAAGCGGTCCTCGCTGAACAGGAACCGTTCGATGTTATCAGGCAATGCATGTTCGGCTGCAAAGCCGAGATCGGCAGCACCGGTCGAGATCGCGGCTGCAATGTCAGTGCTTTCGCGCTCCTCGACATCGACACTGATATCGGGATGCTCGCGCAAGAATGCGGCAAGTGCCTTCGGCAAATGCTCCGACAGGCCCGAGGTGTTGGCGAGCAGATGCACGCTGGCCTTGACGCCGCTGGCGTAGGCGGCGAGATCGCCGCGCATCGCGTCCACATTGTGGAGGACGATACGGGCATGATCGAGCAGGCTTTCGCCGGCTGCGGTAAGCGCGACGCCGCGGCGGCCGCGTTTTAACAACGCAACGCCAAGCGCTGCCTCGAGGCCCTTGATCCGCGCGCTGGCGGAGGCGAGCGCCAGATGGACGCGCGCCGCGCCAGCCGTGATGCTGCGCGCATCGGCCACCGCGACAAACAGCTGAAGGTCGACCAGATCGAAACGCATGGCGGTCTTCCAACCCTCATGGTGAGGAGGCGCGCTTGCGCCGACTCGAACCATGAGGCCCGTGTCCCATCCTTCGAGACGCGGCCTGAGGGCCGCTCCTCAGGATGAGGGTAGTGTGTGTGGCAACGCGCGGAAAGAGCCTTCGCCTGGTCCGAAGGCTACCTCCGTAACCTCCAGATTGTGCCGATCACGGCGATCGGTCAATGTCGTCCGCATGTTTGATTCATTCATCATCCTGGTCGCTGCGGTGTTCCTGCTCGCGGGTTTCATCAAGGGCGTGCTCGGGCTTGGCCTGCCGACGGTGTCGATGGGGCTGCTCGCGGTCACCATGCAGCCCTCCCGCGCGCTGGCGATCGTCATCGTGCCCGCCGTCGTCACCAATATCTGGCAGACCTTTGGCGGCCCCTATCTGCGCGACATTGTCCGGCGGCTGTGGCCGCTGATGATCGGCACCGTGGTCGGCATCTGGCTGAACGCGGGCATGCTGACCGGCCCGTCGGCGCGCTATGGCTCGATCGTGCTCGGCGCGTTGCTGGTGAGTTATGCGATCGTGGGCTTGAGCCAATTCAGCTTCACGGTCGCCCGCCGCGACGAGAAATGGATCGGCGGCATCGTCGGCGTCATCACCGGGATGGTTTCGGCCGCGACCGGCGTGCAGGTGATCCCCTCGATGCCGTACATGCAGGCGATCGGCATGGAGAAGGACGAATTGGTGCAGGCGCTCGGCGTCTTCTTCACGGTCGCGACGGTGGCGCTCGGCTTCAGCCTGACCGGCGCCGGCCTGTTGAACGCCTCGACCGCATGGCCCGGCGCGGTCGCGATGGCGGCCTCCTTTGCCGGCATGTTCACCGGGCAATCGGTGCGCTCGCGGATGCAGCCGGACGTCTTCCGCCGCTGGTTCCTGATCGGGATGATTTTTCTCGGGCTCTATCTGGCGGGAAGCGCAGTATTCAAGGTGTTCGCCTCATAAGAGGTGTCGTCGCCCGCGAAGGCGGGCGATCCAGTAAACACTGCTGTCGGTGATTGATCCGAGAGGCCGCGGCGTACTGGATGCCCCGCCTTCGCGGGGCATGACAGTGGGGCTCACTTGAACAGCGGCGTGCCCGGGATGAAGGCATCGAACGCCGCCCAGAATTGGGCGCGGTAGCGGTCCTGCTCCTGCAGGATTTCGTGCTTGGAGCCGGCGATCACGAGATGCGAGCCGGCGCGCAAGTGATAGGCGAATTCCTCGATCGCGGACGTCGACACAATGGCGTCGTTGGAGGCGGCTAGCATCAGGATCGGCTGGCGGATTTGCGATGGATAATCCACCGCGCGAAAACCATTCATGGCCCGGAATGCGGTATCGGCCCAGGCCACCGTCGGCGAGCCGAGGCCGAGCGTCGGGTCCTCCTCCAGGATCGCGACGTTGCGGGCATAGCGTACGGGATCGCTGGTCAGTGGATTGTTGACAAAGGAGCTCGCGCCGGTCAGCGCGTCGCTGCCGCCGGGAACGTAGCGGCCGCCCTGGCCGGCGAGCCGCAGCAGGCGCAGCAACGCGCGTGCCGGAAACGAGGTGCTGCGCCCGGGAAGGTCGATCATCGGCCCCGACAGCACCATGCGGTCGAACCAGCGCTTTCCGGCATGCGCGACGCGGAGCAGCACCGCGCCGCCCATCGAATGGGCGAGTGCGAAATGCGGCGGCGGGCAATCCGGCAGCACCACCTGCTGCACGAAGGTCTCGACGTCGACCTCGTAATCAGAGAAATCGCGGACATAGCCCTTGCGCGGGTCGCGCAGGCGCCGCGACGAATGGCCCTGCCCGCGCCAGTCGATCATCGCCACCGCGAAGCCGCGGTCGCGCAGGTCGCGCACGGTCTCGAAATATTTTTCGATCGATTCGCTGCGCCCGGTGAAGACGCAGACCGTGCCCTTGCGGTTCGCCGGCGGCGCCCAGCGCGCAAAGCGCAGTTCGGCGCCATCCGGCGTCTTGATGGTGCCGGAGACGACGTCTTCGGGAACGGGATTGGCGGGAATCGAGACAAGCGTCATGGGCGACCGACCGTTAGGCGAAATGTGCTGAAAATCAAGGGTGGGATAAACGTCGGGGCGTCAAAAACGGGCGTCGTTCCCGCCCTCTTGAACGCCGTCTCGCCCCTCCCATATCACTTTCGTGCAGGCCGCTACCAGTGTTTCCGGCAACGGATCAGTGGGGCTGCACAAGACAAAAGCCCGGCCCGATGGCGGGCGGGTTCACTTAAACAGTCGCTCAATGGAGGACTACCCTATGCGTTATGATCTGACCCCGTTTTATCGTTCCACCGTCGGTTTCGACCGCTTCTTTTCGCTGCTCGACCAGGCCGCCGCCGAC
>Ga0185299_10001783_pt1 | contig 37886 bp, 27 predicted proteins | sample PaiPotPPA55metaG_FD_128002 | JGI IMG/M metagenome (GOLD analysis project Ga0185299, IMG submission 128002) | Iron sulfur acid spring bacterial and archeal communities from Banff, Canada, to study Microbial Dark Matter (Phase II) - Paint Pots PPA... ...
ATCTCTGGAGGAAGTTGAGCAAGGGGTTCGCCCCTATCGGCTGCTGCGAAAGAAACCGCACTTGAAGCGCGCTTCGCATCATCGATCATCCCGATTGTCTTCCGCAATTCCTGCTCGGCCACAGCGCTCGATGCATCCGTGGAGGTGGCCTTCTGAAACTCGCTGGCGGCATTTTCCAGGTCGCCCCGTTCGCGAAGTTTCAGTCCGTTCTTGACATGGAGCTCACCGGCATTAAAACGAGCCTGATTGAATTTGATCTGATACTCGGCGTTCTCGGGATCGGTTTTTAGAGCCTTCTGGTAATACTCAAATGCCGCATCGTAATCTTGAAGGTCCTCGGCTTTACGCCCCTGCTTGAAGTCAGTACTGTCCTTCGGGCAACCCGCGACAGCCATGGCAATCCCGACGAACAGAACGATTTTTCTCCAGCGGTGCATGAATTCTCCTTCGACGCGTTTGACTAGAAACTTGCAAATCCGACTCAGTTAATGGAGAGCATATTGGTTTGCAGCCCGTGCTCCCGCGACAGCGACTACCGTTTTGTTTTTGTCCGCACATCCAGTAGGTCTCGCCGGAGCGACAGGCTATCCATTTTTTCGCCAGGTTTCTCTTGTACACCTAGGCGTTATTAGAGGACTTTCTGTAGGAAGAATCGCCGACGGGCGATGGTCAATTGGTTGGATTACTGATCATTCCCTTCGGTCAATTCGGCAGAAACCGCAGTCAAATAACCGAACAGGCCGCCGGTAGTGTGATTTGGTCCGGCAGTGAAGTACACCTGTGCTGCGGGCGCGGCTGCGGCGTCGTTATTATTCGGGCTGACGTTTCCAGGGCTGAGTGCCCAGACACCATTGATCGCCAATGGCTTCCCGCTGGCATCCTGGAGCAGCCCGTCGAACTTTCCGGTAGCCAAGTCGTAGGCGGCAATGAATCCGCTCGACTGAGTATCTCCGCCACCAGCAAACTGCCCGATGAGCAGGTGGTGGCTGAAGCGTCCGAAATCGAGCGGAGCGAGAGCCACACCCCACGGAGCGTTCAGCCAGTCACCATGTTCGAGACGCTGCAAGAGCTGGCCAGTGGAACTATAAACATCCACGAAACCCAGTCCTGGGCCGTCTGTTTCAAATTGCGAACCTTCTTCGTGGAGTGCATAAGTGACGACGATGTCGTTGCCGATCGCTTGCACGTTGAAAGGAACATAGCCGTGTGGAAGTCGCTCGTCCACGAAAGGATTTCCCCCGGACTGGTCATCGCCATTGGAGGAGTCCTGGTTGAAGTGTTCCTTGGACAATTGCACAAGGTGAAACGCATTGTCATAAACATCCACACAGCCCTTGTTGAAGTTTGCTGCGTACAGGAAGGGCTTGCCATTAATGAAGGCGCTGGTCAGTCCCGTGTAGCTGGATCCGACGGTGTTTTTGGCCACAATCACAGCTAACGTCGCAGCCACACCTGGATTCCATCCAGAAATCGTTCCGTCATTCGTGGAGAAGAGGAATAGTGCTGGTTTGCCTGGCGCCAGTAAGAAATCTGTTTGACTCCCGTTGAAGATGGTGCCCGTCGGTGTGCCCGTCGGAGTCTTTTGGTTATTCGGATCGGCTGGTGGAATGGTGACGATGAGAGACTGTTTGACTCCCGCGCCGTTGTACAGTGTGCTTAGACCGGTCCTTTCATCAGAGACCCACCACGGGCTGCCGGAGCCGCGGGATATGCCCCACGGATTAATCAATTGAGGATCGGTGACAGGGGCGACTCCTGACTCGTTGGAAACGAGATTGGTTTGGGTGTAGTGCTGCCCAAAACAAGCGGCTCCCATGATCAGAGCCATGACTCCACTGACGGCCAAACGTAGCGACATCTTCATCTGCAATTCTCCTTTTTTATTTTTGGACACGGTTCCCTAAGTTCGGTCGTCGAGACCGAAAATCACATGGCACATCATTGATGTGAGTTTATGATTCCAACCCTATTCGGGCTTGCTCACGCTGAACGTCGGAGTGGTTGTGGTGTTCTCATCGGCCTGAGTGCGCGCCGCGACTGTTCTCGCCCGCTAGAGTAAAGGCATAGACTTTGTTGTTTCCGATTCCAGGGGGAACATTTTGGTAACCGGATCCCCAATAGAGCGTGCCGTCCACGATGGATGGACCATCGATTACCGTGCCGCCGCTTGCGAAGTTCCAGAGGATTTTTCCGGTTCTCGTATCCAGCGCGTACATCTGCCCTGAATAAGAACCGGCATACATCACGCCGTTTGCAACGCTCACTGAACCGGTATCGATAGTGCCTGTAGTAGGATCTGCTGTCTGCCAAAGGATCTTCCCAGTGGCGACATCAAGAGCGCTCCATGCCCCCCAGGTTATTTTTTGTCCCGAGGGCACCAAGGTGTAAGGGAGTTGGAAACGATTCGAGATAGCGACATAGATGCGCTGACCGTCGGTCGCCGTACCCCACTCGATACCCCCGAGCGAACTGCCGGGCCCGACGAGCGTGCTCCAAACGATGTTGCCGTTATCTGGATCGAGTGCCCAATAGATGCCGCTCTTCTGGCCAAAGCCGACAATATTACCGACGAGATTGGGACCTGCCCCTCCAAAATCGAAATCTTGGCTGTCGGGTACAGGACAGTTGGGGTTCCCTGGAGTTGGGCGGGCAGCTCCAAAACCGCAGGTTCCTGTGAAGGTGTCAATACTTTGTAGCTTCTTTGACCACTTGATCTGCCCGCTCTTTAAGTCCAACGCGAGAGCAGTGTCAAAAAAATCGTCAGCCGCGGCGCAGTTCGCCGTAGGAGTTGCGTTCTGGCAAGCTTCCACAGCCGCGGGAGCGGTGTAGTTGTTTCCAGTGGCGGCGAAGAGCATACCGCGCTTGGGATCAATCGCAGGTGGTTGCCACATCGCGCCGCCGCTGTATCCTCCGGGCTGTCCGCCATTGTCAGGCATGTCGAAAGTTTTCCAGCGCATCGCACCGCTCTTTTCATCGAGCGCTACGATACTGCCGCGAAAGCTGCAACACGGATATGCTGGATTCAGTGCCAGAGTTTCTTCGTTCGAAGAAATTCCAATGTAAACCATTCCGTCGAATACAACCGGGGATCCCGTGATGATCGCCGCTGGATGCTCGTCCACTTGGGTCATCCATTGGATCGTGCCTGTTTGCCGGTCTACTGAGATCACGTTTGCGCCATTGTGCGGCTGCTTGGAATTCGCAATGTCCCCAATGATTACCTGGTTCCTGTCCACGGCAGGACTAACGCGAGAGATAGCTCCCTCGACACCGTCGTACTCAGAGATCTTGTGAGACCAGATGAGGCGGCCACTGTTCTTCTCAACCGCGAAGAGATTGCCGCCCCAATCGGGGAAATAGACAGCGTTACCATCCACCGTCGAAGTAGCAGAAACATCGCCGCCGGTGGTGAACACCCATTTGGGAGTTAGAGTACTGACGTTGGCGGGGTTAATGGAGTGCTCGGCAGGTTGGCTCCAACTGTTGCTTAGATTTTGTCCAGCTATTCTCCATTGGCCAGATTGGGACTCATCTGATCGACCTTGCCCGCTTAACACTGACACCAACAAAAGACCAGTGATCAACGCTGTCTTTGACAATGACACGTTACGATTCTTCATGGGCATCCGCATTCTTCTCCTGAATTCGGTTTTGCGTTACGTTAGCTCGTATTTTCTTAGCAAGCGTTGGCCGAGCTCGGAGTTCTCCCGCATGAGGTCTCCGCTCACTCCAGGGAACAGTGCAGTACGCCTGCCAAAGCGCCGGGGATCTCACTGTTCTCGGAACTTATTGATTTGTACTGCGATGATGATCCGGACGACCGTAGCGTAGATCAAGTGCCAGCGGGGTACTGCCGTATCTGCGGTAACGTGCCCGTTTTGCGGCGCACAAGAAGTGTCGGCTGAGAGAACGTCGGAATGAAGCGGAGTGTGGGCCACCCGGCGCGCTGTAACGAAAGCGCAAGCGTCACAACGGTGTGCATTTCGCCTGAGATTCTAGTGCACCGAGACCTTGGCACTCTTGGCTAGTTCATTTCGCTTCAGCAGAAATGAGGCGACAAACATGATTGCCGATGCCACTGACAGCAGCCAATACACTTCAACGTAGGAGAGCGCGGCGGCCTGGGACTGAACCAAAGTGTACATTCGGGCCATTGCCTGTTGTTGAGCAACATGCGCGCTCAAGCCCGCAGTCCTCAGGCGTATCGCGAGTGCTGTAGTAGCGTCGTGAAATCGAGTGGAAGCCGAATAAGCTGCTAACACGGATTGATGATACTGAGTGCGTCGAGCGATGAGCGTCGTGACCGCGGATGTGCCGACGCTCTGTCCGATGTTACGCATGAAATTCATGAGCCCCGCGGCAGCATTGGTTTTTCCAGGTGGCAGGCCGACGTATCCGGCAAGTGTGAGAGGCACAAATAAAAAAGCGACGGGGAGATACTGCCAAATACGCAATACGGTGGCCGAGCTGAAACTCATAAGCAGATTGATATGTCTGCACGACAAGTACATGCTCGCCGCCAGAGTTATCCAACCAAATGCCAGGAGATGGCGAGCTTGAAATCGTGTTGTGAGTTTGCCCACCACTGGGAGCGCGACTAACACCACCAGGGCACCGGCTGAAAGCACCATCCCTGCCTTTTGTGCGGTATATCCCATAAGAGTCTGGAGAAGTTGGGGCATCAACACGGTGGAACTGAATAGAGCCATTCCCAACATCAAGAACATCACACTGCTCGCCGCGAAATTGGAGTTCTGGAACAAACGCACATCAACGATGGGCTCTTTCTGAAACCATTCCCAGATGATGAGGGAAACGAGGCCAACGATGGCGATCACAACGAACACGGTAATGAAAACAGAGCCGAACCAATCGTCTTCCTGCCCCTTGTCGAGAGCGATCTGCAATGCACCCACTCCTACGGTCAGGAGAGAGAATCCGATGAAGTCGAACCCGGAAAGCCGCTGCCTCAGACCCGCTACGTAAGGTGGATCTTCGACAAGCTGATAGACTAATGCGAGCGCCAAAGCGCCAACTGGGACATTGATGTAGAAAATCCAACGCCATGAGTAGTTGTCGGTGATCCAGCCCCCCAGCGTCGGGCCAATCGCCGGAGCGCAGATGGCCGTGATTCCATAAAGAGCAAAGGCCAGCCCTCGCTTCTCGGGAGGGAAGGTATCGCCCAAGATGGCCTGTGCCATGGGCTGCAAGCCTCCACCGAACGCGCCTTGCATTACTCGAAACAGGAGAAGAAGGCCAAGATTGGGCGCAATCCCGCACAGGAAAGAACTGATGGTGAAAAACACAATGCACGTCAAGAAGAACCGCTTTCGTCCTAGCCATGCGACGAGCCATCCGCTTATCGGCAGAACGATTGCGTTCGAAACCAAATAGCTCGTCAAGACCCAAGTACTCTCGTCATTGCTAGCGCCCAGATTGCCCGCGATGTGCGGAAGAGCCACGTTAGCAATGCTGGTATCGAGCACCTCCATGAACGCCGCCAGCGAAACTGCAATCGCGATGATCCAAGGGTTGCCTTTGGGCAGCCAGTTCGCTTGGCTCCTATCTTCTCCCATTGTTTCAGCACCTTTTGCGGGCGAAGCTTTCTGTCGATAATGAATTCGAATCGGTGTCCGGTGCGGTTTGGGCTATATAGGTAACGTCGTTGCCAGGATTCGGAATGTTCTGGATTGTGCGTGTATCAAAGGTGGTGGCGATGTTTGCGTCCTGGCTTTGCAGGTTCCCTTCGCTAGTCACCTCACCGGTAGTTGTAACGTCGCCCAACTGCATGGCGAAGCTCACGGTGGAATTTTGGCCGGGAAGCACCGCGATTTTTTGCGTAGTCGTTTTGAACCCGTAATTTTTCGCCGTAAGGGTGTAGTCGCCGGGTTTCAGGAGAGAAAAGACAAAAGTTCCTGTGGCGGAGGCGACGGTCGAGTACGTATCCCCTGCGGTGTTGCTGCTGAGTGTAAGCATTACGCCGGGTACGGCCGCCCCCGTGGGATTAGTGATGCTGCCGCTGAATCCTCCCGTGAGGATAGTTTGTGCCGGCAATACCACCGCAAAATAGATCGTTGCCAAGCAATAAAGAAGGGCGATGATGAACAAATTCTTTCTCATGAATTTCCTATCTCCCGTTCGAAATAAATTAAACGCGTTTCCGTCGTGACTCCTACGGACACACCACCACCGGACACACCACCACTCCCTATCCGTCAGACAGAGGCATGTTGCGCCGACAGGTTCTGAGGCCGAGCCTCGAACAAGAGAGCGAACCGCAACAGGGAAACGAAAACTTGCTGCCCAAACGAGGCCTTAAGAACGGCGCAGCGCGTTCGGGAACGTCCATGTTCTTGACGACGAGCTTGCGTCCCCGAGCGATTCAAATGCGCGCTTCCAAGCTCTGCTGAGTTCCCCGGTCCAAGGTTCACGCATTACGCGGGCCAAAACGTGGAGGTTTTCGAAAGTCGCGGAACTTACGGATTTATATGGGGGATGGCGAGCCGAGAGAGCGTCCTCTTGATCACGCTGCCAGCATGGCACTGCCGTCTTTGCGGTAGCGTACCCGTTTTGCGGCACAAAAAAAAATGGAGTGAAAATCGTTACAGAATTGAGCGGAGTGCAGGACGGACTGCTTACGGGGAACTGCGTACAATCCCGAGTTTGCGAATTCTCTGTTGGAGGGTCGTTCGCTTCATTCCAAGGTGTGCTGCAGCCCCGTTAGGACCGGCGACAACCCAATTGCTCTGTTTAAGAGCCTTAAGAATCTGCTGACGTTCCGTTTCCTCCAAAACATTGTGAAGGGTGCCATTCTCCGAATGCGGTGAGGCGGACCTTTCTGCGGTGCGGTCAGACTTTGGAAGCTTAAGATCACTAACGTCGATACTCAGGGACGGACCCGTCGAGATAATTACGGCACGCTCGATTACATTTTGAAGTTCTCGTATGTTCCCGGGCCAATGATATCGGCAGAGCGCGTCCATTGCGGCAGACGGAATCGTGTCCATGGCCTTTTTCATACGCCGGGAAAACTGCTGCGTGAAGTGTCGCACCAGAAGCGGAATATCCCCCTGGCGTTCACGCAAAGGCGGAACGTGGACCGGAAAAACATTAAGGCGAAAAAAAAGATCCGATCGGAACTTCTGCTCGCTCACCATCACTTCTAAATCGCGGTTCGTCGCGGCAATCAACCGCGCATCTGTGCGAAGCGTGCGTGAACTTCCGAGTCGCTCGAACTCCCTCTCTTGCAGCACACGGAGCAGCTTGGTCTGGAGTTCCAGCGGAACCTCGCCTATCTCATCCAGAAAAATGGTGCCGCCATTGGCCACTTCGAAACGACCGATGCGCTGCGCGATGGCTCCTGTAAATGCACCTTTCTCGTGTCCGAACAGTTCGCTTTCCAGCAAGCCCGTCGGAATGGCAGCGCAGTTGAGCTTCATGAAAGGCTTGGAACGCCGCGGGCTCAAATCATGAATGGCTCGTGCAATCAGTTCTTTTCCTGTACCTGTTTCGCCATAAATCAAGACCGTCGAGTCCGTTGGCGCTACTGTTTCCACATGTTTGAGAACCTTGCGTAAAGAAGAACTATTTCCAATGATCTGAGCAAAATTCATTTCCGTACGGATTTCATCTTCCAGATACACCTTCTCTTTGGAGAGCTGATCTTTCAGCTCTCGAATCTGCGCAAAAGCAAGGGCATTCTCTACGGCAATGGCAATCTGATTTCCGATCTGGGTCAGAAACTCGATATCGCCAGTGAAGGCATTGTCCTCATATTTGATCACACCGAATGTGCCCAGCACGCGACCTCGGCTAACAAGAGGGAGAATGCAGACCGTTCCAGCTTCGCTTCGCGCGGAATCCTTCATTCCCAGACGCCTGGCCTCCTGAACGTTCCCACACCACAGTTTGCCAGTGCGAAAGACCGTTCCCGAGACATCATCGTCAACGGAGATAAGGCCCTCCTCTTGGACGGATTCATCCTTGAGGGGGTAATCCAGGGCATAGATCTTTAACCGGGCGTTGTCGCGATCGGGAAGAGTAATGCCGACGCCATCGCAGCCCATGACCCGGCGCGTGCTGGACACTACCGCTCGGAGGAGGTCCCGCAACTCCAGATTCGAAACCACCTGATTGGTCAATTCCAGGAGAAGTCCGACACGTTCGCTCTTCTTCAGCAATTGCTGCTGTGAGGTCTGCGCTGCGTCAAAATGCAGGGCGTTGTCGAATGCCAGTGCGATCTGGTCAGCCACCACCGAAAGAAAGCAAACTTCTTCGGCGGTATAGATATTCGGCGCTTTACTGGCAAAGGCGAGGGTTCCTACCTTGCTGTGGGCTGTGGTTAAGGGGAGAGTGCACACACAGCGGATTTGACGCTTTTTCAAAGCCTCTTGAAATTTGGAAAGCCGGTCATCGCAACCTTCGAGCGAAGTGATCAAAGGCTTTTGGCTCTGATAGACCCGCCAGGCGTCGGATTCCTCTATGGCCAGATCGGGGTCGGGTGGGATAGCTGCTTCTGTCTGCGCGTCGACGGAATGTTTGTGAAACGTATTCGATTTCTCGTCACGAATAGTGACACCGATATAGTCGAACGGCACGACCCGGCGCAACTCCTTCACCAGAGCGGCAAATAACTCCTCCGAATCGCGATGCATTCCGATCGCGTTCGAGACTCGGACGAGCGATTCGAATCGAGAGACGGCCGAAACCCGAGTGCCGTCTGTAATTTCTTCCGTTCGCATCCGACAAACCACCTCGGAGACTGTCGTTTCAACGGTTGGATGTGGCAAGTCGTGAGTACGTTATAGACTGAAATGCCTCGCTAATCTCAACCTAACGATGAATCCAGCGATTTAGAAGTAGGCAACCGAAACCAGCGAGTGGTTCGAGGTGCTGCGATGGCGTGCATAGAGCTTGACCGGTTTTCGTGTCTAGTCTGAATCGGACATTAATTCTTGTTTATTCCCACCGTCTTTGCTTGACGTTAGGCGGATCAGCGGTTAACTCTCAATCGCGATGCGTTGCGCAAAAGCGAAATAGCCCAAATGAAGATTGTCGATATTCGCGAAATCGTTGTTCCCATTAAATCAAATATTCGAAATTCGTACATCGACTTCAGCCAGATGACCGTGAGCGTTTTAGCGCTAATCACGGACGTAATCCGTGATGGCAAACCTGTTATGGGATACGGCTTCAATTCTAACGGTCGATACGCGCCGAGCGGCCTTTTACGTGACCGCTTTATCCCTAGGCTGAAGTCTGCCGAGCCTGCCAGTATTCTCGACGACACTGGCGATAATTTCGATCCGCTTAAGATTTGGAACGTCCTGATGCGGAATGAAAAACCAGGCGGACACGGCGAAAGGTCAGTGGCCGTAGGGATATTCGACATGGCGATATGGGATGCGGTGGCGAAGATCGCTGGCGTTCCTCTTTATCGGCTACTCGCGGATCGTTTCAGGGGTAGCGCCGTGGACGAAAAAATCTTCGTCTATGCGGCCGGCGGCTACTACTACCCGGAAAAAGGTCTGTCAGGCCTACAACAGGAGATGCAAAGCTATCTCGACCTGGGTTATTCGGTCGTGAAGATCAAAATCGGCGGAGCTTCGCTAGCAGAAGATCAGAGGCGCATCGAAACCGTACTGAAAATCTTGAAGAGTGGCAACCAGTTGGCGGTGGACGCCAACGGGCGTTTCGATCTCGAGACGGCGATCGCTTACGCGCACGCTCTGGAACCCTACCATCTGCGTTGGTACGAAGAAGCTGGCGATCCGCTCGATTATGAATTGCAGGCTAAGCTTGCCGACCACTATCCAGGCCCGATGGCCACCGGCGAGAATCTTTTTTCCGTTCAGGACGCACGCAATCTGATCCGCTATGCGGGCATGCGCTCGGATCGCGACGTACTTCAATTCGATTGCGCGCTCAGTTACGGTTTGGTCGAATATCTCCGCATATTGATAATGTTGAAAGACTACCAATGGTCGGCCCGCCGCTGCATTCCGCACGGTGGTCATCAATTATCTCTACATATAGCCGCCGGCTTGGGACTTGGAGGAAATGAATCCTATCCCGGCATCTTTCAACCATTCGGCGGATTCGCGGACGACACTCCTGTTGAGGACAGTTACGTGGCATTGCCGGATATCCCCGGTATTGGATTCGAATCCAAAAAAGAACTGTTCCGGCTATTAAAGACGCTTTCCGATACTTAGAGGCTTCAGATCCTGGGTGGTCTCAACCCAAACAACTTCTCGTCAGATTCAATTTGCGCTGAAATTAATTTCGGTGAGCGTAGGTTAACCTTTAAGAGCGCTTTCTCTGCTGCATCGCCATTTGCAGCACCTCCGCGAAGTGCACCGCCCTGCGCCCAGTCGCTTGCTGGATTTGCTCGCGGCAACTAAAACCATCAGCAACAATCAGCGTTTCAGCGGGCTCCTCGCGTATCGCCGGGAGCAGCACCCGTTCTCCAATAGACTGCGATATCTTGTACTTGTCTTTTTCAAATCCAAATGCCCCGGCCATCCCGCAGCAGCCAGAGTCCGGCGCCCGAACGTCCGCGCGCATTTTTGCCAGCAGGGAAGTCTGGTCGGTCATTTTCATCAGCGCCTTGTGGTGGCAATGGCCGTGAAGCAGGATCTTTCGTGAAAGATGATCCGGCATGTAGCCCGGAGCGTGATGCTCCAGAAACTCGCTGAGTAAGAATGTTTGAGCGCGTAGTTGTTTAGCGCGCGCGTCGTCAGGGAAAAGATTCAGCAGTTCGTCGCGAAAGACCGAAGCGCAGCTTGGTTCCAGAACCACAATTGGCAAGCCCCGATCGATCTGTGGGCCCAGGGCCTGTAATGTTCGCGACAAATACTTCTTGGCTTCGTCAAGCATTCCGAAATCGTAGAGAGGTCGCCCGCAACATAAATGTTGCCGAGGGATCGTCACCTGAAAGGCTGCGTCCTCCAATATTTCCATCGCTGCCCGGCTCGTTTCGGGGTGGAAGTAATTATTGAAGGTATCGATCCACAACACGACTTCAGTTCGCTTCGGGGCTGCCGCTGACGTGGGGCCGGCGTTTAATCGTGTCGTTTCTGAACCCCGATTTTGCAACGAACGCCGAAAGCTTTTCTCGGCGAATCTGGGAATCTGCCGCTGCGCTGCCAGCCCAATAAATTTATTCATGAAGGGCCGAAATATCGCGCTGCCATTGATGGTGTTAATCATCCGGGCGACCGGAGAGGCCATTCGCGCCCACCGGTCAATTTCGCCGAATACATAGGCCTGAAGCGGCCGCGGTTTGTGCTCGTGGTAATGCGACAAAAATTCGGCCCGATAAGTGGCTAGGTCCACATTCGCGGGGCACTCTGATTTGCAGGCTTTGCAAGACAAGCACAGGTCCAGCGCCTTCTTGACGCGTTCGTCTTGCCATCCGTCGCGAATGACTTCTCCTTGTAGCATTTCAAACAGCAAATGAGCGCGGCCACGTGTGCTGTGCTCCTCTTCCAATGTCACCATATAACTCGGGCACATCGTGCCGCCATCTTGCTTGCGGCACGCGCCTAAGCCGATACATCGCAGCGTCGCCTTGGCCAGCGAGCCGCCGTCCCCGGCAAATGCAAAATGCGTTTTTGGCTCAAGCGGTTCGTAATCCGCGCCCAGCCGCAGGTTCTCCGTCGGTAGATACGCATTCACGACTTTGTGTGGATTTAATTTATTGGCGGGGTCCCAAATGGCTTTGAACTCCGAGAAGGCCTGCATGATTTCCGGACCAAACATTTTGGGCAGCAGCGCGCCGCGCGACTGGCCATCGCCATGTTCACCGGATAGCGAGCCGCCGTAGCCGACCACAATATCGGCAGCCCGTTCGATAAACTCGGCATAATGCCGAATCCCTTTTTCACTCTGCAGATCGAAACTGACGCGCATGTGGATGCAGCCATGCCCGAAATGCCCGTAAAACGACCCTCGATATTTGTATTCGTCCATCAGCTTTCGAATATCTCGCAAGTAGGCGCCCAGCTTTTCCGGCGCTACCGCGGCGTCGTCCCAACCTTCCCACTCGGCAACCGCCCCGGGGGCAAAAGCCGCCGCACGGGGGCCTGCTTCGCGCAAATGCCACACATGTTGAGCCTCGTGCTTGGTGTACAAGCGAGTCGTGGGATGTGGATGCGCCGATTTCAAGCGTTCGATTAATTTGCGTGCAATACCTTCGGTTTGCGCCGCGTCATCAGATCCGAATTCCGCCAACAAAATTCCGCGCCCTTCAGGCAAAAGATCGACGTGCGGTACGCCTTTGGTCCTCAACCCATCCACAATGCTTCCTTCAAAGCCTTCAAGTCCGATGGGGTTGAATTCCAGAATCTCCGGGACATGATCTGCCGCCACAAAAGCATCTTTGTAACCAATCCCGACGAGTGTTCGCTGCTGTGGGCTGTGAATTAATTTGAGCCTGGCTTCCAAAACAATCGCGCAGGTGCCCTCAGTTCCTACCAATGCACGAGCAACATGGAATCCATGCTCAGGCAGCAGTTCATCTAGATTGTAGCCGGACACGCGGCGCGGAATTCGCGGGAAGCGTGCGCGTATGCGGGTGCCGTATTGGTCGCGTATCGCTCGCAGTTTGCTATAAATCTCAGATTCACGGCCTCCAGCTTTTGCCTTGGCATCGAGTTGCTCTTCGCTCGTGGCGCCGACTGTCAATTGCACGCCGTCGTAAAGCAGAATTCTCAGTTGATCGACGTTGTCGACGGTTTTTCCACCAAGTAACGAGTGTGTGCCACAGGAATTGTTGCCGATCATTCCCCCGATGGTGCAGCGATTATGTGTGGAAGGGTCGGGAGCGAAGGTCAACCCATGCAACTCCGCCTGATCACGCAAGGCGTCCAGCACCACACCTGGTTGCACCCGAGCAAATCCCTGCTCAGGATTAAGTTCAAGAATTTTGTTCATGTATTTCGTAAAGTCGAGCACCACCGCAACGTTGCAACACTGACCCGCCAGACTGGTACCCGCCCCCCGAGGCAAGACGGGGGCGTCGTACTTTTTGCATAACTCTACTGTCGCGATGACGTCTTGGTCGTCGCGCGGAACCACCAGACCGATGGGAATCTGCCGGTAATTTGATCCATCTGTGGCATACAGAGCGCGACTCCCTTGGTCGAAACGCACTTCACCCTTTAGCGTGCGCTTCAGCTCGTTTTCCAATTCGACGGATTGCCCAAATACATCGATCGGTTTTGCGTGCGAGCTTAACGGTAATGGGGAAAGTGGCTGCAGCACAATCAGACTAGCGTTCCTCGATGAGGATATTGCATCGCGACCTTTAGAGAAATCTAATGCTCCGCCATGATTTCAAGTACCACGTTGGCCCTTGTCCTGCACCTAAATAACGATGCTCCTCAGTCCGGCATCGACACAGGAGAGGAGTCTTGAAATGATCATACGCGGCTCCGGCGCTGTGACGTTCGCAAATCAAAGACGCAGCCAAAGAATTCTGCTAGCGGTTCCTTTGCTTGTATCCGGACGGAACAGCTTTCGTCGAACAAGCCTCCACACTGATCGTAAATGCGAACGGGGGCCTCATCGCTCTGAAAGTAACAGTATCGGTAGCCCAAACCCTGAGTCTCAAAAATGCGAATACCGGTAACGAGGTCCGGAAGCAAAGCGCTATGACCACCCCAGATTACCCCGGATAGAATTCCAACATCAAAGGATGAACTCCAAGGCAGCTACATTCCTTAGCAGTGATATGAGCTCTGGTCTTCGCACGCGCCGGGGATTGCCATTTTTGGATTTGTACCTTGAGCCTAGTTCCAATTCGGCATCGTTGAGAGCAGGACTTTCAAACTGGGATAGAGTCGCCAGCCGGCGCAGGCCCTCACTCCGTCGAACGACGTTTAGCTAGCACCCCTACAGGGGACTTGATCGATGGATTGCAGCATTTTTTCGGCGTGTCTCTTGGGCGTTCGGCGTTTATACTCTCAGGTCTCTTTTGAACCATGCATGACAAGGAGCTGATCAATGCTCTCGTCGCATCGAAATCTTTCCATTATCTTGTTGATCTCTGCTCTCTCCCTCTGCGCGGATGGCGAAGCCCAAAATGCTTCGGAACCCACCGCCGCACCAAAATCTACCGGCAAGCACTACGTTCTCTCGGCGAACAAAGACACCGTGCAATGGGGCTGGTACGATACGGCGGAAAAACCCAAACTTGTCGTTAATTCCGGGGACACGATATCCATCGAAACGTGGCTCCACGGCATGGACGAGGTCAAGCCAGGCGTAGCCATGGATGAAATCGTCAAGCTTCGTCTCGCCAACGATGGTGGCGGTCCCCATTCCATTACCGGGCCCATCTACGTCAACGGCGCCGAACCCGGCGACACCATGGAAATCCGCATTACCAAAATCGTCATGAAGGACACCGGCTTCAACTTCAATCTCCCCGGCAAACAATTTCCCACCGTTGGTTTGCTGGCCTCCGAATTTCCAGACGGCCATGTCGAATATTTCAAACTCGACGCTGCAACCATGACCACGCAATTCAAACCTGGCATCGTCCTGCCTCTTAAGCCTTTTCCGGGCACGATCGCGGTCGGTCCCGATCCGAACGAGTCAAAAGAGAAAGCTGGGCCTCCCATTCACGACGCCAAAGGGCGCACCAGCACTCTGCGCCCTTGGAAGAACGGTTCCAACATGGATGTGAACGAACTTCAAGTCGGCTCAACACTCTATCTTCCCGTGTTTCAAAAGGGAGGATTGATCTGGACTGGAGATTCGCATTGCCTGCAGGGCAATGGCGAAGTGAACCTGACCGCTCTTGAATGCTCCTACAAAGCGATTGAAATCCAACCCATCGTGCGCAAGGATCTCCACATTGAATGGCCGCGCGCGGAAACTTCGACACACTGGGTCTTCATGGGGTTCGACGAGGATCTAAATGAAGCTATGAAAATCACTGTGCGTGAAACCGTGAATTTCCTCGCCGATCAGAAGATCGTGCCCATGTCTCGCGAAGAAGCCTACTCACTCACTTCCATCATCGGCGATTGTCGCGTCTCCCAGGTGGTGGATATCCGCAAGGGCGTCCATTGCATGATCCCCAAATCGATTTTCATCAAGAAGCCGTAATTCTGCTGGTTCGCAGGGCCAAGTTGCCTGCGGCTTCGTTCCGCTTCTCATCAATTTCACGCTATCGATAACGCCGCCGCTAGCATCGAATAGTCGCGTCCCAATACACATTAGACCAGACGGGAAATTTGGCGTCCCGGGATTATTTCTCTTGGCTGACACTTTGGGATTCGAGGGACTGCCAATCTTTCGGGGGAAATACGACGGGCCAAAAATCGGGAGACGGGCTTGCAAATTGGAAAGCAACTAGCAGTCCCCTAGTGGGTGATTGTTGCGTTCTTACCACGCTACACTCCCGAATCACGCCGGTTTTGGAATTTGTCAGCAAAAATAGTTGACCAGCGAAGATCTCCATCTCCAGATCGAGTAGTCCACCATGGGCATTGACGACCTGAGTATAGGTGGTCTCCTCTGTGACAATCCCGTCGCTCGAGGTGACCGAGAGGTGGACCGGGACCTTTAGCATTACCCGTTCGCTTCGGCGCCTGTTTGCGCCGTCTATAGCTTCGGGTTTGATTTTTTCGTGGCCCATTTTGGGACATCCTCGGTAAAAGCTTAACGGGCTGACTCGACAGACTGTTGTTATATCTAAGAGTTATATAATGGACCTGATTACAAATGGCGGGTCAATTCAATTCAAATTGTGTGCTTAACCTGAGGGCCCACGTCATTGAAATAGTTAAACGAGCTTCAACGGAGCACCCTATGCCTTTTGTTGACATTAACCGCCTCAATGTTGTCGAACGGTTGCCTGGATGGTTCGGGCGCTACTTTCACTCGGCGAGCTTGACATTCGCGCATTACGATTTTAAGCGAGGCTCGTTTATTCACGAGCATTTTCATGCGCAGGAAGAAGTCTACGAGGTGATGGAGGGCGAGCTTGAGGTGACCATCGAGGGGGAGGCTAGGATTGTGCGGCCCGGGGTGGTGGCGATTGTGCCGAGCAATGCGCTGCACTCGGTCAAGGCGCTCAGCGATGGGCGGGCCGTAATCGTGGATTATCCGCTAAGGCGTGAATTGGCAAGCTAGCCGAGGTTTTGAAACAAGCGAACAAGATAAGCGCAGGTCTTGCGACCTGCGCTTTTTTTGTTGTGCGCGAGCGATAGGCAGTGCTAACGGGCGAGCGTATAGCGGTGTTAGCGGACTATGAGCAAAATCACGAACAGGGCAGCGATCAGGATAACGTGCGCCGTTCCGTGCATGTCGTAAAGAATGCTGTTGATTTCTTCCATGTGTGTGTCTCCTAAGAGCTGGTGTGAAACGTGGGAGCATTGTGGGGTGATTCGGGGAAAACTGAAATGGCTAGACCGTACGGGCGAGAAAAACTGGGGTCCCGGGAGGTGGGGAGTGTGCTCCGCCGTTTTGCTGAAAGGCGGACTTAGCTGATGGTACTAGGGTAGAAAACGAGGGTGCTGGTACTACGCTCCCAAATTGCCAACTCCATGCATATTCTGGAGGTTTGATTGGGCCTGGGTTAGAGACCGAGCTTGAACGACCGTAATGGGGATCTATCGGGGACAGTACTTTTGTCACAAAGCGGCGACTAGCGCCTAAGTTTTTAAAGGGTAATCTGGAAACAAAGCCGGCAAGGGTGGATGCCCTTGCCGGGTGTAGCGGTGAATGGTTAAGGGAGGCCGGGGCCGATTGGGGTTTTGGGTGGGGTGCAGTCGGCAACCGGTGGCAGGGCTTGGGTAAGGACGGTGTTCAGGGAAGGGGCGGCGGCAAAGTCGAACATGTCCTCTAGGGGGTGGGCGTATTCATCGCGGAGGGTGAGGTGTTGGGTGGCGCCGCCGGATGAGAGGAAGCGCTTCTCGATGAGGGCGAGCATGGAGGTGTGGTCGCCGATGACGTGGGAGACATAGTGAGGTTTGGAGAACGGCGATATGGCGATGAAGGGGATGCGCACGCCGAGTTGATTAAAGTTTGGGCAATTGGCGGGATAGGGGCCGGCGGGGTTGGCGGACATCCGAGGGCAGAGCTGTTCGGCGTCCTTGACGCTGGTGTCGGTGGTGCTGATGAGGTTGGAGGAGCACTCGGCGCCGCCGCCGGGCTGCTCGCTGGATGGAGGATTGCTTAGGTCTTCGCATTGGCCCGGGTTGATGCCGTCGGGATTGAGGGCGCCATTTTGGGGGGCTGGCGGCGGATCAGCGTGATCGTAGAAGCCACCGTGTTCGTCATAGGTAAGAAAGATGATGGAGTCTTTCCAGCTGGGGCTGTTGCGAACTGCGTTAATTACCTGCGAGACGTAAGCCTGGCCGCGCTGAATGTCGGTAGGCGGATGCTCATCGTTTTCTGTAGTGGTGCCGGTGAGGCCGAAATTGGGATCGACGAAGGAAACGGAGGGCAGCGTATTTGAGGCGGCTTGGGCGAAGAAAGTAGCGAGCGTGAGGAAATGCGGGTCATTATTGCCGGGGCCGGTGGAGACGAAGGTGCGGAAGCTGGCGCCTTGCGGAGCGTCCTGGTAGTAGTCGGCCCAGGAAACGTTGTTCTTATCGAGCAAATCGAAGATTGTTCCGCTGATGGGTTTATAGCCGGTGCTTCCGGGAGGCGGGAAAGTGTCGTCGGTAGTGAGATGACCGAAGGATGTGGCGGCCATTAAGTACGAGCGATTGGGAAAGGTGGGTCCGAGCACGGAAGCGAAGTGGCGGTCGCTGATGGCGAACTTCTGGGCTAGATCGTAATAAAAGGGAATGTCGAGTTGATTGTAGAAGCCGATGGTTTGATCGTCGGTGGGAGTCTCCACGCCATTGTCGATCTGTTCGGTGGTGTCGTTCACGCGAACGAAACCGTCCATCAGACTTTGACCAAGAGTATTGCGCGGATTTACGTAGTTGGCTTCCTGATGAGTGGGGAACCAGGAGTGATTCAGGTCAGGAGCAACGCAACGGCTGGTCTCGTGGAAGGCGAAGACCTGGGAACCGTTGTCGTCGAGGTTGGCGTTGAAGCAGTGGAGGGCGCCTGTGGCGTCGAGTTGGCAGGAGAGACCATCAACGCAAGAATGGTCATTGAGGGCGCAACCGTCGGTTCCGGATGGAGAGTGATAGGGGACGCCGGGGGCGTAAGGTAGCGCGCCGAAATAATTGTCGAAGGAACGGTTTTCCTGCATGACGATGATGATGTGATTGACTTTTTTCAGGCCGGTCTGTGCGAGGGAAGGGTTTGGCGCAGAGGCTGCCGCGTAAAGGAATAAAAGAATCGGCCACAACGAACGGATTGCTTTTTTTTGCACGAGTGCAACTCCTCCGGATGTTTAGTGTGGGCTGGGAGGAGTAAGCAGTATCCGGAAATAATTGCATAGGATTGTGACGATTCGGTGAAAAGTCTTAACTGAAAGATATTTCTGCGCAAAAACAGGGGATGCCTGAGGGCTAATCTAAATATTTTGCTGTAGGCGTCGCCGGCGCGTCGTGACTAGAGCACACTTCAACTGTGGACTGGTTTGAAGTCGAAATAAGCCAGATTCATGTTGCCGTTCGTCAGTATGTGTACGGTGAGGACATTCTTTCCTTTGTTGAGGCGAACGGTGAAAAGTTGCGAGGCCAGATTCCAGTGGTGCCATTGTCGCCAGGGAAGCGGGTCTGCGGGATCATTCGTTGTCCTGATTTGCAGAGGCTCTGTTGCGTCTTTTCCATTCACATCCACCGAAATTGTTCCGCCGCGATTCGAGGTGTACAGGAAATCGGCCCCGTATGTTCCGTCTTGGGCCACATCTACAGTGATGTTGAACCACTCTCCGGGTTCGGTCCAGCCAACATAGACGAGGTCTGCAGGAGGAACAACCTTGTCGAAGGGGTTGTCGTCAATCGGATCTGGCTGGCGGTGAAACTTCGTATAGGAAGTATCCACTCCCTCGTGGATACGAAATTCGTTGAGGTAGGTCCCATCAGCAGGGTTCAATTCTCCGCTGCCGTGGTTCTGTGGATCAGTGTCGTGATACGCGAGTCCTTCGCCGCCCAGGTCGTAGTAAGCACACAATACTCGTCCCGGTATTTTTTGTGGGCCGTCCTGATAGCGGCTGTCGTGATAAGGCAGGCCTTTATACTCGCTCAAGAATGATTGGGAAAACGCAATTGCCGGCAGCACTGATGCCGCTACGAAGCATAAGGAAAACGCCCTCCGGTTCATGCTGCCTCCCTGAGTACCGATAGCCCATCTGCAGTTGCGCAACTCCAACAATCAGCGGCAGCAAAGGCTCAAGTATGTTCCGCGTTTCAGACTTGAAAAAGTTCGATCCCGTGCGCTTTTCCGAGATTTCGCGAGTATTTCTTATCGGTCCCATTGTTCCAATGTTCGTGTACGCCCAGGCTGCGGCATCGGATGCCATCGCGTTCAGGGTCATACAAAGTCTTCGAAGGCGGGTCATTCGCCAGGGCAGATTCGCGCAGGTAGTTATCGGCATTCGCGATGTCAGGAAGATCAGGCCATTCCGAAGTGAGAAAATCGAAGCCGACGGAATCGATGGCTACGCCGTCAAAGGACATAAAAATGCTGTTTGGCCAAGCATCGTTGAATGGCGCCATCTTCCACTTGCGATGAGGCGGACCATCCACGTTGTCGTTTCCATAGAGCCCATCAATAATAAAAAGGATGGTTTTCTCGCCGAGGTCTTTGTGACCCAAATAATCTGTGAATGCGGCGTAACTCGCCGAACCGTCGCTGTTGTGATGGAAACCGTCGTGGGCGTTCTTGCGCCAGTCGGGGTTGATACTGGTAGCGCCGAAGAGATTCTTCGCGCAAAGGGTCACCCCGGAACTCACATGTGCTCTCAACACGGCTGCATCAATTAAGTAGGCGGCCTCAACCACAGTGGTATCGAGTCCCGTGGCGTTGTGGCTTTCCACTGAGAAAGGAATCGCGTTGGGTTTGAACTCGGCCTTTACTCGTCCATCGCCTCCGATATGGTCCACAAACGCGACTCTGGGAAATTCATGGTGAATCTTGTCGTAAAGATTGCCCGGGATGAAGCGGCTGGAATCGAACACGGTAATCGATGATTCCGGCACTCGTCCGGGACCGGTCAACTGTCGAACGAGCGAAAGGATCAAATGTGGCGAGGAGTTCAGGCGTTCGATGGTGCCATGATCCGTTGTGTTGTTCAGATTCGCCTTGATCGCGACCTTCTCGCCGGCACTATATCCGCCTTTGCCGCGACCATGAGTACGATTGAAGTATTGAAAGATGGAGCTCCACGCCAGCGCGTCGCTTTTTTGATTTGTAAGACCACAAATGGAGTCGGAAACCATGCGGTCAATCACAGACTGGTGGTTGTTGGCACCGGTCCACCACGAACCTGTGCCATCCCAGGTCACAGCCGCCGGATCGTGCGCCCAAGTGACTCGGCCGGGAACGATGCCGCGGGGAACACCTAATGGGGAAAGCGGCTCGAACAAGGAGGGCCGCAGGTAGGCGGCAGCTGCAATCGTCAGGGCGAATTGTCGACGGGTCATGTCCATCTTAAGTTGCTCCTTTTGCACAAAAGCTTGCGGTTCCGTGGATCATTTTGCCAGAAAACGCAGAAACTGCTGCAGCCTCTTCACAGACAGCACGGTCTTGCGTTGGAGACCGGTAGTTGCAGCGCGGCGACCTTGAACTGGTCCGGTGAATTGTACCTGACGATGCAAGTAGAATCCTCAGCTGGATGTCGTTTTGTAAGAGTTCGTTCAAAAATTTCCGCAGGATTGTGACGATTCGATTACAAATTAATTTCCTCGAGGCGGCGATTTTTGGGTTCGATGCCGAAGATCAGCACGAGAATGACTTCGATGATTAGTAGAGCCACCAGCATGCAGATTACCCCGCCGACGCCGTAATGGCGAAACAGCGCGACTACGATGAAAGGAGTGACGATGGTGGCGCCGCGGCCGAAAGTGTTGCAGATACCTGAGGCGCGCAAGCGGACTTCGGTGGGAAATAGTTCGGGGATGTACACGGCGAAACAAACGGTGACGAGGACGTAGATGGGGATCATCAGGACGAAACCGATCAGGGAGAGGAGAAGCGGGTTTTCTATGAAGGGATAGAAACTGCCGACCACGATGGTTAGGAGCGATGCGCCGACGATCGTGGGTTTGCGGCCCCAGGAGTCGGAGGTGAGTGCGGCGATGGCGGAGCCGATGGGCGCGCCGATGGAAATGATCAGGGAGTAGCTGAAGGATTGGGCGACGGTTCGGCCGCTGTGAACGAAAAATGTGGGGAGCCAGGTGACGAACCCGAAGATCAGGGTGTTTACGGTGATGAGAGTGATGCAGCCGACGATCATGCGCGGGAAGAGGAGCGGGCTGAGAAGGGAATTTAGATTTCGTGATGGCACGGTGGTTGGCGTCGGCGATGGCGGCGGAAGCCTGGCATGTTGGTGGGAGACTTCGCGCTCGATGGATTGAAGAAGAGCTTCGGCTTCGTCGTAGCGGCCGACGGACTCCAGCCAGCGGGGCGATTCGGGGAGTGCCTTGCGCAGATACCAGACTACGAGAGCGCCGAGTCCGCCGATGACGAACATGGCGCGCCAACCGAAGATGGGAATGACTATGGTGCCGACGAGCGCGGTGGCGGGCAGGCCGAGAACAACGATGAAGGACATAGTGCCGAGCCATTTTCCGCGAGCTTGAGGAGGGATGAATTCGGTCATGGTGGAATAGCCGACGACGTTTTCCGCGCCAAGACCAAGGCCCATGATGAAGCGGAGGAAGATGAGCACATGAATGTTGGGCGCGAATGCTGAAGCTAAGGATGCAAAACCGAAAACTGCGAGATTGGTTTGATAGGTAAAGCGGCGGCCATAACGATCGCCGAGAAATCCAGTGGCGAAGGAGCCGATCATCATGCCGAGAAAAGTTGCGGCGATGAATTGGGCGTTTTGGCCGAGGGTAGAAAAGCCACTGCGAAGCACGGCGCCGAGGACGGTGGCGATGAGGTAGAGGTCGAAGCCGTCGAAGAACATGCCGATGCCGATGAGGCCCATGATGCGGCGATGGAAAGAAGAGATGGGGAGGCGGTCGAGGCGGGCGCCGGCGTTTATGTTTACCGTAGCGGGCAGATTATTTCTCCCTGGCGAGGACGGAGAGGCTGCCGATGGTTAAAACTTCGGTGGCCAGACGGCAATTTTGTTCGAAGGAATTTTGCGCGGCGACATTGAAGAATTCTTTGCATTTGCGGGCGGCGGCGGGTTCAAGCTTTAAGATGCGCTGAACGAGCGAATTCACGTCTTCGGTGAGGCGTTGCTTGGTGCTGACCTGAGAGATCAGGCCGATTTGTAGGGCGCGCTGTGGGTCGATGGGGTCGCCAAAGAGAACCATGGGGAACGCGAAACGCGGCAGAGTGTAGTCACCGAGATACGACATGATGGCGGCGGGGGCGAGGCCGGAGCGCATTTCGGGGAAGCCCAGAGAGGCGTGTTGAGCGACGACTACGAAATCGCAGACTATTGCCAGGCCAAATCCGAAACCCATGGCGTCGCCTTGGACTGCGGCGATGCTGATGAGATTGGTGGTTCTGAGGGCGCGCTTGAATTCGAGGATGCGCGCGGCCTCCTGGCGGATGGAGGCGAGGTCACGGCCGGCACGTTCGCGACCGGTGCAGAAGACATCGCCGGTGGCGCGGATTATCAGGATGCGGGCTGAAGGCTGCATGGCCTCGGGGCGAAGGACGTTGAGCATGGCGTCGAGCATATCGCCGGTGACGCGGTTGCCGTCAGCGGGATTGTCCAGGATGAAGGTGAGGACTTCGCCCGCGCTTTCAATTTTTAGGCCCGGGGGAGTTTCCGCGCTGGGCGAATTTTTATCGGATGGCATGCTGCCTCCAGGTAGACACAATAGAGCACACCGGACAAAAGGACTAGAGTTCATGAGCAAAATATTTTATTGGAGCGACGGGACTTTTGAGGGCAACAAAGTTTCCTGGCGGTACAAGGTGAGGGTGTGGCTCACGGCGGCGAAGATGGCCATGGCGGTCATGGCCACGATGGCGATTGCCCCGCAGATATCGAGAAGGCGATGAGACCATCCGGGAATTCGCGCGGCTGGGAGGAAGAATAAAACGGCGTTGGCGATTCCGAGGAGAATGCGGATTTCAGTTGGGCCGAATTTGGCAAAAGAGAGGCGGAAGATTCCGAGAGTGTAAGAGGCGAGATAGGATTCGATGGAGAGCAGTAAAAATGCGACAAGGAGTCCCGTGGCGATGCGCCAATCGATGTAGCCCGAGGCTGCAAGGCCGCCCATCAGGAAGAGAGCGCCGAAGGAGTCGATCATGTGGTCGACGTAGAATCCGTAGCGCGGGCGCTGGCGATTTCTGACGCGGGCGAGGGTGCCGTCGAGGCTATCGCCAAGCCAATTTAATGCGAGGAATAGGGTGGCCAGTAGTAGGCCCCAGGGATTCCAGCGAGCAAAGGCGTAGCTACATCCTGCGAGGAACATGGCGGAGAACCCGAGTAGGGTGAGGTGATCGGAATTGATGGAGGGTGGCATACGGGCCGCCAGCCATAGCAATGCTTTGCGTTCTGTTGCGGCGGTAAAGCTATTTTGAAGGCGGGTGGCGTTTTTAAATTTTGGCGGGCGGGGAAATGGTTTTGTAGAGTTGGCGGAAGTGCTGATTTTCTTCATTGCTGATGGCTGCGCGATTTGCGGCGGGTTCATGGCGATTTCCTTTCAGCGTCAATTTGGTGCTGGGTTGCGAACTTCTTTAGGAGGGCTTCACGTGTTGCTACGAGGGTGAAATCCAGGGATTCGCGGGGAACATTTTCGATGAACGGTGCGACTAGCCGGCCCAGGCCGGAGGGGACGTCGCGAGTTAGGGAAATGGCGTTGCATTGGATGTACACGCCGCCATCGGCTTGGTGAAAGCGCCAGTAGGAATTCAAGCGCCACAGAAAGCCGTGGTTATCTTTCGGCGCGGTGGCGCGCTCTTGTGGAATGCCGGCGTTTTCGATTTCGGTGATGCGGGTGCTGTGCGAAACGGATGCGGCGTGGGTGGAGTCAATGACGAGGTATTGGATTTCGTACTCGGTATCGAGGACGACGGTGAAGACGTGGGTTTCTTTCAGGCGCAGGAAAACGCGGAAGGAATTTCCTTCGCGCGAGAGGAGTTTGGACCGGAGAACGGTGGGGCGGTAGTAATCGGAGTCGCGATCATAATCCTGAAGGGCTGAGAGGGTTTGCTGCAGAGTGACGCCGGGAACAAAGGTTATGGCAGTCCAGTCATGGATAAGTCCGCCGCGGATGTTGTTGCAGTCTCGCGAAGGGCATGAAGCCGAATGGCGGATGATGGTTTGTTGGCGCTTGAGGAGGCGATAGGTGCTTTCGCGTTCGCGCTCGGGTAAGGTGTCGGGCCACAGGAAATTTCTTCGGGCAAGCAGTTCTTCATTGTTGCGGGCTTCAGCGACTTCGATATAGGTGCTAAAGGATTTGGTGGTTTCGGGAGATGGAGTTTCTGCGAAGAGTAGCGGCGAGGCCAGGCTCAGACTGGCCAAAAGAATGAGTGGTATGCGGGTGCGTTTTTGAATGAGGGGCGAAGGCATGCGCGCAATATGCGGAAAGGGTGGCGGGTAAGCAATGGTTTGCGGGTAAATCGTGGTCAGTTACAGGTCATTCCGTAAGCACATGAAACTTCGTTCGTTAGACGAACATCTCGCCTAGAATAAGAGCTCTTTGGGAGACTCCTGCTTGAGTGAAGGTAATAACCAGGCGCGGCTTTTTCGATTTGGCATGTTTGAACTGGATTCCGATACGGGGGAATTGCGGAAGGACGGAAAATCGCGGCCCCGCATTCGGGACCAGGCGCTGCAAATTTTGATCATGTTGCTGGAGAAATCGGATGAGGTGGTTAGCCGGGAGGAACTTCGGGAGCGGCTTTGGCCTGCGGACACTTTTGTGGATTTCGATCATGGGTTGAACACAGCGATCAATCAAGTGAGGACGGCGTTAGGGGATTCGGCGGCGAATCCAAAATTCATTCAGACTTTGCCGCGGCGGGGATACCGGTTTATTGGGCCGGTGGAAATGGTAGGGCGTCAGAATGTTGCGGAGGGTGGGGCGGAAAATAATGGTAGAAGCACTGAGGGACACCCCATGACCCAGGTTCATAACTCAACGGCGAACCTGGGGCACCCTGAAACGCAGGTACATGACTCCGCCGCGACCCTTGCATATAAACAGCCCGTAAAAGGGCTGACTCCCGCAGTTGCCGCAGAAATGCGCTCTTCGATATTAAGCGACCCGAGAGATTTGCCGGCGGTACGCAAGGAGTCGGTGCGGATTCTTTTTTCGCTGATTCAGCTGATGTATTTGGCCTTCTACATTATTTTCCTGGTGCGGCTGCGATTTGCTGAAGCGGTTTTGAATGACTGGGGACGATATGCGTTTACGGTGTTAATGGTCTTGGTGCTGGCGGCGGCGATCGGAATCCCAGTGCGGTTATATTTGCTTACGGCGATGGCGTTCCGATATCAGGGACTGACTGGAAAATTTAGAAAACTTTTCCCGTTTCTGCTGGTGCTGGATGAGATGTGGGCGTTGACACCGTTTTTGTGTGTCGAGCAGATCGGGATGGGATTGGCGATTGCGGTGGCGGCGGCGCTTTTGTATTTACCGTTTTCACAACGGACGTTGTTGCTGATGGGAGAGCGATGAAATGAATCCGCTAGAGCTGCGATTCTGAATCCTGTTCCGTCTACTTCTTTGCAGTTTGCTCTCCGCTGGTTTCTCGGCTGTTTCCAGCGCTTGTGCTGCGTTGACCGGGACGTCGGGATCCACGCCCACAGCCTCCCAATCGGTTTTTGCGAGGGATTGATGGCCTTTGTCTCGGGAATTCCCATTCCGAAGTGATCCTTGATGCGATGAAAAACGCCGGCATGTGCGCTTCCGCGGGTCGTTTCGCCGACGAGCCGTTACACGTTTCGGCATTTTGAGGTCGTAGGAGAACTGCTCGGCAGCGGAGACGGTCGAGTACGACGTCAGTATATATATACGGGCTTGTCCGCCAATCTGTTTCCTTCGACTCTGCGAAAGAGTCCAAGACTGCTGCGTTGGAGTTTGGCGGGGATCGCCACCCATCCTTCGTGAGAGCCGTATGCGTAGACGCGCTCGTACGGATCTGTGCGGGGGGGGGTGATCAGAGATGGTCGTCCCTACCGCGACAGTGATCGATCATGAAAAGAAACGCACCTCAATTTTCTCATTTGCGGCTTGTCGGTTTGGAACACGCAAGGTTAGTGCTTGAGCGATGAATTAGTTTGTTAGTTTTGTGATCAAGGCGCCGAAGGGCGGGAGGTCCACTGCGTCGGCTGGGGCTGTGGAGGTGGGTTGCTGAACGGTCGACATTAAGACAGTTAATTTAGGAGAGGCGTAACCCTGCGATTGCAGATTTAATTTTATTTTTTGGGGGGAGTTGGACATGTTGAGCAGGACCAGGATGGCTTCGTTATTGTCCTTGCGTAGATAGGAGAGGACGTTGGGGTCGTCTTCGTTCAGGGCGGTGTAGGTTCCGTTGAGCAGCGCGGGTTCGTTGTGGCGCATGGCCAGCAGCTGGCGGTAGACGCTGAGAATGGAATTGGGATCTTTGGATTCGGCAGCGACGTTGTGAGTTTTGAAGCTGGGAGGCACTGGCAGCCAAGGCTTCGCGGTGCTGAAGCCCGCGTTTTTGGCGTCGTTCCATTGCATGGGAGTACGTTCACCATCGCGGCCAATTTCGCCGGGCCAGCCGGTTATGCCTTGGGGATCTTTGACGTCTTCCTTGCGCTTGGGGTCGTTGTTTTGCATGCCCAGTTCTTCGCCGTAATACATGATGGGGCTGCCGCGAAGGGTGAGGTAAAGGGAGGCCATGAGCTTGGCGATTTGGTCGTTATGAACGCCGTCACCATAGCGATTGTAGGAGCGAGCCATGTCGTGATTGCTGATGACAAAGACGGGCCAGCCGCCTGCGGAATCGACGGCGGCAATCTGGCGACGAAATTCGGGGGCGGACAATTTGTTCACGGTGCCGAACATCAGGTCCATGGGCATCTGCAGTTCGTTGCTGTTCGCGCCGTAGTAATTTTTTAGCTCATCGATATCTTTCGTCCAGGTTTCTCCGATCAGTACAGCGTCGTATTGGTCGGCGATCCTGCGGAGGTCCTGCAGGACGTTATGCACTTCGGGCAGCTTGGTGTTGTGTATGCGCGCGAAGTTGGGGCGGCCGAACTTATCTTTCCCGGGGGACGGAGGATTGTCGGTCAAGGTGGGATCTTCGAAGAGGGTATCCACGGCATCGAGACGGAATCCGGCAACGCCGCGCTTGTACCAGAAGCGGGTGACGTCGAGCATGGCGTCTTTCACGGCGGGATTGCGCCAGTTGAGGTCGGGCTGCTGGGGATAAAAATAATTGTAATAATATTGGCCGGTTTTTTTGTCGAAGGTCCAGGCCGGGACGCCGAATTCAGATTGCCAGTTGTTGGGAGGCCCGCCGTTTTTGCCGTCGCGCCAAATATACCAGTCGCGATACTTGGAAGTTTTTGAGGAGCGCGAATCGAGGAACCATTTGTGCTGGTCGGAAGTGTGATTGACGACGAAATCGAGAATGACGCGGATGTTGCGCTTTTTCGCTTCGTTGACGAGGCGGTCGAAGTCTTGCATGGTGCCGTACATGGGGTCGATGGCTTCGTAATCGGAGACGTCGTAGCCGAAGTCGACTTGCGGAGAAGGGAAGCAGGGAGTGATCCAGATGGCGTCGACACCTAGTTCGTGGAGGTAATCGAGCTTGGAAGTAATCCCGTTGAGGTCGCCGATGCCGTCATTGTTGCTGTCAGCAAAGCTGCGAGGATAAATTTCGTAGAACACGGCGTTCTGCCACCACTGACGTGCGTGAGCATCGGTTTGTTGCTGGGCGTTGGACGGCAGGGAGACCAGGGAAGAGCAAAGTAACATCATGGTGGTTATGGCAATTTTCTCAAGCATGGTGCGAACGCCTCCGTGTTTTCGGGAAAGTGTGTGAGCAATTAGTATCATCGTCGAATTCAGGCCTGCCTAAACTAATGTGGACGAGGTCAGTCATGTTTGGGCGATTTGTTACGACGATTTCGCTCCGCAAAATGAATGGTGATAGTGGCGTGCGCAGTGTTGCGCATATCAGCTACGGGGGTAACGAGGTGCAACCATCCGCTATCGCCTTCTCGCACTAACTCCGCGCCGTCGACGGAGGAGACTTCTCTGGGGTTCGATACGGAAAGTTCGTAGTCTGTGTCGGGACTTCCGGAGATTGAGAGCGTTAAGTCATCTTTCGCGTCCGACCAGGTTTCTGAAAGTATTCGCAAGCCTTCGCTGGGGCTGCCTAACTGGGGCAACTCCGGTTGATAGCTGACGCCAAAATCGTTGGCGATGCGGATGCGGAGTTTTGAGGCGCCTGAGGCGGGAACGGAGACGAGAGTGATTACGTGCTGGTCGGTGCCGTGGCTCTGCGTGCGAAAGGGGACGGCGTGGCCGCCGAGTTCCGCGGAGAGAACGCGCGCTCGCAAGCTGAGCGCGGGGTCAAATTCGACGGAGCAATTCTTTGAGCCAGTATTTTTGATTTCGAGCTCGATCGCGTCTGTTGTTTTTGCGTAGCTGAGATCAATGGTGGCGTCGCCGACGTGGACGGTATGGATGGCGAAGCCGGGCCAGTCCGCAGGGAGGTGCGGCGCCAAGGTCAGCGTGGTGTTTTGCGCGTCGTTGGAGAGTCCCAACATTCCCCGGAGGACGGGAGCAACGACCATGGCGGCTGACCAGATTTGATGCGGCGAACTGGTGGAGAGGCCCTGGTAGTAATCGCCGGAGAGGACTTCGGTGACGTGGCCGGGGGAACCGTCGAGGGCGAGCAAGGCGTTTGCGCGCAAATTTGCGTAGGCGGGGTGTTCGTGATGATAGCGATATTCGCCGACGGAGGCCCAGCCGGTGAATAGCGGCCACACGGAACCATAGTGATACCCGCCGCCGCTGTAGCGAGTGGCCTGGCCGGAAATGATGCGCATGCCCCAGTCGGCTTGATGATTCGAATCGGACAACTGGGTGATCATCTCGGTGGATTTCTCTTCGGCGAGCAAACCGAACCACATGGGGACGGTAGAAAGAACGCTGGCTTCATCGAGGGGGTGGTTGTCTTTGTCGAGGGCGAAGGCGAATCTTTTTTTGTCCGGGAGCCAGAAGGAATTGTTGACGAGGGCTTGTTGGCGTTCGAATGCGCCCTGGAGTTCTTTGCTTTCGGTTTCTTTACCGGCGAGGTGTGCGAGATTATTTAGGGCGCGCAAGGCTTCCGCACCTAAACCGCTTTGGTAGAGTTCGGTCTTGACCGGAAGGAGCGGGCCGCCTTCGACCCAGCCGTGCCCGAAGCCAAAATTTTGCGGCAAACCTTGCGCGTCGTATGTGGAACGCAGGAATTGATAGGCCTTCCAAAGGCTTTCCCACTTGGCTTGCGCGAATGCGGTGTCGCCGCTCTCGACGATGTAATCGTTCATGGCGATGATGTAGAGCGGGGTGGCGTCGGCGGAAGCGTAGGCGTACGGATATTCTTTGAACCAGGGAACGAAGTTCGCTCCCTGGGCGATTTCATGGGGAATTTTTCCGTCTTCGCGCTGATATTTGCCGATGAATTCGAGGGCGCTGCGGGTGGTTGCGAAATCGCCGGAGGCGTCAAGGGCCAGGGAAGTCCACATGGAGTCGCGACCAAAAAACCACGCAAAGCCGGGGCGCTGGGTTTCGCCGGAAGTGCGGTAGCCGGCGACCAGTCCGGTTCCCAAATATGGATTTGTGACCAAACCCTGGACCATGCTGACGCGGGACCAGTCATATGCGCGTTGCAACTGTTCATCGGGCAGCTCCACGCTTACGGTTTTTGATAAATACTGGCGGTAGTAGTCGGCGGACTGCTGGAGTAGTTGGGGATATTGTTCGGTTAGATGTTGATAGACAGTTTCAGCATCGGCGCGGCCTTGCACGGAAGCGGCTAGTACGATCACTTTTGTGTCTTTGCCTTTTTCGGTGACGCCGAGGCGGAAAGAGTTGTCACTCTCGCTGGAGTAGTTGGTCTGATATTCGCGGCGGCGTTCGGCGGCGGTGGGGGAACCGAGGAATGCGACGAATTTCTTTTGTTCTTCGCCGAAGAAAAAGGCGTTTCGTTCCGGTTCCCAGTTGACGTAGGTGGCGCCCAGACCGGCCGGCCACTCCAATTGAAAATCGCGACGGAAGACGGCTTCAATTTCGAGGGGAAATTCTGTTTCAACTTCAAAGGTTATGATTGCGCCGGGCTGATCGACGGGGACAAAAAAAGTTTCGCGCACGGAAAAAGTATCGCTGGTGTAGACGATGGTGGTGGCTTCCGGGCGGACGATAATTGTGCGGGCGAGAGATTCCGCGGGCAAGGCGCGGTCTTCGGTGTGAAAGCGCAGATGAAAATCGCGGAAGATCTTTAGGGGGTAGACCCAGGCTTCGATACGGCCGGATTCGTTGCCAAAAATTCCGGCGCGGGTTCCCACGGCGGAAAGAAATTCCCAAGTACGCACTGGACGGGTCAACTCCAGGGAGGTGGAGTGATCGTTCTCTGCGGCGTTTGCGCTGACGGCGATAAAGAGAAGGCTGGCGAAGATGCGAATTAACTTCATGGAAGCGCTTGCCACTGTCTCACGATTGGGTTTGTTGCGCATAGGTGGGGTGGCGATTGCAGGCCGCGTGGAGCGTGCAGGCGCTTGCAAAGTGCCATACGCCTCTCTATAAAGGGAAGCGGCAGATTCTAGCACGAGCCAAAGTCGGGAAGGTATTCCTCCTTTTGGGTTTTTCACGCCGCTCTTTTCTGAAGTCGCTGAGCCGATCCGCGACGGTCCTCACGCTTGAAAACATATTGGGTCTCTCGCGGCCTGGAAATATTGAGGCTTTGGGGAATGAGATAGCACAGGACGTTGCCACACCTGCCACTTCTTCTGTGGTGGGGACTCCGCTGGGAGTGAGTTTTGTGAATGTGGCGAAGGAAGCAGGGCTGAACGCCAAGACGATTTTTGGCGGCGAGCACAAAAATAAATATCTGTTGGAAACGACCGGGTGCGGAGTGGCTTTTTATGATTACGACAACGACGGATGGTTGGATATTTTTTTGGTGAATGGATGGCGGCTGGAGGGATTTCCGGCTGGGCAGGAGCCGTCTTCTCATTTGTTCAAAAATAACCGCGACGGGACGTTTACGGACGTAACTAGCAAGGCGGGGTTGGTGCATTCAGGGTGGGGGCAGGGTGTGTGCATCGGGGATTATGACAATGATGGATTCGAGGATCTGTTTGTTACGTACTTCGGGAAAAATGTGCTGTATCACAACAATGGCGATGGAACTTTTACGGATGTGAGTGAGAAGGCGGGCGTGGCTGGTAACGGAAAGAGATGGAACAGCGGCTGCGCGTTTGTGGATTACGATCGCGACGGGCGGTTGGACCTTTTCGTGGCGAATTATATTGATCTGGATCTGGCGACGGCTCCGGTTCCGGAATCAGGGCCGTGCAATTACAAAGGGGTCTTGGTGGCTTGTGGGCCGCCGGGGTTGAACGGGGGCAAGAATATTCTGTACCACAACAATGGGGATGGGACGTTCACGGATGTGTCGCAAGCGGCTGGGATTTTGAATGCCAACGGGACTTACGGGCTCGGTGTTTTGACGGCTGATTTCGACAATGATGGCTGGCCTGATATTTATGTTGCTAACGATTCGACCGCGAGTGCGCTGTACAAAAATTTGGGCAATGGCAAATTCACAGATGTGGCGATGGAGGCGGGGTGCGCGCTGAGCGCCGACGGAAAGCCGCAAGCGGGGATGGGCGTGTCGGCCATTGATTACGATCTGGACGGGAATCTGGACATTGTGAAAACAAATTTTGCGGGGGATACGCCTTCTCTTTATCGGAATATTGGTGGCGGGAATTTTGAGGATGCGACTTTTCCGGCGGGACTGGGGAAACACACGCAGTACCTTGGGTGGGGTTGCGGTTTTTTTGATATGGACAATGATGGGTGGGCGGACATTCTTATCTGCAATGGGCATGTTTATCCGGAGGTGGAACAGTTGCGGACGGAGGCGGGGTATGCGCAGCGCAAGTTGCTGTATAGGAATTTGCGGAATGGGCGATTTGAAGATGTGTCCACGTCCGCGGGTCCAGGCATTTCTATTCCGTCGGCGTCGCGCGGATGTGCGTTTGGCGATTTCGATAATGATGGGGACATCGATGTGGTGGTGAATACGGTGAATGATTATCCGCAGCTGTTACGCTGCGATCAGAAGACCGGAAATAACTGGCTGAAGGTTCGCACTATCGGGACGAAATCGAATCGCAGCGGGATCGGGGCTCGCTTGCGTTGCGTTACCCATGTAGCGGGAGAGACGAAACCGCATTCGCAGATTGATGAAGTCCGCAGTGGCGGCGGCTATTTTTCGCAGAATGATTTGCGGGTGCATTTTGGGATTGGGAAAGCTGAAAGAGTCGAGCTGTTGGAGATTCGATGGCCCAGCGGCCTGGTGGAGAAAGTGGAGAGCATCAAGCCCAACCACGTGATTTACGTGAAGGAGGGGCAGGGGATTGTGCGGACGATGCCATTTCCGGAGGACAAAAGTTCGGCGGGGCACAAATCGCCGTAGTTCTTTTTTGGCCGTCGTTAAAGACACGTTCGCGTAGACGCTCAGGAGCGGGTAGTAAGTCAGTTTCCGGTTACCCGTGCCTGTTCAGATGGTCGACGCAACACTTGCTTTGGAGTTTACCCGCCGGAGTTTGGAATCCCAGGGTTTTTCTTGGGCGTTGGTGCAAGAGCAGCTCGACTTGGTCGAGCTGCTCTTGAGAGACGACAGGTCGGTTCCCCGTGGGAAGTATTGTCGCCGAAGCAGATTTCCGGCTGGCTGAATACCCAGTATCCCGATGATGAGAGCATGCGAGTGTCCCACGAAACCATTTACCGAAGCTTGTTCATTCAAGCCCGTGGAGCACTGAAAAAGGAGCTACTGGAACACCTGCGATCCAAGCGTCGCATACGCCGGTCGCAGCACTCTCGTATCTTTAAAGACGGGCGTGGTCAAATCCCTGAGGCCATCTCCATTCGGGAAAGACCCGCGGAAGTGGAGGATCGCGCCATTCCGGGTCACTGGGAGGGCGATCTCCTGCGCGGCTCAGGGAACAGTCACATCGCGACCTTGGTGGAACGCCATTCGCGCTTTGTCATGCTGATCAAGGTACCCAGCCGAGATACGGCGGAGGTTGTGGGAGCGTTGAGTAAACACGTTCGTAAACTCCCCGCTACCCTGCGACGGTCACTGACGTGGGACCGCGGACTGGAGATGGCCAAACACAAGGATTTTACGGTGGCCACAGATGTGAAAGTTTACTTCTGTGATCCGCAGAGTCCTTGGCAACGCGGCTCGAACGAAAACACCAACGGGCTGTTACGACAATACTTCCCGAAGAAAACAGACCTGACCGACTATTCCCAGTCGGATCTGAACAAAGTAGCGCTGCGCTTAAATCAACGCCCACGACAAACTTTAGATTTTCAGACTCCTGCGAGTAAACTTCAAGAAAGTGTTGCGTCGACCCATTGAGACCACCCGACGAATCAGGCAGGTTCAGCGGAAAAGTCGGGCCACGCTTGCTTTGAGACGGTCCCAAACACCACTCCACTCATTGGGCAGATTTGCTGGCGGATTACGGTCGATATGTTCTACTTGGCGAAATCCAGTTGGTATAGCGAAGAGCGCAGGGTGTAACGGACCTTCGACAAGCTGTGTCACACACATCTGATTGACGAAAGTCCGCTCGCTTTTTGTGCCGTCTAAGAGCGTGACTGTTTCTTTCGTGGTTATTTTCTGCTCAATTGCGAAGCCCGATTCAGGCTCTCCCTTGTCTACGAATTCCATCCTCTCGATTGGCGCGTTCCCTAGTGCTAGAAACACATGAGCACGTTTACCCGAGAGACTTTTCTGCTCGCAAGAAATGCTGGTGTCAAGGTCGATATACCATCCGTCCCTGACCATTTCCTGAGCGTTGGATTTCGAGCCTTCAAGGGGAATCTGCCTTCTTGTTTCGATGACGTGCCTTGCGGTATGACCAAAAAAATCTTTACGCTCACCAGTGTGAAGCGTCGCAGACTCGATGCGTAAAGTAGGCTTGTCGGAGGCGACAAAGTGCGGTGTTTTCAGCCCGGCAGCGTCTGCTTGTGCTTTACTCAACGGCTGAGGGGGATAAGGAGCTGCTACGTATTCACTGGTATCCAGATTCAGCTCAAACGTCTGTCCAAGGTCGCAGCGCACAATGGACGCAAGCTGCGGACCAAATCGCACATTTCTGGACCCGTCCCACCGTAGTTTTTCTCCTCCCGTCGAACTTCGGTATTCGGTTCGCCTACGGTCCTGTTCAACGTACAAAGTTTGGTCGCTCGAAATGCCTTCATCCGTGTAACGAACAGAAAACTTCAACCCAGATAAACTCGAAGTGTGAAACAACGGAACTCCCAAGAGTAAAAGCCAATGAGGTGACATGGGCATAGACAGCCTCTCTGGTTTACCAGCTCCGAACTTTGAGCATTATAACCAAACCCACGAGCCGGTGCGTCGGAACGCGGGAACAAACGCCTCTACTCCTTCCATGAGAAGGCCGGTCGATGTCAAGGCACACTTCACTTTCTTCTTTCCGTGAGTCTGTTCCTATTCAGCTAAGCCGCCCCGGTCGCCATCCTTCCATCCGCACTCTTTTGTGAGCGAGATTCGCTCGGTGCTAGGTGGGTGTTCTCGTTTCCGTAGGTGCTGCTACCTGATAAGCGTCCTCTTTTCCCACGTTTCTGTGGGAGTTGGGCTCCAGGAGTTAGTCGCAGTCACCTGGACTCGGCGGTTGAACTCAGCTGTTCGGATCGAAACTCTCTAGGCCACAGCACGCATCGTTTTTTGGCTATTGCGCAATGGTTCGTACACCTCTCCGCTTACCCACAACCGATGTAGCAGTACCGCCAATTTTCGAGCCACGGCAACCACCGCTCGTTTCTTGGCATTTTTTCCTCCTCGCTCCGCAAGTTTCAGTCCCCATCTCCGCAGATCACTGTCTGCTCCAAAAGGCCCCAGAATGTAATGCGCGCCCTGTACCATCATGGTTCTAAGATACCGGTCTCCTTCTTTGCTGATTCTCTTCTGTGGCTCGCTCTCTCCGGAGTTCCTCCGGCCAGGTTTCAATCCCAAAAAACAACCTACCTCGCGACTCTTTAGAAAACGGTGTGGGTCTTCTATGGTCAGCACATACGTCAGCGCGATCTGCGTTCCTACACCCTTCACTTGCTTGAGCAAGGACACTTCCGGGTACACTTCCTGGGCGATTTTCTCCATCCGCGCGTCGTACTCCTGGATGCCCTCGTTCAGCGATTCGATTTCTTTGAGCAACGGCTCCAGAACCTCCCGCAACTCGCTGCTCAAGGCCGCGGCCAGCTCCCGGCCCACCTGCTGCGTGCCACACTTGGGCAGCCGTTGACCATAAGACTTCACCAACCCGCGGGCGGCGTTCACCAGGGCCGTGCGAGCACTCACCAGTTCAGCTCGCGCCCGGATCACCGTCAAATGGATTTGTGCTTGCACACTGCGATGCCGTATCGGTCCCAATAGCTCGGGATCGATTCGCGCCAGTCGTGCCAGTGTCCGTGCATCGTGTCGATCATCTTTTCGATTGCTCTTGGTGATCAATTGCACTTTTTGTGCGTGCGCCACGATCACTTCGTGTCCCAGTTCCGTTAACAGCCGGCTTACCCAGGGCGAATGTGTTCCGGTCTCCAGCGCGATGCGACTTTGCGGGATCCTCGAAAATGTCTGCTTCATCGCTTCCGGTGTGGTCGGCACTTTCTGTTCCAGAATGATCTTGCCGGCTTCCTCCAAAACACAGTAGAACGACCAGCGATCTCCCAGATCTACGCCGATCGTTAGCTTTTGCTCCTTCAAAATTTCCTTCCCAAATACCTGCACAGTGCTAATCTTCTTCATCGCCGGTCTCCTTTTCTTGTGCTTAAAAGCACGTCGATCATTGGGAGCGTAACGCATCCCGTGGAGACCGGCCTTCTCATCCAATCTGTCCCTTAGGGCCGCAGCGGCCCGCGAAACCTCATGAAAATCACTCAGTGGTACGATCGCCCCGGTCAGGAGCGGCGAGGTCGCGTTTATCAGTGGAGAGTTCGAGGCCGTCCATCTGTCTGATCCGGAGCGTGCGTGTTTGAGCGAATAATTGGGCGTCGTTGTTGTTTTCCCTTGGGGAACCACCGATAGCCCGTGACCCTGGTTAAAGTAGCTGCAGCACGCTCTCCACTCCCGACCAGGAGGAGTTTATGTCGTACAGGATCGCGGGAATCGATGTTCACAAGAAGATGCTGGCGGTAGTTGTGTCCGACGTTGAAATCGAAAGCGAATACCAATTTGAACGGAGAATGTTTGGCGGCAACCCCGAACAATTGCGCATGCTGGCTGCGTGGTTGCTCGAGCAAGAAACCGAGGAAGTGGTTATGGAATCAACGGCGCAATATTGGAAACCAGTGTGGGGAGCACTGGAAAGATATTGGAAGCCGATCCGCGAAAAGCGGGAAGGAGCCAAGCGGCGGTCTGGAACGTTACATCTTGCGCAGGCGCAGTCCAATCGCGGGCGGCGCGGACGAAAGAAGGATTTCGTCGATGCCGAACGGCTGGTGAAACGATTGGTAGCCCGAGAATTGACACTGAGCTTTGTGCCCGATGTGGAGCAGCGTCTATGGAGAGCGCTAACCCGCAAGAAGTACCAGTTGCGGCGCGACCTGGTGCGGTTAAACAACCAATTGGAGTCACTTCTGGAAGAGACCCACATTAAGTTGTCCAGCCTGGTCTCCGATCTGCTTGGCGTCAGTGCCAGGCGCATGTTGAATGCGCTGGCTGACGGAGAAACCAATCCGGCAGCTCTGGCCTCTTTGGCGCATCAGAGATTGCGCGCCACGCCGGAACAATTGTGTGATGCGCTCGGCGCGTGCACAGAACTCAAGCCCGTGTACCGCCGGCTCCTGAAAATGACCCTGGAGCACTTGCAAATCCTCGAGCAGCAGATCGGCCAACTGGACCAAGAGCTAGCCACTTTGCTCCATCCACACCAGGATGCTGTCCAGCGGCTAGCGGAAGTGCCGGGTCTGGGAGTGGACTCCGCGCAACAGATCATTGCTGAAGTTGGTCCTACCGCAGCGACCTTTCCGTCGGGGGAACAGCTCTCCTCGTGGGTGGGCGCCTGCCCCGGCGACGAAGAGAGCGCCGGCGTAAACTACAGCCACCGATCTCCGAAGGGCAACCGTCACATGCGACGTTTACTCAATCAGGCTGCTAACGCCGCCGTCAAAGTCAAAGGAAGTATCTTCGAGCTTATCTACCGCCGTTGCGTCCCGCGACTCGGACATAATCAAGCCATCGGAGTCATTGCGCATCGACAGTGCCGTCTGATCTGGTTGATCCTGCATAAGGGAACTCTCTACGAAGAACGAGGCCCGGCAGTCAACAAACGATCCAAATATCAGCGCACCTGGAGAATGATTCGGCAACTCCAACAGCTGGGCTATCGGATCGAATCACCGAATCCTCAAGCCAGCCAAGCACAGGCGTAGTTATTTTCGACCCTGATAAACGCGGTAATCGGAGTCAAGAGACATTCTTCCCCGTCGGCTTGGTGCCGCCACTTTTTTGTCTCGGCATTCAGCCCAACCGTTTGAACGTGCACTCGTAATCGAGTGGTCTTGCTCAGGCGACGTAGTTTCGTGCCTCGTTTCGTCACACGA
>Ga0185299_10001784_pt1 | contig 37846 bp, 34 predicted proteins | sample PaiPotPPA55metaG_FD_128002 | JGI IMG/M metagenome (GOLD analysis project Ga0185299, IMG submission 128002) | Iron sulfur acid spring bacterial and archeal communities from Banff, Canada, to study Microbial Dark Matter (Phase II) - Paint Pots PPA... ...
CTGCCAAGTCGCTTATATCCCCGCCCTGAACTGCGGGGTTTTACGCTCCCGAGGATAAATCTCGTCCGTATCGGAAAATAGATGAAAATGGATTATGACTTCTGTGCGTATGGACAAGTGGGTTGTGGGCCGCCAGATTTTTCAAGACACGATCACAGGCTGCACGCGCCTGTGAACTCGGGCGAATCCAATCGAACGGCCAGCCAGCTAAAGCCGCGCGCGAAGTCCGGAGCGGCGACATGCTGCGCGTGACCAACGAAGGCGGCGATTTCGAAATAGAAGTCCTGCTCCTCAGTGACGTGCGCGGTCCTGCCTCAGTCGCTCAAACGCTCTACCGCGAGACCGACGCCAGCCGCGAGCGCCGCCAGAAAGTCGCAGCCGAGCGCAAAGCGATGCGACAGTTCGAAGAGTTACCCGCGGCCCGACCTTCAAAACGCGATCGCCGCAGAATCATCCAATTCCGCGGCCGAGCCTGAGCAATAAGAGTGGAGCGGAAGCTTCTGTTTCCGCTGTCTTTGTTCGAAACGACACGCGAGTCGCCATCCGGCAAGTTTGAGAGCGCCCCTCGCCATGCAAGCCTACCTCACAGTTCGAAAAAACATACCTCCATTGTCGATATCGCGCCTCCTCATTCGACGAATAAGTAGAAGCGAAAAAGTAGTTTTAACGGGAGCACAAGGCAATGCAACGGACATTCTTCGAGCGCACTCAATCAGTCACAGGCGCAGTCCTTCTGGGGCTTGGTGTCTTTATTCTCTGCGGAAATCTGGATCGGGCCGTGACCCAGTTGAGCCACTTTCTCGGCACAATTCCTCCGCAGGCGCTGGGAGTACTGCCCTCAGCCGTCGTGGCGGCCTCGCGAGTTGTAAAGGCCTACGCCACCGATCACCAGCGGTTTATGCAGATTCTTCTTCTGCACACGTTGGCATCATTCTGGCCGCTGCTGCTGGTTGCGGCCGGAGCGGTATTATCGCGGGATTCTGTCACAGATTAGGTCGAGGAATTTTCCCAATGCTCACTTGTCGATTCGAGCACAGGTTGTTCGACGCTAAAGTAGAGGTAATCTCAACTTAAAAGGAGACGCGACATGCGATGTATCGTGATGGTCAAAGCCACCAAGGATTCTGAGTCAGGCGCTATGCCCAAGCAAGAACTGCTTGCCGAAATGGGGAAGTTCAACGAAGAGCTGGTCAAAGCTGGCGTGCTGCTTGCGGCTGAGGGGCTCCAGCCCAGCTCGAAAGGTAAGCGGGTGCGGTTCTCCGGATCGAATCGAAGAGTGATCGACGGACCGTTCAGCGAGACCAAAGAATTGATCGCCGGCTTTTGGCTATGGCAGGTTCGATCGATGGAGGAAGCGGTCGAATGGGTCAAACGCTGCCCCAATCCCTGTGAGGGCGAGTCCGAGATTGAGATTCGTCAAGTGTTCGAGGCAGACGACTTCGGCCCCGAGTTGACACCTGAACTGAGGGAGCAGGAGGAGCGCTTGCGCAAGCAGGTTGCGGGAAAAAAATAATCCTCGCGCCTGTGTCGATTTTGTAGTCCCCTGTTCGATGTGTTAATAGAGCTGGGTTCGAAATCGAACGAGACTATTGAAAAAGCCCAGCTCCTACCCTGAGATAATAAGGAGATATGACAATGCGATTCATGATGTTGGTGAAGCACGGTGAGAAGCAGGGCCCCCCGCCCCAGGAACTGATGGACGCAATGGCGATCCTCCACCAAGAGGCAATCAAAGCCGGCACGATTCGAGGAAATGGTGGACTCGCTCCCACGGCGCAGAGCACCCGCGTCCGCCTGTCCGGCGGGCAAGTGAGAGTAATCGACGGACCGTTCACCGAGGCCAAGGAGATTGTCGGAGGCTACGCGGAGTTCGAATTGAAGTCGAAAGAAGAGGCGATCGAAGGAGCGGTACATTTCATGGAACTTCACAAGAAACACTGGCCGGGATGGGAGGGCGAGACCGAGGTACGCCAGATCTTCGGGCCGGAAGACTTCGCGCAATCCTGCAAGGGGCCGGAGCTCACAGCGCAGAAGCAGGCTTCATAAGGGCGAGTCCCCCTTGTACCCGGCGCATAGCAGTCTCAACGCGGCTGCACAAAGTGAAACAGACTGAGGAGAAATCAACGATGAAATTCTTAAGCATCTACAAAACGGCGGAAAGAAATGCTCCACCTTCACAGGAGGAAATGAGCAAGATGGGTAAGCTCATCGAAGAAGGGATGAAGGCCGGCTACCTGCTTGGCACCGAGGGCTGCCTGCCCAGCGCTCTTGGCGCACGAGTGCGCCGCTCGGGAGGAAAGCTGACCGTGACGGACGGGCCTTTCACCGAAGCCAAGGAAGTGGTGGGCGGCTTCGCAATGCTTCAGGCGAACTCGAAGCTCGAGGCTATTGAATTGACCAAGCAATTCCTCCAGGTAGCCGGCGATGGCGAGTGTGAAATTCGCCAGATATTCGAGCCGGGACAAAACACGTGCGCTGACTCGGCCGCATAATCTTAGTCGCGTTGCGTCCCTGACCTGCACCAGGGGCGGTTTCGCATGGCGGCCCAGCCGGACGGCTTCTGCCAGGACCGCACTTGCCCAAACCCATAGAAGATGGTGTGATGGGTGGCAGTGACAGCCACTGATATCCATCGCACCATCGATGCCGTCTGGAGGATCGAGGCGCCCAGGCTCATTGCTGGTCTCACGCGAATCGTGCGCGATATCGCCCTGGCCGAGGATCTCGCACACGACGCTCTCGTCCGAGCGCTCGAACAATGGCCGGAGTCAGGTGTCCCCGAGAATCCCGGCGCGTGGCTGATGGCTACGGCGAAGCATCGTGCGATTGATCATTTCCGCCGCAACACGCTGCTCGAGCGCAAACACGAGGAGTTGGGCCGCGAGCTTGGTGCGAAAGAGATGGCCATGCCAGATCTCGATTCCGCTCTCGATGATGACATCGGCGACGACCTGTTGCGGCTCGTGTTCATCTCCTGTCATCCAGTGCTCTCAACCGAGGCTCAGGTCGCGCTCACACTTCGCTTGATTGGAGGCCTGACGACCGAGGAGATCGCGCGCGCCTTCCTCGTTCCTGAACCAACCATCGCGCAGCGCATCGTCCGAGCCAAGCGAACTCTGGCCGACAAGCGTATACCCTTCGAGGTTCCCCGCGGTTCTGAACTTGCCGCGCGTCTTTCGTCGGTGCTCGGGGTGATCTACCTCATCTTCAACGAAGGCTACTCGGCGACTGCGGGCGACGACTGGATGCGGCCCGCCCTCTGCGAGGATGCGCTGCGGCTGGGGCGTATCCTGGCCGGGCTCGCGCCCCAAGAACCCGAGGTTCACGGCCTGGTCGCGCTCTTGGAGATTCAGGCATCGCGTTCCCGCGCCCGCTCGGGCCCCTCAGGAGAGCCGATTCTGCTCTTCGACCAGAACCGTGCACACTGGGACCACCTGCTCATCCAGCGGGGCCTCTCGGCGCTCGCAATTGCTGAAAGGCTGAGTGCCACGAATCTGCGCTTCGACAAAACCGGCAGCGAGCAGGGTCCATACACTCTGCAAGCCGAGATCGCGGCCTGTCATGCTCGCGCTCGCACCCCGGAGGCAACCGATTGGCCACGCATTGTGAGGCTGTATTCAACCCTCGCCCGGGTCACGCCCTCTCCCGTTGTGGAGTTAAATCGTGCGGTCGCGGTCGCGATGGCGTCCGGTCCGGCAGCCGGGCTTGAGCTCGTGGATTCGCTGACCAGCGAGCGCTCACTCGAGAACTACCATCTCCTGCCGAGCGTGCGCGGTGATCTCCTTAAGAAACTTGAGCGCTTCGACGAAGCGCGCACGGAGTTCGAGCGCGCCGCATCGCTGACCCAAAACGCACGGGAGCGCGCTCTGCTCCTCAATCGCGCCCAATCCTGCGTGGCCGGCTCGCAACCGTAAAGTCAAAACAGGGGACAGGAGTGTCCGCTCCACACGTGCGAGGGGTGGGGGGGATATAATTGCGCGCGCATGCCTCTAACCTCTGGCACAAAACTCGGTCCATACGAAATTCAATCTCTTCTCGGTGCAGGCGGCATGGGAGAAGTTTATCGCGCCCGCGACACTCGCCTCGATCGCACGGTCGCGATCAAAGTTCTGGCGTCCCATCTGTCTTCTTCTCCTGAGCTGAAACAGCGCATGGAGCGCGAAGCGAAATCGATTTCTTCGCTCAACCACCCTTGCATTTGCCAGCTCTACGACATTGGTTCACAGAATGGCACGGACTATCTGGTGATGGAGTTTCTCGAAGGAGAAACTCTGGCCGAGAGATTGCGCAAGGGTCCTCTGCCGCTCAACGAAATTTATAAAGTCGGGATCGCAGTCGCCGAGGCGCTGGCGGTAGCGCATCGTCAAGGGATCGTCCATCGCGACCTGAAGCCGGGGAACATCATGCTGATCCAAGGCGGCGCCAAGTTGATGGACTTTGGCCTGGCAAAACCGATCGGCGCGTCCGCAGCGAAAACCGGCTCCGGAGCCGCGCCCTCTTTCACCGCCGTTGCCACACTCAGTGGACCGAGCCCCCTTAGCCCGCTCACTACGGCGGGCAGCATTATCGGCACGATTCAATACATGTCTCCCGAGCAAATCGAGGGCAAGGAAGCCGACGCCCGCTCTGACATTTTCGCCTTCGGCGCCGTGCTCTACGAGATGCTCACGGGCAAGCGTCCCTTCACCGGCAAGAGCCAAATCTCACTCGCATCCTCAATTCTCGAATCGGACCCGCAACCCCTTACCGCCGTCAAGCCCGAGACTCCACCCGCCTTCGAACATGTGGTAATCACCTGTCTCGAGAAAAATCCCGAAGACCGATTCCTGGCCGCGCACGATATCAAGCTCGAACTGCAATGGATTGCCGCGGATCGTTCCTTCCCCGCGGTTGCGACAGTACCGCCATCGCCCCCACCCTTCCCTGAGCGAGTTGCCTGGATCGCAGCTCTCGTAGTCGCGATCCTGGTAAGCGTCCTCGCCGGATTTCTCCTCAACCGTCCCGCTCAATCCGCTCAAGCCATTCGCACCGTCATTGATCCTCCGGCCAAGACCACGCTCAGCCTCACCGGAGATTTCGCAGGACCGCCCGTCTTGTCCCCCGACGGTTCATCACTCGCATTTGCCGCCACCGGCGCTGACGGCAAGACTGCCCTCTGGATTCGCCCCCTGAACACGCTGGAAGCTCGTTCCCTGGCCGGAACCGACGGCGCGATCTTTCCTTTCTGGTCGCCCGACAGCCGCTCCCTGGGATTTTTTGCGGAAAGCAAATTGAAGACGATCGATATCAGCGGCGGCTCGGCGGTAATCATTTGCGATGCTCAATTCGGTCGCGGAGGAGCGTGGGGACCGGGCGGGGTGATCCTGTTCACTCCCGGAACACAAAGCTCATTGATGCGTGTAAGTGCCAACGGTGGAACTCCGGTTCCCGTCACTAAGCTTGACCCGACCCTGCACACCTCGCATCGTTGGCCCTTCTTCCTGCCCGATGGCAAACACTTTCTCTATCTCGCCATCAACCATGATCCTTCCCACGCCGCCAACGACGCCGTGTACTACGCCACGCTCGATGGACGCGAAAGTCGTCAACTGTTCCGCTCTCGGTCCAACGTGGTTTACGGCAGCGGCTTTCTTTTGTTCGCCCGCGGCGACCAGTTGATGGCACAGCCGTTTGATCCCGGCGCTGGAAAACTCAACGGAGAAGCCCAGTCCCTGGCCAGCGGACTGGTGGACGACATCAGTACCTGGCACATGGACGCCTCCGCCTCCAACACCGGCATACTAGTTCTCGGCAGCGGCGGCACCGCCGATTGGCAACTCGTCTGGATGGATCGCAGCGGAAAACGGATTGGCACCGTGGCCGACAAGCTCACGAACCTGCAAACGGCGGTCATCTCCCCTCAAGGCGACCGGGTCGCTCTGCAGATCGATACGGGCGTAAACGACATTTGGGTGCAAGATCTGGCTCGAGGAATGCGCACGCGGCTCACCTTCGGTCCAGTCTCGAACACATTCCCTGTCTGGTCGCCCGATGGCAAGTGGATCGCCTACACCTCGGACCGCGACGGTCATGCCAAGATTTACCGTAAGCCCTCTGACGGCAGCGGCGTGGAAGAACTTCTGCTCACCGAGGAGCAGGTGATCGTGCCGGACGATTGGTCACAAGACGGCAAGTACCTTATCTACACCCACGGTGCAGTCGGCAGCGACTCGGAAATTTGGGCCCTGCCTCTCGAGGGAGAGCGCAAACCCTGGTTGGTCGTGCCCCGCGCCGCGAACTCCTTTGGCGCTCAGGGACGTCTCTCCCCTGACGGCCATTGGATCGCCTATACCTCCACCGAATCCGGATCCCCGGAAGTCTACGTCGTGGCCTTCCGTGGTGGACAGGGCAAATGGCAGATTTCCACCAACGAAGGTTCGAAACCCAAGTGGAGCAAAGATGGCAAGGAGTTCTATTACGCCAACGACATCAGCCGCGTCTTATCCGTGGTCCCCGTCAAACAAATCGACGGCGCCTTACAATTCGGCGCCGCTCAATCTCTGGTGACCGCTCCCGCCACTCAGCAATTTATCTACGACGTTACCCCCGACGGCAAAAAAATCCTATTGAATGTAGTCTCCCAGCAAGTCGACCAATCAGTCACAGTAGTCACCAACTTCCCCGCCGGATTGGGAAAGTAAAAAACTCGTATGGAGCGGACACTCCTGTCGGCTGGCTTTGATTTTGCTCGTTACCGTTACCCCTACCGCTTCTCAGAAGTGGAAAATCAAATCGCTCGCCACGGTAAGCTGATTATGTCGTTGACCGTTGTCGTAAGCCTTCCGATCCCAGGCTCGCTCAAAACGCACCTCGGGACGAATCTGCACCGTGGTACCGATCCAATGACACCACATGAATGTGTTCTCCGAGTATCTGGTTGCGTAGCCGGTACGCTGCCCTTTTTTGTCGTCGAGAAAATCACTCCGAAAGGAGAGGAAGTTGTGCGGCGACAATTCCTTCTGCAGGAAATTCACCACGGCATACTCGGGAGCCGTGCACCGCTGTTCGCCCATCAGGCAGTAAGCAGCGTTCGTGCCATTTTCTGGATGAATGCTGCCTCCCACCGCTGGCACGTCGCGCTCATACATGTACCAGGCTTCAGTTGCCATATGTACGGTCTTCGAGAATTTGTGATACCAGGTGGCGTCATACTGCTGCAAATTGTTGTACGCGTACTTGCCATCATTGATGCCGTTAGCACAGGTATAGAAATTGTCATTTGCGGACTGAGTCGTGTAGCTAAGGCAGGCTGTGGCCGAAGGCTTGGCATCAGGCGTCCACAAGGCAATATCGTGACCGGCGGTAATCCCGAGTTGCACCAGCCACCGGTCGTTCAGCTTAATTGTCGCCAGCAGCCCGGTGTCCGTAAACGGATCAATCGCATACAGAAGCGAGTGGCTAAAAATGTAATTGTTGGGCGCCAGTTGCGCCTCGATCCCGGGCACGGAGATGAAGCGGCCCAGCCTCACATTCATGCCCTGCGCAACCTGCGGAACGTAAACATCGACGTATTCGAGCGTAGGATCAAATCCATATTGACGATGATCGTTTACCCACGGGCCGCTGAAGTACCCTTTCGCTACCGTAAACCGGTAGTCCGTGCCGTAGAGGGCGGTAAGGTGGTATCCCCAGTCGATGTGGGCGCGCTGCACAGAATCCGGCAGCCGCTCGGCGTAGAGAACAATCTGATTCATTTCAAATCGATTTGAGTAGACGTCATTCGCCTCGGGCGCATTGCTGTGTGCGGAGGTGCTGAAATTTAGCGTCGGATCAATCCATCCATACAACTTCGTTCTGCTCCTCGCCCGATTGATAGCGGTCATCAGCGGATAGCTGTTCGTATCCGGCTCCCCGATTACCGGCGAGCCGCCATAGGACCAATCCGCATTGGGAAATGGAGGCGAATCCAGCGGGGATGGGACACCGCGCCGCGCCGGGGCCGGAGACGCCGTCGGTGTTCCCGACCAATCCTGGCGATAGAAGTCAGCCCAGCGCGCAAAGAAGGCTTTCGGCTCGGAAGTGCTCGGCCGCGGCGCGTCAGGGCTCGAGTCGGACCGGTCAGGCACCTGCTGTCCCAGGGAAATATCACACGGCAACATGCACAACAGTAAGAAATAAAACCAGCGGCGCGGATTTAGACGCATAGAGGATCTTGGGCCACCTCAGTCTACAAGGTCTGGCCGCGATCCCCGGCGCGTACTTCGGACTTCGCTCCACAACCCGCCGCGCCATGTCCATCGCTTCACCAGGAACCCCCAGGAACCCGATGATAGCCGGCCCTCGAATTGATCTCATTGTATGGGCCTGCCATTCTTATCCCGTCGCTTCAGTCGCTATGTTCGTTCGGCAGTATACAAAGACATTACGGCTATTCGTTTCTTGCGATCCATGATCTAAAGGGCGCTTAGGAAAGTCGGGCCTTCCGCTCCGACTCATCCTTATCATCTCTCGAGCATCAAATTGTCCGTAGAATCTTCCTAGCCATCATGAAGGTGAAAACCATGAACAAGAAGTCACGGAGTGAGGTTGGCATTCATAAGCTTTTACTGGCGAGTCTTCTATTCCTGCTTTTCCTGCCCGCGTCATTATTGGCCGAGCCACTCACCCTGAAACATGCGGTGGAACTAGCGCTACAACATGCTAATGGAGCAGCGATTGCGGCGGCCGAACAAGAAAATGCTGCCGCGAACACTCGCGAGCTCCGCAGCAGCTATCTTCCTCAACTCACCACTGGCGCAGCGTTGGGATGGTCCTTCGGATTCCCCCTTAGCCTCGCCGGCTCTGCGCCTTCGATTTTCAACATCAACGCCCAATCCGCTTTATTTCATCCCGAACTGCGAGCCTTTATCCGCGCCGCTCAGAGCGAGACTTCCGCAGCAGGCTTTCGCAGCAAGGACGAGCGCAACCAGATCATTCAGGACACGGTCCTCAGTTACGCCGAACTTGAAAAGTGGGAGCAGCGCCTCGATCGTCTGCATGAGATCTATCCCGATGTCCAAAAGATGGAAGCTGCAGTTGCCGATCGGGTTAAAGAAGGCATCGACAGCGAACTCGACGGGACCAGAGCTCGCCTCTCGGAAGCACGCCTGCGCTTGCGCATCGCCGAAGCTCAAGGATCCGCCGATGTGCTTCGCGAGCATTTGTCGAAACTTACCGGCCTGCCCGCTGACAGAATTCAGACGGAAGGAGACGCCCTGCCCGCGTTCCCCGCCTCTTCGGATGACGACGCCCCCAATAAAGCCGCCCAGGCAAGTCCGTCCGTCCAGTCCGCCATTGAACACGCCCGGGCGCAGTACCTGCGCTCGGAAGGCGAACATCGGTCGCTATGGCCGACCTTGGATTTTGGCGCTCAGTATGCTCTCTTCTCCACTTTCAACAATTATCAGAACTACTACATTCCGGAACGCATTTGCACTGTCAGCACCGGCACTTTTCTGTGTCCGGCCAGCGGTTTTCAGAAAAATAACGCCACCATCGGCGCCAACCTACGCATCCCTCTTTTCAACGCCACGCAACGCGCCCGGGCTGCAGCCGCCGATGCCGATGCACTCAAAGCAAAAAAACAAGCAGACGCCGCCCGCGACCGAGTCTCCGAAGAAACTCTCCGCCTGCAGCGCGCGGTGACCCAGATGCAAGCCGCCCACGACGTTGCCGAAATCGAATACGAGATAGCGCAGAAAAATGTCGAAGCCGTCGAGACTCGGATGAAATCCTCCACCGCAAATCTCCACGATCTGGACAACGCCCGCACCCAGTCCAGCGAGAAATTAATCGCGCTGCAAGATGTCATCTTCGAACTGGATCGCGATCAAGTCGCACTCCTCCGCGCCACCGGAGATCTGGAAGCCTGGGCCCTGGGAAAGAAATAGCTCACGGATGCGTCTTTCCCCCCATTCACTGCATCAAACCGCGTGTTCAACGATGAACCTGCGTAAACACTGCTTTTGGAGCACATCAAACGCATCCAAATGTTAGAATAAAGACTCACCCACTATGCCTTTAAAAACACTATTTCTGAACCCACCCTCATTTGAAAACTTCGACGGCGGCGCCGGTTCCCGTTGGCCAGCCACCCGCGAAATAGAGAGCTATTGGTACCCTGTTTGGCTGGCGTATCCGGCGGGGATGCTGGAGGGGGCGCGGTTGCTCGATGCGCCGCCGCATTATGTATCGGCGGAGCAGACCATTGAGATTGCGAAGGACTATGAGTTTCTGGTCCTGTTCACGAGTACTCCGGGATTTCCCGGAGACATTGGGCTGGCCAGAGCGATCAAGGCGGCGAATCCCAGGATCAAGATTGCTTTTGTGGGACCGCATGTCAGCGTGCTTCCGGAAAAATCTTTGCGCGATTGTGAGGCGATCGATTTCGTGGCGCGCAAAGAATTTGATTACGCGGTGGTTGACTACGCCAAGGGCAAGCCGCTCGGGGAAATTACCGGGATCTCGTACCTGACAGATGGGAAAGTGGTGCATAATCCGGATGCGCCGCAGATTCAGGATCTCGATGCGCTTCCGCACGTCACCGATGTTTACAAGCGCGATCTCGATGTGACGCGTTATAACGTTCCCTTCCTGCTGAATCCTTACGTATCGCTTTACACCACGCGTGGATGTCCGGCGCAATGCACCTTCTGTTTGTGGCCGCAGACCTTGAGCGGACATCCGTGGCGCAAGCGGTCTACCGATGATGTCGCCGCGGAGATGGCAAAGGTCAAAGCGTACTGGCCGGAAGTGAAAGAATTCTTTTTTGACGACGATACCTTCAACATCCAGAAGGCCCGCACCATCGAGTTATGTGCGAAGTTAAAGCCGCTTGGCCTTACCTGGTCGTGTACGTCGCGAGTCACGACGGATTTCGAAACGCTGAAGGCGATGAAGGAAGCTGGATGCCGTTTGCTTATCGTGGGCTATGAATCCGGCGATCAGCAGATTTTGAAGAACATCAAGAAGGGTGCGACCATCGAACGCGCACGGCAGTTTACGAAAGACTGTCACAAGCTTGGACTGGTCGTCCATGGCGACTTCATCATGGGGTTGCCGGGCGAGACGCGCGAAACCATCAACAATACGATCGCATTCGCAAAAGAGCTTGACGTGGAAACTATTCAGGTCTCGGTGGCCCACGCTTACCCGGGCACCGAGCTTTATGACTATGCCGTGAGCAACGGATTCATCGTGGGCGACAACAAGATGGTCGATGAGGGCGGGCACCAACTGGCGCACATCGAATACCCCGGACTGCCGGCGGATGAGATCCTTTCCGCGGTGCACCGTTTCTATGATGAATATTATTTCCGGCCGAAGGCTGTGTTCCGTATCTTGAAGAAGGCCGCCTTTGACAGTAACGATCGCAGGCGGCTTTACAAGGAAGCGAAGACCTTCCTGAAGCTGCGCTCGGCGCGCAACAAGATGGTGAAGAAGCATACGGACGATGCGGCGGCGGAATTGGTCAAAGCCTGATTGGTGTGCCAGCCTTATCAATGACCGCTCTCGCCACCACGTGATTTCCCAGTGAACTTTCGCAAGTATCTTGTGCTGGCCGGAGTCACGGTATTTGCCGCGGCCGGAGACTCCATGCTCTCGCATGGGATGAAGCAGACCGGCAGCATTTCGCTCAATCATCTGCAAGGGGTTATCTTCGCCATTCTCAATCCGTGGGTCGCGATCGGCATTCTTCTTCTGCTGGCGTTTTTTTCTACTTACATGACTGCGCTTTCCTGGGCAGATCTCACCTATGTTCTACCGGCAACTTCGCTGGGGTACGTGCTGCTCGCGCTGGTGGCAAGGTTTCTACTGCATGAACACGTCAGTCCGCTGCGCTGGCTGGGGATTGCTTTGATCACAGGTGGCGTGGGATTTATTGCCGGGGGGCCGGAGCTGACGGAGCATCCGAAGGCGGCCGAGCCCGACGACCAGCGCGCCGTGGCTGCGACGAGTTCCCCGCTTCTCTCCAAGGAGGCGAGTAGCAGGGCGCCCAACGGAGTCCGGTCATGAAGGGCGTTTATACCTGGGGCGCGATTCTGGTGATCGTCTTCGCCTCAGTAGTGGGCGATGTGCTTCTGGCGCGGGCCATGAAGCAGGTCGGGGATGTTGGAGCGCTGCGTCGGCTCGTGGGCCTGCTCGCGGTGATTCGACGGACGCTTGGCAATCCCCATTTCCTGTTCGGGGTCATCGCCATGGCTGTGGCATTCTTCAGCCTGCTGTTCGCGCTCTCCTGGGGTGATGTAAGCCTGGTGGCTCCCGCCGCCGCTTCCCTCACCTTCATCGGCAACGCTGTCGCCGCGAAAATCTTTTTGCATGAGCGCGTGGATCGGCGACGGTGGATTGCCGCTTCGCTGGTGGCGGCGGGAGTGGCGTTGCTGGCGGGGTGAGCGGTGGTTGTTAAGGAATCGCGCCCCTCCGCGAGAGCCCCCGCCCGGGGCCGGGATTGTGAAGCCCTATCTTTTGCAGCGAAAAGGAGCCGACAGAGATTGGGGCACCGGGCAGCCCTTCCTCAACCAACGTCACCCGCCAACACCAGCCCCGTACAGAAGAAACCCGGCGCCTTTCTTACAGGGAGCGCTGTAGGAACCGAATCCCCTGAGGAACGAAAATTTTGCACACACGGGATCAATAATTTGCGCCACGCGCGAGGGCCCGCTGGGTAGCGTGGCCAAGCCAGGGAAGGCTCCACCACGGCCTTGAATGAAGGGGAGAATGGGCGCACCGCTTGCGCTTGGCAGTCCATGTAACTCCTAGAGAGAACTCGGGCAATTTGGAATGGTCGAAAGCCGGCAACCGAGGCTGGGTTTGGCGCGCTGCAACCGAAACGTCCCTTTCTTCAACTAAATCTGTGTAATGAGCTATCTTGCTCGGAACTGTGGCATGTGGAGTGCTAGCTTCAACGCAGGGTCGCGGGTAGAGTCGTCCCGCAGCCGCAACTGGCAGGACTGAGGTATGGTGAGACGAATTGCACCCATCGGGGTCGTTTCGTTTGTGTTGTTGGCGGCTTGCGGAGCGTTTTGCCAGAGTGCAGATCAATCCTTCCCTGATGCTCCCTCGGCGCAGATTGCAGCTGGGACACAGAGATTTAATATCCCCGAAAAATTCCAGATTTCAAGAGTTTGGGTGACGGGCGGCGCCGATCGGCGGATGGCCGATGGCGGATTTTCGCCTGTCGATAAGACCTTCAGCGGGAAAGTTTCGAGCACAGTTTTTGACAAGTATTTATATCCGTCACCGCTGAAGCTGCGATCGGCCTATCAACTTTCCGGCAGCGAAACCTTGATGGGCCGGGCGACGTACGCGGCTTCGCGGATATTCGTCACCCAGGATGAAACCGGAAAGGGCAGGCTGAACACTTCGTATCTTCTGCGGGCGCTGACTTCGGTGGCTGCGGAGACTGCCTCGCGGCCATATTGGAGGCGATCCGGAGCTCAGCCCTTCAGCGATTTCGGATCGACCGTGGGCAATGATGCAGGAATGAATCTGCTCCACGAGTTTGCCCCTAATCTTCAGGAAGTGATGAAGAGCCACGCGCCGAGGTTTGTGTCCAACATGGCAGCGCGTATCGGCCGCAACTAAGTCCCACGCACTTCAACTCAATTAACTAAAGACACGCATTAAGCCGCTGGCAGGCAGGTCCGCAGATAGGAACCTCCGGGAACTGATCCCTGCCGCCCGGGTCACGGCTTCGGCGGCGAGATACCCGCTGCGGACGGCGCCTTCCATGGTGGCGGGCCAACCGGTGGCGGTCCAATCACCGGCGACAAATACGCGAGGCCATGCTGTGGTTTGGGGCGGTCGGTAGGTGTCAATGCCGGGGCGCGGCGAGTATGTGGCGTGGACTTCTTTGATCACGGTGGATTTCAATAACCCAGCTTCGCGGGATGCGGGGAAAAATTCGCGGACTTCTTGCAAGGCGAGGTCGACGATCTCAGCGCGCGACTTGTCGATGAGGGACTTTGAGGCGCTGACCACGAGTTCGATGTAGCTGCCGCCTGATTCTGCGTTGGCGGCTGCGCCTCGCGTGGTCAACAGGCGAGACTTGTGGAACATCCATTGAATGGTGCGGTCGAGGAGCACGGCGTGATCGAGGTCGGTGATTTGGCGATCGAACCAGAGGTGGATTCCGGTGATGGGACAGGATTCAAAATGGGCGAGTTTCTCGCGCAGGGGGGCGGCCTCGGGACTTTCAGGCAGGACGCAGTCGACGGAGTTGAACGGTAGAGCCAGGACCAGATAGTCAAACGCGACTTCCCGCTGTCCCTGTTCCCTGTCGGCTATACGAATTTGGACGTGCGCTGGTCCAGGAGAGAAACTTTCGAGCGACGTACGAAAGCGGATTTCGCCGCCCCGGGCTCGGATGTAATCTCCGGCCTTGTTGTAGAGATCGGTGAGGGGAATGCTGGGCACGCCCATGTGGCGGGCGGCAGGGGATTTCATCGACTCACGGACAACTTGCGCGGCGTAGGAAATTGAAATCAGGTCGAGATCCTCGCTGAGGGCGCTGACGAGGATTGGCTTCCAGAAACGTTCGATGGCGTTTTCGGTTTGCCCATGGTTGTGGCACCAATCCAGAAATGATTCGCCAGTGTCGCGTTGTGCGGTCAGAGTGAGAGCGGCGATAGCTCGCGAGATTACGAGCTTGTCTTTTACGTCTAGAAACGGAAATCTCAGAAATGACGGGGCGGTGTGCAGAGGTGCGGGCAGCGGGGAGGCATTCATCACGCTGGTGCGGCCGCCGGGCTCGACAAAAGTCATCACGTCATACCAGCGGATTTTGTCTTCCACGCCGATACGGCGATAGAACTCGACGAGATTACTGCAGACGCGGAACAGGACGTGCTGGCAGTTGTCGACGACTTCGCCGGTTCCGGGATGCTCGTAGGAAGATGCGCGTCCGCCGAGATAAGGCCGGCGCTCAAAGAGCGTGACGCGAAAGCCGGAATCGGCGAGAGCGCAGGCGGCGGCGAGTCCAGCCAAGCCGCCGCCGGCTATGGCCACCGACAATTCAGTTGAGTTCTGGCTCATCGAAAGGATGGTTTCGTGTCCAGTATCAGGTGATGCGTTGCAGGAAACCTTTCCCGAGGATACGCAGTTTTTCGCTCACCGTGAGACTGATCTTGCCGCTGAAGACGTCGTATTGGCGCTCGGCGATTTTCTCCAGCAGCTTGCGATAGATGTTTACCAGCACATAGAGCGCGGGCTGGCTGTCTTCTGAAACGTAAGGGATGAGTTGCTCGCCGGCCTGGTAACCTTCGCGGGCACGATCAGCTTCAAGCGCAAGCAAAGGGCGAAAGCGGGAGGCGTCCGGGGCGGCGAGTAAGTCAGCGGCGGAGAGGCCGAACTGCGTCAGATCCTCTTCGGGAAGATAGACGCGGCCCATCGCGGCGTCTTCTTTGACATCGCGAATAATGTTGGTGAGTTGAAAAGCGAGGCCGCACTGCTCGGCGAGGGGCTCGGCTGCGGGGTCGCGATATCCGAAGATGTGGATGCAGACAAGACCTACGACTGAGGCAACGCGATAGCAGTAAAGCTTGAGATCTTCGAAGGTTTTGTACTGAACGGTGAGCAGCGGAGTTGCCGAATTCGCCGAAACTGACATTGCTTGCGTCTCGGCCGAGGGGTCGACGACATCCATCGCCGTGCCCATGGCGAGTTCGTCGAGCAGGCCGGCGGGGATGGTATAGCTGCGCTGGGCGTCGTTCAGAGCGAGCAAAATGGGATCGTCGCTCGGCTGGCCTTGTTGAACGCGATGCAGGGCGTCGAGCCAATTGTCCAGCTTTTGTTGGCGCTCCTCGAAGGTAAGGGTGGGATCATCGGCGATGTCATCGCAGCGGCGCATGAAGGCGTAGACGGCGCAGAGAGCCTGTCGCTTGCGCTTGGGAAGCACTAAAAATGCGTAGTAAAAATTCTTGGCGTTAGCGCGCGTGATGCCGCGGCAAACGGAATACGCCATGGTGAGCTGGGCAGGAGCGGGACTCCATGGAATCAGGACGGGCTGGGTTCCGGCACTCATCATGTCCCTAACAACTTTCCCATCGCGGCGCGGGCCACCAGAGCGAGTTTACGTGCTTTGGAGATCACCGGGCGGCGCCCCAGGACGGCGAAGCGTTGGCGCTCGATGGCGTTCAGAATTTCTTGCCCGCCTCGGCTGAAGAGTTCGAGATCGACGGCTAACTGCGCGTCTACTTTTTTTATCAGCGGGAGGCCGTGGTCAAACCATTCGCGTGCGCGCTCGACTTCAAATTCCATCATCTCGCAAAAAGCAGGAGTGTTGCAGCTCTGTGCCAGATCTTTTTCGGTGACCGAATAGCGGCGCAGGTCCTCGAGCGGCAAATAGATTCTGCCTTTGCTGTAGTCGACTGTGACGTCCTGCCAGAAATTCGCCAATTGCAGAGCCGTGCAGGTGTAATCGGAAAGCTGCTGGCGCTCGGCATCGTGATAGCCGCAGAGGTAGAGGACGAGATGACCTACGGGATTCGCCGAATAGCGGCAGTAGGCGAGGACATGGTCGAAGGTTTCGAAGCGGGTGACGGTCTGGTCCTGGCGGAAGGCGATGAGAAGATCGGAAAATTCGTGTTTGGGAATGTTGAATTTTCTTACCGTCTCGGCGAGGGCGACGAAAACGGGGTGACGCGGACTGCCCTGATAGCAGGCATCGAGTTCGGCCTGCCATTCATCGAGCAAAGCAAGCGACGCAGCTGGATCTCCCACTTCGTCGCCGAGGTCGTCGGAGATCCGGCAATAGGCGTAAACGTTGAGGAAATCTTGGCGGAGGTTCTTGGGGAGGAACCAGGTGGCAACGGAAAAATTTTCGTAATGAGAGCGAGCAAGTTCGCGGCAGTATTCCCGCGCCTTTTGCAGCGAGGGAGCGGAGGCGGGGATGGTGTAGGCGACGGGCAGGCGGCTCCACGCTTGCGCCGGCGTGAGCGCGGTAGCCCTACGAGCATCAGTTGCAATCGTTGAAGTCATTCATTCATATCCGTTGCGTTGCAGGCGCACCAAGCTCGGCATTCGTGCCGTCCCTGCGGGACCGATTCCACTTTTTGGGAGCTTACCCCACGACTTACGTCCTGGGCTATTATCTGCCGCGTCACCCGGGCTGGCCGCCGCCCGTTGTCCCGAACCCACGCAAGAAAATGCGGCTCTAATGGCCGGGGATGATGGCGGTCTTGATGTCGCCCCCGCGGTTCAACATGTGGCGCAGCACTTTTTGCAAGCTGGAGAGCGGGGCTTCGCCGGTGATGTAGTCCGTGGGGCGAATCTTCTTGGCCGCAATCAGACCAAAGGCACGGCGCACGGTTTCGGGAGTGTGATGGAACGTGGCCTTGAGCGTGATCTCGGAGTAGTGCAGACGGTTGGTATCGAGTTGCACCTTGGATCCGCTGGCGCATCCGCCGAAAAAGTTTACGGTGCCGCCTTTACGAACCATTTCGACGGCCCACTCCCAGGCTTCGGGGCGCCCTACGGCCTCAATGACCACATCACACCCACGCTTTTGCGGAGTAAGCGCGCGCACCGCTTCGATTATATTCGGGGCTTTTGTGGTCTGAATAATCTCGTGCGCGCCCATCTGCTTGGCGGCGACAACCTGCTCGTCGCGCTTGACGACGGCAATCACGTTGCACCCGATGGCACGAGCTACTTGGACGAACATCAATCCGATGGGGCCGCCGCCGATGATGGTGACGGTGTCGCCGATTTCCACTCCCGTTTCGTGGAGGCCGCGGAGCACGCAGGCCAGCGGCTCAGTCATGGCCGCGTCTTCAAAGCTGACGTTGGGCGGAATGACGAGCATGTTGGCTTCGACAATGCGGCGCGGTACGCGGATGTATTCGGCGTAAGCTCCGTTGTTGAAGAGCAGGTCTTCGCAGAGATTTTCCTGATGCTTGGAGCAGTAGAAACACATCTGGCACGGCGCGGAATTCAGCGCGACAACCTTCATGCCCTTCTTGAAGCTGAGGACGCCCTCGCCGACTTCTTCAATGACTCCTGCCAACTCGTGGCCGAAGAGCGCGGGAGGGACGATCATGCGGGCGTGGTAGCCGCGCTGATACACCTTCAGGTCGGTACCGCAGGTGAGCGCGACCTGAACTTTGACGAGCACCTCGCCCTTTTCGACGCGAGGGATAGGCACTCTTTCAATCTTGAGATCTTCTTTGCCGTACAAGACGGCGGCGGTCATTTTTCCATTCACTGCTGGTTTCCTTCCCAGGACGTTTCTTTCCAGTTAGTCTTTCCAACGAGTCCCAGGCTGAATCACGATTTTCATCGATGCAGGCTGCGGATGAGCCGCGAGTTCCAACGCTCGCGCACTCTCCTGCAGCGGGAACCGGTGGCTGATCAAGCGTTCCAAGTCCATTTCCCGGTTCATCACGAACTGAACTGAATCCCCCTGTAAATCTACAGAAGCACTATAAGAGCCGATCAGTGTCTTTTCGTCCACGCAAACCGCGGCAGGATCTACAATCACCTCGCCGCGCTGAGTTTGCGCGAACAATAATACCCGTCCGCCGGGACGGGCCGCATCCATAGCGGGACGAATCAAACTGTTGCTCGCCACAGCTAAGATTACAGCGTCGGCGCCCCGCCCTTCAGTCTGCTGGCGCACATATTGCGCGGCGTCCTGGTGCGAGGCCTCGACTGCAAGTTGAAATCCTAGGCTTTTAGATATTCTAAGCCTCTCGGGATACAAATCGGAAGTGATAACGGTGGCCCCCGCCTGGCGAGCCAGAACACTTAATATGATGCCAATTGGACCCTGCCCGATGGCCAGCACGGTTTCGCCCGGCTGCAGGCGCAGGGCCTGAATCCCTTTCATGCAGGTATTCACCGGTTCGACGAAACAGGCTTGCTCGAAGGAGACTCCGTCAGGGATTTTTACGGTTCCCTGCTCCACAATCCAGTCCATGACGCGGACATATTCGGCAAATCCCCCGCCGGAGGGTTCAAAGCCGGCTGTGCATCCGACCTTTTTGTAGGTGGCACACTGGGCGAAGGTTTGGTGACGGCAGTAATAACACTGGCGGCACGGAATGTGGTGAAAGACTACGACGCGATCTCCGGCTGCAAACTGGGAGACGCCGGCGCCGACGGCTGCGACCACGCCGGAGGTTTCATGGCCGAAAATGCGCGGGGCGGAATGCGAGCCGGTGGCAATTTTTTTAAGGTCCGTGCCACAGACGCCGCAGGTGTGCACTCGCACGAGCAACTCCCCCGCGCCGATCTGTGGAACCGGAACGGTTTCCAGGCGGACGTCATTTACGCCGCGGTAAACCGCCGCTAGCATGGTGGTGGGGATCGAATGCGTCTGATCGTCTATTGCAATTTGTCCGGCAATTGCCATCGGTTTCGCTAGAACAAATCCAGTGCCCAGCTTTGGAAGAGTTCTTTAGATGAAATTCGTGTTCTATTCGCTTCAACAGCAGTGTATGTCAACCGCCCTATTTCTGAGTGCCTGCGGCAGGTCTCGGATCAGCATTGGTCAATTCCACGGACGCGGTCATTGAGTCTAAGTAGGGCGAATCCGGTGGCGTGAAGTGATATGCCGTGACTTGAACCACCACATAGAAGCTGTCGACTTTAATAATGCGCCGGACGTTGACCGGCACACTGGCAAAGCTCCCAGGCTCCAGCCGCCACAAATCGTTTCTTGGATCCGGCGACGGCTCCTGCGTGGTGAGGAGAATGTTGTCATAAATAGTATGATGCAGGTCCGCTAATTTTACTTGCCAGGAGGTGATTTCGGTATCGCCCTCTGGTCCCCGGGGCACGATCGAGAACAGATAGTGGTCGGCGCCGCGCGAGTCTTTGATCCGCTCGTGGTAGCTGGAATCTTTGGGCGTCAGTTTGACTTCGAATCGTTCTTCGAGGATGCGGGTTGAACCCTGGCGAAAGCTTTCCCCATAGATGGGAGCAGGGGGAGACTGCGCGGAGAGCCGAACCCCCGCGCACAGAACCAACAGAACCATCGGAATCAGAAGTCGGAACTTCATTTCCTTCCTCCGCTATGCACAGGGTCCGCTACGGCAGGTGCGCCTGGAGCTGGCGTCGGAACTACATCTCTTGCCAGGTCATTCTGGCAACGCTCAAGGTGCGAGCTCAGGGCTTGCGCCGCCTTCCTGCTGTTACGGGCGAGGATGACGAGAGGCTTCCACAGCCAAGGGCGAAACGCCGCGAATAGAACGAGGCTCTCGGTCTTGAAGCGACCTTCCGAGTTGATGAAGCGAGTCATGATGGGCATCTCAAAATCTAACTCATCGGAGATCACTTTGGTGCAACCGAAAGTAATGCCATGAGCACGGGCGGCTGCCGCCACGGCCGCCGCTTCCATATCTAAGGCGCGAGCTCCATAGGATTCGGCCAGTTTGGCTTTCTGTATAGCGCCGGCGACTGCCATGAAGGTCACAAGCGTCCCTTCGCCGCCTTCGAGTTCGGTGCGGCTTCCATCCCGCGAATCGATCACAACGGCTGGCGAGAAAATATCACTTACGTGGAGATCCTTATCGAGAGCACCGGCGAAGCCAACCGAGTGCAGGCGGGCAGGACGGTACAACCCGATCACCGCTTCGGCGGCGCGGCGGGCGGGTTCGAGGCCGATTCCGCCACAGACCGCGACCATGTCGTCGCGCTCGAAGAAGGTGAACTGACGACCTCCATACTCGCGCTGAGTGCGGGTCCAGTTTTTGACCAGAGCGGAGATCTCGCGGCTAAGAGCGGCTACCCAGGCGACGTTGCAGACTGTTGCGGGATTCATTTGGCCGACCAAATCTTCCCTCGGCGGCTAAAGCCGCAGTTCGTTTGAGGGAGCTTAGCGGCGCGGCTGAAGCCGCGTCCTTTCAAAACAGAGTTGCAGATCACGATTTCCGCAGCCCGTCTAAGCATAAGCGTTGGCCCGAAACCATTCGACTGCACGACGCAAAGCATTGTCGGCAGGCAGTACCTTCCATCCCAGTTCGCGTTCGGCTTTGCCCGAACTGGCCCACATTTTTTTCTTCCCCATGCGAACAGTTTCAACTGTGGCACGAGGCTCGCGGTCGAGCAACCGGCCGGAAACCGTCTGATCGACCAGGCCCGCCGCGTAGGCAACGAAGTATGGCAGTTTCACCTTGGGCGACGGTAAGCCAGAGATCGCGCCGAGTTTATCCAGAATCTGCTTCAGCGTAAGGTTTTCGCCGCCGAGAATATAGCGTTCGCCGCTCTTGCCTTTTTCTAGCGCTTCAACGTGCCCGAGGGCGCATTCGCGAACATCAACCAGGTTAAGGCCGGTTTCCACGTAGGCCGGGAACTTGCCTTTTAGGAAGTCAACCACGATTCGTCCGGTGGGAGTCGGTTTGATGTCTTGCTCACCCACAGGCGTGGTGGGATTCACGGTTACAACGCGCATGTCAGCGCGCCCAGCTTCCAGCGCCAGCTGTTCGGCCATGAATTTGGAACGCTTGTAGTGACCGATCATGTCGGCGAGGGCAACGGGAGAATCTTCATCGGCCGGATGGCCGTTGCCGGTGAACCCGATCGTCGCCACGCTCGAGGTATACACCACGCAGCGAACGCCGTTCTTGCGCGCCGCTTCCAGAATTGCCCGCGTGCCTTCGACGTTGGAGCGATACATTTCTGCAGGATCCTGCACCCAGAGCCGGTAATCGGCGGCGACGTGAAATACGACTTCGCAGCCGGACATGGCTTTTTCCAGAGACGCGGCGTCTCTAAGATCGCCCATAGCAGTTTCGGCGTGGAGGCCCTCCAGGTTCTTGAGGTTGCTGGTGGGACGAACCAAAAGGCGAAGACCGGCGCCCTGCTCAGCGAGCACGCGAGCTACGTGGGTACCTAGGAATCCGGTTGCGCCTGTAATGAAAGCTTTCACAACAGTTCTCAATCAGTTTTTTCTGATGCCACAAGATCGGCTATCGGACGACAATTTGGCTCCTAATCGCGATGACAGCCTCTGGAGACGGCCAGCGCCTGAAGGCATACCCCGAAAAGAATCGTACTCGGGCCGCGGGCTGCCAAGTCCCTCCGGGGCGAAAGCCCGCATCTTTATTTGGCTCGGGCACGGCGGAAGCCGTGTCCTACCCAAAACCAGCTAAACCATGCTCTAGAGGGACTCTATTTCTCCGCTTTCTCCATCACCTTGGCATACGTCGTGAGAGCGAGCAGTGGGAAGTACTGGCGATAGAGGTGATACTTCAGGTAAAAAACGCGCGGGAAGCCGGTGCCGGTGAAAAAGTCTTCGTCCCAGGAGCCATCTTCCTTTTGAGTGCGTAACAAGTAAGCAATGCCGCGAGCGACTGAATCACTGCGGGTATCGCCGACGGCGAGGATACCGAGAATGGCCCACGCAGTTTGCGAGGGCGTGCTCTCACCCACGCCGCGCAGTGTCGGGTCGTCATAGGAGCCCACGGTTTCGCCCCAGCCGCCATCGGGATTTTGCACCATGCGCAGCCATTCCGCGGCTTGCTGGATGCAAGGCTCGTGGTTGTCCATGCCGATGGCTTCGAGACCGCGCAGAACCAGCGCGGTGCCGTAGATGTAGTTCACGCCCCAGCGCCCGAACCAGCTGCCATCGGGCTCTTGTTCTTTGCGGATAAATTGAATCGCGTGGCTCACGGCGGGATGGTTCTGATCGTAGCCGTAGGTTGCCATCATCTCGAGAATGCGGCCGGTGATATCGACCGTGGGCGGGTCGAGCATAGCGTTGTGATCGGCGAAAGGAATGTACTGGAAAACCATCTTGTCGTTATCTTTGTCGAATGAAGCCCAACCGCCGTTCTTGCACTGCATGGAGAGAATCCAGTCAATGGCACGCTGCACCGACTCGCGCTGGTAGCGGCCATTGGGATGCTCGACGCGGCTCAGAGCGAGGCAAACCATGGCGGTGTCGTCGACGTCGGGATAGAACTCGTTGTTGAACTCGAAGTACCATCCGCCCGGCTTGCCATCTCTATTTTTGACTTGCCAGTCGCCGGGATTGCGCACTTGCTTCTGGAGGATCCAGTCGGCGCACTTCACCATCCGCGGATCGTTTGCGGAAACTCCAGCCTCACCGAGCGCGAACATCGCGTAGGCCGTGTCCCACACGGGAGACATGCAGGGCTGCATGCGGAAGGTATCGCCCTCTTCGATGCCGAGTTTTTCAAACTCATCAAGTGCCCGGATGACCTGCGGATCGTCGAGAGAATACCCCTGACAACGCAGAGCGATGATGGCATTCATCATCGAGGGATAGATTGCGCCCAGGCCGTCGCTCATCTCAAAGCGTTCGAGCATCCACTTCTCTGCGCTTTTTAGCGCGATAGAACGAAGAGGCCGGATGTGCACTCGCTCAAACCAGTGCGTCATGCGGTCAAGGCAAAGGAAGATATTGCGCCACGAAACCAGCTTCTTCGACCAGCGCAGGTGCATGCGCGACTTCTGCATGCCCCCAACAAACAATTCTTCGACGCCCATTTCCTGCGGAATTTTCTTGAACGGCTTCTTGGCGTAGCAGATGGAAAGCGGCACGAGAATAGCTCGGGACCAAGAAGAGATCTCGTAGATGTTGAACCAGAACCAGTTGGGAAAAAGAACGATTTCCGGCGGAATGGCGGGGACCGCGTCGTAGTCGTATTGCCCGAAGAAGCACAGATAGATTTTGGTGAATGTATTGACTTCGGTGACCCCGCCGAGTTCGAGGATTTTCTTACGGGCGCGCTCCAGGACGGGATGATCGGCGGCGTATCCCGCGAGCTTCAATCCGAAGTAGGCTTTTACGGAGGCGCTAATATTCGATGGGCCGGCCGCATAGATGCTCCATCCGCCGTCTTCATTCTGGTGCCGGACAATCCAGTTCGCGGCCTTTTGGAAGCGCTCAGGATCGCCTGTGCCCAGAAGAGTGTGCAGGAGGATGTAATCCGACTCGAGCGTAGTGTCGGCTTCGAGTTCGCCGCACCAATAACCTTCCTCGTGCTGCGCGGAGAAAAGAACCTTGCGGGCGCCGCCGATGGCGGCAGATACACGGCTGAACAGGCCATCGATCTTGCCGAAACGAAGTTGTGGCGCGGAAGCCAGGTTTCGGTCAGGGGAGTTTGTGTCCATGAATGTGCGGCTCCGTTAGTCCGCGGTAGCACTGGCCGGAGCAGCGGCGATGGCCTCGACAATCTCCGGCGGCAGCCCGAAGCGGACGTTTTCCGGCATCACTTCGAGTTCCTGCACGTTGTCGAAACCTTTCGTAGCAAGGAAGTTCATGGTTTCCTCGACCAGACACTCCGGAGCGGACGCGCCGGCGGTCAGTGCGATGGTCTTGACGTCGACCAGCCACTGGGACTCAATGTCTTTGTAGCTGTCGATGAGGTGTGCATTTGTGCCCAGATTTCGCGCCACCTCGACCAGACGATTTGAATTTGAGCTGTTTTCCGATCCCACCACCAGTAGCAGATCGGATTCCGAGGCCACTTGCTTCACTGCGACCTGGCGGTTTTCCGTGGCATAGCAAATATCCTGCGCGGCCGGACCTTTGATATTGGGGAACTTTTTCTTCAGGGCGGCGATGATGTCCTTGGTCTCGTCGAGGCTGAGCGTCGTCTGAGTGAGGTAGGCGACGCGGTTGGGATCGGGGACTGACAGTGATTTTACTTGTTCAGGATTGCCGACCACCTGGGTTACGAGCGGAGCCTCGCCCAGGGTTCCGATCACTTCATCGTGGTCGTGGTGTCCGATGAGGATCAGCGAATAGCCTTCCTTGGCAAATTTGACGGCTTCGACGTGGACCTTGGTGACCAGCGGACAGGTGGCGTCAATCACGCGCAGGCCACGGCGGGCGCTGTGTTCGCGCACTTCGGGAGAAACGCCGTGGGCGCTGTAGATGACCCGCTCGCCGTTGGGAACTTCGTCTTCGCTATCGACGAAGATTGCGCCTTTGCCGCGCAGTTCGTCCACGACGAAGCTGTTGTGGACGATCTCCTTGCGGACGTAGATTGGCGGGCCGAACGCTTCGAGCGCGATACGGACGACGTCAATAGCGCGGACCACGCCGGCGCAGAATCCTCGCGGCTTGAGTAGAAGTAGAGTCTTTCCCTGGCTGCTTGGCACCATTAAGCTCCCACTGTTGAGATCATCCCCGTGCTCTGTGCGATGCAAAATAAGGGCCTGACGGGTGTACGGTCAGGCTACACGATCCCTACTTTGCGGATATCAATAAACTACCGGAAAGGACCTATCTGGTCAACGTAAGACGCAGAAACAGCGGGGATTAGCAGTGAAGGGGTAGAATCCGGAGGTGAACGGCGAGCAGAATTCGATTGCCACAATCTTTTCACACCGTAACCATCCAAGGCTCGATCGTTGCTGACCAGGGGACGTTCTCGGCGAGGGCTGGGCGATGAGCACGCGGCCGAATGGATCCTTAATGTGGACCAGGACGCAATCCTGCGCGAATGCCGTGCTCGACGGTCACGGGGATAACGTCGAACTCATCTCGTGCCAGGTAAAACATGAAATTCTCGAGCATGCCGGCGGGACGCCGGCGCTACGGTTCGCCAGGTAGACGCCACCGCTACCGGTTTGCCTTAATCATTTGCTCCGCGTGTTTGCGGGACGTGTCGGTCAGTTTGGCGCCGCTTAGCATGCGGGCGACTTCTTCGGTGCGCTCTTCGCCGGAGACGAGGCGGATCGTGGTTCGAGTGCGGCCACTGCGCTCTTTCTTCTCGATCACGTAATGATGATCGGCGAAGGTGGCAATCTGAGGGAGGTGAGTCACACACAGCACCTGGTTGGATCGGGCCAGGGATTTCAGTTTCCTGCCGACAGCTTCGGCGGCGCGTCCGCCAATGCCGGTATCGATTTCGTCGAAGACCATGGTGCGCTGGGCGGGACGGGTATGGGATTTCGCGGGCAGCGCCTGCGCCAACCGGTCTTTGCTGGTAGGTCCCGACTCTACGCTTACTTTCAGCGCGAGCATGACGCGAGATAATTCTCCTCCGGATGCGATGTGCTCTAACGGGCGCAAAGACTCGCCTGGATTTGTTGAGATCATGTAAACGACTTGATCGATGCCGGTCTGCGACCAGTTCCCTTCTGCTTCCACTGTGGTTATCTCGATGCGGAACTCTGATTTCATCGCCAGATCGTTGATCTCGGCTTCGACCAGCTTCTCGAGTTTGTGGGCTGCCTGTTCCCTGTTCTTTGATAATTCTCGCGCAGCCCGCAAATATTCCGTGGCAGCCTTAGCCAGTTCCGCACGCAGCTGGCGCAGAATTTCATCTTTGTTTTCAATCTCGGAAAGCTTGCGTGCAACGTCGGCTCCGAAGCTGATCGCATGGTCAAGCGTCGGACCGTACTTGCGCTTCAACCGATCGAGAGAGGCCAGCCGATCTTCCACTTCTGCCAGATGTTCCGGCGACGCGTGGATTCCGCCCGCATAATCGCGCACGGTAGCACCGACATCTTCCACGCTGATGCGAGCGGTTTCGAGAGCGGCGAGCGCTTCCTGAAACTTAGGCTCGTAGCGAGCGAGCTCTGCAATTTGCTTTTGCGCGGAGCGCAACGATGCGGAGGTCGAAGCATCCCCTTCATAGAGCAGATCGAAGGCTTGCATGGCTGCGTTGTAGATTTTTTCCGCGTTGGCGAGCACCCGTTTTTCGCTTTCCAGCCGTTCGTCTTCGCCCGGCTGCAATTTCGCTTCTTCGACCTCGCGCTTCTGAAACATCCAGAGATCTACTAACCGCAGCCGGTCCTGCTCGCCCTGTTCCAACTCTTCGATGCGGACACGAATTTGCTTCCAGGCTTCGTATGCCTCAGAAACAGGCTCTATCAGGCTGCCGGCAAATCCGTCTAGTAATTCCAGTCGGGCGGCCGCGTCGAATGACAGTAGGGATTCATTCTGAGCGTGGATGGTGGCGAGATGGGGTGCGAACTGGCGCAGCACGGCAACCGTGGCAGCTTGATTGTTAACGAATACGCGGCCTTTGCCGGCGGCGGAAATCTCGCGGCGGACAATCAGAGAGCCGTCTTCTGATTCATCCAATCCGTTGCGCTCGAGAACCCGTTCAACCTCGTCTCCGGAAGCGCCTGCGCACTCGAACACCGCCGAGACAACCGCCCGCTCTGCGCCTGTGCGAATCACTTCGCTCGACGCTTTATCGCCCAAAAGCAGCGCCAGAGCATCTATCAAGATAGATTTGCCCGCCCCCGTTTCCCCGGTTAGCAGATTTAGGCCGGAGGCGAACTCCACCGCTGCGTTGTCAATGACCGCGTAGTTTTCCAAGCGCAGTTCAATCAGCACGGAGCGTCCTAGATGGGATTTGGGTTTTGCGCAGGATAGCATGAAAGGTGGCCAGCAGCTTGCGAGTGCCGGTTGGGGCAACGGGGTTGGTGGCGCTGGGCCTTAAGCTATCTGGAGATGGCTGGGCTGGCATCTGCATCGTACTCGCGAGAAATGCGGGTGTGGAGTTAATCTAGAGAATGGGCCAAGGAGGATATGTGCGCTGCGGACGATGCGGAAATGAAAATTCCGGAGACAACCGCTTTTGCGGGATGTGCGGAGCAAGTCTGGTGGCGAATGAGGCAGTTCCGGTCACGGCTTCGCCGATCATTACCGGTCCGGTGGCTACTGCGCCGGCCGTGTCAGTTCCACGCGTTGCAGCCCAGAGCGTTCCTGCGACGAGAGTTACCCCGCCATCCTTTAGTAGTCCGTCGACCAATCCTAGTCCGCTAATCAATGGACCATCGTTTCTCGGATTGAATAAGCCAACAGAGGGGCGAAGCGGTAACGATCGGTTCAGGCACGGTGCGGACAATCTGGATTACCTGTTGGATGATGAAGACGATGAACCGAAGCGGGGTTGGGGCAAGCTGGCTGTGGCCGTAATCGCTCTCGCTCTGATCGGCGGATTCGGCTACCTGCGATGGAAGCAGGGAGGGTTCAATTTTCTGAAGCCGGCGCCAGTCGCACAGCCCTCTCAAGCTGCCCCGGATTCGGCGGGTACGGCTGCAACTCGGGATGCTGCGTCGCCGAATACTGCGTCGCCGAACACTGCGAACCCGAACACTGCGAACCCTAATGCCCCGTCTCCGGATGCTGCAGCGCCGAATCCGCCGAACCCAAATCCGGCCACGCCCGACGCTGCGGCCAGCGGTTCGACGCCGGCTCCGGCAACGGGTGGCACGGCATCCAGCGGAGCGGAAAACAGCGCGCAGCAGCCACCCCCCGCGAACGCTACTGCTGCGCCGAGCACGCCTGCGGATAATCCTCCACCAGCCAAGCCGGAGGATAATGCTTCCGGGGATAAGTCGACAGACTCGGACTCGACAGAAAACTCCGCGGCAGAGCCAGCGAAATCTGGATCCGATCTGCCGGCAGCGGAGGCGAAGCCTTCCGCCCCGAGAACTCGGGAGCGCAAGCCGACTCCGGCGACGCCCGCCGATCCTACGCCGGAAGCAGAGCGCTACATCTATGGCCGCGGGGTGCGACAGGACTGCGATCGGGGATTGCGGCTTTTGAAACCCGCGGCGGCGCAGTCGAATGCAAAGGCGATGATTGCTCTGGGAGCGCTTTACTCAAGCGGCACCTGCACGCCGCGCGATTTGCCCACGGCGTACCGCTGGTTTGCACTTGCTCTGCACAAACAGCCCGACAATCAGCCGTTGCAAGATGACCTGCAGAAACTTTGGACTCAGATGACGCAGCCGGAACGCCAGTTGGCGATTAAGCTCAGCCAGTAGGTTGTTCCTGAGAGGCACACATCCTCAAGAATGGCTGGTGCTGAAGGCAATCTGATGCAGGCCAATTTTTCGTATATCTTCTGAAAGAAGAGCAAGAGCATTTGTCGCGCTCGCGAGGACAAATCATTCCAGCGGATCTGACCATTGTTACTGGCCTGAAGGCTGGCGATCAGGGAGCGATGGCGGACCTCTACGACCGCTACTCTTCCGTAGTGTACGCGGTAGCTTTGCGGGTGCTCGGAGATACGGGAGCCGCGGAAGACGTTCTGCAGGAGGTCTTCCTGCAACTGTGGCGGAATCCCAACTCGTTCAATGCGGCTCGCGGGAATCTGGCGAGCTGGCTGGCCGTGGTCACGCGCAATCGGGCTATTGACTCCCTCAGGAAGCGTCGTCCAGAAACAGACATTGAAGATGTAGTCTTGTCCGTGGCGCCCGACTTGGCCGGAGCGGCGGAGCTTGCGCGGGCGGCGGAGAAGGTGCGTGGGGTGATGGGCACGATGGCTCCGGCGCAACGTAGCGCGCTGGAGCTGGCTTATTGGGAAGGCATGAGCCATTCCGAGATAGCGGAGAAAACCGGAGAGCCTTTGGGGACGATCAAGACACGGATTCGGGCGGGACTGATCGCGTTGCGCAAGGCTTTTCAAACTTGAGGCGCGTAGCGGAGCTTGCGCTCCGCGGACAGCCGAGGGCGGCTGTCCCCACATTGAAGCCTATGGAAGCAGTGGGTTTGATTGAGTAGACGATGAGTGAGCACGAACAATACGCCGAGGATCTTGCACTGTACGCGCTGGATGCGCTGCGTGGAGACGACCGGGCGAAGCTCGACCAGCACCTGACCACGTGCGCAGACTGCCGGCTGGAGTTGGAACGGCTCCGCGCGGATACGGCGCTGTTGGCGATGTCGGCGGTGGGGCCGAGGCCGCCGCAGAGGGCGCGTCAGCGTTTGTTGGATGCGGTGGCGCAGGAGGCGCGCGCGCCGCTGGCGCACGAGGTATCACGCCGGCCGTGGTGGGGATGGCTGGGATGGGCGGCTACGGCGGCTGTCATCGTATTCGCTCTGTCGCTATGGCAAGAAAACACTATGCTGCGGGCAACGCTCGCATCGGCGAGTTCGCGCCAGGCTGAGAGTGCTCGACAACTGGACGAACTGAGGAAGATTGCGGCGCCGATTATAGAGCCTGAGGCGCAGCGCGTGACCCTAGTTGCGACGAAAACTCCGCCACAACCCCAGGGCAAGGCATTCTATTTGAGGAGCCGCAACAGTCTGGTTTTCCTGGCGAGTAATATGCCGGCGTTACCGCCGCAGAAGGCCTATGAGTTGTGGCTGATTCCCATGAGCGGAAGTCCAGTTCCCGCCGGAATGTTCAAGCCGGATGCGCACGGAAGCGGCAGCGTAGTGAATCCACCGCTGCCGGCAGGACTTGAGGCGAAGGCGTTTGCCATTACGATTGAAAATGAAGCGGGATCGCCCACTCCGACGTCGCCTATCCTAATGAGTGGAGCGGGAGAGTAGCGCCTCTTCTGAAGACGTTTCCAGTCTTAGTCGATTATGCACGTTACAACTAGAATTTTGTTCTCGTTGTAACGTTGTAACGTCCAGTTGTTGCATCCTTGGGATTCGCTGGGATATCAAGGGCGAAGCCCTTGGCTAGTTAGTCATTCTGCGAAACCTTGGTCGCCTTCTTGTCGAGAACGCGGCCTTTGCGAAACGCGCGGGCTACATCGCCGAGAGGTGTGTCGTGTCTATCGGTTCCGAATTCCCACAAAGGTTGCTCGCCCTTGGCATAACTATAGGCTGAGGATCCGAGCAGGTTGGACTCCTCCCCCATGGCATGGGCAGAGGCATGCTGGGGATGATCCGCAATGACACCCGGAGTGGCAACGTTGCTGAGGACCTGGCCAACTTGTCCGAAGGCCGCGGTGGCATAGAGGCAACACAAAGCAAAAGTTAAGATGGTGATCTTCATAGGGATTCCTAGTCTTTGGGAATGCGCCGGTCAAACGGCGCTATCTCGCCTAAGAAGGGCCAGAATCGCGCCCGAAGGGCGGCGCTTACAGAACTAGGACGGGCAATCGCCATACCAAACCACAGCGGCTACGATTCAAGTTAGGAGACGCCGGAGGAGGCTAGGAGCAAGGATTTGCACATATTTGGAAAGAGAGGGTAAATACGCAGTTCCGGGGATGGCATGGGATGGCATTTGACGATTTGCAAGCTTGCGCCCGCCGGTGTATCGTTTTCGGCGCCAGGAGGTTACGGGGCCATGAAAGAAGTGGGCTTGCGATTTCGGGCGCAGCTGACGTCGGGTTTGCGAAGGACGTCGGGCTTAGGAAGTAGTAAGACATCGCGGACTTTCCGCCAAGGGCGAGCACGGCTCTGCCGCGTGCTTTCACGCATCTCGCTGCTTGGGTTTGTTTTGTTGCTGGCAATGGATTCTCAGGGGCAGACCAATTGCGAAGAGGGAAATGGGCTGCTGGATTTCTCTCCCCCGAAAACCATGACCGTGCAGGATGTGATCAAGAAGTTCGGAGCGGCCGAGGACGTGGCGAAACGAGCGCGCCTTCACTACACCTTCAGGCAGGACGTGCTGATGCAGACGCTCAGCGGCACGAACGTGACTGGAGAGTTTCACGAAGTCACAAGCGTTTCCTTTGACGCGAAGGGCAGGCGCGTCGAGGAGGTGACTTTCGCGGCTCAGCCCTCATTGCGAGGAATTCAGCTCCAGCAGGATGACATGGAAGATATCCGCGCGTTTATGCCGCTGCTGATGACCAGCGAAGACTTGCCGGGGTACAACTTGACTTATTCCGGACAGCAGCATGTGGATGACCTGGATACTTACGTCTTTCACGTAGAACCGAAGAAAGAAGAAAACGGCAAGCGATACTTTGCAGGACGGATATGGGTAGAGGCGCAGGATTTTCAAATTGTGAAAGTCTGCGGAAAAAGCGGACCCGACAAGGTGCGAGTGAAAAAGCACGAGCGCGCGGACTTACATCCGATGTTCGTGACATACCGACAGCAAGTGGACGGACAATATTGGTTTCCGGCATATACCCGTTCGGACGACACGCTTCGATTCCCTTCCGGGCCTGCGCACTTGCGAGAAATCATTAAGTACACCGCTTACAAGCGTACCGATGGGCATTGAACGCGTGGAAACTTAATGCGCCCGAAATAAAAGCTCCATTCCACATCCCCGAGAGCCCGGCCTGCCAGAAATCTCTGTGCAGAAAAAATAACCTGACAAAATTTACGAAAAACGGAATTGCGCGTGCGATTTACAAAATCAGAATAATCCACAGGTCCGCGCAGTTAGCGGTTGACTTGGCTCGCAGCACCATATTAAGAAACAGGGACCGTGCCCTTTCGGCAAGGAATTGAACTGCAGATTACTGCGCAGTGGTTTCAGCGTCACTACGTCCAACACCAATCCAAAGGAGCGTTCAGTGATCATTCATCGACATTCCGTTAGTCTCAGCCTACTAGCGGCCTTGGTGGTGCTGGCAGGTTTGACCAGCGCCGCATTTGCCCAGGACGATTCACAGAAAAATCAACCGGTACGGGGAATGTTTGTCACACTTCCCGGACATTTACATCCTGATATTGTGGCGCCGTCATCGGCCACATTACCGAGTTGGAACGGTTCATTCTCCTATGGCGGAACGAACTATACCTACAATATGGTGGGCACAGCCCCATCCACAAACACGTCCACCACAATTACAACCTACATTATCCCCGTCAAGATCGTGATTACGAATCGCAGTGGTTCGAAGACTACGTTCGATCCGTCGCATGTTCTCTCCAACGGAAACAGCGTGACCACGAATACACTGGACTCGCCGATTTTCGAATCGAGCACAACCTACACCCAAGGTGGAGTCGATGTGGGCACAACGCAATACATCGATGCGTTCCAGCGGGCAAACTTCTGGGGCACGGTAAAGACGCATACGAATTATCACCTCCTCTTGGGAACGACTGTACTGCCCGAGCAGACGTTAAGTCCGTCCCGCACATACGGAAAAACCGGCTCGCCATTTGGCTTCACGGCGGGTGAAGTGGATATCAACTGGTTTGACGCGCAACTGCCTGGCCTGATGAGCAAGCTGGGAATTCAGCCCAACACATTTCCCATATTCCTGACCTATGACGTTTACCTGACCCAGGGCGGCGGATGCTGCATCGGCGGCTATCACAGCTCCGAAGGCAGCGTGAGCAATCCGCAATCGTATGCCGAAGCCACTTATGTGGATCATCCCGGAGCGTTCTCTCAGGATGTTTCGGCCTTGTCGCATGAAGTTGGCGAGTGGGCAGATGATCCGCTGACCGTTAACTACAACGGAAACAACACACCGTGCGGAATTCTGGAAGTGGGTGATCCGCTGGAGAGTAATCCCAACTATGGCGGGTATCCGTATTCGCTGCACGGATTTACTTACAACCTGCAAGATCTGGTGACGCTGCCCTATTTCGGAGCGCCGCCGAGTACGACCGTTAACAACTGGTTCACCTTCCAGGGAGAATCCTTGTCAGTGTGCCAGAACGGCTCCTAGAGAATTTTCCCACTTCCCCGCGTAAAATGACCCGCTTCGCAAGGAGCGGGTTTCTATTTGCCCATTCCTCGAGGAGGTTCGATGACCAGCAAAATGGGGCAGATCAGGTTTCACTGGGAACTTCAATCGCCGGCCTGCTGCCGTATTTCTTGAATACGGATTCGCGGGTCACAACACCCTCCAGACGGTTAGAGTCTGCGCGATTGACCACCGGGATGAGCGGGTAGTCGTTCACATACCGAAGCGCCGAATCAAGAGGAAGATCAGGGTAGAGACTGGGTAAAGACCGAGCCGGGAGGACTGAGGCCAGAGTGAGTTCACCCTTGCCCTCGCGGAAAACGCGCTGAAGTTGCTCCCGGGTGACGATGCTCCAGCCACTGGGGCTCATACGCACGAGGAAGGTGGAATCGGCTGAATCCTGAACGCGGCGGAAGTTCGCGTCGACATAATCCTGGGCGCTAAGAATGACGGCGGGAACGGCAAGCATGGCATCCTCAACGCGCAGGATCGTTTCTTCGCGCTCTTCTTCCAGAGAAGGCAGAATCAATCCGTCCTGACGAGTGAGTAAGTCAAATATAGGAATGGTTTGCAGGCCGCGGGAGACGACATAGGAAAAAGTATTGGCCACAATAACCGGCACGATGATCTCGTAGTTGCCGCTAACCTCAAGAACCATGAAGACGGATGTCATGGGCGCGCGGAGAAATCCAGCGAAGAGGACGCCCATGCCGACAAGGACATAGGTTCCAGTCGAACCAGTGAGGTGGGGGAAAAATATGCGCTCGATGTCTCCGACAGCGCCGCCCAGCATGGCGCCAATAAAAAGCGTGGGAGCGAACATGCCTCCGGGAGTGCCGCTGACGAATGAGAGCGTGGTGGCAAGAATTTTGAGAACAGCGAGGATGGCGAGAACTTTCCAGGCGTACTGGCCGTGCATGGCCTGGTCCATGGAGTCGTAGCCGGCGCCCATGACTTGAGGAAAGCCGAGGAAGGCAATGAGTCCGATGAGAAGTCCGGCGAGTGCGGGTTGAAAGTATTGGGTCCAGCGCGGAAAGGCTTTGAGGCGCGGGCGCAAATAGCCAATCGATTTCGCAAACGCTACCGAGGCCAGCCCGCCAACAATCCCAAGGACAGCGTAAGCGAGGAGTTCGCTGGGGCGCTTAAAGGTGGTAACGGGAATTCGGAACAGTGGCTCACTGCCGAGGAACGAGCGCACAACTACGACACTGGCAACGGCGGAGAGCACGACCGAACCGAGGATGCCGGCGCTCCAGCGTCCGATGACTTCTTCGATGACGAAGAGCACGGCAGAGATAGGAGCATTGAAAGCGGCCGCCAATCCAGCGGCGGCGCCAACCGGGGCCATCAGGCGAAGTTTCTCCCGGGAAATTTCGAGTTGGCGTCCGAGGGCTGAGGCGATGCTGGCTCCGATCTGCAGAGAAGGATCTTCAGGACCGAGCGATTGGCCGGAGCCGATGGCAATGCCGGAGCAGATGAATTTTCCCACTGCGGTGCGAAACGGGATGAAGCCATTAAAAATGTAGAGCGCGGATTTTGTCTGATTCACTCCACTGCCGCGGATGCCAGGGAAAACGTGGATCACGAGCACGGCGACTACAAGTCCGGCAAGCGAAGGGACTGCGAAGAGGCGCCAACTATGGGTTTGCGGGAGCGGACCGAGCAGGGCCAGGTGCGTCCAGTCAATGGCAAGCCGAAAGCAGACAACCGCGAGACCAGAGAATATTCCGATAAAGACACAGAGGATGAGAAAAAATACTTCTTGGTTGAAGACGCCTTCGAGGGTGGAGAATAATCGGCGCGGCGTCTTGGCACGAGCCGCGGGCGTAGGCGCGGAAGCACCCACGATCGGAGTGGGGTAGCTCATTGCCCGGCGGCCTCGCGTTTTTGCGAGATTAACAATAGGGCAAGATCGAATCCCTGAGGCGGTCCACAGGTCGCAGCCGTTTGCTGTTCGATTTGAAAAACTAGATCCATGATGGCATCGGGGAGATCGGTCTCTCCAGGAGAGCGGAGGCTCTTAAGATTTTGTTTGGCAGTCAGCCAGCGACCCTGAAGAGCGGGAAGCGGAGATCCAGCCGGATTAGCAGCTCCGTTGAGGTCGATCCCGGCACTCTGGGCGCACGCGGTGAGACGATCTTCGGCTTGGTTAAAGGCGGCCGTGATACGGCGGTTGCGCTCGGCGTCGGAAATGTGACTGTGAAACGGATTAGCGCGGAGAATTAAATCGGTGGATGCGAGAAACTGGCGCGACTGGGAGTCGGCGGGGTTAGCGTTCACCGCGCTGCGGAGATCGCGCTGAGCCAATGTGTAATTGCCGGAGTGGTAGGCGGTTTCACCGGCTCCGGCCAAGGCAGCGGAGTTCCCGGGATCGAGGCGCAGGACTTCCTGATATTGGGCGAGCGCTCCGGTGTAATCCTGAGCTTGCTCAAAAAGTTGCGCGGCCTGAAGATGCTCGCTGGGATCGCGAGGCAAGGCTGCGGCGAGAGCGATGAGTTCCGAATCGGCCTGAGCGCGCGCGTTTTCCTTGAGCAGGAACTGGATCAGTTCGATGCGAGCCTTGTTGCGATTACCGTCCGGATCGGAATTCCAGACTCCGTACATGGCATTGTGGTAGTAGCGAGTGGCGTCTTCAATGGAACCGCGGTGGGCGGAGACGCGGGCGAGAGCAAGGTTGACGGCCGCGTCCTGCGGAGTGCGCTGCCAGAGAGCGAGGAGGTAGGATTCGGCCTCGTCGAGCCGCCGCGGGTCATTGCTGTCACGCAGCGCACGGGCAAGACTGAGTTGGTATTGAGAGTTGGTTGGATCGCAGGTCAGGGCGGCGCGGAACGCGGCAATGGCGTCATCATAGCGGGCGTCCCTGGCATACTCCAGGCCCAGCGCGTAAAGCTTGCGCCCGCGCGCCTGCTGGTTGGCTGTGTAGCGGGTAACCAGATGGCTCACCGCCGCAAATCCGCTGGCGGCTGCGAGCGTGAGGACCACAAGAATCATGGGGGCCGACCGCGGAATCAGTTTTGGCACCTTCCACGACATATCTCGTATGACGATATCATCTGGATGGCGTGAGACCACATCGCGCTCAGCACAAAAATGGGATCCTTCCGGTCTTCGCTTCCGGTTCAGGTAATATACTTCCTCGCCCGGACCGTCGATAAATGAATCGTGAATATCACAAGAGATATAGCCAGGAACTGAATCGAGATATGGACGCGCTGGTGTTCGGGCATGCTGGCACTCCTCTGCTGGTGTTTCCTACATCCATGGGCAAGTTTTTCGAGTATGAGGATCGCGGGATGATTGGCGTGCTCGCGGCAAAAATCGAACGCGGCGAGCTGCAGGTGTTTTGCACGGACGCCGTCGACACCGAGAGCTGGTACAACCAAGGCGTTCATCCGAAGGTTCGGGTGATGCGGCATTTGCAGTTCGAACGCTACATCCTGCACGAGTTCGTGCCGTTTATCCGCTGGAAGAATCAGACGCCGAGGTTGGCGATGACCGGATGCAGTTTCGGAGCTTACCATGCGGTGAATTTTGCCTTGAAGCATCCGGATGTAGTGACTCACTGTGTGAGCATGAGCGGAGCTTTCGATATCCATCAATTTCTGGATGGGTATTACGACGATGACTGTTACTTCAACTGTCCGCCAGACTATCTGCCCAATCAAAACGATGACTGGTTCCTGAGCCGCTATCGGCAGATGAAGATTGTGCTGGGATCGGCAGATTGGGACATCTGCTTGGATCAAAACGTAAAATTTTCAGCGATTTTGCATGGGAAGGCAATTCCTCACTGGCTGGATATTTACGGGGATCACTCGAAGCATGACTGGCCGCTATGGCTGAATATGGCGGGGAAGTATTTTTAAGGGTGCCGGTGATGAAAGTACTGCTGACAGCGGCGGCGGCAAAACTATCGGAAGAGATGGCAGGGCAGTCGTTTCTTACCAAGCTGGAAACTGTGGATTTTCTTCCTTTTCCGGAAAGAGGGCGTCTGCAAAGACGGCGTCCGACTGCAGGATCATATGGATTTTCAAGCGTCGCACAATCTCCGCGCCATAAGGCGTGCCCGCGAGTTGAGCGCGAGTCATCGACACTGAGATCAGACTGTCGCGCGGCCCGAGATAGAGAAGCGCATCGGCACCGTGTTTTAGGTCTGGTTTGGTAAATTGATATCCGCCCTCGATGAGCGACCGAGCAGGCAGTTTCCCGATCCAGCCGCTGGCAGGGGCAATCACGGGCGCGGGCCACGAATCAAAGCGATGGTCCAGTTCGCCATAGGTGCCCGGGGTATTGGTGCCCGACATGATCAGGTAAGTTTTCGCTCCTGCCCGCCGCAACCTTGACTCGATGCCAGACTCCGGGCCCCCAGGGGAATTACGCAGGAAATGCATTGCGCCCATGATGAGCAACGAGCGGTGGTTCCTAGTCAGTACCTCCTCCTTTACCACCTGTACGTACCAGTCCTCGCGATGACTCGCATACTTGGTGACATTCCGCTCTTCTGTGACTTTGTCCCAGTCAAGGGAGGGGTCTCCGCAAAGGATTCGCA
>Ga0185299_10001785_pt1 | contig 37837 bp, 26 predicted proteins | sample PaiPotPPA55metaG_FD_128002 | JGI IMG/M metagenome (GOLD analysis project Ga0185299, IMG submission 128002) | Iron sulfur acid spring bacterial and archeal communities from Banff, Canada, to study Microbial Dark Matter (Phase II) - Paint Pots PPA... ...
TCCCACTCGTCCAACAACGCCTCATCGACATCGAACCCGGCATCCACCTCAACGCTCACGACCACCCAACGAGACTTGGGCCGCAGAGGTCACCACACAAGATCAAGACGAAGCGCTGCTGTAGTACCGGCAGGTTCCTGGTCGCCTCCGGTGCCAGGCGAGGAGAGCGACCCAACCGGCAACAGCCACCACGATTGAAACCCCACCACGCGCCAACCCCAGCCGGACCGACACCCCCAGATGTTCTCTGAGCCGGTCCGCCGGAGGCGCTTTTGATCTTGATGTTCCTCACTACGGCATCTGCGGAGGGAGCCGACGCGACGCCACGAACAGTCCAGAGTGCGCGTGGAGGACGACCGGAGGGAGGACGAGAAAGCGCCCGAGGAGCGCAGCGACGTGGGCCCTCCCACAGACCGAACGCCACCACCAGCGCCAGCGTGGCCGTACGAGGTCCGGTGTGGAGCGCAGCGGAACACCGGAACGTAGGAAGGCCGACCACCAACCGTCAGCCGGACCCACGATCACGTTAAAGGCGCGAGCTTAATCGGCGGAGACGAGCAGGACGTCCAGGGTGCGCGGGCCGTGGACGCCCTCGACTCGGGTGAATTCGATGTCGCTGGTGGCTGAGGGGCCGGAGATCCAGGTGAGTGGGCGTAGCGGGTCGAGCAAAGGTAGGGCCTGCGAGACCGAAGCGACGATCTGGTCGGGGTACCTGATGACGCAGACGTGGTGGTCGGGCACGAGAGTCAGGGCTCGGCGACCCTGGCCTGGGCCGCCGTCCAGCACGATGGTGCCGGTCTCGGCGATGGCTAGGGCGCAGCTAGTGACGACCGAGTCGACGTTGTCCAGGGCGCGGACAGTAGCCGTGTTGGTGACTCGGTCGAGCTCGGCGCATTCGGTGAGCCAGGCTTCGGGGAAGCCGACGGGTGCTGTGAACGAGGCGGAGCCGTGCTCGTTTAGGAGCCGGGCGATGTTTTGGGGTAGTTCGGATTCGCTGCATCGGTGCACTTGGGCTCGGTAGTCGGCCAGGTTTTCGGCCAGCAGGTTGGTCAGCGTTGCCGGATCTTGGGTTACGTGCGCGGTTAGGTAGTTGCGGGATATGGCTACGTCATCCACTGATTCGTCAGGGGGAACGTCGTGTAGCGCGGAGCGGATCCGGGTCAGGATTTCGGCGCGGGGATTGCTGCTGTCGACCGTCATCGGTGCGTTTCCTTCCACCACTGGCGGAACGTCTGCTTCGGGAGGTCGGGAAGGTCTCTTGAGTCGGTCCACGCCTTGGCCGGGGCTGGCGCGGGCAGGCGTTTCGGGTGGAGGGCTCGGGTGGCGACGGCTGCGTTCTCGGCCATGCGGTACGCGGCGGGGTGGGTCATTGCGTACGTTGCCGCCTTCATCGCGGCGCGTTCGGTTTTGTGACCTGGTTCGTTCTCGACGACGCGTTCGCGCAGGTGGACTAGGACTTCTGGGATGTCGATGGCGACGGGGCAGACCTCGTAGCAGGCGCCGCAGAGGGTTGATGCGTAGGGGAGTGAGGCGTCGATTTCGCTGGCGGTGCCGCGAAGTTGCGGGGTGAGGATCGCGCCGATGGGGCCGGGATAGGCGGAGCCGTAGGCGTGGCCGCCTGCGCGTTCGTAGACGGGGCAGACGTTGAGGCAGGCTGAGCAGCGGATGCAGCGTAGGGCTTGGCGTCCGACCTCGTCGGCGAGGGTGTCGGTGCGGCCGTTGTCGAGCAGGACGAGGTGGAAATCGCTGGGGCCGTCGCCGTCCGTTGTGCCGGTCCAGGTCGACGTATAAGGGTTCATCCGCTCGGCCGTGGACGAGCGGGGGAGTAGTTGGAGGAAGACCTCGAGATCCTGCCAGGTTGGGATGATTTTTTCGATGCCGACGACGGAGATCAGCGTCTCGGGCAGGGTCAGGCACATCCGGCCGTTGCCCTCGGACTCGACGACGACCAGGGTGCCGGTTTCGGCGATGAGGAAGTTGGCTCCTGATACGCCGACCTTTGCGCGGAGGAATTTCTCGCGGAGGTGCAGGCGTGCTGCTTCGGCGAGGTCGGCGGGGGTGTCGGTCAGGTTTTCGGGGGCGGGGCGTCCCCAGGCTGCCATCTTCGTGCGGAAGATGTCCCGGATCTCGGTGCGGTTGCGGTGGATCGCGGGGACGAGGATGTGTGAGGGTCGGTCGTCGCCGAGTTGCACGATCAGTTCGGCCAGGTCCGTCTCGTAGGCGGTGATGCCCTCGGCCGCTAGTGCCTCGTTCAGGCCGATCTCCTGCGTGGCCATTGATTTGACCTTGACGACCTCGCGGGGTTGATCGTCATTGCCGCCGGTGGCCTTCACTAGATCGGCGACGATGCGGTTGGCTTCGGCTGCGTCGCGGGCCCAGTGGACGTGGCCGCCCGCTTCGGTGACTGCCTGTTCGGCCTGGATTAGGTATCTGTCCAGGTGGCGCAGTGTGTGGTCTTTGATCTGCTTGCCTGCCTCGCGTAGCTCGGCCCAGTCTTCGAGCTCTGCTACGGCCTTGGCGCGCTTGTCGCGGATCGTGTGTGTGGCGCGGGTCAGGTTGGCACGTAGGCCGGCGTCCTTCGTGGAGATTTTTGCCGCCTTGGGGAATGACGGCATGCCGACGTCGGTCCTCACGCGTCCTCCTTCGTGGATGCGAGGATCTCGGCCAGGTGGATGGTCTTGATCGGGGCTCGGCCGCGCTGGGCGATCCCGCCTAGGTGCATAAGGCAGGAGTTGTCGGCTGAGGCGAGGTACTGCGCGCCGGACTCGGTTGCGTGCGCGATTTTGTCCGTGCCCATCGCGGCGGACACGTCGGGGTTCTTCACGCTGAACGTGCCGCCGAAGCCGCAGCACTCGTCGGCTGCCGGCAGCTCGGCGAGTTCGAGCCCTTCGACGGCGCGCAATAGTCGCAGTGGTCTGTCGCCCAGCTTGAGCAGTCGGCTGGAGTGGCAGGTGGGGTGGTAGGTGACTCGATGCGGGAAGTACGCGCCGACGTCCTCGACACCGAGTACGTCGGTCAGGAACTCGGTCAGGTCGTAGACCGGGGGAGCTGGGGCCGCACCTGAGGCCAGCGTTGGGTGGATGTCGCGGGCGAAGGCGGCGCATGAGCCGGAGGGGGTGACTACGGCGTCGAAGCCCTCGAAGTCGCGGGCGAACTTCTCGGCCAGGAGCACCGCCTGCGTGCGATAGCCGGTGTTGTACTGCATTTGGCCGCAGCACGTCTGCTGCGCCGGGAACTCGACGCGTACGCCGAGCCGTTCGAGCAGCGCGACCGTGGCTCGACCCGTCTGCGGGAATGCCAGATCATTGACACACGTGATGAACAGGGCTACCCGCATGAGGGCTCGAATCTACGCAGGGGTTGCGTGCGTGCCACCAGGTCACGCAGATTTGCTAGGCCGGTCCTGCCAGCGCCGAATACGCCGGCGGCGCGTGCCTGAATCAGTAGGTTGCCGATTGCCGCCGCCTCGACCGGACCGGCGATTACCGGCAGGCCGGTGGCGTCCGCAGTGAGCTGGCATAGCAGCTCGTTCTGCGCTCCGCCGCCGACGATGTGCACCTGCTCGACGCGTCGTCCGGTGAGTGCGACGGCCTCCTGAAGGGCGCGGCGGTAGGCCTCGGCGAGCGAGTCCAGGATGCAGCGTACGGTCTCGGGCCGGTCGCGCGGGGCTGGTTGGTCGGAGTCGATGCAGGCTTTTGCGATGCGCGCGGGCATGTCGCCGGGGGCTAGGAAGATCGGGTCTGCCGCATCGATCACGCTGCGTCGGGCCGGTGCGCGCGCGGCAGCGGCCAGCAACGCCGAGAGGTCCGCGCTCGGGCCCCAGTTGCGTAAGCACTCTTGCAGAAGCCACAGGCCCATGACATTGCGCAGGTAGCGCACGGTCCCGTCCACGCCGAGTTCGTTGGTGAAGTTCGCCGCCCTGGATGCCTCGGTGCGCACGGGCGTTGGCAGTTCCACGCCGACGAGGGACCACGTGCCGGAGGATATGTACGCGAAGTCCTCGCCGGCTGCGGCAGGGACCGCCGCTACGGCCGAGGCGGTGTCGTGTGAGCCGACCGTGTACACGGGGGCGCCGAAGTCGCGGGCGATGCCGGCTAGCTCGCCGGGCTCGCGCAGCGGCGCGAAGAGTGCTGGATCGAGGTCTAGTGCGCTGCTGATCTCGGTGGACCAGGACCTTGAGATCGGGTCGAGCAGACCGGTAGTGGAGGCGTTGGTGATCTCGGTGCCCGCGATTCCGGTCAGCCGATATGACAACAGGTCTGGTATCATCAGTACCTGAGACGCTGCCTTGAACGAGGCGGTGTCCCGTGCGGCGTAGAGCTGGTGGATCGTGTTGAACGGCTGGTGCTGGATTCCGGTCAGCTCGTAGAGCCGGTCGGCGGGAATGCGTTCGAAGACGTGGCGTGGCACGTCCTCGGTGCGTCCGTCGCGATAGTGCACCGGGTCCTCGATCAGTGCCCCGGCCGCGTCTAGCAGGCCGTAGTCCACGGCCCAGGTGTCGATTCCGATGCCGTCTATCGGTTTGGCCAGTGCGAGGCCCTCGCGTACGCCGGCTTCGAGTGCTGCGAAATCCCAGCGCAGGGTGCCACTGGTTGTTGTGGGGAGATTGGGGAAGCGGTGGGCCTCGGTGAGCTCGAGCCGGTCTGGGCCGACGACGCCGCGGATCACTCGGCCGGTCGAGGCGCCGAGGTCCACTGCGGCGAATACGTGTGCTGATGGATGCAAGGGCCTGGCCCGTCTAGCGCAGGAACGCGGCGGCCACGCCCGCGTCCACGGGGATGTGCAGACCGGTGGTGCGGGTCAGTTCGCCGCCGGTCAGCGCGAAGATCGCTGCGGCCACGTGCTCCGGCAGTACTTCTCGCTTGAGCAGAGTGCGCTGCGCGTAGTACTCGCCGAGCTTCTCCTCGGGCACGCCGTAGACCGCCGCGCGCTTCGCACCCCAGCCCTTCGCGAAAATGCCGGACCCGCGCACGACGCCGTCTGGATTGACTCCGTTGACGCGGATGCCGTGCTCGCCGAGTTCGGCGGCCAGCAGCCGCACCTGATGCGCCTGGTCGGCCTTCGTCGCGGAGTAGGCGATGTTGTTCGGGCCGGCGAAGACAGAGTTCTTCGAGGCGATGTAGACGAGGTCGCCGCCGAGCCCCTGCTCCGTCATGATGCGGGCGGCCTCGCGCGACACCAGGAACGAGCCGCGCGCCATGATGTCGTGCTGGAGGTCCCAGTCCTTCGCAGTGGTCTCCAACAGCGGCTTGGAGATGGAGATCCCCGCGTTGTTGACGACGAGGTCCACCCCGCCGAACGCGAGTGACGCAGCCGCGAACGCGGCCTGGATCTGATCCTCGGAGGTGACGTCGACGTGCACCGCCACGGCCACGTCGCGACCGCCGAGTTCGTCCACGACTGTTGCCGCGCTGCCGTCGTCGAGATCCGCGACCACCACGCATGCGCCCTCCGCGGCCAACCGCAGTGCCGTGGCCCGGCCGATCCCGCTGCCTGCGCCGGTGACCAGTGCGATGCGGCCTTTAAGGGCCTTGGGTGGGGCCATCCGCTGCAGCTTGGCCTCTTCCAGTGCCCAGTACTCGATGCGGAACTTCTCGGCCTCGTCGATCGGCTGGTAGCGGGAAACGGACTCGGCGCCGTGCATCACGTTGATGGCGTTGACGTAGAACTCGCCGGCCACCCGCGCGGTCTGCTTGTCTCGGCCGAAGGAGAACATGCCGACGCCGGGTACCAGCACGATCGCCGGGTCGGCTCCGCGCATCGCAGGGCTCTCGGGTGTTGCGTGCCGCGCGTAGTAGGCCGCGTAGTCCTCGCGATACGCCATGTGCAGTTCGCTTAGGCGGGCGAGGGCCTGTTCGAGCGGCGCGTCGGCGGGCAGGTCGAGTACTAGCGGGCGGACCTTTGTGCGCAGGAAGTGGTCCGGGCACGAGGTGCCGAGCGCGGCTAGTCGCGGATGCTCGGCTCGCGCTAGGAAGTCCAGCACCGTCTCGCTGTCGGTGTAGTGGCCGATCAGGGCCCTGCCAGCCGACGCGCCGCCGCCTGCCGCAGCGTCGGTCGAGGCCAGGCCTCTGATAATCGGCGCGAGGGCGGCGGCGCGGGCGTGGCGCTCAGCCTCGGGCAACGCCGCGTACCCGGCGACGATCGGGCCGAAGGGCTCCGGCGTGCCGCGTTCGGTGAGGAAGGTCTCTGCGGTGCGGATGATGCTCAGCGAGTTCGCCTCGCACTCTTCGCTGGTCTCGCCCCATGCGGTGATGCCGTGCCCGCCGAGGATGCAGCCGATCGCCTGCGGGCTCGCCGCCTTGATCGCGGCGATGTCCAGGCCGAGCTGGAAACCGGGGCGGCGCCAAGGTACCCACGCCACCGTGTCGCCGAAGCACTCCTTGGTCAACGCCGGTCCGTCCGCGGCGCAGGCCAGCGCGATACCTGAGTCAGGATGCAGATGGTCTACGTGCGCCGCGTCTACGAGCCCATGCATTGCTGTGTCGATCGACGGGGCCGCGCCGCCGCGACCGTGCAGGCAGTAGTCGAACGCTGCGACCATTTCGTCTTCGCGCTCCGGGCCGGGGTACACCGCGGCCAGTGAGCGCAGCCGGTCGAGCCGGAGTACGGCGAGGCCCGGTTCGGTGAGCGTGCCGAGGTCGCCGCCGGAGCCCTTGACCCACAGCAGCTCGGTGTCCGTTCCACTGACCGGGTCGACGCCGCGGCCCTTGGCGGAGGTGTTGCCGCCGGCGTAGTTCGTGTTGCGGGGGTCCGCGCCCAGCCGGTTCGAGCGCTCCAGTAGCGAGTTGACCGTCTCGGCCGCGTTCTCGGTGGGGTCGTCGGCTATCGCCATGGATCGCTCCGCGTCTTCTTCTCAGGGCTCGGGCTCTCGGCACTCTATATGAATCGTTTCATCGATGAAACCTAAGTGGTGGACCCTAGGCTGTCAAGGGCACAACGGCCGAGTGTCGAGGGCCGCCCTCTGAAGCCTTTCAACCCGAGGCCTTATCATGGTCCCGAGATGGCCCGCGGGGCGCGGGCCGCGGAGACCCACTGGTTCATGAGGAGCGGCCTTGACGCGGATGGCTGGGATCAAGGATGTGGCGCGGCAGGCCGGGGTCTCGGTCGGCACGGTGTCGAACGTGATCAACCGGCCCGATCTGGTCTCCGCGGAGACCAGGGCCAAGGTGCAGGCGGCCATCGACCTGCTGGGCTTCGTGCGCAGCGAGTCGGCCAGGCAGTTGCGGGCCGGGCGCAGCCGGATCGTCGCGATGCTCGTGCTCGATCTCGGCAACCCGTTCTTCGTTCAGGTGGCGCGCGGAGCGGAGCGCGAGGCTCGCGCGGCGGGTCTCGGCGTCATGCTGTGCAACAGCGCCGAGGATCCCGGCGAGGAGGCCGAGTACCTCTCGCTGTTCGCCGAGCAGCGGGTGCGCGGCGTGCTGGTGACCCCGGCCGATCCCACCGGGGCGAACCTCGCGGACTTCCGTCGCCGGGCGATCCCCTACGTTCTGGTCGATCGGGTCGGGCCGGTCGCGGACTCCTGCTCGGTGTCGGTGGACGACGTCGCTGGCGCCCGTCTCGCGGTCGGGCATCTGGTCGACATCGGGCACCGGGCCGTGGCCTATGTCAGTGGTCCGATGCACCTGGCGCAGTGCCGGGACCGGCGCACCGGTTCGCTCGCCGCGCTGGCCGAGCGCGGCATTCCGGAGGACGCGCTCACCCACATCGAGGCCGCGCGGCTGGACGTGGAGTCTGGTCGGCAGGCGGGTGCCAGGCTGCTGGCGCTCTCCCGGCGGCCGAGCGCGGTGTTCTGCGCCAACGACCTGCTCGCGCTCGGCGTGCTGCAGGCCGTCTACGCCGCCGGGGTGGCCGTGCCGGAAGAGCTCGCGCTGGTCGGCTACGACGACATCGAGTTCGCCGCGGCCGCGGCGGTGCCGCTGACATCGGTGCGCCAGCCGGCCGAGAAGATGGGCCGCAAGGCCGCGCAGCTGCTGCTCGAGGAGACCGGCGACCAGGCCGCCGACCACGTCCACCAGCGCGTCGTGCTGGAACCTGAGCTCGTGGTGCGTCAATCGACCGTCGCCGGGACCGCGCGCTAGGGACTCCCCGGCCCGGGCACGCGTGTCAGGGTCATTCATTGAATCGTATCAGCGGTCTCTGCGGCGTGCCTCGTCACGGTCGCGGTCACGGGATGGACACGAACTCTTGACACGATTCAACTGCCTGGCTACGTTCCCAGCCAATGAAAGGTTTCATTGGCGCAGTTGAGTTGGCTCAGTAGTCATGGAGGTGACGGTCGGCGATGCCCGACACCGATGACCACGGCACCGGCGCAGGGGCCGAGCAGGCCCCCCGCCTGGAGCTGAGGGCTGCGAGCAAGAGTTTCGGCGCGGTCCGCGCGCTCCGGGACGCCTCGATCACCCTCTACCCGGGCGAGGCCCACGCGCTGCTCGGCGAGAACGGCGCCGGCAAGTCCACGCTCGTCAAGATCCTCGGCGGGGTGCACCGCCCGGACGAGGGCGAGCTGCTGATCGACGGCGCGCCGATCGCGTTCAGCGGTCCGGCCGCGGCCCGCGAGGCCGGCGTGTCGATCATTTACCAGGAGCCCTCGCTCTTCCCGGACCTGACGGTCGCGGAGAACATCTTCATGGGCCGCCAGCCGCTGCGCCGCGCCCGGCGGATCGACCGTGGCGCGATGCACCGCGAGGCGGCCGCCATCTTCGCCCGACTGGGCGTCGAGATCGATCTGGAACGCCCGGCGCGCGGCCTGTCCGTCGCCGACCAGCAGATCGTCGAGATCGCGAAGGCGCTGAGCCTCGGCGCCGGGGTCATGGTCATGGACGAGCCGACGGCCGCCCTGACCACGGTCGAGGCCGACCGGCTCTTCGAGGTCATTCGCACTCTGCGCTCCCGTGGCACGGCAGTGCTCTTCATCTCGCACCGACTCGAAGAGGTGTTCGCCACCTGCCAGCGGGTGACCGTAATGCGCGATGGCGGCTTCGTGCGCACCGCGGCCATCGAAGACGTCACCGTCGACGACGTGATCCGCTCCATGGTCGGCCGCGAACTGTCCGACCTGTTCCCCAAGACCGCCACCGAGCCCGGCGACGTGGTGCTCGAGGTCGATTCGCTGAGCAGCCAAGGTGTCTTTGACAACGTTTCCCTCACCGTCCGCGCGGGCGAGATCGTCGCGCTGGCCGGGCTGGTCGGGGCCGGTCGCAGCGAGGTGGCCCGCGCCGTGTTCGGCGTGGACCGGCGCAGCTCCGGCAAAGTCAAGATGGACGGCCGCGAACTGCCCAACGGCGATCCGGTCGCGGCGATGACCGCCGGGATGGCGCTGGTGCCCGAGGACCGCCGTCAGCAGGGTCTTGTCATGGACATGGGCATCGACCAGAACACCGCGCTCGCCTCCCTCGGCCGGCTGAGCAGGTCCGGCCTGATCCGGCGCTCCGCCGAGAGCGCGCTGGCCGCCGAGTGGACGGAGCGGCTGCAGGTCAAGTACGGCAGGCTGCGCGACACCGTCAGCACCCTGTCGGGCGGCAACCAGCAGAAGGTCGTACTTGGCAAGTGGCTCGCCCGCTCGCCCCGGCTGCTGATCATCGACGAACCCACCCGAGGCATCGACGTGGGCACCAAGGCGGAGGTCCACCGCATCCTGGACGGGCTCGTCGCGCAGGGCATGGCGGTGCTGATGATCTCCTCGGAACTCCCGGAGGTGCTGGCCATGGCCGACCGCGTGATCGTGCTCCGCGAGGGCCGCGTCACCGCCGAGCTCTCCCGCGAGCAGGCCGACGAGGACTCGGTGATGCGCGCCGCGACCGGGCAGCTTTCCGGAGCGGCGGCATGAGCGCGCACGTCGAATCGGGCGCGGGCCCGATCTCCTGGCTCGGGCGCGCCGGTGCGCTGCTGCGGGCCCGCGAAGCAGGGCTCTTCCTGCTCATCCTCGTCGTGGTGGCGGTCACCACCGTGCACAACCACGACTTCGTCGGCGGCCAGAGCGTCCAGCAGCTGCTGAGCGGCGCCGCCCTGATCGCGCTGCTCAGCGTCGGCGAGACGCTGGTGATGGTCACCCGGAACGTGGACCTGTCCGTCGGCTCCGTCCTCGGCCTGTCCGCGTACGTGGTCGGCGATCTGTTCCGGGACCACCACATCCCGGTCTGGTCCGGCTTCGTGATCGGGATCGCGATCGGCGCCGCGGCCGGAGCCCTGAACGGCTTCATCGTCACCGTGCTGCGAGTGCCGAGCCTGGTCATCACGCTGGCGATGCTCTACGTCATCCGCGGCGTGGACAGCCTCATGGTCAACGGCAACACGATCGACCCCTCGTCGATCCCCTCCGCGTTCACCCAGGTCGGCTACCGCACCATCCTCGGCGTGCCCTGGCTGGCGATCATCGTGGCCGTCGTCGTCGCAGTGGTCGGATACACGATGCGCTCCTTCCGCTCCAGCCGCGAGCTCTACGCGATCGGCTCCAATCCGGACGCGGCGGTGCTGGCCGGCGTGCCGGTCGGCAAGCGGGTGTTCACCTCCTTCGTCATCAGCGGCACGCTGGCCGGCCTGGCCGGAACCCTGTTCCTCGCCCTGCACGCGCAGGTCGACAACAGCGCCGGGTCGGGTTACGAGCTCACCGTGATCGCCGCGACCGTAGTCGGCGGCGTGGCCATCTTCGGCGGCAGCGGGACCGTCGTCGGCGCGGCGCTCGGCGCGCTGCTGCTCAACACCATCAACCAGGCGCTGGTGGCCTCGCGGATCTCCGCCTTCTGGAACGAGGCGATCGCCGGCGCGCTGCTGCTCGCCGCCATCGGCATCGACCGCTGGCTCTCCCTGCGGATGGCGCGCAGCCTCACCTCGGCTCAGGGAGCGCATCGTGACGTCTGATCTCGCTTCTAACGCGCAGCCTCACCTCGGACGCTACGAAGGGAGCACACCGTGACGTCTGATCTCGCTTCGGTCTCCACGTCGCCGGTGTCCAACGGCGCGACCGGCGGCCCCGGGCCGCGCTCCGGCCGGTGGCGGCGCGCGGCGCGGCGCTGGGAGGCCGCGCTGGTCCTGGTGCTCGTCGCGGTGGTGCTGTTCGGCGCCGCCGAGTCCTCGACCTTCCTGACTCCGACGACGTTCTTCTACCTGGGCACGGACATCGGCTACATCGCGATCATGGCCCTGCCGATGACGCTGATCGTGATGACCGGCGAGATAGACCTGTCGGTGGCCTCCGCACTGGGATTGTCCGGCGCGATGGTCGGCTACCTGTGGCACCACGGCTGGGGCATCTGGCCCGCGGTGCTCGTCGCGCTGGCCGTCGGCGCGCTCGGCGGCGCGATCAACGGTGTGCTGGTCGCGAAGGTCGGGCTGCCGTCGATCGCGGTGACCATCGGAACCCTGACGCTCTACCGCGGCCTGGCCGAGGTGCTGCTCGGCTCGCTGACCGTCCCGGCCGTGGGGGACCGTCCGTTCCCCACCTCGCTGACGAACATCGGCGTGGTGCCGGTGCCGGGGACGCATATGTCTTATTCGCTGCTGTTCTTCCTGATCCTGGCCGTGGTGTTCGGCATCCTGCTGCACGCCACGCCGCTCGGGCGCTCGCTGGTGGCCATCGGTTTGCAGCCGGAGGCCGCGCGGTTCGTCGGCATCCGGGTCAACCGGATCAAGCTGGTCCTCTACATCGTCTCCGGGATCATGTGCGCCTTCGCCGGCATCCTGCTGACCCTGCAGAACGCCTCGGTCAGCTACAACGCCGGCTACGGCCTCGAACTCAACGTCGTCGCGATCGTCCTGTTCGGCGGAGTCTCCATCTTCGGCGGACGCGGGTCGATCCTCGGCGTGGTGCTCTCGGTCGCGATCGTCGGCGCCCTGGAGATGGCGCTGACCCAGATGAACGTGGACCCCAACGTGCAGAACATCGTCACCGGGGTACTGCTGCTGCTCAGCGTGATCATCCCGAATGGGGGCGAGCTCGTGCGCCGGGTGCGCGCGCGTATGCGACGCCTGACACCAGGCTCCTGATCCCGCCGACCTCCATCCGACACCCGCACCCGCCACCCAGCGCACTGCACCTCACTCAAAGGAGAGCGAAGCCATGCCAAGAACACGTACCGCACGTCGAGCCGTCGCGGCGATCGGCGCCGCGGCCCTCGCCGGCGCCATGCTCACCGCATGCAGTTCCAGCGTCAAGACGTCCGCGGACGCCACCGGTTCGCCGACGTCGACCGGCATCAAGAAGGGCCTGCTGGTCTACTTCATCCCGAAGGACACGCAGAACCCTTACGAGGTGCTGGCCGACAAGGGCGGCGAGAAGGCGCTGACCGAACTCGGCGGCAAGGTCGTGGTCTCCAGCGGCACCCAGGACACCGCCGCCGCGCAGATCCCCTCGATCCAGGCCGCGATCCAGGCGCACGCCAACGCCATCGTGATCGCCGGAAACGACCCGTCCGCGCTGTGCCCGACGCTGAACCAGGCCGCGTCCGCCGGCATCGCGATCGTGTCCTTCGACTCGGACATCTCCTGCGGCACGAGCCCGAACCACCTGTTCATCAACCAGGCGAACACCGCGCAGGTCGGCACCTCCGAGGTGGACCTGCTGGCCAAGGAGATCGGCGGCAAGGGGCAGGTCGCGATCCTGTCCGCCGCGGCCAGCGCGACGAACCAGAACGCCTGGATCGGGTACATGAAGCAGGAGCTGACGAAGTACCCGAACATGCAGCTGGTCTCCACCGTCTACGGCAACGACGACCCGGCGACCTCGCTGACCGTCCTGCAGGGACTGCTCTCCGCCTACCCGAACCTGCGCGGCATCATCTCGCCGACCACCGTCGGCATCTCGACCGCGGCGCAGTACCTTGACACGCACAAGAGCCTGCTGGCGCATCTCACGCTGACCGGCCTCGGCCTGCCCTCGCAGATGCGCACGTACGTCGAGGACGGCACCGTGGCAGAGTTCGAACTCTGGAACCCGTCGAACCTGGGCTACCTGGCCGGATACGCGGCCGCCTCGCTGGCCTCGGGCAGCGCGAGCCTGCAGACCGGATCCACCTTCAGCGGCGGCACCCTCGGCACGTACACCGTGCTGGCCCCGTCCACCGGCACCGGCCCGTCCGTGGTGCTCGGCCCGCCGACCGTCTTCGACAAGTCGAACGTGAACAACTTCAATTTCTGATCCTTCGGGTATCCGTCCGCGGCGCTCGGCCGCGGACGGATACCCGGGAGACTCCGAGGAGGACCACGCCCGATGCGCCGCCATTGCTTCCTGCTTCAGGTCCGCCCGGAATCGCTCGACGAATACCGCGAGCGGCACGGGGCGGTCTGGCCCGAGATGCTGCGCGCCCTGCGGGACGCCGGCTGGCACAACTACTCGATCTTCGCCCGGCCCGACGGGCTGCTCGTCGGCTACGTCGAGGCGGTCGACTTCGACGCCGCCGTCCGCGCGATGGCCGCCACCGAGGTCGACGTGCGCTGGCAGGCGGAGATGGGCCGTTACTTCACCGGATCGGGAGGTCGCCCGGCCGATGGGTCCTTCGAACTGCTCGAGGAGGTCTTCCACCTCGAGGACCAGCTCGACCGGCTGTCCTGAGCCGATCAGAGCCGAACAGATCCGCCCGTCCGCGAATGGAGCCCGACCATGACCACCGTCGTCCGCCCCGACTCTCCGACACCCGTCGCCGGTCTCGACCGCGTACCCGCACGTCGTACCCGCGTCGGCCTGGTCGCGGGCGGCCTCGGCACGTACTGGCCACAGTTCCCTGATCTGCTCCCGCAGTTACAGGCTTCTGCCACGAGGGTGAGCGAGCGGATGAAGTCCCTCGACTGCGACGTCGTGGACGCAGGGTTCATCTCCGACGCCGAGGACGGGGCGCGCGCCGCCGAGAAGCTGCGCGTCGCGGGCTGCGATCTGATCGTCGGCTTCCTCACGACCTATATGACAGCCTCGATGCTGGTTCCGATCGCGCAACGCTCCGGTTCGCCGGTCCTGCTGATCAACCTCCAGCCCACCGAGGCGATGGACCACGCGACGTTCGACACCGGCCAGTGGCTCGCCTACTGCGGCGCCTGCCCGCTGCCCGAGATGGCCAACGCGTTCCTGCGCTGCGGCATCGCGTTCCGATCAGTGTCCGGATACCTCGAGGACGAACGCGCCTGGGCGAAGATCGGCCGCTGGGTCAAGGCGGCCGGCGTACGCGGCGCCCTGCGCGGGGGACGGCACGGCCTGATGGGGCACCTCTACCCGGGCATGCTCGACGTCTCCACCGACCTGACCCTGATCACCGCGAACCTGGGCGGCCACGTCGAAGTGCTCGAATTCGACGACCTGCGGGTCCGGGTGGCCGCCGTCAGCGAATCCGAGACCGAGGAGCGCGTCGCGCTGGCCCGGAGCGTCTTCGAACTCGACGACACGGTGCGCGCCGAGGACCTCCGCTGGGCGGCACGCGTCTCGGCGGGGATCGACCGTCTCGTGGCGGACTTCGGCCTCGACTCGCTCGCCTACTACCACCGCGGCCTCGAAGGGGAGCAGCACGAGCGCCTCGGCGCCGGGATGATCCTCGGCGCCTCGCTGGCCACCGCGCGCGGCGTGCCCATGTGCGGCGAGTACGAGCTGCGCACCTCGCTGGCGATGCTGATCGCCGACCGGCTCGGCGCGGGCGGGTCCTTCACCGAGTTGCAGGCGCTGAACTTCACCGACGGCGTGGTCGAGATGGGCCACGACGGTCCCGCGCACCTCGCCGTCAGCGCGCGTCGTCCGCTGCTGCGCGGCCTCGGCGTCTACCACGGCAAACGCGGCTGGGGCGTGTCCGTCGAGTTCGACGTCAAACCGGGCCCTGCCACCGTATTCGGGTTCGCGCAGGAGCGCGACGGCCGCTTCCGCTTCGTCGCCTCCGCGGGCGAGGTGGTCCCCGGACCGCTGCTGCGGATCGGCAACACGACCTCGCGGGTCCGGTTCGCCGAGGACCCGGGGGAGTGGGTCGACCGGTGGAGCGCCTCCGGGATCTCCCATCACTGGGTGCTCGGCGTCGGCGACCTGCGACCGGAGCTGCGCGCGACCGCGGACCTGCTCGGTGCGGAGTTCACCGAGGTATGCGCGGCGACCGGATCCGTCCTCCCGCCCGCCCCTGACCACGGCACAGCACGAGAAAGCAGAACACGATGATCGACCACGAGGCCGCCAAGGACATCCTGCGCGCGCAACGCATCGAACTGCCCTCCTGGGCGTTCGGCAACTCCGGCACGCGGTTCAAGGTCTTCGCCCAGCAGGGCGTGCCCCGCGACCCGTACGAGAAGATCGCCGACGCGGCGCGGGTGCACGAGCACACCGGCGTCGCCCCGAGCGTCGCGCTGCACATCCCCTGGGACGCGGTCGACGACTACCAGGCGCTGCGCGCGGCGGCGCTGGACCAGGGCGTCGAGCTCGGGACGATCAACGCGAACGTGTTCCAGGACGACGAGTTCATGCTGGGCTCGGTGACGCACCCCGATCCGCGGGTGCGGCGCAAGGCGCTCGACCACCTGCTCGAGTGCGTGGACGTGATGGACCAGACCGGTTCGCGCGACCTGAAGCTGTGGTTCTCCGACGGCACGAACTACCCGGGCCAGGACAACATCCGGGCCCGGCAGGACCGGCTGGCCGAGGCGCTGGCCGCCGTGTACGAGCGGCTGGGCGCGGATCAGCGGCTGATCCTGGAGTACAAGCTGTTCGAGCCGGCCTTCTACACCACCGACGTGCCGGACTGGGGCACGTCCTTCGCCCACTGCCTCACCCTCGGCGAGCGCGCGCAGGTCTGCGTGGACACCGGTCATCATGCGCCGGGCACGAACATCGAGTTCATCGTCGCTTTCCTGCTGCGCGCCGGGAAACTCGGCGCGTTCGACTTCAACTCCCGCTTCTACGCCGACGACGATCTCATGGTGGGCTCGGCAGATCCGTTCCAGCTCTTCCGAATCCTGTTCGAGGTGCGGGTCGGCGGCGGCTTCGAGGCGGCCACCGGGATCGCGTTCATGCTCGACCAGTGCCACAACATCGAACCGAAGATCCCGGGGCAGATCAGGTCCGTGATGAATGTGCAGGAAGCGAGCGCCAAGGCGCTGCTGGTGGACCTCGAGGCGTTGACGGCGGCTCAGCAGGCAGGCGACGTGCTCGGGGCGAACGCCGTGCTGATGGACGCCTACAACACGGACGTGCGTCCGCTGCTCGCCCAGTTGCGCGAGGACGCCGGGCTGGACGCGGATCCGATGGCCGCATACGCGCGGTCCGGGTACGCGGAGCGCATCGTCGCCGAGCGCGTCGGCGGAAAGCAGGCCGGCTGGGGCGCGTGATGTCCTGAGGCCTTGATTCACCGGGCCGCTCTTATCCCGCCGAGATAGTCGGCGGGATAAGAGCGGTTTTCCGTTCCCGAATATTGAATCGTAATAATCAGTAAGCATGGGCACTGAGACCTCTTGACGCCTGACTATGTCCTGAATAGTCTCCGGCTTGGGCCACGAAATGAAACGTTATAACGCGCGATGCCCGCACCCGCGCGCGACTGCGTGGACCCCCTGAACGCACTTACTCAACGAGGAGTATGCATGTTCTCTGATCCAACGCTGCCACGGACCAGGAGCCGCCGACGCCGGCGGATCGCGGCCGTGCTCGCCGGAGCCGGCCTCATCGCCGTCTGCGGACCCGTCGCCACCGGATCCGCCGCGACCGCCGTAGCCACCGCTCCCGCCGCCACCCACTGGCAGTCCTATGACGAGACCCCGACCAGTGCGAACGTGTGCCCGACCGCCGTCGTCAGCACCGCCGGCACCGTGTCAGGCGCCGCGAAGCTGCTGTGCGGCGGTTCCGGCGGCGCGACGCTGACCTTGGCCTCCGGCGGAACCACGCCCACGATCGTGCTCGACTACGGCAGAAACGTCGGCGGCGTACCGTACTTCGACGTCTCCGGCGAGAGCGGAACGCCTACCCTGCAGGCCGGATACAGCGAGGCCGAGCAGTACGAGAGCGCCACTGGCGACGGCACCTCTCCCTGGGCCGAAGGCGACCCGAAGCGGTATGACGACTACGCCGTATCGGCGACGGGCACGATCACGAACCAGTACGTGCAAGGCGGCGAGCGGTACGAGGAGATCACGCTCACCACCCCCGGAACCCTGCACCTGAGCGCCCTGGGCATCACCTACATCGCCGACCGCACCCAGGCGAACGCCCTCGCAGGCTACTTCGACTCCAGTTCGAGCGAGCTGAACAAGATCTGGTACGACTCCGAGTACACCGACCAGCTCGACTCGGTCCCCGACCAGTCCCTGCCGGGCACGTGGTCCATCGCCGGCGGCGTGATGCAAGCGGACGGCAGCGGCGACTCCGTCGGCCTGCTGAATCAGGGTTCGACCTGGACCGATTACACCTCTACGTTCGACACCGACATCGTCGACAACCAGGCCGGCTGGGTGGTGCGCGGCGAGGACCCGAACGACGGGTACGTGTTCATCCTCAACGACAGCGCGGACGCGAACGGCGCCCCGGACGTGCTGCAGGAGCTCTACCTGGACAACGGGAACTACAACATCCTGGGCTCCGTCGCGCTGCCGAGCGCCCTGACCGCCGGAACCTGGCACACCGTCAGCACGACCGTGTCGGGGTCGACGGTCAGCGTCTCACTCGACGGCGTCCAGCTGACCAGCCTGAGCGTCTCCGGCATATCCGCCGGAACCGTCGGCTTCCGGCAGTACACGGGGGAGGAGGCCGACTTCAAGGACCTGACCGTGACGAGTTCCTCCGGCGCCACCCTGTACAGCAATGCCCTGAGTACAGCGGCCGAGTTGAACGACTTCGCGGTGCCCGGCGTGAATGAGTACGCGTCGATCGTCGACGGCGCCAAGCGCGACCGGGCGATCTGGGTCGGCGACATGAACGTGGAGACCGCGAGCGTCTTCGACTCCACGGGCGACGCCGCGTATATCAAGGGCTCGCTCCAGGCGCTGGGCAGCTACCAGCTCTCCAGCGGCTTCGTCACCGGCGACCTGCCCCCGCAGGACGCCGTGCACACCGGCGCGCCGATCCCCGGGACCACGGGGTCGTACTCGGCCTCGTACTCCATGTATTACGTGCTCGGGCTCGAGGACTACTACCTCTACTCGGGGGACACGGCGTTCGTGGACCAGGAGTTGCCGATCGTCGAGGGCGAGCTGGCCTGGAACGCCACTCAGCTGGACTCCAACGGACTGTTCGTCACGAACAGCAGTGACGGCGCCGACTGGGACTACTACGACGGCACGAAGACAGGCGAGGTCACCGAGTACAACCTGCTGTACTACAAGGCCCTGGAAGACGGCGCGATCCTCGCGGCCGCCGCGGGCGACTCGAGTCAGGCGGCCACGTACACCGCGGACGCCGCCGCGCTCGAGACGGCCATCAACGCGCACCTCTACAACAGCTCGACCGGCCTCTACGACCTGAGCAGCGGCGACACCACCGACGTAGCGCAGGACGCGAACTCCCTGGCTGTGCTGTACGGCGTGGCGCCCGCGTCGGACGATGCCACGATTCTGGCCGACCTGAAGACCGACCTGTGGACCACGCCCTACGGGCCGGTTCCGTACACCGGAAGTGCGTTCTCGAACGTCATCAGCCCGTTCGTCAGCGGCTACGAGCTCGACGCCAGCTTCGCGGCGAACGACACCGCGGACGCCGACGCGCTGCTCAACACGGTATGGGGCGGGATGATCACGCCCGGGCAGGACGAGACCGGGACCATGTGGGAGAACATCAACCCGTCCACCGGCGGACCCGGCTTCGGCGCGGGCAGCAGCGAGGCGCACGGCTGGTCCACCACGCCGGTCTCGGCGCTGTCCGGCTACGTGCTCGGCGTGCAGCCGGACACCGCGGGCTACGCGACGTGGACCGTTCAACCGCACCCGGGCAGTGTGACCTGGGCCAACGGCCGCGTGCCGACCCCGCACGGACCGGTCAGCGTCAGCTGGGCCGACTCGAACGGATTCAGCATGACGGTCACCGCGCCGGGCGGCACCACCGGCACGATCGCGGTACCCACCGGCAGCGCGGCCGATTCGGTCATCGCGGTCAACGGCCACGTGGTGTGGAACGGCAGGTCGTTCACGGGTGGCGGTACTGGCGCGAAGGGCGTCAAGGCGGTCACCGCGGGTTCCGGCTTTGTCTATCTGACCGGTGTTCAGCCCGGCATTTACCACGTGTCGCTGACCCACGGTCGCTGAACCACGGCGGGTGCGGGGGTTGGTCCGCTGCTTGAAGTGGCGGATTAACCCTTGCGCCCGTATGAACGCATTTTCTGCTTGGGTCTGGTGTGCCTTCGCCAGAACATGCCAACCATCGGGCATTCTGGCCCGGTGATTCTTGTGACCAGCGTGTTTCGTCTCGCCGCCGCTCTGCTGCTCGCCGGCCCGCCGCTGGCCGCGGCGCCGAGCGCAGCGCCAATCGCCCAAGGTGGTTCAGCCGCGACGGTTGATATCGCCGCCGGTCCCAAGGCGGTCGCGCCCGGCGTTACCTTCCGCACGTTCAGGGTGCCCGCCTCCCGTGGCAGCACGCGCGTCTACCTGGTGACAGCGGATCTGAACAGCCCTCACGTGCACGCCGGCCTGCTGTATTCCGGTGCGGTCGCCGCCCGGCAGACGGTCCTCCGAATGGCCGAGGACCAGGGCGTGATCGCCGCGGTGAACGGGAACTTCTTCGACATCGACGAAGGCGAGCACCCGGGCGTTCCGGCCACTGGCGCCCCCAGCGGCCCCGCCGTAATCGACGGGTATCCGCTCGAGGCCGCGGTGCCGGCCGCACAGCAGTTCGGGTGGCAGCCACTGCGCGGCGATGCCGGCGAGGACGTCGTCGGGGTCGGCACCGACGGCGTCGCCCGCGTCGCCCGGCTCACTCTGCGCGGCGACATCCACACCCCGGATGCCACTCTGTCGCTCGGCGGATTGAATCAGTACGCGCTTCCGGTCGGTTCGATCGGCCTGTTCACCCCGCTGTGGGGCACCGCCTCGCGGGCCCGCGCCGTGTGCGGAACCGACACGAACCGGGCCGCCCCCTGCAGCAGGGACACCTACGAAGTCACCGTCAGAAACGGCCGCGTCGCCGCGCTCTCCAACGCCCCCGGCCACGGCGCGATCCGTGCGAACACGATCGTCCTGCTCGGCCGCGAGGCCGGCGCCGACGCGCTACGTGCCCTGCCCCTCGGCGCTCCCGTCCAGGTCGACTACAGCCTCGAGCCCAGCAGCGGCATCCCCTTCGCCTTCGCACTCGGGGCCCAGCCCCTTCTCCGCGCCGGCCGGCCCGTACCCGGCCTCGACGCCGCGACCGCCGACCCGCGCACCGCCGTCTGCATCGCCGACGGCGGCCACGCCCTCACCCTGCTGACCACCGACGGCCGCGAAGGCACCTCCACCGGACTGACCCTCACCCGACTCGCCGACCTCCTCAGCCGCCTGGGCTGCACCGACGCCGCGAACCTGGACGGCGGCGCGTCCACCACCCTCGTCACCCGCAACCCCTTCACCGGCCGCCTCACCGTGCGCAACACCCTCGACCACGGCCAGGAACGCCCGGTGCCGAACGGCGTCGCGATCTTCTCGCGTTGATCAGCCGCGCTCTTCGGCGCTCCAGGCGATCTTCAGACGCCGTAGTGAACATAGGCGGCCCAGCGCGTCGGCACCGCCGGCGTGCAGTCCCGTTGATGTCGAGTCGCCTGATGCAGAGCCGCGGCGACGGTGTCCAGGGTGGGCTGTGTCGTGCCGCCGCCGGTGAGGACGGCGTAGACATCGTGCGCGACGGCGGCAGCGGTCTGATCGTTGATCGGCCAGAGGGTGCCGATCACGTTGCGGTACCCGGCTAGTTGGAAAGCCGCGGTGAGCTGGGTGGACTCGTCGATTTGGAGCGCGTTGGCATCGGTGGTGCTGCATGCGGACAGATATGCCAATTGTGCGGATTCGAGGTGCAGTTGGGTGATGTCGTGCAGGGTCAGCGGGCGCGTGAGATGGTCGTGGAGTATCAGGCGGCTTCTCGCGGGATCGCTCCAGTCCGCGACGCCGTGGCAGGCGAGGTGGGCGATCGCGTGCTGCCGGAGCGCTTCGATGACGGAGTCGCGGTCGGTTTCGGCGCCCGGGTGGGGAAGAACGGCGGCGTCCGGGATGAACTCGCGCACGGTTCGCGCTTCGAGGAGCGCGGAGCCGAGCGGAGGACTCTCGGGCGCGTCCGGGACTGCGACCACGACGGCCGAGGACGCCGCTCTGGGCGGCTGCTCACGTACATGGGCCAGCGCTCGGATGCTCGGTGTGTAAGAGCTGATCACGCGGTCCATGACCGAGTCGGCGCGGGACCCGTCGGTGTGGCGGCCGGCGGCGTGGAGGGGCAGGAAGGCGAACAGTCCGACCGGGCACCACCAGATCCGCGGCGCCGGTTCGTGATCCGGTGGCGCGGCGGTGTGGCCGAGATGTCGTAGCACCGGTTCGGCGATGTTGTCCCACGTCCAGCCCAGGACGTCGAGCATGAGAAGTTGCGCGGCGCGGCGCTCCCGGGCGGGCCGGTCCTGGTCGGCGGCGGTTTTCTGCGCCGCGCGAAACGCGAACACCTTCGTGACGACTGCCGATGCGGTGACCTCCGGTGGGAGGGCGAGCGCGTTGACACGGTTGCCGGGGTCGTCGCGGACGACGAGTGCGTGGCCCTGGTTCTCGTGGACTGTGAGGTACACGATGGGGCCGGGCGCGGCTTGTTCGCAAAGTTCTTCGATGGGCGGTGGCTGGAGAAACCGCTCCAAGCCGTCACGTTGACGTATCCGGTCCAGCAGTTGGTCCCACTCCCGGCTGAGGCGTTCGCGCGTGGCGGCGAGTTTCCGCAGCCGGGCTCCGAGTTCCTCGGTCGGCAGGGTGCTTCCGATCGCCGCCGTCGACTCGTGGTCGAGGGCGTTGACGGCCCGGCGCAACTCATCGAACGGCAGGGCGAGGTCGGGAGCGATAGCGTGCAGGTCGGTCAGATTGCCGCGAGTCTCGAGTGTGCTCGCCAGGACCAGGCCCCTGGTTTGCTCCAGCATTTCGATCGCGCGGTCGGGTCGGCCGACCGCGATCGCGGCCGCGGCGGTCGTCGAGGCGAGACCGTACGCGTCGCGCAGTCGGTGTTCGCGGTCGGCTCGCTCGACATCGCGCACGATCATCTGCGGTGTCAGCTCGACCGCGATCTCCGCCAGTGCCATCGCCTGGTTGCGCTGACCGGCCAGCAAGGCCTGCGCCGTCGCTCGCTGCGCCGCCTTGATCCGCACGGTCGGCGACGCGCTGTCCATGCGTGCGGCAGCGGCGTAGACACTGACGCACTCGCGGGACGTGGCCGGGTCGCCGGTCTGTTTTGCTTTGAGCGCCAGGACGACGCCGAGGTTGGTCAGCAGGTCGGCACGCTGGGGATGGCCGGGCGCGGTGGCCTCGACGGCGTCACGGGCGAAGCGTTCCGCCTGCGCGAGATCCAGGCCGGGGAGGCCCGCCCTGGCGGCCGCATCCAGCACTTGGCTGAGGTTCGTCAGGATTTTGGCGCGGTCGGGTTCGTCCGGCGCTACTGATGCGGCGGCGTCGGATGCGGCGCGCAGGGCGCGATCGAGGAACTGTCGGGTCTTCGTCCGGTTGTACGCTTCCATAAGCGCCCTGATGAGCGTGGTCAGGTGCTCGACGTACGCGGGATGGTCCTGCGGTGTCGCGTCGCGGGCGTCGTCAGCTATGTTCACCGCTTCCAGCAACGCGCCCCTGTCGTCCTCCAACTCGCCGTGGATGATGAGCGCCTGGCTCAGCACACACAGCGCCACACTGCGCTCGGGGTCGTTCTCCGCGAACCCGGTGATGGCTTCGCGGCCGACGAGCACCGCCTCGCGTGCCAGCGTTCGGTCATGGGTGCGCTCGGCCAGCATCCGGACGTAGACGGCGAGGTCCATCTTGTACGTCGCACGATGGAGGAACGGCGGCTGGACGGCGGCGACCGCGTCTCGCTGGATCTCGACTGCCTGCCGCAGGACGGGCAGCTCACCGGCGCGCTCATATTCGAGCCTGAGCATTCCAGCTAAGACATTCAACGCTATTGCCCGAGTCGGGTCTCCGTCGGGGAACGCGGCGACCGCGGCGCGGGCGATCTCCAAAGCCTCGCGGAGCGCTTCGACATCAGCGGTTCGCTCATACAGGGCGCGCAGCGCGTTGCCGAGGTTCAGCCGGAACCCGGCGTACTCCGAGTCACCGATCGGCGTGACCGCGACCGCCTGTCGGCCCACCTCGACCGCTTCGCGAAGGGCGTCGACATCATCGGTCCGCTCGTAGAGCTTGCGCAGCGCGACGCAGAGCCGGATCTGGCACGCGGCGTGGCCGCGGCTGCCCGGCGCGCGGTCGTTCATCGCGGACTGAAAGGCCGCGATGGCGGTTTTCAGATCCGATAGCTCACCCAGCCATTCGTACGCCGTTTTGAGGGTGTCGCCGAGGCTCACCCACATCGTCGCGTGCTCGGGATCGTCTGGTCGGATGGCGCCGAACGCGTTTCGGGCGACCTGCGCCGCATCGGGCAGATACGCGGGATTCCCGGTCTGTTCGAACAATTGGGTCAACAATTGGCTGGCATTGAACTGGTAGCCGACGTATTCAGGGTCCTGAGGCCGGGCGGCACGGGCCGCCTCGTGACAGGCCCTGGCGGCTTCCTGAAGCACCGTTTCGTCGTTGTTCAGTTCGAAGAGCCGCAGCAGCGCGACGCCGAGATTGGACAGGCATGCTGAGCAATCAGGGTCCTGTCTTGACAGGGCGTCGCGTAGCTGCCGGTAGATCGCGATGGCTCGCAGGAGTGTCTGCGGATTCCGGGCGTGTTCATACTCGACGAGCAGATCCAGAGCGCGTTGCTTCGCCTCTTCGAGAGTCACGATTCGGCCTCACAGGTGTCTGCGGCGATCGGCTGTGGAACGATCGTAGCGTGCGGGACATACCACCGGCGGTAAAGCGGATCGGAAGCCTCTGTGCCAAATTGGAGGCGGATGCCGACCTTCGGGATCTACTGGACGAAGAAGGCCTGTCCGCCGACTTTTGGGCACGGATCGTCGAGGCCGTGCGCGAGGGTGACGTCGGGAGCCTCATCCCGCTGCTCACGGAGCTCGAAGATGTGGCCGCGAAGGCGGGCCTCGACGGAGTCACCGTTGGGACGCGTGAGTACAGGTCGCTGCCGATCTCCTCGCCGGGCGTGCGTACGGTCAGCGGCTGGCGCTGCCCGCACGCGCAGCCCTGCGGGCGCGTCGAGGTCGGCGCTGATCCGGGGATCGAGCGGCGCTGCGAGCTCACCGGCGATCCGCTGTCGTGGGCAAGCGTGACCAGCAGGTGAACGGCCTGCTTGACGCGCTGGGTCAGAAGATCGCCGACCGATGGCTGACTACGCTGCTACTGCACGGGCTGCTCTGGGTGTGCACCGCCGTGCTGGCCTGGCAGCTCGGCTGGGCGCACGCACTCGACCCGGGTGCGGCCGAACCGCTGCTCCGGCGGCTCGGAGGCGGTCATTCCGCCGAGCAGAGCGTCGCCGTAGCGGCCGGTGCGCTGATCGCCGCCACGGGCGCGGGCATGGCAGCGTCCGGCATCGCGGCATTGGCGCACGCCCTCCAGCCCGCGGCCGTGCACAGCGCCCCGGCGCGATGGCGTCGCAGGATCCGGCTTCAGCGCTGGGAGCGGGCGGGAGAACTCGCCGAGCAACTCGAGGCGGATGCGCTGGGCAACGCGGTCGGCTCCGTGGTCGTCGGCCCGGAGATCGCGCAGGCGCGGTCCCGCCAACTCGCCATCAGTCTCGAAAAGCCTGAACACGCCACGTGGGTCGGCGACCGGCTGCGCGCCAACGCCATCCGCATTCACCGGGCTTACGGTCTGGATCTCACCATCATGTGGCCGCGGCTGTGGATGGTTCTGCCCGAATCGGCGCGTGCCGACATCGCCGCGGCTCAGGGCTCGTACGCGGCGGCCAACGTCCTTCTCGGATGGGTGCCTCTTTATGCTCTGGTCGGCCTGATCTGGGGCCCGGCGTTGCTCATCGCGGCCGTCATCGCAGTCGTGGGCTCCATGCGCGCCCGCTCCGCCACCGAAGTCCTCTGCCAACTCGTCGAGGCTGCCACCGACCTATACGGCCCGGTGCTCGCGCAACAGCTGCGCATACCGTGCGAAGGCCCGCTCACGCCCGCGATCGGCGGCGCGATCGACGAGAGCCTTCGCAAGGAGCCGCCGCGGAGCTGACCTGGCGCGCTTGTCACTTCTGCCACTCGCCGATGTCGTCCCAGACCACCTCGACCAGTCGCAGTACTCCGCGATCCATGGTGCCGGCTCGCTCGGCCACCGCCACCATCAGGGCCATGCCGCCTTCCCGGTGCAGCCGGCGCCCGAGGGAGCGGAGCTTGACCTGGTCGAGGATCCAGTCCGCGACTTCTCCCTCGTTGAACAGAAGCATGTCGAGGTGCTTGCCGCTGAGCATGCGGAGCTGCCGGTCGGCGGACTGAGTGCGGGACCGACGTTCGCCGGCGGACGCGAGCCCGACCACCTGCCGGGCGATCCGGTCCAGCGGGGGCTCATTGACGTTGTCCCCCAACTGCTTGCCCGGCTCGTTCGCCTTCTTGACCAACTCCGTGATCTTCTGCAGGGCACGCAGGTTGAGGTGGCAGCCGGGACACCAGACGTCCGCGGGGACCGTGATCCGGTACCGGCACGAGCAAACCACGATCACCCCGGTCGTCGTGCTGACGTCCTGCTGCCTGATCATGTGGCTGGCGCCGCAACCCGGACACGTGATCGGGAAGTCGAGCGCGGGACCCGGCCCGGCCTGGCGGCAGCCCGGACAGGTGCCCGGGTTGGACTCGAAGGGACCCCCGTTGGCCGCATAGCGCTCGGCCAGCCTGTCATTGACGTCCGGCACCAGCCACTTGCACACGCCGCAGAAGAGCTCGGCATCGTATCGGAACGTGATCCGTTCGCAGGCCGCGCAGTTCGCGATGCGGACGCCGTCTTCCTCCACCGCGTGAGCGATGGAGGATACGACGACACCCGGATGGGCCGTGAAGCAGGCCGGGCAGATCGGATGCACCGCCTCACACGGACCCTGGTGCGCGAATGCGCAGATGCCTTTGTGGGTGGGGCCACACGAGAAGTCGTGCGGCGAATAAGGGCAGTCCGCGCGCTGTCCGGCGGCCGAATTCGTCCCGTGGCCCTCGGGTGGTGACACCGCAATCCCCTCCAGCAGCATTGATCAGTGGGTGGCCGGATTAGTCCCTCGTCGCCTGGCCGTCCGCCGCCTGGAGAGGGCCGACCGCCTCCCCGCACCGATCGCACGTCATACGCCGTGGTTCGTACGGCAGGCCTCCTGGGGCGACAAGACAGTCTGAGCAATGAAGTCGGCCACAGCCCTGGCAGATTAATGCCGTGCCGCGCAGTTTCTCCGCTGTCGCGACGAGCACGACTGCCTCCCGCACCAGGCGCACCGTGATGTCGCCCCGGCAGGAGCCGCATTCGACGACTTGGCTGTCAGTGAATCCATGGTCCTTCCACGGTTTTGCGCCGAGAGGCCGTGGCTGCGGCCCGAACGAGGGGTGTGACCCGGGAGTGAAACCGGGATGCGCGGGACCGGGAGCCAGCACGTGATCGTCCTGGGCGACTATCCCGAACACCTCATCGTCACGCACGAGCTCGTCCTGGCGCCGAGGGCCGGTGACGAAGACGACGCGGCAACTGCGCCAACTTCCGCCGGAGCGCTCCATGACCCGATCGGCGATCGCGGCGAGCTCGCCCTCGGTCGCTTCGACGAGCCCGTAGCACCCGTCCACGATCGCGCCGGTCTCCCGGTCGGTCGGATTCGCCCAGCCCCCGACCCGTCGCTCGACCTGGAGGCGATAGTGGTAGGTAGCGGTCGACGCAGGTGCCTGCTGTGTGTCACGCGACAGAGGCCTGTCATGGTCTTTGCGATTGTCCGGCTTTGGCGATCCGCGGCGCGTGATCCATCTCAAGATCTATGCCCACCCCTCAAGGAGACACCCCGTTCCGGTACTTGTACCCACCGAGGCTCACAGTATCGGCGCCGTGCGCGAGGACCGGTCCTCAGCGGCGCCGGGTATAAACATCGGGGCCGCTGAAGTAGCTGTCCGACAGGCTAGATACGGGAGGACTCAATGGCGATCGACTACAACTTGCATCCCATCTATGACGTGCGCGTGGGCATGGACGGGACGAAGGTGGAGACGCTTCTCGGCAAGCCGACCCAGATCAGGCCGATCGCCCCGGGCCATGAAATGTGGCTCTACGCCAACAAACCGACAGGGCATTTCATCGCGGCCGTTCTCGAGGCCGGCAAGCTCACCTACCTGGACCTCAGGTTGGACCGCGACCCCGAGCCGATCACCGTCATGAACATGGGTGAGCTCGGTGTCAGCACCGCGATGTCGGTGTACGGCGTATCCGCGGCGGCGTCGCTGCTTCAGCAGATCGGGCCGGTCAGCGACGCGAAGGTGCGGGATATCAAGAAAGGCACCACGGGATACGTGTCGGCGCGGACGGACCCTCCGGGCACGGCCCTGAAGCACCTGAAGAGCATCATGGACCGCGGCCTCGAACTGCCCGGAGCGCGGGCCCACCTGATCAACCCGCGAACCGACCAGACGGGGGTCCAAGTCCTCACGCGCACCGGCTCCAGCGTCGAGACCGTCCGCGACGACCGGATCAGCTACCTCTGGTTGATGCCCGACGATCGGATCTTGGTCATGGAGGTCAGGTGCGAACCCCCGGGCCGGCCGGGCGCACGTCGAGGGTTCTGGGAATCGCGCTCGAAGCGCGGCTGACCGGGCACTGGCGCTCGGCCTGGGCGGCGGCGCTGCTGAGCTGGGTGTCGTCGATCCCTGGTGCGGGGATAGTCAAGAGGCTTGCTCACGTTGAGCACGCCCAGCGTTCACCTTCTGCTTGGGGATTAGCGGTCGCACGGCTGGAATCTGCAGGGCTAACGTCTGTCACGTTCTCGCTGTAACGTCCGCTCCCGAGCTCTGTGGAGGCTCAGACATGCCGTCTGCCCGTACGTCGCCACCCGCGCGACGCCGCACCGCCCTCGCAACCGCGCTCATCGCACTGTCCGGAACGGTGGTGCTGGCTTCGGCATCCGGAGCCCAGGCGTCCGCGCCGTCGTCGGACGCGCTGCTGCGGCCCGGCAACCTGCTGGTCGCCACCAGCGTGTACCAGAACGACACGAACCTTGTGGCCGGCACCACCCAGCTGCCCCCGGGTTGCGGGAGCGCGGCGGCCCCGTGCGCGACGGCCGTGGCGGACGGGGAGTACCCCTACGTCTTCAACAACGCTTCGGTCGACGGCAGCTTCGGCGTCACCTCGCCTGTCACGCTCAATGAGCTGACGACCTCCGGCCGGCTCGTGGGATCGCTGCAGGTGCCCAACAGCACGCAGTCCGGCGTGACCGCCGACGCCAACCAGATGGTCACCAGCTTCTCGTCGAAGTCGGAGCTCGCGCTCAACCTCTCGACCGACGGCAAGTACGTGACCTTCATGGGCTACGACGCCTCGGTCGGCACCGCCGACGTCTCGAACGCTAACACGCCGGGAGACGTCGACCCGACGTCCGCCGACCCCGACGCCTACTACCGCGAAGTGGCGCAGCTCGGCACCAACGGCCGCTTCCAGTTCACCGAGACCAACGCCTACAGCGGCGACAACGGTCGCGCCGCCATCCTGAACGACGAGCCGGGCGCAGACCTCTACTACTCCGCCGGAAACGCCGGCAACGGCGCCAATCCGGAGCCCGCGGCCGTCGTCACCGGCGCCGGTGCCCAGCTGATCCAGCCCTCGAGCCTGTCGACGGCGACGCAGACCCCCGGCCAGCCGACCCCGGTGGGCAGCTTCAACGGCGTCGAGGTCGGCAACGCCGCCGACAAGGCCGGCAAGGACAACAACTACCGCGGCCTCACCGCGTATGACAATGTCCTGTATTACGCCAAGGGCAGCGGAAGCAACGGCGCCGACACCGTCTACTTCGTCGACACCTCCGGCGCGGCCTGCCCCACCGGGACCGGCCTGCCGAAGTCCGGCGCCGCGCTGCCGACCACGTCGGACTTCACCTATAGCACGAGCGACGCCGCGCTGGGCCTGACGGCGAAGAACCCGGGGCTCACACCCGAGAACATGTGCGTCCTCAAGGGCTTCTCGACCTCGTCCGCGAAGAACGCCGGCGACGCGAGCGGCTACCCCTTCGGACTCTGGTTCGCCAACCCCTACACCCTGTACGTCGCCGACGAGGGCGCCGGCGACAACACGTACTCGGCCGCGGACAACGAATACACCGCTGCCGCCGCGTCGACCACGGCGGGCCTGCAGAAGTGGGTCTACGACCCGGCCACTGAGCAGTGGAACCTCGCCTACACCCTGCAGACGGGCCTGAACCTCGGCAAGCCCTACAGCGTGGCCGGCTACCCGACCGGGGACAACACCGGCGCCGGCGGCACCGACCTGCCATGGGCCCCGGCGACCGACGGGCTGCGCAACATCACCGGCCGCGTCAACCCCAACGGCACCGTTTCCATCTGGGCCGTCACCTCCACCGTCAGCGGCAGCGGCGACCAGGGCGCGGACCCGAACCAGCTCGTCGGGGTCACCGACAGCCTCGGGGCCACGACGCTCCCGGCCAACGAGAGCTTCGGCACCGTCGAAGCCCCCGCCAACAAGACCGTGGTCCGCGGCGTCTCCTTCACTCCCGGCACGCAGCCGACGACCGGCAACCGCACCTGCGCCGGGAACACGTACACGGACACGACCATCCCCGGCGACCTCGTCGTGCCCGCGGGCAGCACCTGCACGCTGACGGACGCGACCGTCGAGGGTGACGTGCAGATCGAGAAGGGCGGGAGCCTGCTGGACACCGCGTCGACCATCGACGGCGACCTGCGTTCCTCCGGCGCCGCCTGGCTCGACGTCCAGGGCGGCAGGATCGGCGGCAGCCTGCAGGTCCAGGGAACGACCGGGATTCCGGACGTCGGCACCGCGTCGACGGCCGACGACCTGTGCGGCGCGACCGTGGCGGGCAACGTGCAGGTCCAGGGCAACGGCGCTGACGCACCGTTCGCCATCGGTGCCGCGTCGGATTGCGCCACCGCGCTGAGCATCGGCGGCAAGCTGCAGGTCCAGGACAATGCCGGGCAGGTAGAGATCGGCCCGGCCGCGAACGGCCAGGGCGACACCGCGCGCGGAAACATCCAGGTCAGCGGCAACACCGGCGGCGGAACGCTGGAAGCCGCCTCGGCCGGCGGCAGCTGCCAGCTTCAGGGCAACACCCCGGGTATCGCGGGAAGCGGCAATACCGCCGCGGGGCGCAACAGCTGCAACGCGACCGCGTAACGGCTGAATAGATCCGAACAGATTCAGTGAGGGCGGCGGCCTGCCGAGGTCGCCACCCTCATCGCTGCGCTGGTACGGGGACCGCCGAGCCATGAGCCGTTTTCTCACTCGATCCGGCGGAATCTCCTGGCAGATCGTTTACCGCACCCTGGATCCCGTCGTATCCTGTCGCGACTGATGGCAGGGCTCGACTATCTGCCGATGGCGAGCCGGGAGGGCTGGGGGAATTGAGCGTGACAACCGCACCGGGTTCCGGCGTGCCTCCGTCCGGCCCCGCCGGGTCCACGGCCGAAGGCGAGGCGGCGGACGCGGCGGAGGAGCGGGCCGAGCGGCGGCGGCTTTCGTTCCGGGCGCTGCTGTTCCTGGGTGCGGGCGGGGTGATCGGGTCGGGGTGGACGCTCGGCGGGGTGCAGGCCGACCAGGGTGCCGGCTCCTGGGCGGTGTTCTCCTGGCTGATCGGCGGCGCGCTGATGCTGGTGATCGCGGCCGTGATGGTCCAGCTCAGCACCATCGCGCCGAAGACCGGCGGGCTGGTCTTCCTGCCGTTGCAGAGCAGTGGCCCGCTGCTGGCCACCGTGGTCGCGGCCGGGCTGTGGCTGTTCTACGCGGTCAACCCGGCCAGCGAGGCCGTCGCGATGGTCCGCGCGCTGGCCGAGTGGCTGCGCGCGGACAACCTGGTCAAGGCGCACGGCACCGGTCTTAGCGGGTCCGGCCTCGGCTGGGCGGTGCTGCTCATGGTGCTGGTCACGGCCGTGAACCTGCTGGGCCCGCGGCTGTTTCTGCTGATCAACGGCATCCTGACGGCCTTTAAGATCCTGGTGCCGCTGCTGATCGTGCTGCTGCTCGTGTACGCCGAACTGCACCCCTCGGGCCGGGCCATCGCGCCGCCGACCGTCGCGGTGGGCGCGGTCGCCTCGTCCTCCGGTTCCACCGCCCGCTATGACCTCGGCTCCGTGCTGACCACCGTCACCAGTAGCGGCGTCATCTATGCCTACCTCGGCTTCCAGGGACCGCTGGACTTCGCGGGCAGCGTCCGGCGCCGGGGGATCGGCGAGGCGGCGCGGCTGCGGCGGGCCGTGTACGGCACAGTCTGCGGCTCGATCTTCCTCTACGTCGCACTTCAGTTCGTGGTCATCTACATCCGCCACCACCTTGGCTCGGTGGACCCGTCGGCCCCGCCGTTCACCGCGTTCGCTGAGGCGGTCGCTCCGCACTGGGCCGCCGGGCTGATGGGCGCCCTGATAAACGTCGACTCGGTGCTCTCCCCGGCGGGCGCCGCGATGGTCTTCACCTACGTGCTCACCCGCGAGGTCGCCGCGCTCAGCCGCGCCCACCTGACCCACCGCGGCCTGCAGATGACCCGCTATTCGGTCATCCCGGTACGCGGCGCACGCCCGCGCGCGCTGCTGGGCGAGCGCCTCGACGTGTACTGGCTGATCCTCATCGTCGACTTCTGCGTCAGCTCCATCCTGCTGCTCGTCGTCGGCGGGAACTGGAATATCCTGAGTTCGGTCACGAGCATTCTTTCCCTGATGGTCTATGCGACCCCCAGCGTCGTGCTGGCCGCGCTGAGCCGGCACGGACTGCGCGAGGCCACGGTCCGCCTGCGCCACCGGGTACTGGCCGAAGCGGCGTTCGTCTCCATCGCCGTGATCTTCCTGCTGGCCGGCTGGGACCGGCTCTGGCCGGGCATGGTCGCCCTCACCGTGGGCTGCGTCGTGCTGTTCGGCATGCCCAAGTGGGCCGAGGGCCGACGCTGGTACGACGCGCGACTGCACGCGCCGCAACTGCTGCAGTTGCGCGGCGAGCACTCGTCCTCCGCGCGCTCGGCGCTCGTGCTCTACGCCTTCTTCTGGATCACCGCGCTCACCTCGCTGCTCAACAAGTACGCCTGGCCCACGCGCCCCGCGATGCAGCTGTGCACGGCGATCCCGGTGGCCGTACTCGCCGTGGTCGCGTTCCGACTGCTGGTCCGCCTCTCCGAGCAGTACATGACAGTGCACGAACCCACGCTTCCCGCACCGATGCCGGTCGCGGAGACCGGAGGCTCGGCGTTGGAACCGGCTACTGCACCGAGTTGACCACGGCGTCGGCCTCTTCGTGGAAGCCCTGTCCGCGCAGCTCGGCCACGACGGCGTCCCGGCGCCGCTCGTCCGCCCAGCGGCCCACGGTCGCGCCGAACAGTCCTTGCCAGTGCACGTCCCCGGGCATCTCCGCCTCCTGACGCACCCGGCGGACGATCGCCGCCGCGATCTCCGGCGTGACCGCCTGCTCGTTCTCCAGGGAGCGTTCCAGCAGGTCGAAGCCGATCCTCGGGTACGCGGCGGTGTACAGTCGGGCGGCGATGTCGCCGAGAGCCGAGGCCGACTCCGGCTCCGGCGCACGGTCCGCGGCCTTCGGGTCGGCACGCTCGCGCACGGCCCAGAAGGTGAGGTTGCCGGCGGGGCGGCCGAGGTCTTGCAGGGTCTTGATGTACTCGGCGAAGGCCTTGCCGCCGAGCTCCCCGGCCTGCAGCAATGCGCTCAGCCGCTCATTGACCACCTGCGCGGTACGCCGCTGGTCCCGGCCCGCCACCTCGCCGAGCAGCTGGGCCACCTCCTTGCCGGTGCGGCCCTCGACGTGTTCGGCCATGGCGATCCGCAGCCGGGTCCGGCACTCCCGCGGCGCTCCGGCGTTGCGCAGGATCGTGTCCAGGTTGTCCAGGAAGTCGATGGTGCGCGGGCCCGGTGCGCCCTCGCCGCCGTCCGCGACGATGTCGGCCAGCAGGTGGCGCAGGCTCGGCGCGAGCGAGTCAGAAGCCTGCCAGGCGAGGATGATCGCGTACAGCTGCTCGTCGTCCACGCGGCTCGCCGCGTACCGCCGGACCATGGTGAGACAGCGCTCCGAGCGCTTGACGAGGAGCTCGCACAGGTCTTTCAGGAGCCTGACGTTCCATTTGCGCCCGACGTGCTTGGCCAGGCTCTCCGCGCCGGTCGGCTCGCCGACGAGCAGCCCGGCGACCAGCCCGAGCACGGCCGACTCCTGCGACCTGACCCGCACCCGCCGGTCGACCCAGGATTCGACGATGTGGTCGGACGGACTGACGTGGCTCAGCGTACGAACGATGCCGTCGCGTTCCACGGCGCGCGGGTCGTCGCGCGCCGGAGCGCTCGCGGCCGCCTCGCCCAGCGCCATCTCCAGCAGCAGCGCCGCGGTGTCCTGGCTGCCCTCGTGGTTCAGCGCGATGTAAAGGAAAGCCTTGTCGAGGTTGGTGCGCCCGGACGCGGGCCCGGCAAAGGATGTCAGAGCTTTGTGGACGAGGGAGTCCGCGGTGTCCATCTCCCCGGCCCGCGCCAGTTCGGCCTCCCGGCACACCTTGATGAACACGGCGACCGCGGGCACGGTGCGCTGCGCGGTCACGTCGTGCACGATGCCGTCCGTCAGCCGCGCGGGCTGCGCGCCCGAGGCAGCCGTCGTCCCCGGACGCTCCTTCTCCCAGCGCCCGATCGCGAGCCGCGCCGCCTGGTCCACCGGCCGGGTCAGCGCGGCGAAGGCGAGTACGGCGAGCGCGTCGAGCCGGTCGAAGGTCCCCGCTCCGACCTGGTCGGGCTCCAGCTCCAGCAGGTCGTCGATCTCCCGCCGCAGCGCGAAGACCTGCAGCACCCGCACGGCCTCCGCGGGATTCGGCGGATCCCCGGCGCGGATGTAGCGCACCCGGGAGACGACGCTGGGGATCGGATTGGTGACGACCCACCGGTCCCGATCGAGGCCCTGTCCGGTCATGCGGCCAGCGTCTGCGGGGCCTGCGCCAGCTTCCAGTAGCGCGCGAACTGCGCGGCATCCTCACGGAACTGCAGGTCGGCGGCCTCGTTGATCTCCCCGGCGAGCCGCGCCGCGGAGGACTCGGGCCGGCCCGCGAGCAGCGCCACGACCTTGCCGGTCTTCTCCGGGTCGGCGAGCAGCGGCTCAAGACTGTAGCCGCTCTTGGTGACGATCATCTCGGCCCACTCCTCCGGCCCGCCCGGGTCCGGCAGCACCCTGATGCGGTCGTCCTCGGGCATCCGGTTGGCGAACAGCGGCATCTTCTCCCGGGCGTTGTTGAGCACCATCCGCAGGGTATTGCCATGCCGGCCGCACTTGTTCATGTCCCGCTCGACCGCGTCCCGGACCATGCCGAGGGTCAGTTCGTCGTCCCGGTTCGTCGTGCCCTTGCTCAGCACGTTCAGCAGGTGCCCGCTGAACGGGGTGCACGCCCGGAATCGCTCCGGCAGGTCCGCGCTGGTGCAGCCCGAGGCGTCCACCTTCGGGTTCTCGCGCGCCGCGGTGAGCACGCAGCTGCCCTGGTAGACCTCGCGCAGCACGCCGCGCAGCAGCCCGTCCGCGTCATCGGGCTCTGACACGTGCCCGGCGGGGTGCGCGGCGCCGAGCTGGCCGAGCCGGTCCGAGTGGCAGCAGTCCGCGATCAGCACCTTGCGAGCGGCGGCGCAGTTGCGCATCGCGCGGTAGACGTACCAGCTGGAGAGCCAGGTGAACGGCGCGTGCAGCCGCGAGGAGCCGACCGCGAAGTGCACCTCGGCGCCGCCGGGCACGTCGTTCCAGTAGACGCCGTGGCCGACGTAGACGATCAGCAGGGTGCTGTCGGGCTCCCGGCCCGCCTCGTCCGCGGCCGCCTGCACGGCGTCCATCACGTCGACCGCCGTGCCGAGCCGGTCCGGGGAGAGCACCTCGACCCGGTCCGGGCCCCAGCAGCGGGTGTCCGCCCGCAGCACCTCGCCGTACTGCTGGGCGCTGCGGGCGATCTCCGCGTAGCCGGTGATGCCCGAGTCCGCCGCGTACTCGGACGGGCCGATGATCAGCGCGCGGGAGGCCATCTCAGTGCTCCGGTTCGGGGACGGGGTCGGGCTCGGCGGTGACCTCCACGACTTCGACCTCCACCCGCGGCGGGTCTAGGTGCGTCTTGCGCCAGTCCTGGACCGCCTCGCGCACCCGGTCGACGACGGAGGCGTAGGCCATCTCCGCGGTCCGGCTCGCGACGGCGATCAGGATCACCTCGGCGATCCCGGAGTCGAGGTGTCCGCCCTCGTCCGGGCGCCGCTCGTCACGCCAGGAAAGGCCGGTCTGCCGCTCCAGATCCTCGAGCAGCAGACCAGCCCCGTCGAGCCCGATATCCCCGGTCAGCCGCACCGTGATCCGCGTCGACATTTTCTCGCACAGCCCCCTTCGGCACCACCGCCTGATCAACCGATGCCAGGAGCTCCGACAAGCCTCGCTAAGCCCTGATATCGGTGTTCAGAGCGTAGTCGGGCTGCTCCGGGTCGGTCAACGTCCGACCCCCGTTCGTGGCGTCGGCGCGGCCCGGCCACCAGGCGGCGTGGCCGAGCAGAGCGGTGAGCGCGGGGGTGAGGAACATCGACATGATGAAGGCGGCGATGGCGATGCCCGCGGAGATCGCGAAGCCCATCGAGGTCAGGACGGACTGCCCGGCCAGCATGAGCGAGGCGAACGACCCGGCCAGGATCAGGCCGGCCGCGGCGATGGTGGGACCCGCGTGGCGCACCGCCTCGGCCGCCGCGTCGCGCGGGCTGCGCCCCTCGCGTGCCTCCTCGCGCAGCCGGGTGATCATCAGGATGTTGTAGTCCGTGCCGAGCGCGACGACGAACATGTACATGATGATCGGGAGAATGAAGATCAGGCCATTGCTGTTGCTGCCGCGCTGGAACACCAGCACGGTCGCGCCGAGCGTGGCGCCGAAGCCGAGGCCCACCGAGAGCATCAGGTACAGCGGCGCGACCACCGACCGCAGCACCAGCCCCAGGATCAGCATGATCACGATCGCGGCGACCGGGAAGACGACCTTGTAGTCGTGGTTCTGGGCCGCCTCGATGTCCACGAAGATCGCGGTCTCGCCGCCGACCAGCGCCTTCGTGCCCTGCGGCGCGTCAGCGTGCGCGGTGCTGCGCAGCGGTCCCTTGACGGTGTTCAGGGCGGCGTTCGAGGACGGATCGCTGGTGAGGAACACCTGGTAGACCGCGACCTTCCCCGTCGCGTTCGAGGTCGCCGGGGTGACGGTGCCGACGCCGGAGACTCCCTGGAGCTGACCGCGGTAGGTACCCAGTTCGCCGGCGGACAGCGTGGCGCCGTCGGTGGACTCGAGGTAGACCTGCGTGGGGTTGGTGGCGCCGACCGGTTCGCCGCGCAGCAGCTGGTTCTGCCACACCGTCGATTCGGCGGTGGAGCTCGACGAACTGGACGACAGGTCGAAGGTCGGGTGGAAGCTGAACGCGGCGATGCCCAGCGCCACCATGACGAGCCCGGAGACCGCGGCGTAGCGGCCCGGGTGGCGCCCCAGCGACCGGCCGATCGCGGCGAAGCGCGCCCCGCGAGGCTCGTTGCGCCAGGCCTTCGACGGCCAGAACACGCGGGTGCCGAGCAGCGCCACGACCGCCGGGATCAGGGTGAGACCGGCCAGCAGGGTCACGGCCACCGCGATCGCCAGCGAAGGGCCGAGCGACTTGAAGAGACCGAGGGTGGAGAGCGTGAGCGCCATGAAGGACACGATCACCGCGCCCGCCGCCGACGCGATCGCCTCACCTGCCCGGGTCACGGCGGAGGCCACCGCCTCACGCGGAGTCTCCCCGCCGCGCAGCCGTTCCCGGTAGCGGAACATGAAGAACAGGATGTAGTCGGTGCCCACGCCGAACAGCACCACGATGAGCAGGGCCGTGACCGAGCTGGAGATCTGCAGGTTGAAGGCCTGGTTGGCCCAGGCGATCAGCCCGTCGGCGACCTGCGAGATGAGGCCGATCGTGATGATCGGCAGGAACGCGATGATCGGGCTGCGGAAGATGATCAGCAGTAGCACGATGATCAGGCCGACGGTGGCGATGAGGGTGATCGCGTCGGAACTGTTCCCCGAGCTCTGGGAGTCGAGGGTCGCCGCCGCGGTGCCGGTGATGCCGCCCTTGAGGTCGGTGCCCGACAGATCGGCCTGCAGTTGGGTGCGCAGCGCCTTGACCGCGTCGGTCTGGTGGGTGTCCTGCGGGTCGGTCTCGGTCGGCATCTGCACGCCGATGGTCTGGATCAGCTTGTTCGCGGACGGCTGGCCGACCTGAAGGGCCGTCACGTCGGCGACGTTCGCCTGCTTCAGCTTGGCTGCGATCGAGCTCACGGTCGCCGAGTCGGCCGAGGTGAGTGAGGCCCCGTCGGCGCGTTCCAGCACGATGATCGCGGCCGGAGCCGCGGCCTGCGGGAATGCGGACTCCTGCAGGTTCTCGGCCTGGATGGACTCATAGTGGCTCGGCAGGAAGCTGGCCTCGTTGGTGGTGGACGCCAGCCCAGGCGCGAAGCCGATCACCGCGATGGCGGCGATCACCCACACCGCGATCACCCGCCACGGGTGATGCGCGACCAGCCGGCCCAGACGCGCGAACAGGCCTCGTTCCTCGCCCGCGGCGCTCGGCTCCCGCCCCCGCTTGGTTTCACTCATGATCGTCCCTCTCCGTCGGCCGTATCCGGACCGAGCGTA
>Ga0185299_10001787_pt1 | contig 37835 bp, 35 predicted proteins | sample PaiPotPPA55metaG_FD_128002 | JGI IMG/M metagenome (GOLD analysis project Ga0185299, IMG submission 128002) | Iron sulfur acid spring bacterial and archeal communities from Banff, Canada, to study Microbial Dark Matter (Phase II) - Paint Pots PPA... ...
GGTTGGAGACAGATACCGAGGTCGAAGTGAGCGGGGCGGGCATCGGACCAGGTGTGCCGATCATCGTGCAGCGTCCTGACACGCTCAAGGATGGATCGCTGGTGAGCGTGAGCTCCGCGGGGAACATAACCCAGTCGCCCGCACAAGCATCAAAATAGCCGGCCTGCTGCAGCCGTTTGTTTTCAGTCGAGGACGAAGCATGAAGATCGCATCCCTTATTATCCCATGCGCGGCGGTTGCCGCGGTCGCTCTTTCAATGTCAATGGCATTCGCGGGTCCGACGGCGGCGCCCACTATGACGCCTGTGCCCACTCCCATGCCTGTGGGGTCTGCGCCACCCAATGGCATGCCAACCGCGGGGCCGGCGAATTATCCTGCGCAGCCCAAAGTCGTGCCCCCGCTCGGCGGCGAAGCGCACGCAACGGTACCGCCTGAACTCTCGCTGAGTCAGGCAGAAGACATAGCTCTCGCATCTTCTCCTGAACTCGACATCGCGCGCGCTGTGGTCGATCAAAACAATGCAGGCATCGGCATCGCGCGAAGCGGCGAGTTGCCGAACATCAGCGCTAATGCCAGCTACGGGCGCGCCAAGTCGAACTTCCGGGTTTCAAGCGGCGCCACCGTGCCGTTTGTCGGAACGCAAAACTCAGGATCCGTCGATCTCAAACAGCTGATCCTCGACGGAGGCCGGGTCAACGCTCTCGTGCAGGCAGCGCGATATTCCACAGAATCCGCGAAGCTCACGCTGCTGCGATCAATTCAAACCGTCTTGCTGACAATCGCACAGCAATACTACGCGGCGCTCCAAGGACGGCATCAGCTGGCAGCCGCACAAAGTTCGCTTAACTACGCGAAAGTGCAAGAGCGGCTTGTTGAGGCACAATTCCACGCCGGCGTCGCTTCCAAAGCAGACGTACTCACCGCGCAGCTGCCGGTAGCCCAGGCCGAATTGACTGTTGCGTCCGCGCAAAGCAGCGAAGCGCAAAACGTCGCTGCGCTGTTGACGACGATGGGCGTTCCGGCGAATACGCCTGTGAGGCTCAAAGATGACACCGCAGTCACTGCCAGTCAGGCCAAGCTCGATGACGTGTTGACGTCCGCGCTGCAGCAACGAACCGATCTCTCGGCGGCGCGCGCGAGCGTTTGGCAAGCGCAGGCAAACGTGCGCGCAGCCAAGCTTCAGGCGTTCCCCAACGTCAGCGCCACAGCGAGTACCGGAACCGCAAGCACCGAAACTAACGGAACGCGCTATGCGCCGAACTGGTCGCTCGGCGCGAGCTTGTCGTTCCCGTTGTACTCCGGTGGCCTCATCCGTTCGCAAGCCGATCAAGCTCGTGCATTCCAGCAGCAAGCTGAGGCAAGTTTCAGGTCAACGGAGCTCAATGTGTATCTCAACGTGCAGCAGGCATATTTGCAACTGGTGACGGCAGCGTCGAGCCTGAACGCCGCAAAGGCCGCTCAAGACCAGGCCCTCGTGCTGCTCAACGTCACGAACGCGCAGTACAAAGCCGGCGTCACGACGCTGCCGCTTTTGCTGAATGCGCAGACGCAGCTCACCACCGCACAGTCAAGCTACGTGCAGGCGCTCTACGCATACAAGGTCGCGCAGCAGAACCTGCTCTATGCAGAAGGCACCATCGCTCCTATGTGAGAACTTCGCGTCATGCCCAATCGCTCGCGCTTCATTGCAGCAGTGGCCTGTGCGTTGTCAGTGCTGCTGCTGTCCGGGTTTTCGTGTTCGAAGGAACAAAACGGACAAGTTACGGTTAACATCGACGCAAAGGGATATAAGCCAGGCAAAATCACGGTGGCCGAAGGCACGCTCGTCACGTGGATCAATAACGACACGCAGCCGCACACCGCGACCGCCATCGGCGCATTCGACTCCGGTCCGATTCCGCCGAATGGGGGACGCTGGACGTGGGTTGCGGCAGTTCCGGGAACCTACCAATACAAAAGCCTGATGAACCCCGGTATGGCCGCGGAGATCACTATCATTGTGAACGGGCCGACCACTCCTTGAAGCGGTCGCTCGCACTTTTTCTCATCGCGCTCGGTGCGGGCGCAGTTCTCGGCGCCTGCTCAAAGGTCGGTCTCCAGACTGGTCAGCAGACCTCACACGTCATTCCCGGCACGCTGCGTTACGGCGACCTCGAAGAGCCGATCGGCCTCAATCCGTTACTCCGGCTTCAGGCAGTCGGGACGGATTTCGACATGTTCATCTTCGGGTATTTCTTCAACCTCGACGACAAGTTGCACTACGTGCCCGAGCTTGCGACACAAGTTCCCACATTGCAAAACGGCGGCATCAGCAAAGACGGACTAACCATTACCTACCATTTGCGGCACGGGGTGAAGTGGCAAGACGGGCAGCAATTCACATCGCATGACGTCGTCTTCACGGTCAATGCGATCAACAATACGAAAAATAACCTGCAGTCACGCGAGGGCTGGGACCATATCAAGCGGATTGAGGCTGTCGGCCCGTACGAGGTACGATTCCATCTGACCAAGATCTATGCGCCTGCAATCGCAACATTTTTCTCCTACGGCGGGCTCTATCCGGTCTTGCCGGCCCATCTGCTTGAGCAGTATCCGGACATCAACCACGTGCCATTTAACAGCAACCCCGTGGGTACAGGGCCCTTCAAATTTGTGAAGTGGGTGCATGGCGATCACCTCGAGCTGGCGGCAAATCCGCTTTACTGGCGCGGACCACCCAAATTGCAACGCATTATCATGAAGGTGATCCCCAAGGAGACGACCGTCCTCGTGCAGCTGCGGACGCACGAGATCGACGCCTGGTTCCGCGCCCCCTCAAATCTGTATCTCGAGATCAAGAAGCTCGAGCCCGAGTATCGTGTCCAGTTGGCGCCGTCGTTCGTGTACTCGCACATGGATCTCAACATGAAGAATCCGATTTTCCAGGATATTCGTGTGCGCCGCGCCATCCATTACGCGATCGACATTCAACAGATCATCCACAAGGTAACGCACGACGTTCAAGTTCCAAGTGATGCCGAGGTGAGCAAACTTTCGTGGGCATACAACCCTAACGTCATGCACTACGATTATAATCTCGCGAAAGCGCGTGCGTTGCTTGCCCAAGCTGGCTGGCAGCCAGGCCCTGATGGTATCTTATACAAAAACGGAAAACAATTGGCGTTCAACCTCTCCGCGGTCACTGGTGGCGCAACGGGCGAAGCGACCGTTCAGCTCGTGCAGCAGCAGCTCCGAGAAATCGGTATGGACGTGAAGATCAAGAATTATCCAGCCGAGTTGTTCTTTGCTCCCGGTCAGAGTGGCGGCATACTTCAGACCGGCAGGTATGATGTAGGCTTCTACAGCTGGGTAGCCGGCGCCGATCCAGACGGCGACTACTCGCTCTATGCGTGCGACGAGTTCCCGCCCACCGGCCAGAACGACTTATTTTGGTGCGACCCAACACTCTCACGAGCGCTCACAGCTGGACGCTTGACATATGATCAGTCCGAGCGCAAGAGAGCCTATGCGATTGTGCAATCTGAGATCGCGTCACAATCAGTTACGATTGTCATGTGGTTCCAACGCCAAATCTTCGTAACGTCAACACATTTCCACGGGTTCAAGCCGGCGCCGGCGACTACCAGCAACTGGAACACCTGGGAATGGTCGATGGAATGAGCGCCCGAGGGGCTATTTCGGTGCGCACGTGTGTCTGCTTGGCTCTTTCGTGTGCCGTGATCGCCCTGAGCGGGTGCTCGAAAGTATCGACCGGCACCGGCAATGCGACACGTCCTGAAGCAGGCGGGCCGATTCCAGGCGTCCTACGCTATGCCGAAATCGCCGAGCCTGACAGCTTGAGCACTTTGTTGTCAACGCAGATCGTAACCATTGACCTCAGCTATTTGATGTTCTCCTATTTCTTCAATGTCGACGATCACCAAAATTTCGTGCCGGAGATAGCGACGGAAGTCCCCACGCTCACGAACGGCGGCGTTTCAGCGGATTTCAAAACAATTACCTTCCACATGCGCCGCGGCGTGAAGTGGCAAGACGGCGTGCCGCTCACTTCCAAGGATATCGTTTTCACGTACCACGCGATCATGAATACCAAGAACAACGTGCAGGTGCGCACGGGCTACGACCAAATTGCAAGCGTTGAAGCCAAAGGCGACTACGCGGTCATCGTGCACATGAAGAGCGTCTTCTCGCCCATCGTCGCGTACTTCATGTCCGTGCAAGGCGGCTTTTCGATTCTCCCGGAGCACTTGCTCTCACAGTACCCCGATCTCAATCACGTCGCATGGAATAACGCTCCCATCGGCTCGGGACCATTCAAGTTTAAGGAGTGGGTACACGGCGACCACATTACGCTGGAGGCCAATCCGCTCTATTGGCGTGGAGCGCCGCACCTCAAGCAGATCACGTTCCACGTCGTGTCGGATGTGAACACGATTGTCACGCAGCTCCAGACGCACGAGATCGACGCGTGGTTTCGAGCGGATCCCGCGAAGTACAATCAATTAAAGGAGCTCTCAGATTATAACGTCTACCTCTCTGCAGAGAACGTCTTCGGCCATCTTGATTTCAATACCAAAGATCCGATACTCAGCGACGTCAACATGCGACGTGCCGTAGAGAGCGCCATCGATCGGGCGCGCATCGCCGCGGATGCAACCAGCGGCGTGTTCACGCCCTCCGACACCGATCAATCAGTCTTTAGCTGGGCGAACGATCACCACGCGACATTTTTTCCCTACGACCCGAAAAAGGCGGCAGCGCTGCTCGATGCAGATGGATGGACGCCGGGGCCGGACGGCATTCGCGTAAAGAACGGCAAGCGTCTCTCATTACAGCTTTCCTATATTGGCGGCCAGAGCATCGCCGCGAAACTGGGCGCTCTGATCCAACAAGAAGCAAAGGCCGTCGGCATCGAGATCACGCAGAAATCGTATCCGGCGACTATCTTCTTTGCGTCCGCACAGGGTGGCGGCATCCTCAACGGCGGGAAGTATCAACTCGCGTACTATGGCTGGGTCAGCGGAGTGGATCCGGATAACTCGTCGCTCTACCGGTGCAATCAGTTTCCCCCGCAAGGTCAAAACTCGCTCTTCTGGTGCGATCCTGCGGTTGAAAAGGCGGAGATTGACGCTCTGTCCACCATGGATCAAGAGCGCAGGAAGAAAGACTACCAGAGCATTTCACGGGAACTGGGTGAGCAGGCGCCGACCGTCTTCCTATTTTCAGAGCGCCGGGTCGACGTGGTACCTAAGCAGTTCCAGAACTTCAAGCCGTCCCCGGCAGAATCGGCGTTTTGGAATGCCTGGGAGTGGTCGCTTTAGTTCAAAAGGTGACGTACTTAGGCTTTCAGGTCCGGCCAACATCGACGGCCGTTTGCCATCATTTTTATATGAGATGTAACGAAGTGACATGCATCACAGTCTCAAGGAGCGTGTGATTTAGCTCACGAATTGGACTAATCGGTATAACTGCACATTTTGGCAACTTCGGCAGCGGCGTTTTGAACGGGGCTCATATCGTAGTGAACCAACAGAAATCGTCAAGAGGAAAGCGCGGTACGACGCTCGTCGAGGTTCTCATTGCGGTAGCGCTGATGACGTTTATCTTTATTTTTATTACCGCGGAGCTCATCGCGACGTCGCAAGCCGAAAACCTGGCCTCCAATCATTCACAAACGATTGCTGCCTCAAACCAATTACTTGGCGTAATCAAAGGTGACGGGTCGTTCTGGGCCACCGGAGACTGGGCGGCAGGGCCGCTAAACGGTACGGAAAAGGACGGGTGCGGGTTAAACTATCCGGGCTATACAGATACGATTACGTCCCCTTCGTGGCACCCCTTGTGCGGCGTCACGTTTCCTGAACTAAACGGCGCCGCCGTTCAAGCTCAATATATGTGGAACGCGCAGATTCAGGGTGGAGACCAAAACATCGCGCAACTGACGCTATGGGTCATGACCGATGAGGGCGGCCGCAATGACATTTACGAACTGCATGCGACACGCATGAAAACAGCCCCCCAGCCTTCTTACACTGCAGTGTTGCCTGGTGCGAGCAGCCCCCCACCCTCAACCGCGCCACCGAGCGTTCCTTCAATACCACCGACGAGTCCGACTCCCAAGCCCAAGCCGTCTCCCACCCCGAAGCCGAGTCCAACGCCAAAGCCGAGTCCAACCCCGACCGGAATATTTGAGTGATGCACAAGGCGCGTTCAGCCCGTGGATTTACTCTCGTCGAAACGCTCACTGCGGTTGCGATCATCGGGCTAATATTGTTGCTTATCGGCTATGAGTTTGATGCCATCATTGGACACTCGATTCACACTCGGTCCAACCGCGACATGGAAACGAACGCACGTATCGCTATAAGCAAAGTGACTAATCGACTACGCACAGCGAGCCCTTGGGTGATTGGCACGCCAACACCGGCGCCACCAGCCGTCGCAGAACAGGTGATTATCAATCCGATTCCAGCCGGAGCTCCTGGTACAACAGGAACGATTCTTCAATTTTACCGAGTACATCCGGGAAGTCTCGCCAATCCGGCTGCGATTCCAACTCCGGGAAATGTGCCCTACCCGCCCTACGATATTGTTACGATCCAGCGCTCAACGTGTCCCAACCCCCCATGCGCTGATCCGTCGCCAAACTATCTCGTTGAGACTGCTAACGATGCCCAAACAGGATCGCCATCGCAGACGCCACTGGTTCTTGCCAACGATGTGACTGCGTTTCTGGTTACCGCAACCGGCGACGCTAAGGGTCAATCGGCGCAAATAGATATATCTCTGACAGTTAAGAGTACGAGCCCTAGGTGCGGCCAGCACTGCACATATACCACAGGCAGCTCTGTATGGGTTGGAGGGGTTCAAGTAAATGAATAGGGGATCTAAACGAAGCAAGGCGCAGCGAGGTGTCGCGCTGTTGTCGGTCATAGCGCTGTTGCTCATCTTCATAATTTTTGCGGGCGTCGTCATCGTGCACATGGCACAGGAGGTTAACACCGTCCGGTACGACGGCGTTTCGAACCGAGCACTAGTCGCAGCCGATGCCGGCATTCGCAACATGATCGTCGCAATCGAGGAGACGATCCCAACTGGCGTGTTGCCGGGGCCTATCTCCTATACGTATCCTGAAGCAGCCGGGACCCCGACCGTGAGCTATACAGCAAGAATTACGGGAGGTTGGGACCCGCTCCAGCCTGTCGGCGATCGTTTTTACCTTATTACGGCTACAGGCAGCGTTCTTGAGGGCGGCCAGTTCTTTAACCGTACGGTAAGCGCAATGATTAAGGCACAGTCGTCAACGACCTTTGGCAGCGCATCTAATTACGGTACGAACCAATTCGGCAAGCAAGTCTGGTACACGCCCACGCAGCAGTTCGACGGCCCTGTCTATGATGGTGGACCGATGCACGTCTTGTACGACGACTCGTCTACGACTCCAATTTTCCAATCGAGCGTCCAGACTCCCAATACTCCGGTTTGGAGCGACGTGCAGGGCGGCACAACACCAACCACTTCGGGGGACTGGGGTTCGATCATCAGCTCGGGTCCGAGCGATTTTAGCATCGGCGGCAATCCCATTGGGTTGCCGCAACCAGTAAGCAACATGCTGATCGCCAGCGAGGCTTATTACGGTGATGCTACGCATACCAGCAGCTTCCCGCCCTGCGCAGCCATTTGCATGAACCAGGTTCCGGCGGAGAAGGGAAGCGGAGCACTCACAACTGGGATCTATATAAACGGCGGCGCCATGATAGCCGGTGTAAGCGCGGGGTCCACACAGACCTTCACAATTACGGGTGGTTTCGGAACCTACAAGATCAAAATTGACTTTGGAAGCAATACGACGACGGTTACAAAGGGAAGTTCGACTGCGACCTATTCCGGCGTCCCTTCAGGGGACAACGGAGGCGTCGGCAATGGTGCTATTTTCGACGACGGTAACGCGACAATTAGCCTCGGAACCACGATACAAGGTCAATATGTTCTAACGGTGCCTGATTTCAGCACCGTTCAAAACAACATCTACATCAATGGCGCGGGCTCCATAACATATAACGACCCCACTAAAGATCTATTGGGGTTGTGGGCGAATAACGTTGTTGTTACTTCTGCGGCCAGCAACATCACGATCGATGCGGCCATCATCGCTGGTTATCCAGGCGAGGCCGCGAACAGTGGCGGGTTTTACAACTGGTGGTGCAATGCGAACACCTGCACTAAGGGTGACCAGGGCACTCTCACGCTTAACGGCTCAGTGATGGAAAACATGCGCGGCGCGCTCGGGAAATTCATTTCAGCTGCCGTACACGTGGGCTATGATCGGCACATAAACTACGACGCGCGCCTGGGAAGCCATCCACCGCCGTTTTATCCGGTAACGGGAAATTATTCAATCATCGCTTGGGATGACGAGGGAATGTGATTCCACATGCCTGAGGTCGACGCAAGGTCGACCGCTACAAACCAGATTCAAGAAAAGTGGGCTCGCCAAGATGGCGGGCTCTCTTTTTTTATCAAAATGGTGTCGCGTATCATATGGAATGTTATACGTCACAGCGCGCGGACGCCGGAACGGCGATAATGGTGAGTACGTGCGCCCTAGTTGTCGTGTCGACGAACTCATATCGCATGAAGTCCGGTCTGTGTGCGTGTTATCACACCTCCTGCGTGACAACGGGAGCCGATGAAATTAAATAGGAAAAACTCAGTCCTATCGATGTCTCCATCTATCTTTAAGTGGGGGCATACCGAGCGCGGAGATTGCTTTTGATGTCGAACGCACCGAGACCGCCGAAGCGGCAACGTGGCAGTAGTCTCATCGAAGTAATGGTTGCGAGCGTGATTTTGACGCTTGCATTCTTGTTTGTTTCCGGCGACATGATCGCCTCAACGCAAGCAGAAAAAACAGCGTCGAATCGCGGCATTGCGATTTCCATGAGCAACTATTATCTCGAAATAATGCGCGACGATCCGTGCTTTTGGACCACGACGGGCGCTTGCGCAGAGTTCACAGGCACCACATGGACCGCGAATACTTTGGGGAATGATCCGTGCGCGCGGCCTTATCCGCCCTACGACGACAATATCGCCTCGCCCACGTGGCATTCGGCGGCAACGTGTGTTGGGGGCCCCTTTGCGAATCTCTCATCGCACGGAACCTATCAATACATGTGGCAGGCACAGCAACAGTCGGGCGATCCCAACGCGGCTGACATAACCGTCTGGGTTGCATCCAACACGCTCGATAACGCTGGCCAGCAGGAGGTCTACGAGACCCATCAGCTGCAGCGTAACGATCCCACGCCGAACTCAGCCGGGCAAACGCCGCCTCCCCCGTCGCCGTCTCCCTCATTAGCGTCGCCGTCGCCAACACCGACACCGACGCCGAAACCGTCGGTGAGCCCGACGCCGAAGCCGAGCCCGACGCCGACACCGTCTAAGACGCCGACGCCTCCGCCAACACCAACACCTTCACCGACGGCGATCCAATGATGTCAACACGCGCAAAGACACGTGGGTTCACCCTCGTCGAGATGTTGATCTCGTTGACGATCATGGGAATTGTCCTGGGCCTAGCTATCGTAGAGTTCGTGATGGTCTTTAACCATAACTCGCTCATGACGGCCGACCTGACAGCTGACCAAAATGGCCGGATCGTCATGTCGAAGGTGACCAATGAACTCCGCGAGGGCATGCCTGACGTCACCGACTTTACGACGCCCGCGACCCCGCCACCGATTGTCTCAGAACCAACGCCGGCTGCTTCAGCAGCTCCCGTGCAGACAATCTCGTTCTGGCGTGTACACAGCGGCTCCGGCGGTCTGGACGATCCCGTAGCAATTCCGACTGACGCGAATGGTAACCCCGCGCCCTGTTACGACCAGGTCACGTTGACCTACGATCCGGTGGGGCATACCATCACACGCACGGTAACGCTTAAGACGAACGCGAATTGCGCGACGCCGCAAACTACCACGAACGTCATCGCCTCAAACGTTTCCTCGTTTAATGCAACCGCGCCATCTGCGAACCTTATCGACATCGACCTGCAAACAACGGATACCAAGGGTGGGTCTATCTACGATCTCAATTCACAAGTAGCTGTGGGGTCCAAACCATGAAGACTAGATCTAAGAAAGAGCGCGGTTTCGCGTTCATCGCCGCCATGTGGATGTCGGTCATTTTCCTCGTGCTCATCGGAGCACTTATGTCGCAGATGATCGGCGAGCTGCAGATGGTGGGTGCACATGGAAATAGCGCCAAGGCCCTCGATGCGGCGTATGCGGGCGTTGAGGACATGGTTCTGAAGATTGAAGAAAATGCGTCCGGGCCAGGCCACGTTGCGCCGGCACCTATCTCGTACAGCTACCCGGCACCGTCAACCGTCAAGTACGACGTCTCCGTGACCAAGACGTGGAACAGCTCCAGCGGTCTTGTGTACTATGAGATCAAGTCCACGGGCACCGAGACGAACTCGGGTCAAACGCGGAGCGTCCTTGCGTTGACGAAGAGCTTTCCGTACTCGTACTACGAGCAATTCACGGCGGGCAGCTCAAGCAACATTTATTACACGAGCGGAGAGAAGTTCGATGGCCCCGTCTACAACGGCAGCGCCATGAATATTTGGTACCAAGATCCCAGTGCCCCGATTTTTAACTCGACTGTACAAACAGCGCAAACCCCAAACTTTTATCAAGGCGCCGGCAAGACGTCGGTTGCCATGTCAGCGGTTAACTGGGCGGACGTAATGCTCGGCGGGACGTCGTCGAACTTGAAAGTCAGCTCGAACCCGATGCAACTGCCAACCTTCCAAGACAATCTCGCCTTGGCAAGTGAATCCTACTGGGGTGACGGCCGGACTATCACCAATGTGCCGGCCCCTGCCGGCGGCAAAGGTGTGTATCTCAATCAGATCGACGCGACGACGGGAACGGGCAGCGTCAAGACTGGCCTCTTCATCGAGGGCGGGGTAAAGATTACGCCTTCGTCTCCCACTGCTACCACCGAGAAGTTCCTCCTACAGCCGTATGGTTCTTCGCCGATTCCACACTCGTATACGGTGACGATTGACTTTTCTGCCAATACGACAACGGTCGCGCAGAATACGCCCTGCACGAGCACGTGTCCGACCGCCACATATACCGGCACCATCTCAGGTCAGCCCCAATTCGGCACGCCCGCCGGTAACGGCGCTCTCTTTGTTGACGGCGACGTGAACCTCGTCAGCGGCGTCATCCACGGCGACTACTCCATTGCAGTACCAGATTACACGAGTAATCACGGACATAACATCACGATCACGGGTTCCGCTCCTGGCATCGTCTACAAGGACCAGAGCTCGTCGTCGACCGATGAACTTGGAATCTGGGCCAACGACATCAAACTCAGCGTGTCGACAACCACTGGGTACGAGTTTGATGGAAGCATCATGACAGGCTTCTTTGGCGAGGACAATCCTCCGTATTGCCCCGGCTCGGGCTGCCTCGACGGCAATTTCTGGAACAATAACTACAACGGTTCGGTGCAAGGTACGTTCACGTTCTACGGCGGGTTGATTCAGAACTCGCAAGGCGCGATGGGCGTTACAAGTGGCGGCACCCTAATTCATGGGTTCCAGCGCAAATACCAATACGATTCGCGCCTGGCAGCCAACCCGCCACCGGGCTTCCCGATCACCAATCGCTACGACATTATCGCTTGGCTCGACGAAGGCCAATAATCTGCCGGCTGAAATAGCCGACACCGACTGCGAGGACGGCACGGATGCCGTCCTTCGCTTTTCTAAAGTGAACGATTCCGGCACTTGGAATGGGATTTCGCTGCGTGCGGCCAAGCGCGCGGCATGGCGCGTGATGTAAAATCGTTTGCCCGCGTGCACGACTCTTCATCCCAGATGTGCGTGTCGCGAGCCCAGGCTGCGCTCGCAGGAGGCGTCGACTCACCGGTGCGTGCGGGTCGGCCTGTTGGTGCCCCAACGCCGTTCATTACACGAGCGCATGGCTCGCACGTCACTGATGCACAGGGTCGCGAGTACATCGATTATCTGTGCGCATATGGCCCGGTATTGCTCGGCCATGGAGACGCGCGCATCGCAGCAGCTGCGAACGACGCCCTCCTTGAAGGGGCCGTGTTTGGAACTACGCATCCGGAGGAAGTGCGCCTCGCCGAGCGAGTTAAAGGGCGTTTTCCGTCAATCGACTTAGTGCGCTTCGTGTCAACCGGCAGCGAGGCATGTATGAGTGCGCTGCGCGTTGCACGGGCCTTCACCGGGCGAGCAAAGCTCATCCGTTTCGAAGGCTGCTATCACGGACAAAGCGATGCGATGATTTTCTCCGCAGGCGCTTCAACGCTCTCCGCGCCTACGCTCGCCTCGGGGATAACGCATGCGGTAATTGACGACGTGATCGTGCTGCCGTACAACGACCACATAGCGGTTGAACGCGCTCTTGCGGCGCACCGCGGGGAGATCGCCGCGATTATCGTCGAGCCGGTGTGCGGAAACATGGGGCTATGTCTACCCAAACCGCAGTACCTTGAACGATTGCGGGAGCTGACCCGTGCCGATCGCGTCGTCCTCATCTTTGATGAAGTGATCACGGGCCTGCGCTTAGGCCCGGGAGGAGCGCAGCAGCGTTACCGGATTGTGCCGGACCTGACGTGTATCGGCAAGGCGCTTGGCGGAGGTCTGCCGATTGCCGCTTTTGGTGGTCGAGCCGACATCATGGCGGTTTTAGCACCGGAAGGGACTGTTTTTGTCGGTGGCACTTTTTCCGGCAATCCGACATGCGTTGCAGCTGCTCACGCGCTGCTGGATGCGCTCGACGCCGACGAGCAGTTTTACGAGCGGTTGGGCGAGCGGACGACTCGGCTCGCGCGAGGTTTGCAAGAGATCATCAATAACCGTGATTTAGGGTATCCCGTCGTTGCCTGCGCCTCGATGTTGGATTTCATGTTCCGCCGAGGCACACCGCACCGTACCATGTCTGAGGCCCGCGAAGCTGATGCCGGCGCTTATGCGCTTTATTATACGAACATGCGCGATCGCGGCATCCTGCTGCCACCGTCGCAGATGGAGCTGATGTTTGTGACCGCAGCCCACAACGACGACGATATTGATGCCACGCTCGTTGCAGCGAAAGAAGCGCTGGCGTGACAAAGGAAGGCCGGCAACCGGACGTCCTCGAGGACGACCTGCGGCGCTTCGCCGACTGCTGGAACGATGAACGGTTCTTCGACGCGCACGAGGCGCTCGAACCGCGCTGGATCAAGACGCGCGATCGCGGCTTGCGCGGCCTCATTCAGCTTGCAGCCGCGTTCCATCATTTACAGAGAGGGAACCTCGTTGGTGCCAGGACCACGCTCGAACGGGCAATCACGAGATTGACCGACCCTGAGAAGGCGCCTTGCGCCATCGATCAGCCGGGTCTTGCGGAATATGCTGCGCGGGTACTGACCTCATTGGGAAAGATTCCAGCAGCGAAGATAATCGCAAACCGTCCGCGGCTGCCGTGAACGGACCGAAAGGTCCGTTGCTACAAACGTTAGCGGACGCGGCGGGTCATCGGCAGGACATCTGCGGTCCGCGGCTCGACGGCTTGCGCGAGCGTGTCGACGACTTGGCGATCGAACTCGGAACCGCGCCGGCCGGTGATATCGTTGAGGGCGTCGAGCGTGCTCACCGCAGTGGGCCCGGAGGTCAGATTCACAAAGGTTTCGGCCACTGCAACGATGCGTGCCTCGAGAACGATATTCTCGCCTTTGAGACCCTTGGGGAAACCGCTGCCATCCATTCGCTCGTGGTGCTGTTCGATGACCTGCATGATAACGCGACCGTCGCGCCAGCGCGCGACCAATCGTGCGCCGAGCTCGCAGTGGGCCGCTCCTCGTTCGCCCGGCGGCAGAGCCAATAACCCGACGTCGTGGAGGAGAGCAGCCCGGCGTAATATCTCAAGGTTTTGTCCGTTGATTCCCAGCGCACAGCCGATGCGCGTGGCAAGCTGTGCGATGCGCACTGTACGGCCACGGTCGACGCCATCCTGCTCGTCGATCGCCACGGCCAATGCTTCGATGAGGTCCCCGTTAGCGCGGTCGAACTGGCCGATGCGGTTGAGAAGGGAATCATTTTCACGCTCGAGAGCTGCGATGTACTTTTCGGTGCCCCAGCCGGCTGAGCCAAGGCTCGCCCGCGCAATAGCAAACGGCACTGCCAAGAAGAAAAGGATGCCAAGTCGTCCGGCCGCGAGCTCACCCGCGAGCGCATAACCGACTGCGCCAAACCCACCGAACTGTAAGGGCGAATACGGGAAAAAGCCATGCCAGATATCATCTGAGGACATGGCCGCGGGCCCGGTCAATCTCGTGAGGGCGGCGAACAGCTCAAGCCCGAATGCCGCTATGACAAAAACGATCGTGCCGGCGAGCGGCGCCGAGTGCTTTGCGACGACTATCGCCAGGAGCGCGGCAAAAAGAGGCCCGAGAATTGCCCACGAGATGGCCTGCGCCGCAGCAAGTCGCGCAGTCGGTGCCTTCAGCGCGCGGACAATGCCGCGCACACAACCGATGAGAATAGCAACGGGAGCTCCATACAGAGCAAATCCCGCGACAGCAACGCAAAACGCTGCACCGACGATGCGCCGCCCGAACCGTACAGAATCCGGTGCGACAACTTCCAACAGCGCCGCCGCTGCGAGCAGACTAGCGAATGTTTGCGAAACGTGAGGCGCGTTAATCGCGGCCCACAACAAAACGGGAATGATAGCGGCAAGCATGACAAGCATCGCCGGCGTTTCCTTGTCGGCCATGATGTCTTCGTACGTGGGCGTCTGCGCGGAGGTGTGGTTGCGCAGACGTTGCCAGAAGTTCTTACCGCGGCGTTTAACGTTCACAAATACGGCTCACCCAAAAGGCAATAGGTACCCGCAAGTTAGACCTTGCGGTCTTGCTACTCGTTACGGATTAGGCCGGGCGGCCCCAACTGTGGCCTGACGCACGTCTGAGGGGGCGCTTTGAGGGTAAGGGGCCTCCAAGCTGCGAATCTCATGTCACAGATCACCTCCCGCCAACGTTAAGTCATTGACATGAGCCGCATCCATATCGAACATAAGAACGACCCTATGAGACTTGTCATCTGTGTCGCGTTGCTCGGGCTCGCTTCACTCTTGACGCGCGCCCCAGCGGGGGCGGCCCCTTCGCACACCGTCACGCTTGACTTGACTCGGTTCTCCAATGTTGTCCACCTGAGTGCAGGTGACTACGCAGGGGTGTCACCCGGGCGCCTTGTCGTCCACGTCGGAGAGTCGATTGTCTTCGTGAACGGTGACAGCCGCCATCACACCGCAACGTCACTGGGTGAAATTTCCGCGTTCCCGCAAGATCCTCACTGGACCGACTCCGTGCTGCATGCATCGGGCAACATCGGTGCAGGGTCATGGAGCACCGGTGACATTGCGCCTGGCGCACACTCGGCGCCGATCGTTGCGACGAAGGCGGGGACGTACTTGTATGGATGTTTCTTCGACTATAGCGCAGGCATGCGGGGCGAGATCGTCGTCGAGCCTTAACGCCGAACTTGTGTAGGGGTTCATGGAATTTCAAGAGCCGATCGCACAGCTGATCCGCGACCCGCGGGATTTTACGCGCGACGTCAAGTTTCCACCATCCTCAGAATTACGGATTTACGACACCTCGCTGCGCGACGGCGAACAAATGCCCGGCATCGCCTACACGCCGGAGCAGAAGTATGAGATCTGTCGCCGGCTCTCCGATATCGGCGTTCACATCATGGACGTCGGGTTCCCCGCAGTGTCGGAAGACGAACGACGTTCGCTGCAGCTTATCATGCAGGGCAAGCGCAAGGGCGAGATTCGGGCAGACCTCGACGTCGTCGTTATGTGCCGCAGTAACGCCAAGGACATCGATTCGACGCTGACTGCGCTTGAGGCGATCAACGTCGCTCCCAGCGACGTGACGTTCTTCATTTTTACTTCGGGCAGCGATCTCCACATGAAATACAAGATTGGAAAGACGTTGCTCGCGCGCGAAGGGCGCAACGAATCTGAGTGGCTCGACCTGCCGCTGTCGTTTTACCGGCAGGCGAATATCCGCATGCAGTGTGACGCGATACGCTACGCGCGAAGCAACGGTGTGCGCTACGTCGAGTTTGGCGGCGAAGACGGCAGCCGTGGCGACGTCGACTACTTCATCGAACTGTTTCGCGAAGGCATTAGGGCCGGCGGCACCCGGCCGTCGTGGCCTGACACGGTTGGCTGTCTCACACCCGAAGCGACGCGCTGGTTCTGCTCGCGTATCGTGGCCGCGTTACCGCCGGAGATCCCGCTGCTCAATCACTTCCACAACGACTATGGTCTTGCTACCATCAACTGTATCACGTCGCTCGCATGCGGCTTTAAGGCGTTTACCGTAACGGCGAACGGCTACGGCGAACGGGCAGGCAATGTTCCGCTGCACCAAGTTGTGACGGCGTTGCGTGTGCTCTATGGCGTTGAGATTCCGGGATTTAAGTACGAGAAACTGCGAGAGCTTGCGCGTTTCATGGAATCGGTCTCGGGCTTTCCGATCGAGGCGCACGAGCCGATCATCGGTGCGAACGTCTTTTCGCACGAATCGGGCATTCACACGCACGCGATGCTTATCGATCCGCGCATGTATGAAGCTGTGCCCGCGGGCCTCGTCGGGGGCCAGATGCAATTCGTTTACGGCAAACACAGCGGGCTGTCGGTGATCGAGTCCACGCTGCGCAAACATGAGGGGCGATTACGTCAGGCCGGCGTGACACTTGACAGCGAACTGAGCAAGCGCGTGCTCGAAGAAGTAAAGCGGGTACGGGAAGAGCGAGCGAGAACTGGTCACGTAGCCGAAATCGTCGCGCAATATTATGAAAACATGCGCCGCCTCGGACTCACCGAGGAGGACGTGCTACGGATCGCCGAGGGTCTCGGTACAAAAAAGCACGCGACGGTGTAGCAGGACGCTACTCCTTCGTAACAGGGCACTAAAGACAGAGAAGAGTGATACATATGACTGATCTAGCAACAAACTACACACACCTCACTGCGGAATGGATCCGCAGGCCACTGCCGGACCTCGGTGGACTCTCACCTCAAGATGCAGTGAACGATCCGATTGGGCGCAAGAAACTGGAAGATCTCTTCACAGAGCTTGCCGGCCAGCACGTGCGGCTCACAAATTTGGGTTTGCCTGCCTTGGATCCGCAAGACTTGCGTCACGCGCTTGGCATTGAAGCTCAAGCACCGGCCTCGCATGGGCGCGCAGCCACGCGTGCAGTCCGCATGGGACCGGTAAAGCGCAGCGCACTCCTTGATGAACTTGGTACCGCGCTCACGGGCGGCGATGTGGACAGCGTCGCGTTCTTCAACGTCAAGACAGGCGCTATCGAACATTTCATGCATAATCTCGGCGACCAGGAGACAGCGCGTATTGCCGAGGCACAAGCGAACCCCGACATGCGCAAAGTCACGCCGGTGACAACCGATGTCCGCTACGGGATCATGTCCGACTTCATCGGCTTGATAGAGGACATCAATGTCGCTGGCCGGCTTCGCTCGTCAATTTCCGGAAAGGGCGCATTCCGTCGCTTCCGCGAGGCCGTGGACGAGGATGACGGATTGCGTAGACGCTGGCTTGCATACCGCACGAAGCGGCACTACATACTTGCCCTCGACTGGATACACAAGCTTGGCTTAAGTCCCGAACAGTATAACCTCAATCCTTCGGACTATGATTGGCAGCCGCCGAGCGACGACGCGCAAAAGCCAGCCGCTGTTGCTTCCGAACAAAAAGCCGAAACCGAACATAAGGCCGAAACCGAGTCAGAAGAGCAATCAAGCGAGACGCGTGCTGCTTCCAACGGCGAGGCAAACGAAGAGAAAGAGGGTTCGGAGGCGGAGCCGCAGGCTACCAGCTCCTCGTAAAAATGCCCAGGCCCGGTGTGAGCTACCGGGCCCGAACTTTTTGCAGAGTAAAACCCGCCGGACGTCGCTTGGTGGGGGACCGCTAATGCGGCGCCCGGCACGCTCATAGGATATCGCGCGGGTAGTTTTCGTTACAACAGGGACGTGGAGTGCGCTATCGCACACCAATCGATTTCATATGATTGAGCGAATTACGATACACTCGATCCAAGCGTCATCATGGCGCGAAAGGCTCGGAACACCGTAAGAAAGTCAGGGTCGCCAAAGCGCAATGTGCGGCCGTCCAGCCGTTCGCTTCCCGGCAAGAGCGACGCCATATCCGCTTTGGCCGTCGTCGTGAAGACAAGTTCGAGCGTTATGGGCGAGGCGAATGCATATGGCTTTGCACCGCTGCTTCCAAGCCCGGAAACAGCACGCTGCATGCCGTCCGCAATTGCTTTGCGTGATTGCTCGGGCGAGAGCGAGCTTGCGGCATACCGTCCGATGGCGTGCTTCACTTCAACGGCCTCGACCCAGGGCAGAAACGATTTCGCGTCAGCGCACGCATTTTGATCGCCCGAGATGAAGATCACGGGAACTCTAAAGCAGCCGGCAACTGCTGCGTTGATGCGGGCCTCGCTGCAGCGCTCGCCATTGATGCGAACGTCGTACAGGTCGCCCGTGTACGTGTGATCGATGTTCGAATCCGCGGTGCCGACTGGGGCATGATAGCCGACAAAAGCTGCGGCGTTGCAGGACGGGTCGAGACCTTGATTCATCGAGAGCGGTTTGAGGCTGCCTCGAATGAGGCGCACCTGCGGCGGCAGCTCCTCATGGATAATGTTGCGCATGTTCCAGTGCGAATCGTTTACCAATACCTCGGTTGCGCCGCCGGCCATTGCTCCTTCGCAAGCTGCACGCACTTCGCCGGTCATGAGTTTGCACGAATACGCGTATTCCGGTTGACCGACGGGATCGGTTTGCTCCGTTGCGGTGATCCCCGCAATACCCTCCATATCGCCGGAGATAAAGATCTTCATGGCGCGCAAGATGTTATTGCCGGCGCACGTTCTCACCTCTGAAGGTGCGCGCAGGTCACGCTCGAACTAAGACCCCGACTGTGACACTCGCACTGGTCAACCCTCGCGACGCGCTAACGCTTCCATCCGCAGCGGATCTTCAAGTTATTTTCGCGATGCTCAATGTACAGCACTTTGGCGGCGTACTTCGCGCTTACAGAATCATTTTTAACCCACGCCTGACGTCGGTCGCCGGTCGTATCGGTCACCGCCCACCCGTCATCGAGTTGTCTCCTCTGCTGCTCGCAGGCCATGCAGAACAAGTCGAGCCGACCCTGCTCCATGAGATGGTGCATGCGTGGCTCTATCAGCATGGACTGCCAAGCGGCCACGGTCGTGACTTTAAGCGTAAGATGCACGAAGTGGGACTCACGAGCATCTATCATTTTCTTCCCGTCAAGCGACGGTGCAGCAGCCGACGCTACGTGTTGTCGTGTCCTCGTTGTCAGACAAAGCTGGTGCGGCGTCGTCGGCCGGGCTTCCGCGTATCGTGTGCGCGATGCTCGCCGCACCGCTTCAACGCCAACGTTGAAATGCTTGTAAGCGTCATCGCGTAGGATGGGAACGTACGTCGTCGGCATCACCGGCGCAAGCGGCACCATCTACGGTGTCCGCCTGCTTGAAGCGCTTCGCGCGACGCCTGGAGCAAAAATTCACCTGGTTATGAGCAATCAGGCCAAGCGCACGCTGGCAATCGAAACGTCGCGCTCGGTCGCATCCATAGAAAAGCTTGCCGACGAAGTGCACGACCCTGAAAACCTCGCTGCGCCGATCTCGAGCGGCTCGTTTAGAACGGATGGCATGATCGTCATACCATGCTCGATCAAGACTGCGTCTGCCATCGCTTATTCGCTCAACGACAACTTACTCGTGCGGGCTGCAGACGTGTGTCTCAAGGAACGACGTCGTCTCGTGCTTGTCGTTCGTGAAACCCCTTTGCATTTGGGCCATCTGCGGACACTCACCCAACTCGCAGAGATTGGGGCGGTGATCTTGCCCCCGATTCCTGGCTTCTATGCGATGCCGGCGACTGTCGAGGACATCATCGACCATACCGTGGGAAAGGCGCTCGATTCGCTCGGAGTGCCTAACGAGACATTCGCGCGGTGGCGAGGCTCGAACGGCGAAGCCTAATCTCGAGCGCGCACTCACAACACCTCGGCTGGTGCTCGAACCACTATTACCTGCCCACGCGAATGCGCTCTTCGCTCATTTGAGCGATGAACGCCTCTACCGCTACCACAGGGGCCGGCCGGCGAACCTTGCGGAGCTCGAAGAGCGCTTCCGTAAATGGGTTGCACGCAGATCGCCCGACGGCTCGCAAGCCTGGCTCAATTATGCCGTTCGGCGCGTTGACGGTGTGTACGTGGGTTGGGTTCAAGCGACGCTTGCAGAACACGTTGCGACGATCGGGTACGATATTTTTCCATCTTTTTGGCGGCACGGCTACGCAAAGGAGGCGTGCCGCAAAATTATTAGGACGTTATTTCTTGAACACAAGGTGAGACGCATCGATGCCGTAGTCGACGAGGAGAATGCTGCCTCGATCGGCTTACTCGAAACTCTCGGCTTCGCGCTCGCGTGGAAGGGGCCGAGTGAGGATATGCCCGGGCGCAAAGACCGCCGATACGAGCTTTTAAGCCAACGCTTTATAGAGAAGCCATAGCGCAGCAAGCAGTACGGCGACTGAGAAGAGCCGCATCAGTTGGGGCACGCGCAGTCGTGGCGCGATTCGGGCTCCGATCTGTGCGCCTGCAACCGCACCGATCGCGAGCGCAAGCGCCGGACCCCACAAGACATCATGGTAGTAAGCATGCGACGCGGTACCAAAAATTGCGGTGAGCGCGATGATGAAGGTGGACGTCGCGGTGGCGACGTGTGCTGGGAAACCAAAGAGGTACGCCATTGACGGTACGAATATGATCCCACCGCCGATGCCGAACATGCTCGCGAGAAAACCCGCGACGAGGCCGATCGCGGCAGCGGGAAATGGTCGAAAGCCGGCAGTATTGGCGCTGCTCGCAACCGCGGCTGAGCCTTGCGCTTCCTGACCCGGCTTTAGAAAGAACCGCACGCCTACGATAAGCAGCAGCGTGCTAAAGAGAAGGCTGAAAAGTGTGCGCGGCACGTATTGGTCGACGACACCGCCGAGCAGCGCGCCCGGCAGTCCCGCGAGCGCTAAAACAAATGCTGATCGGACGTCGACGCGGCGCTGCCGCAGATAGCTGACCGAACCAGAGGCTGCGTTTGCAAGAACGACGGCCATGGAAGTGCCTGCAGCGTCCTTGGGGGCGACATGGTTTAGCAGCAGTGTAGGAACGATCAGCAAGCCGCCGCCGACGCCGACGAGCGTGCCGTAGATGCCAGCGACAAACCCCAGTGCGATAAATCCGGCACCTTCGAGCGCATTCATCTCAGGCTATTCCGGCCGTGAGCAGCAGAGAACGGCACGACACAACGCGAACTGCGCGGCAGCGAGGATGCACTATGGCGCTGTACAGCGCGCGCAAAGGATTCAATGTTGGGCTCACGGTCGGTGGTATCAACCTCAACCGGGGCTTTCATATTATAGCGGGGCCGTGCAGCGTCGAATCCGCCGAACAAATGAACGCCGCCGCGACGGTGCTTGCGGGCCACGGCGTGCGCATCCTGCGCGGCGGAGCATTCAAGCCGCGGACCTCACCCTACTCATTCCAAGGCCTCGCCGATAAGGGTCTCGAGCTTTTAACGGAAGCGGCGCGCAGTCATGGGATGATATCGGTGTCAGAGGTAATGGATACCGATTCAGTCGAGCTCGTTGCTTCCAACGTTGACATCATTCAGGTCGGCGCGCGCAATATGCAAAACTTCTCGTTGCTCAAGCGTCTTGCCAAACAGCGCAAACCGGTATTGCTCAAGCGCGGCATGTCAGCGACCGTCGAAGAGTTCTTGCTCGCGGCTGAGTACGTGCTGCAAGGCAACGACAACGTGATTTTGTGCGAGCGCGGTGTGCGCTCGTTCGAGACCATGACACGCAACATGCTCGACCTTGCCGGCGTGGCGCTGATGCGGCGCATGAGCCATCTGCCGGTCATTGTGGATCTCTCGCATTCGACCGGGCGCGTCGACATCGTTCCCGAGCTTGCGCGTGCATGCGTGGCGCTTGGCGCTGAGGGCATCATGGTCGAGGTCCATCCGGACCCGCAGAGCGCGCTCAGCGACGCAGATCAGGCAATACCGCTGGATGATGCTATTGCCATGATCGATGAACTGCGCCCATGGATCGAATTACGGGAGCGCCTCGACAGTCAAGCGGCTGCAACCTCAAGTCCCGCCGTATAGCGTTGCGAGCCGGTCACTACGTTTATCTCGTCCAATGCTCGGACGGGACCTTTTACTGCGGCTACGCGATCGATCCGCTGAAGCGAGTGCAGGCCCACAACGAAGGAAAGGGAGCAAAAATTCTGCGCGGCAAGTTGCCGGTGCGCCTGGCGTTTACGCGCCGCGCTAAAACAAAAGGTGATGCACTGCGCCTGGAGCTATCGCTCAAACGTCGCACGCACGCGGAGAAACGCGAGCTCTCGCGCGAGTGGAAGTCGAAGAAACGGCTTAGGTAAGTGGCGACCTAGCGAGCAGGCTTAGACGCGGGAAACATACTTTCGCTCGCGCGTGTCGATGCGCACGGTGTCGCCTGGGTTAATGAAGAGTGGCACGTTCACCGTGGCCCCCGTTTCAAGCTTCGCCGGCTTCTGGACATTCGTCGCCGTGTCGCCACGAAATCCGGGGTCGGTCTCCACAACTTTGAGATCGACATGATTGGGAAGTTCCGCAGCGATAACTTTGCCGTCGTGGAACTGCACGTTGATGACCATACCCTCTTTGAGCAAATCGACATTGTCACCCAGCATATCGTGGCCAAGGTGAATCTGCTCGTAGTTTGAGTTGTCCATAAAATTGTATTCATCGCCGCTGCCGTACAAGTATTGCATCTCGCGCGTTTCCACAATCGCGCGCTCGAGCATCTCACCCGCGCGGAAGGTTTTCTCGAGCACGTTGCCCCGTATGACGTTCTTAAGTCGTGTGCGAACGAACGCAGAGCCTTTGCCGGGCTTGACGTGCTGGAAGTCAACGACTTGCCAGAGTTGGCCTTCGACGACGATGGTGACGCCGGTCCGAAAATCGTTGCTCGAAATCATTACTGTGCGTTGTTCTCCTTCGAGGCGCCGATATGCAGCTCCGTACCCGCGATGAGCCGCGCGATGTTCGCTGAGTGGCGCCATAGGACGAAGACCAGGGCCACGATGCCATACACGACGTACGAGAGCGGTGCGTGCAAGAGGACGAGACTTACCGGAACCGCCGCATTGGCGAGCATCGATGCAAGAGACGAGTATCGAGTGAGCGCCGCCGTCGCAAGCCAGACGACTGCAAAAACGATCGTCGCCGGCCACGACAGAACCACGAGTACGCCTAATCCCGTCGCCACGCCTTTGCCGCCTTTGAAATGTAGAAAAATCGACCAGTTGTGGCCGACTATTGTCGCTAAACCAGCCGCCGCGATGCCCCAATGGCCATATGGGAGCCAATGCGCCGCGAGCAATGTCGGCACCACACCCTTCACCACATCCCCGGCGAGCACCAGCGTCGCGCCAATCGGGCCGAGAGCGCGCATTGAGTTTGCGGCGCCGATGTTGCCGCTGCCGACCGTCCGAGGGTCGACTCCGAAGAGACCACGACCCACGACGATGCCGAACGGGATCGATCCGGCGAGATACGCACCGACAAGTCCCAAGAGGATGAGCGTCATGCCTGGTCGTCGCCGGTCGTGGCTGAAATGAGCTCATCCGCTTCCGTCCTATCCTGCTGCACTCTCGGCCGAAAGACGAAGCGCATCGGCGTGCCTTCGAATCCAAATGCCGCTCGCACCGTATTCTCGAGATAGCGCTCGTACGAGAAATGTATGAGACGCGGATCATTCACGAAGAAGATGAATGTCGGCGGCGCGACGTCACTTTGCGTTACATAGTAAATCTTGAGCGCGTGACCGCGGAACGGCGCAGGCGGGCGAGCGCGAAATGCGTCACGCACAACGAGATTGAGCTTCGCCGTCGGGATGCGTTTTCGACGCTCTGCAGCCACGGCCGCCGCCGCGTTCCAAACCTTATGCACGCCGCGTTTGGTCAGTGCCGACGCGTACATGATCGTCGCGTACGGTGCGAAGGCAAACTCCCTTCGCAACGTCTCGTTGGCCTGTTCGCGATCGAAGCTTTTACCTTCTACGAGGTCGATCTTGTTGATCAAAAGGATGAGGCCTTTGCCCTCTTCGATTGCAAGTCCGGCAATACGCTGATCCTGTGCCGTTGCACCGGACATGACGTCGATGACGACGATGGCTACGTCGCAGCGGCCAATCGCGCCGAGCGCTCGCATCGTGCTGTACTGCTCGAGAGCCGGCCCGCGCCGCTCGTGCCTGCGGATGCCGGCGGTATCAATGATGACGAATTGACGTCCATCGACATCGATTTCGCTGTCCGTAGGGTCACGGGTCGTTCCAGGGGTGGCCGACACGACAGCACGCTCTTTGCCTAGGAGCGTGTTGACAAGCGAAGACTTACCGACGTTCGGCTGACCAACGATCGCCAGGCGAATCGTCTGGTCGTCGACCCGAGGTTGCTCTTCAGGGAGATCGGGTAGGCGCTCAACGATTGCATCGAGCAAGTCACCGCTTTGCAGTCCGTGGATCGAAGAGACCGCAAGAGGCACGTCAAACCCTAAAGAGGAGAACTCGTAGATAGCCGCTTCCGTGTTGGGCGACTCGACTTTGTTGGCGACGAGCAGCACGCGCTCTCGATTGGGGCGCAAGAGGTCGGCGACGCCTGTGTCTTGCGGCATCAGCCCCGCTTTGGCATCGACGACGAAGACGATGAGGTCAGCCTCGTCAATTGCGACCTGTGCTTGAGCACGTGTTTGAGCCGTCACATCATCAACCTTTCCGGCTTCAATACCGCCCGTGTCAACAAGCGTAAACTCACGGTTGTTCCACTCTACGACGCCGTATAAACGGTCACGTGTAACGCCCGGAGTTGGCTCAACGATCGCAACGCGCTTGCCTAGGAGCCGATTGAAAAGCGCGGACTTGCCCACGTTTGGGCGCCCGACGATTGCAACGATGGGTATACGTTCTGGCACGATAGACGCAGGTTCGCTGCCGCGCGCTCGCGCCCCCATCGCACAGGGCGGCGCGTACGAGGAGAGAACGGTAACGAATATGGCGGTCCGGATCGTTCTTATCGTTCTGATGCTCTTGTTCGCAACAACGTCGGCCTCGGTGCTGGCAGCAGGCGGGCATGGCAGCGTCTTCGTGACGACCTTGCCGGCCGGCGCGACCGTGTGGTTGGACGGAACGTACATGGGTGAGACGCCGCTCTTCGTCGACGGACTCGACGGCGGCCGTCATACCATGACGCTGACGCGCGCAGGCTGGCAGCCGCAAAGCACGGGCATCGACGTCACCGTTGGCCGGGTGACGACGGTGAGCGCCGTGTTGAGCGCCAATCAGCCGATGTCGCACACGATGACCAACGCCTCCAAAGGTATGCTGAGCATTCGAGGCGCGAACGGCGCAAAAGTGTTCGTGGACGGCGAAGCCATGCAAGAACCTTACGAATCGCTATCCGTAAAGAGCGGCGACCACATCCTGCTCGTTGTGCGCGGCCACGAACGCGACACGCGAAGCATTCGTGTCTACCCGGGCACCACGACAACCATCTCACTTGCGCCACGCAGCGCGATGACGACCGGTGGCGAGGGCGAGGACATGCTCGCTGCGCTTGCCGACTACGTCCCGGTGAACGACTTTACGATAAGCGGAGACGAGATCACGGTTCACTACAAGGGCATCGAACTCGAGTGCACTGTCGGCTCGCGGACGTATTTTCTCAACGGTAAACCTGGAACGCTCAGCGTAGCGCCGGCCATGGTGGGTGACAAGCCGTACCTGCCGATGTCGCTGCTTACCCGTATCGCAAGTCAAGGGAAAAGCTCGACCCACTGACAGGTCGACCTTCAAAGCAAGAGAATCTGGCAGTATGCCTTCCATCTATCTGCAGACATTCGGCTGTCAGATGAACGTCGCCGACTCTAACGGGTTAGCCCATCAGGCGTGGTCGCTCGGCTGCACGTTCACCGACGCTCCGGACGAGGCGGATATTTTGATTCTCAATACGTGCGCGATCCGAGAAAAGGCGGAAATGCGCGTCTACAGCCGTCTCGGACAGCTCAAAGCGATCAAACGAGCGCAAAGCAAATTGCTGGTTGCTGGATGCCTTGCCGAGAAAGATCGCGCCATCATGCGCAAAAAGGCGCCGCACGTCGATGCGCTCCTCGGACCACGCGATTACCGTCAGTTCAAAGCTCTCCTCGCCGATTGGGGCGTGCCGACTGACCTGCCGCCGCCGGAGACACCCATGCGTCTCCCGTCCGCCGAAGATGCACCGGGCGAGGACTCGCCCGCGCAATACGCGCACCTTCGAGCGCTCGTGAGCATCACTCGCGGTTGCGAGAAGTTTTGTACCTACTGCATTGTGCCGTACACGCGCGGTCCGCTCGAGAGCATCCCGCCCGAAGAGATCGAGGGGCAGATTCAGCGCGAAATCCGTTGCGGCGCAAAAGAGATCACGCTGCTCGGTCAAAACGTGAACTCGTATCTCTATGAAGGCCTTAACTTCGCCGGTCTGTTGCGGCGCGTCGGTCGCATCGAAGGTTTGGAGCGGCTGACATTTTTGACGTCACATCCGCATGATTTTAATCGCGACGTCGTGGACGCGCTCGCAGAGTTGCCGAACATCGAGCCGCGTCTGCATTTGCCCGTGCAATGCGGGAGCAATGACGTTCTCGCGGCTATGGCGCGCCTCTACACCATTGAACAATACCTTGAGAAAATTGCGTACTTCCGCGAACGGCTCCCTCGCTGGGCGCTGACCACGGACATCATTTGCGGGTTCCCGACCGAGACGGAAAGCGATTTTCTCGAGACGCTCGGCCTCGTTGAGCGCGGGACCTTCGAGTATGCATTCGTTTTTGCGTTTTCTCCGCGCGCCGGCACGCCGGCAGCAACGATGGAACCACAAGTACCGCAAGAAGAACGCCTGCGCCGGCTGCAAGCCGTGAGTGCCGCACAAAATGAACGTACGCGCCGCTTTCACGAGTCATTCATGGGTGAAACGGTGAGTGTGCTTGTGTCGGGTCCGTCGAAAAAAGATCCGGCGCGCATGGCGGGCAAGACCGGTCATAACATCACGGTCATCTGGCCGCGTGAAGCGAGTACAGAGCATAAGCCGGTCGTGGAGGTTGCAATCGAGCAAGCCCAGACCTGGGGCCTCGTCGGCCGAGTCGCGTAATAACTCGCCACGCCCGCGGCGTCTACGCGCCGCATGAGGATAAAGCCGAGCGTAAGACACCGCGCACAGCCTCAGTGGGCGCCGCGAGCGAGGCAGCCGATACGTCGCCGCTCATTGGTCAGTATCTCTTGCTCAAATCGCAATATCCCGAAGCGCTCCTGCTCTCACGCGTCGGCGATTTTTATGAAGCCTACGGAGATGATGCGAACGAGCTAGCTGCTGCTCTAAACATTGTGTGCACGTCGAAGGAAGCAGGCAAGGGAAAACGAGTGGCCATGGCAGGCGTGCCGCACCATAGCGTGGACCATTATCTGGCACGCCTCCTGCGCCAACGCCGCATTGTTGCGATCGCAGAACAAATGGAAGAGCCCGTCCCCAACAGGCTTGTACGGCGCGAAATTGTTCGCGTCCTGACGCCGGGTACCGTGCTTGAAGACCAATTTCTCACTGCGGAGCGCAACAACTACCTGTGCGCGGTTGTGACAGCTGCAGATAAGACGGGTATCGCCGCCGCGGATGTCTCTACGTCGTCCATATCAGTAAGCATCGTCGATGACGATGACACGCTCGCCTCAGAGCTCGACCGGCTATCGCCCGCAGAGATCGTCGTCGAAGCCGATGAGGACATACATCGCTATCGCCCGCTCGTGTCCGAGACATGCCGCATTGCTGTCTGCGACCCCACGTCAAATGTAGCGGTCGACCGTGCGCCGACCATCAAAGAAATTAAGGACCCACCCATCATCGCGCGTGTTGCGATGGCCGAACGCGGAGCAGCACGCGAAGCGCTTGGATTATTGCGCCGTTACCTAGAATACTTGCGGCTCGACGGCAATGGCCTCTGCGAAGCTGCGACACTACACGAAACTCGAAAAACCATGGCCCTCGATCGTTCCACACGCCGGCATTTGGACTTACTGAGCGGCTCCGGCGATAACAAGCAGGCGTCCCTGCTCAACGTGCTCGCAAAGACGAAAACGCCCATGGGCAGCCGTATGCTCGCGCAGTGGTTGTGCGCGCCGTTGCTAGATGTCGAAGCGATTGCACAACGTCAGGACAGCGTTGAGGCGTTCGTGTCGGCCGCTTCTTTTCGAGTCGAGCTGCAACGAAAGCTAGCCGCCATCGGCGATATCGAGCGCATCGTGCAGAAAATCCGAGCCCGTCGAGCTGGTCCACGCGATCTTGCTGGATTGCGACGTTCACTCGAAGCTGCAGCCGCCGCGTCCGGGGCGCTTGCCAACGAGCAGGGTAACAAGTTTGCGGCGTTTGGACAAGCGATTGCAGGCGATGGCACGCCTGCATGCGCAGCCGAGCTCATCGCGGCAACCATACTTGACGAACCAGCGGCGACGCTCGTTGAAGGCGGCGTCATCGTGCCGGAGCACTCGCCAGAACTACTGGAGCTCATCGGACTGCGAAGCGTCGGCCGCGAGCACTTATTGGCGCTCGAAAGCGAGGTGCGTGCGGCCACCGGCATCAAGTCCTTGAAGATTAAGTACACGCAAGCATTTGGCTACTACTACGAGGTCACTCGAGCACAAGCGCAAGCGATGCCCGCGGAATTCGTCCGCCGTCAAAGCCTCGTCAACGCGGAACGTTTCAGCGATGCTCGGCTCAAGGAGCTCGAGGCGCGCATCGTCAGCTCACGCTCGCAGCAAGTCGCGCTGGAGCGGCGGATATTCGATGAAATCGTCGGGCAGCTCGAGGTCTTCGCTCCAGGTTTGCTTGTCTGCGCGCGCGCCGTCGCTGGAGTCGATGTGTACTGCTCGCTTTCGCAAGTCGCGGCCGAACGCCGCTACACTAGACCCACAATTGTCCCCGAAAGCGCGCTTTTCGTGGAAGACGGCAGGCACGCAGTGGTCGAGGCGTACGGCGGCCTCGATTTTGTACCCAACGACTGCAGCGTTGATTTGGAAAAACGCTTCCTCTTGATCACGGGTCCCAATATGGGCGGGAAGTCGACCTACCTTCGCCAGACCGCGCTCTTATCGATCCTGGCGCAGATGGGTTCGTTCGTTCCGGCGCAAAGCGCAACGCTGGGCGTTGTCGATCGGCTCTTCACGCGAATCGGCGCGGGGGATGACATAGCTGCTGGCCGCTCGACCTTCTATGTCGAAATGGCTGAAATGGCTCTTATTTTGCGCAACTGTACGCCGCGAAGCCTTTTGCTCATTGACGAGGTCGGCCGGGGCACCGGCACAATTGACGGTCTTGCTATTGCGCAAGCAATCAGCGAATATTTGCTGAGCGTCGGCAATGGGATGCCAATCGTACTCTTCGCAACGCACTTTCACGAACTCGTCGACTTGGCTAAGACATTCAAGAGCGTCGACAATTTACACGTTGCCGTCGCAGACGAGCCGACTGGGCCCGTCTTCTCGCATCGTCTGCTGCGAGGATCGAGCAGCCGTTCCTATGGCATTGCGGTAGCTCACATGGCGGGCATGCCAAAACCGATCGTCGAGCGCGCAAAGGAGATCGCCGGTCAACTTGAAGCTCGTCCAACGGTCGAATCGAAGCGCCAAAAGCCAGCGAAGGTCGCCGCAGTCGAGGAACACCAATTGGAGATGGAAATCTCGTAACGGTCGGGTGTGACGCGGCTCACTACTCATGCGATTCGTAACATAGGCTACCGAGAATCATTCCAGTATATGTGAGGACCTTTAGCCTAGCGGCGCTCAAAGTCCGGACGCTGGCCGACCTTCTTTCGTACCCCTTTGCCGTAGCCATCGCGCGCTGGATTGCGGTCGCATGGCTCTTGATGCTCCCGCCGAACCAGGCGGCACCCCGTCAGCTGCACCTTGCCTTACTTGCGTACGGCATCATCACGACGCTGTTCGCAGTGAATTTTTGGCATCGGTCGCGAGCAAGCGGCAAGCGCGACGAACTGCATCCGCTCGTCGTGCCCGCGCTTATCGCCATAGACGTTACGTACGCCGCGCTCGCTATGAAGCTGTACGGCATAACTCTGCTATTGCTGCTGCCGGCATTTGATGCTGCGATGCTTGCCGTATCTGTCGGCGTAGGTGTCCTCGTCATCGTTTACCTCGTTTTGCTTGATCTCGGCTTGAATTTCCACGTTGGCAGCATCAAAGTTATTGGTTGGCAAATCGCCGCCCTTATGTTTGGACCATATCTCGCCGCTTTGTACGGATTGCATGGTAGATTGCGCGCAGAACACCAGGTGCGAGCCATCGACCAGGTTCTCAATGCCGGATCGGAACTTGGATCGCAACTTTCGCTTGCCGACGTGCTCGTGCAGCTCCTCAACCTGCTTGGCCAGTTCAGACGCGTCGTGCCTTGGGATAGCTGCGTCATCTACGTCGTGCAGTACGACGAGACCGCGGAAGAAGAGATGCTGGTGGCTGGAGAGATAGCCGGCGTCGATGCAGCAAGTTATCGCGGAACGAAAATTGCATTTGGCACCGGCGTCGTCGGCTATGCCGCCACGAAGCAGCGCCCGGCGCTCGTGGCAGATCTCCACAAGGATGCGCGCCAGCCTGACGCCGAGTTGCGACAGCATGCGCGCGGCTCGCTCGTCATGCCTATCATTGCCGATGGACAAGCAGTCGGCTGCGTCCAACTCGTCTCCGCAAAGCCAAATTCGTACACTGCAGATCAGCTTGCGCACCTCGGAAGGCTCATTAGCCTTGCCTCAGTCGGCGTGCGAAATGCTCTTCTTCACAGCCGCACGCGCGCTATGGCCGATACCGATCCCCTCACCGGACTGCTCACCAGCCGCGCCTATCACGAGCGGCTCGAGTCCGAATTCCGAAAAGCGCAAGCGGCACGAAAGTCGTTGTCGCTCCTGCTCCTTGACCTGGACAACTTCAAGCGCGTGAACGACAGTTTCGGACATCCGGCAGGCGACGAGCTTTTGCGCCGCATCGGGGCGATCTTGCGACAACAAGCGCGGAGAAACGACCTCTGCTGCCGCTATGGCGGCGATGAATTCATCGTTGTTATGCCTGAAACGATCAAATCTGAGGCCGCTGTGGTTGCGGACCGCATCCGTAAGAGCATACAAGAGATGACATTCATTTCCGGCAACTCGCTCGTCAACACGACGGTTTCGATAGGCGTGGCAAGTTATCCACAGGATGTCACAAGCAAACAGGCACTGGTAAAGGCGGCTGACGACGCGCTGTATGCGGCGAAAGAAGACGGCCGCAATGCGCTGCGCGTCTTCGGAACAACCGTCGCGCGCTAACCGGTCAGCAACGACTGTAGCAACGGACCACTGTAGCAACGGACCTTTAGGTCCGTTTTCCCATGCATGACGAGAACGGCGGATGCGCGAAGCACGTTGGGTGCAGACGACAACCGAGCGAATTGCCATCCTTGACGAGAATACGATTTCCCAGATCGCGGCCGGCGAGATTATCGAGCGGCCTGCGTCCGTCGTTAAAGAGCTGGTCGAAAATAGTTTAGACGCCGGCGCAACTTACATTGCGGTAGAGTTACGCGGCGGCGGGCGTACCGAAATTACCGTTGTGGATGATGGGCGAGGCATCTATTGCGATGACCTGCCGCTCGCGCTGCACCGGCACGGCACGAGCAAGATATCGTCTGCGGCAGATCTCTTCTCCGTTCGAACGCTTGGGTTTCGGGGTGAAGGTCTGGCAAGTATCGCGGCTGCCGCAGGCGCGCTCGAAATCGTCTCTCGCGAGGCGGCGCAGAATTTCGGCGCCCGCATCGTCGCCCGTGCAGGTTCGGTGGGGGCGGTCACACGCGTGGCCGCATCGCCCGGCACGAAAATAACCGCCCGCGATCTTTTCGCCGCCACACCAGTGCGCCGTGATTTCCTCGGCAGCGACAAGACAGAATTCACCCGCGTGAGCTCATTTCTGTCACGCATTGCGCTCGGTTGGCCGCGGGTTGCCTTTTCGCTGCGCCATGATGGGCGTGACGTGTGGTCTCTGCCGGCGGTTCGAGATCCCGTCGACCGCCTGGAGATGGTCTTCGGCAAGGGCAGCCGCGGCTCGCTCACAGCCGTGCGCACCTCACCCAACATCATGATCGGTATCGTCGGCTACACCTCGCGCGTCGGCGCAGATCGGCCCAACCGCCAAGGCCAAGTGCTGTTCGTCAACGGACGACTTGTGCGCAGCGCGGCGCTCAGCGCCGCCTGGTCAGCGGCCTACAGCGGCAAGATCATGACGGGCCGCTATCCCTATGGAGTGATCATGCTGTCGCTTGCGCCAGGCGACGTTGACGTCAACGTGCACCCCACGAAGATTGAAGTGAGATTTGTCGGCGCTGCTGCGGTGTTCGACGTCGTGCGCCACGCCATTAGCGACGGACTGGACGCAGGTACGGAAAAACCAGAGTCAGAGATGCCGCTCTCGCTCACAAGAGTGCCCGAGCTGAGCCCTACGGATTACGAGTTAGCTCCGGCGCTCTCGATGCTCGAGGGCATCGCGGAAGGTGTAGACAGTGGGCAGACGGCGCGCGCGCTCGGTCAGATAGATCAAACGTTCATCGTAATCAGCGATGCGAGCGGCCTTCTCGTCGTCGATCAGCACGCGGCGCACGAGCGTATCGCATTCGAGGCGCTCGAGCGGGGTGCAGACATTGGATCTGCGCCGCTGCTGCTGCCGCGGATTATCGAGCTCACGCCCGATCAGGCAGCAACCCTCGAATCGTGCGGATCAGAACTTGCCGAGATGGGCATCGTCGTCGAACGCTTCGGTGATGACGCATACCGCGTCAGCGCCTTGCCGAGCGGCTACGAACAACGCCGCTTCGATCTTGCAGGCATCCTTGACGACCTAGCAGGCGAGGCGCGATCCTCCGAACTTGCGTCAGAGCACCGCCGTCGGCTGCTTGCCACCGTTGCGTGTCATTCGGTGGTGCGCGCACACGAGCCGCTCAGCGTGCAAGAACAGGTTACGCTCTACGAACGGCTGCGTGCCAGTCGCGATCCACAAACGTGTCCGCACGGCAGACCGACCATGCTGCGCTTGGACGCAACCGAGCTCTCAAAAGCTTTCAAGCGAACGTAAGAAGGTTTCAGCGTGTCGCGCGCGCTCGTCATTTGCGGCCCGACAGCTTCGGGAAAGTCTCAAATCGCCTTAGGCGTTGCTGAAGCGCTCGGCGGGGAAATTGTCAACGCTGACTCACGTCAAGTTTATCGAGGTATGGGCATTGGGACGGGCATGCCCCCGCCATCCGCTTTCGAGCGCGTGCCGCACCATCTCTACGGATTCGTCAACCCGGAACGCCGCTACAGCGCGGCGCGCTACGTGCACGATGCCGACGCCGCCATCGCGGCTATCATGGCGCGGGGCCGCTTGCCGATTGTCGTCGGGGGAACCGGATTTTATATCGAAGCACTCCTCGGTACAATGCCGCTTGATCGACCCCCAGGGGACGAGGCATTGCGCGCCCGGCTGCGCCGGGAGGCGCAGGTGCATTCGCGCGAGGTCTTGTGGGAGTGGCTGGCAGCGATTTCGCCGACGCGCGCTGAGTCGACACGACCCAGCGACGGCTATAGAATCCTCCGCGCGCTGGAAAGCTCGCTCATGGCGCGAACCGAAACAGACACTATTTCAGCCCAAGCTTCGCGCCCCCAGCTTGAATCAGCCGTTGTCGTGTTGCGGGTTCATCGAGCCGCGCTTACAAAGCGCATCGCGCAACGAGTCGCGGCTATGTTCGCGGCTGGACTTGTTGAAGAGGCTCAATCCATTCGCGCAGCAGCTCGGGATGCACCCGCTCTCTCTGGCTTGGGTTATGCAGAAGCGCTCGCCACGGTGGACGGTCTTGCGACGCGAGCCGAAGCGCTTGCATTAACCATCCGCCGCACCGAACGCTATGCAAAGCGGCAGCAGACGTGGTTCCGACGCATGAGCGCGGTGGATATCGTTGAAGCTGACGAGCCGGAGCACGCGCTCCGCACGATCATCGCGCGTGCAAGGGAAAAGCTCGCGCCTGCGTGAACTAAAAGTTCAACCGCCACAACGAGCGGCGGTTCGCGCTTTGCAACGGGCGCGAGATATATTGGAGAAATGGCGTGAAAAATAACTTGCCACTGCAAGACGCTTATCTGTTAGCGATCAAGCGTGAGAATGCGCCCGTCACCATTTATTTGCGCAATGGTTTCCAGCTTCGTGGACACGTCCGGGGTTTCGATAACTTCACAATCATCCTTGAATATGATAACAAACCACACCTCGTGTACAAGCACGCCGTGTCAACGGTCTCGCCGCAGGCACCTGTGCAGTTCTCGGGATCAGAAATTGGTGTCGGTTCGCGCCAAGCGACACCGGCTGACGGAGAGCCGGCACTTGCGGTCGACGGCGCTGTGAAGACTCCCGTCGCGCAATAGCACAAGCACACCCGCCGTGGGCCTGATCTCCGTTACCAAGTGTCACGGAACGGGAAACGATTTCATCCTCCTCGATGCCCGTAGAGTTTCCGACTTGCCGTACGACCACATCGCACGTGTTGTGTGTCAGCGACGTTTTTCAATCGGGGCCGACGGTCTCTTGGTGCTGGGCAATCCACGACGACCTAACACGGACGCGTCGATGCGCATCTTCAATTCCGACGGATCGGAAGCAGAGATGTGCGGCAACGGTATTCGCTGTGTTGCACGCTACCTGTATTTAGAAAACCCTGAGCGTACCGAAGCATCTATCGAAACGCCCAGCGGCGTGATGCAGACGAAGATCGTCACATGGCACGGAGCGCCGAGCGTCAGGGTAATGATGGGAGAACCGAAATTCGAGGGCGGATCGCCTGGCAAGCTCGATCGTTCGATTATGCTCAATGGCGAATCTGCGCCAGCGTATGGGGTATCGATGGGGAATCCGCACATCGTTGTCTTCACGACCGGCGATCCTGCCGCGTGCGACTTGGAGAACGTGGCTAACGAGATCACGAGGTGGAGCGTATTCGATACGCAACCGAACATTGAACTCGCGCAAGTCGTCCGCGACGGGATTCGCATGCGCGTGCTTGAACGCGGCGTAGGCGAAACGTGGGCGTGCGGTACGGGTGCGTGTGCAGTTGCCACCGCGGCAATCGCCATAGGCCAGATGAAATCGCCGGTGGCTCTGCGCACCAAAGGCGGACTGGTGCGCGTCGAGTGGCAGGGTGCTGGAAATCCGGCCCACTTGACGGGCAACGCGGAGTTGATCTTTCGGACCGAAGTAGAGGTACCGTCAGATGTTGAGGCCATTCAGATCAGACTCGACGGAGCCGGCGGCGCACGCCCGTGAGAACCTCGTTAAAGGGCTTGCGGAGCGTCTTCGCGCGCCCCGATGGATCTGTGCTCGATCTTCCTGATATTTCGGCAGCCGCAGACTGCGGCATCCTGTCGGCGGCAGACACAGATGATTTCATCGCGCTACCAGAGGGGTCGCTGTTGCTGACGCTTCCCGGCCGCTCAGTCATCGGTTACAAAGGATCGCTGCGTCGGGAGATCGCCAACCGCGTCGGCGAAGACGTTTGTGCCGTAGCCGCGGCGCTGCCGTTGGGCTACACGCGCGTCGCGCTGCCGGCCTATGCTGAGCGAAATCGCGCGCCTGTGCTCCCGCTGTACGGCTATGCGGCGGTTGCCTGGAGCGACTCCGGATTCCGAGTCGCCGCTATGCGTACGGACGAGCTGGAAAGCTGGTCACCGCAGCTGCACCGTGAGGAGCAGGTGCGCGAAGGCATCGCATTGCGCACGCTTGAGTTTCCAGGGAATTCCCTGGTGCAGCAACTTGCAAGGTGTGCAAGCGAGTATGGCTGCTTTACCGCACAGAACATGTTCTTGCGTCAGGGCGAGGCCGCGCTGCCTGTCTCACCAGCGTGCAATGCGCGTTGCATCGGTTGCATCTCCGAACAAGAGCCCGACGCCCAGATCAAAAGTGCTCAAGAGCGCATACAGCGTCGCCCGACGCTCGACGAGATCAGCGAAATCGCGATCGCGCATCTGAAGACAGTGACCAAAGGAATGATCTCGTTTGGACAAGGCTGCGAGGGCGAACCACTGCTGGCAGCGCCGCTCATCGCACAGGCGATACGGCGTATGCGCTCGTCAACCTCGGCAGGCATCATTCATTGCAATACAAACGGGAGCAGTCCAAAAGCGCTTGTCCAGCTCATGGACGCCGGTTTGCAATCGATTCGGGTGAGCCTCAATTCAGTGCGCCCCGCCGCCTACTCCGCGTATTATCGGCCACGCGGATATGGACTTGCTGACGTCTTTGAGAGCCTGCGCGTGGCTGCCGACCGCGGCGTCTCAATTTCGCTCAACGTCTTAACTCATCCAGGCGTCACCGATGACGCGGAAGAAGTCGCAGCATTCGGTGAACTGCTCTCCGAGTTCCCGATCGCTATGGTGCAGACCCGAACGCTCAATGTGGACCCGGCTCGATACTTCTCAGCAGTCGGACGTCCAAAACGCAAACCGATGGGTATGCGCAACTGGCTCGCGTGGCTTAAACGAGAATACCCAGCCGTTGGAGTCGGTAACTTTACGCGCGGTTTCGGTTAAAGTTTAGACAGCGCCGACGAGCTCGTTTCGCAGCTCTTTCGTCGCGCCGGGCTGCATTACGATAAGCATCGCGTCTCCAGCGTGCACCGTTGTTTCGCCGTCAGGCACAATGACGTCGCCCTCGCGCTCGAGTGCGACGATCACGCAATGTTTTGGCAGCCGCAGATCGGACAACCGCTTCTGGTTCGCCGGCGAAGATGCTGGTAGCGAAAGGCGCACGAGTTCGAGATTGCCGCCGCGGAACGTCATCAGCGGCGAGACGTCTTTGACGTTCACTTCTTGCTGGACGATGCTCAGCACGATCTCTGTTCCGGAGACGACAGAATCAATGCCCAATTCTTCGAAGATCTGCTTATTCTTGGGGTTGTTGACTCGTGCAATGGTGCGCGGCCGGGAAAACTTCTTCTTGGTCACAAGACAGATGACGAGATTGTCTTCATCGTCGCCCGTGTCGGCAATGACGACGTCGGCGCGGCTGACACCAGCCTCGTCGAGCACTTGCGGATCGCATCCGTCACCAACGCGCGCAATTTCACAGTTGAGGAATTGGCACAAGCGGGCTGCCTTGCGTTCGTCCTTTTCGATGACGACGACTTCGTGTTTTTCTTCGAGCAGCGCTTTGGCTACATAGGTTCCGAGCTTGCCGCCTCCGACAACGACGATAAACATCGAGAATTACCCCGCCTTGGCGAGCGAGCCGCCAAAACGTTTGCGATACTCGGCGACAAAATCGGGGCGCACGATCGCAACCACGCGATCGCCCTTTTCGAGCTTGACGTCGGGCGCAGGAATGATGCTGTGGTTGGATCGGACAATGAGCGCGACGTGGCTTTTGTCCGGCACCGCAAGTTCGCGAATGAGCTTGCCCGCAGATTCGGCGCTGACCGTTTGCTCGACGATCTCGGCATCTGCTTGATCGAAAAGCAATGAAGAGAATCGATCCTCGCTCAACGCA
>Ga0185299_10001788_pt1 | contig 37811 bp, 29 predicted proteins | sample PaiPotPPA55metaG_FD_128002 | JGI IMG/M metagenome (GOLD analysis project Ga0185299, IMG submission 128002) | Iron sulfur acid spring bacterial and archeal communities from Banff, Canada, to study Microbial Dark Matter (Phase II) - Paint Pots PPA... ...
CCCTGATAGGTTTTCTTCACAGCGGCTCTCCTCTCAAAAAGAGATTGATCATCCCGAACTCTATCCGAGTTCGGGCGAGAGCCGCTGCTTCCCTTGCTCAGATTTCAACTACGCGCGGGGCAACTTCGCGTGGAATGGTTCTGTCTATGCTGGAAATCTAATCACTGCCTTGCGAGCTAAACAGGTTTCACCACGAATCGGTCACGCTGAAGAAGAGCTGCACTGCTTGGAGAGTTCTAGCCGGACAGCGGGCTGTGGCTTATCGTACGGCCATTTACGGGCAAACCAGTGTCGGGAGCCAACACCTTTGGAGGCGGAAGAACCGGCTTCGGACCTCGCCCCATAGTCCATTGCACGATTTGGGTGATGATCTGCGCCTTTGCATCCCAACTTAGGCGTTGGAGTGCATAACAGGTGCCTCGTTCTCTTAACTGGTCAAGGCGATCTCTGTTTTCTACGAGGTCGGTCAGAATCTTTTCGATTTGTGCTACCACATCGCCTTCGTTGGTCAAGGCCACCTTATAACCAATCTCCGCCTGAACAATATCTCCGGGTCCTCCGAAGTCAGCGACCACAGGTACGACGCCCAAAGCGAGAGCCTCAAATACAACCGCTCCGCCGAACTCGCGAACCGACGGAAATACCAGCACGTCCGCTAACTGTAAGCGCTGCATCGTTTCGTCATGGCCGAGAAAACCACAAAACGAGACCGCTTTCTCTATTCCAAGAGTTCTCGCGAGCTGCTCGAGGCGTTTCCGCTCTGGGCCGTCGCCGATCACAGTAAAGCGCGCCAAATCGTGTCGCAATAGAGGAGCCGCTGCGCGAAACGCGAGGTCACAAGCCTTGTAGGGCACCAGCCCACCGACGAAAATCAGTTCAAGTTTACTGCTGCGTTCCGCACTGCGCAGGGCACCGGAGCAAAGGGACCGGCTGACACCGTTCTCCGGGAGAAAAAAAAGTTTGTCACGATATGCAGCAAACTCGGCATAAGTTTGGGACGAACCGGCCACGATCGCAGCCGCATGGCGATACGTCGACCGAGCAAAAGGCAAAAATCGGTACAAATTCCTCATAAAAGAAATCCATTGCTTTTGGTTGTCGGCCTGACTAAAACCCGTCGGCCACGGCAAACCGCCATTAATCGGCCCAATCACGAATGGCACGGGACCGTTTCGCAGAAAGAAGGCTATGGGACTCGGCAAGACGGCGGTTATCGGCAATAAGCGCAGCACGGCATCGAACTCGCCCGCGTGGATTCGCGTCCGCATGTGCTGCCAGACAAACCATTCAAATGCAACAGCAAACGGATAGCCAAAAGCCGTCAATGCCTGGCTGCGGTAGTCATTCTTAAAGATTCGCCGCAGAGTCCAGTCATAGATGGCCTCGAGCCAAGGCAGCCTGATCACCTCGATAGAATGAAACGGCCCCTGCCGGCGCCGGACGGCTTCCTCGTAGGGCGATCGAATGACCAGAGTTACATCGTGAAGCTGAGCGAGGGCTTCAGTCTGGGAATAGCTTATGAGGGAACCGCAGATTGAGTCCGGGTTACAATCCGGCGCTAACACCAAAATGCGTAATCGGCTCATGATTACTACCTAGAATTCGGCGATTTAACAGAAGAGTCCCGGATTTCGACACCAGAGAGACCCAAACGGAAAGGTTGGGACTCATTCTGTGTGCCTGCGTAGCAATATGTTGGTTCGAGAAAGTGATTTTGCATCGAAGATACCCTATTCTTAGTTTGGCAAGCTTTTGCAGAAAACCTCGATAGTATTTTCCGCGCACCATTCGAGCACGGACAGAAATTCGTGTGCATTCAGCCACCGATCCAAAGCTAACCCCCGTTCGCAATCAACTGCGTAGTTAAATATGCTATTGACGGCGAGGCCTTCGAGTAAAGCAACGCAGTGGAGGCTCTCAGGCCGAAATTCGGGCAGATTCACTTCAAATGAGAGGTACGGAACAGGGTGCCGAAGCCCGCGTATCACGTTCAGCTCATAGCCCTCAACATCGATCTTAATGAAGAGCGGCCGCCCATGCGCGGCGATTAACTCTTCAAGTGTCGTCGTTTCGACAGGTCTATTCTGCACAAAATCTAGGCCGCAATGGCCATACGTATGCCGCGCTTTGTTTCCTTTTAACGTAGCTGCCCATTTTTGGCTGAGCGTATTCACAGCCGATCCGGGACCATCTATCCACATCGTCTCGATCGCATTCTTGTCGCTTACTGCTTCGCCGACAATAACGACAGGCCTTCGGGCGAAACGCAACTTCACGAACCGCTCCCGTAAGATCACCTGATTCGTTTCATCCGGTTCTATCGCGACTACGCGTGCTCCCAATCTCAAGAATAGATCCGTTTTCAAGCCTTCATTTGCGCCAACGTCAAAAATCAGATCCCCATGGCACAGGTCAGGCAGAAGATGGCGGTAGAAATCGATCTGCCTCTCCCTAGATAGAATCCATTTCTTGTCAGCGACCCCTCGGTAGAGATCATGGATAGTTGATGTCTTCAGCCGATGGTACAGTCCGGCACGTTCTAATATTGCCCGGGTCCGCCGCTTGAGAAATTTCATGCTGATTCCTCTATGTAGCTGAAACCCAGGTGGGTCGGATCAGGCGGTTCGTATCCATGTGGCAGCGTCACGCCAAAACTCCGGGGAACTATACAAATTGGCCTGGCACACCAACAGTCTGTACATCAAAGTAAGGTCAGGCAGTTTGTCGTCGCTCCATTTTCCGAGCCACAGGTTTCATAGAAAGAGCATTTCTTGCTGACAACTCTGGTACCCGACGATCAGAGGATGCTTGAAGAAGCGGCGATTCTTTAACACCGACTCCAGCGGCGATGCGGCTCGCTTCTATAACTGCGAGGAGAAAGAAGATCCAGAATGGATGCAGCATCCGAAATCCGGCCTCAGTGATGTTATAGACCATTTCAGTCAAAATATAAGCCACCAAGAGACTGCCGAGTACCGGTTCGCGGCGAAAAGCCTTGACGGCGCGGAAATAACCGCTGACGAATATCAGCCCAATTAAACCAAGTCCGACCCAGCCGAGATTGAGGTATACCTCTATGTACCCGTTGTGAGCCTCGTTAAGTGGAAGACCGGGCATCACTTCCGCGAGTCTCTGGTGTACAAGCGGGCTAAGCCAGAAGCTTTCGAAACCCGCTCCAACCAACGGGTTGGCCGCCATCGGGATAACAGCCGCCCAGATCTCTGTACGCCCGGTGAGGGTGGAGTTCCGGCCCAAGGCATGGAAGATGCTGCCACCAAACAAGATGACCAGACTGGAAGTCACTAACAGCGACAGGACGAGCGCATGCACTGCGGCGGGATGACGCTTCATGAACCGTAGACTCGTCGCCATCATCAGTCCGGCTCCAACAGCGAAGCATACGCTGGAGGTCATTGAATTGGCCATCGTCAATAGATATATCCCAAGGGTAAGCAACGTTCCTTGTGCCAGCAGATGTCTACGGCGGTCGTTGGGTATTTCGTCCGACCGGATGAGCCCAAGGACGCGCCAGACCGCTCCCAGTAAGAGAACAAATGTGATTACTCCAAGTGTATTCTTGTTCAGTGTCGCCCCGTTGTTCATCTGCGCCCCGGTCCATCCGTCATACGTCCGTCCAAGATACGGATAATATTTGATAAACAGCAGAGAAATAGGCACCAAAATGAAGCCGAGGCGAGAGAACAGGCGACGAAGAGCGGCCACTGGTTCTTTATCTGTCACAACAATCAGGATCATCATTAGATCCCCGATCGCCTTGATCCATTTTTTGAGTGCCACGCCCGGGAAATCGGACCAAATAATACTGAAGAGACAGAAGAGAAAATAGATCAGAATCGGCCCGTTTGCGGCGAGGAAGGTGCGTGTTCGGTGTCCCCGATGGACGAGAACACATATACCTGCAATCAACAAGATGGCAAAGAAAGCCGCGTCAACAGGGCTGCCGTCAAGCTGGATATTGGCTCCGCTAGGAGGCGTAATGCCCAGCCAGACTGATACGGGCCTTGATCCAAGAACCCCTAGGTAGAGAACCGGCAGCCACAGCGCCTTAGAAGTCCGGATGGATTTGTCGCGATCAAGGTAGAAAAGTCCGGCGATTCCGCAGGCATAGACGAGGCTCGCAAGTGAGGGGTTCATTTTATGTCAGTTCAGATAAAACTCGGGGTTGGCACTTGAAAGTCATCTACCATCTACAAAAAAGTCAACGCACCAACTCCGCTAAAGAGGCTGGCATACAACGGACGATGACGAACATCCAAAGCAACCAAGTCACCGAAACCTTAAACTCCTTGATGATATCCATCGAGTGCTTTCTGGTAGGCAGCGAGCAGTTTCGGGACTGAATATTCCCACGCAAGCTGTTCTTCGACCCTCTTTCTTCCAAATTCTCCCATTTTCCTTCTTTCCTCAGGTCTGTCCATCAACCAGATGATTTTAGCGGCGAAGTCCGCAACCCCGTCATCTTTGCCCGCGTAGAGAGACGCTTCCTGGGCACTAAACCTACCCTCCTTTGAATCAAACTGCACGATTGGTTTCCCAAGAGCCATATATTCCATAATTTTGATCATCGTAGAAATGTCATTCATCTTGCTCGGCCGGTCCGGATTCACACATACATCAGCTGTTGAGAGTATCTCCAACAATTCCTCGTCAGAAACTCTTCCGGTGAAATGAACTGTATCGAGCAGGTCCTTGTCCTCCACCATCTTTTTGAGTTTATTAAGTTCCGTGCCACCGCCGACGCACGTGAAAAAAATGTCTCGCCTGCCCGAGTTCTTGATGTGCTGCACGACGTCCAGCAGGATGTCCAAGCCATCTTGAATGCTCATGTTACCCACGTAACCGACCAAGTAGTTTTTCCCATTTTTCCGTGCTGGATTGGAGCGAACCGATTTGAACGTTTCCCTTTCCGGTCCGTTCCGGACAATGAACACGTTTTCTGAAGCAACACCGCCTCTATCGACCGCTAAATCCCTGTAGCTCCTGTTTGTCACTACCACGACATCGCTGAACCGATAGGTAAGTTTTTCGAGTCCCACCAAGGTCCTATAGAGCGCTCCTCGTTTCCCGTATTTCGAAACGTACAGCTCTGGGTTAGCATCGTGATGGTCGAAAATGTACTTCACTCCACGAAATTTAAACGGCAGTGCAATCAGAAAAATATCGTCGGGTGGATTGCAACCTTGAATGACGTCAAATCCGTGTCGCAAGTAGATCCACGATGTATACAAGAACTCCCAGAACAAAGCGCAACCGTACTCCCACAAGTACCCTAGCGGAGTGCTTCCCTCTGCCGGCGAAGGATGTCGATAGACACGGATTCCGTCGATGACTTCGTATCCTTTGGCACAGGCTTTTCGTCGGGGGCACAATACCGTCACTTCGTATCCATTCTCTCGAAGAGAACAAGCCTCCCTCCACACACGTCGATCGAAGGGAACCGCTTGGTTCTCTACGATGATCAAGACTCGTTTTTCTGAGATCCCGCGGCTTATCGTCTCAGATCTGCTCGCCGCGATCTCAGGCACACCGGGCCCGCTGACCTGAACATTTGTTTCCATAGAATCCGGACTCGCCGAGGTTAGAATTCTTACCAGCAGATGCCGCTGTACCCGCCATTATTGCTCGTGTAATTGGAAATGCGCACAAAATCCACCAAACACTGACTTGTGTGCAGTCTTTGAGGAACGCTTTCGAACTCAGCGGATTTGTTGCCGATCACAATCGTCTCAGCGTGTTCCAAGACGGCATCGATATTGTCCACCATCAGTCTGGAAATATGCGGGATGCGGTTCAGAATGAAGTCGCGATTCGCACCAACTAATCTCGCCACCTGTACGTTTTTGTCATAAATGCGTACATCGTACCCCTTCCCTGTAAGCCGTTCGATGATTTCGATCATGGGGCTCTCGCGCAGATCGTCCGTGCCTTCTTTAAAACTGAAACCCAAAATCCCAACGCGTTTCCGACCCTTTACCATGATCAACTGAAGACCCCTTGCAACCTGTAATTCGTTGCTCGGCAGTATTGCATTTAGAATTGGCAATTCCAGGTCATGCAACTTCGCTGAATAGGCTAGAGCTCGAAGGTCCTTGGGTAAGCATGAGCCCCCAAATGCAAAGCCTGGTTTAAGGTAGGCCGATGAGATGTTGAGTTTCTTGTCCTGGCAGAAAATCTCCATAGCCTTATGGGCGTCAATGGAGAAAGACTTGCAAAGATTCCCAATTTCATTCGCGAAGCCGATTTTTAAGGCGTGCCAGCTATTATCGATATATTTGATCATCTCGGCTGTTTCTATGTCTGTTCTGATCAATGGTGCATTGAGTTTTGCGTACAGCGCAACCACCGCCTCCCCGCTGGGCCCGTCTAGCTCACCAATTACTGTCTTTGAAGGAAAAGCAAAATCCATCACCGCCGAACCTTCGCGGAGAAACTCGGGATTGTTGCAGACTCCAAAATCCTTGCCAGCTTTCTTCCCCGAGCTTTCTTCTAGTACCGGTATTACCATCCTGCGCATTGTCCCAGGGAGGATCGTGCTGCGAATCACCACAGTATGGCGGGCCGTTTTGTCTTTGAGTCCCTGACCCAACTGCTCGCAAACTTGTCTGACATGTGTCAAGTCAAGGTTGCCGTTTATCTGGCTCGGAGTACCTACGCAGACAAAAGATAAGTCAGTGTCCAAAATGGCTTGGACAGAATCGTCAGTAGCACGAAGTCGGCCGCTCTTAACCGCGTCGGCAATGATCTCCTCGATCTCCGTTTCAATGATAGGTGATTTGCCGGAATTGACCAGTTGCACTTTTGTCCGTACTGGTTCTACGCCAACGATTTCGTGGCCTTCCCTCGCGAGGCATCCTGCGCAAACGGTACCTACATAACCTAGACCGAATATGCTGACTTTCAAGATATGCTCCTTCTGCGTGTGGCTTGTTCAGGTGGCAAGGGTTACCTAGCTTCCCTAGCTGGAGTTCGCTCGCCGGACGCTTTCCAACACAAAATGCAAGCGGGCATGACCTGAGCCGTCAACCAGCCCTATGTTAAGTATTCAGGCTTGGAACTTTCGGTGTTGCGATACATGAGGAAGCACAAACTTCTAAATAATTGTGCTTGGGCCCAGCGATGCATGGGCACGTTATCCCAGCCCAGAAGAAGACGCCGACTGCGAAACGCCCCATCCGGCTTTTGCCACACGGTCAGTACATCATTTACGACGAGGGAGAGGAGATCGTCCAATTTCGGGAAACGGCCCTTCAGCAGCACGGCTAAGTTAATAGACTCTGCGTAGTCATACAGCTCACGCCGGTATACCGTCAGCCGGGGACGGCTGGAGAAAGGCTTCGGTAGTCCGCCATTGTCGAAGAGGTTTGTTATGTAGTACCCAACTCCTCGTTGTAGGGCTTCCGTGCAGCCTGAATGCCCTGTTAGTGCCTCGATCTTTGCCAGCGCTTTCATAACAAAGCAGGTATGGAAGTGATCGATGAAATTTCGCTTTCCATCCTTCGCGTAATACCAAGAGCCGTCTTCATTTTGAGACTCAAGAACGAAATTTAGATTTCTTTCAGCTACTTTCCAGTATCTTTCTTCAGAGAAATCGTGTGCTGCGCTCGTTAGCAGGAACGCCCGATAGGCGCTTGCGTTTACTACTGCCAGTGACTGTTCAGGATCGGGGGTGTAGGAACATGTAGATGCATTCGCAGAAGTTTGAAAATCACTATAGTCTAGAAGAGAGTGCTCGGCTATCGAGTTCATTATCTGAAACCATTCATCAGACTTGTCAATTTCCCAAACCTGTTTAAAGGCCTCGTACGCGTACGGTACGGTCGTTATGAGGGGTGTTCCTTGTCTTATCGTGCCGCGTAGCGTCTCCCAGTTGAATGGATATCCCCAACAGTAATGACTGTAGCTTTCACAGCGAGTCTCCTTGAGCACTTCGAGGAAGTGAACCGCTCTCGCATAATAGCCCTCGTCTTTCAAAAGCTTCGAAAGAAAAGCAAATCCCATCGCATAGTGAGCATCCGCTATCGGGAATCGCTGGCGCTTCCAGAAAATACTCCTCGCTGATGGGACGAATGCTTCAGAGAACACCATAGGAGCTACCGCCAAGACCCCCAACTGCGGCTGCCTGTAATACAGAGCCTTGGCGTTTCTTGCTAAATCGCTCGCGTAGAAACTCTGAAAGTCGTAGGAAGTTTCTCCGTATTGAGAGAGCCATTCAATGAAGCGGAGAACGACATTAAGAATTCCCTCTGGCTTTAAACAAGAGGTGTTGGACGCCGTTGCATAAGATTTAGGTTCTGTCTTAACCTGTAAACTCATCAAATCTCCGGGCGGTATGTAGCCGCTGTATTTAGTGCGGCCAACAAAGTCGCTTTTATACCTTCTTTGTAGACGTTACTCTTCAGCTTTATCAGCCTGAGAGTGCAAAAAGCGGCTGTCAAGCACAGCAATTCATTTCAAATCTATAAAGAGACGGTGCGTCAACTCCAGAGTCATTAGCCTGTGGATTTCCGTTGTGTAATTGCGATTGCCTTTGAGATGCCCTTGTACAATCTTTCTGACGGTCCCCGCATTCACATACGAACGCGCTAGCGAGCGTTGGTCAAATAGTATCTCACGGACGTAATTCGCAAGATCGTCGCGGTACCAGACGCGGAAGTGAAATACCTTGTGACGGCCTAACCAGATGCGTTCCAGGTGAAGTGGGGCAAACAAGTGGTCCACCTGGGCAACCCATTGTGGCATGCCGTAGTCATAGGCATATTCCGCCTTGAATAAGAATTCAAGCAAGCCGCGAGTGAACGCGCTATTGAGCCCGCCAATGCCGCGATCGGTGCGTAACTTTGCGAGGGCAGGATTTCCTTCTCGTATCAACCGCAGTCTGGCTTCTTCATTGGCTGCTATTGTGCCCGGGGCCTTATAAATAGTCTTCACCAAGTCATTGTCTAGATAAGGCGAGCGTACCGCCACCTGAGTCTGTTCTAGACCGAGTACACCAAAGTGATGCCAAGGCGACTGCCGGAACGCCACAAACGTCATCGGATGGACCTGTTGGCTTCTATGGTAGGTCTCTTTGGCCCGACGCACTTGCGGCTCCAAATCCGTATGGAACAATCCCGGAGCGGGTTCTTCCGCCTTGAACATCACGGCATGCAAAAGCATTTCGCTGCCGTATGTCCCAACCATCCGCACCGGAGCAATCTCTCGAGCTTTTTCGCTTACATAAAGATCTGGGGAACGATCAAGGTCTACGCACGCGTCTGTAAGATAGATAGAGCGCTCGGCGTAGTGCGGGAATTTCTTTAGAAATTCCGTGCCAGTTGTAATGACCTGATGCTGCAGACCGCAAATCTTTGCTACGCGCCGCGCTAGCTTCACATCCTGGTTGTCGCGGTACATGCTCCCGTATGTGTAGCAGGGCAATGAATTAGGTTCGGCCTTGCGCCAGGCCATGATAATGCGCGTATCGAGGCCGCCGGTGAGCGAAACTCCCACGCGCTCGCTTCCGTTGAAATAACGCGGCAGATTCCGCACGAAAACATCACGCAAGTGCGCAAAGTAATCTTCCGCCTTGTACGGCTCCTCTTCTTCCCATTCGCGAGGCTCGAAGTAAGCAGCTTTCTTTTCCGGCATCCCTCCTCGAAAGTACCAGGATGAGCCTGGGGGCAGAACGTGGATGCCCGAAAAGAGCGTCCGATTCTCGAGCACGCAACCGCAAACAATAAATTCTCCGATACCGCGCGGATCCGTGGCACGCAGTTCGGGCCGCACCTTCAGGATTGCTTTTGCTTCAGCCGCAAAATAAAACGTGTCTTTCGCTTCGTGATAATAAATACGTTGTAAGCCAAACCGATCATTGAAGAGCATCGCCGCGCCGCGCGCACGATCGGCGATCAGGCCGTGAAACCTGCCGTTCAATCCCTTCGGGAAATCCGTCTCTTCTTCATACCGATGGACCAGGTACGACGGCCCGCGCGATTCTACCTTATGCCCGCGCGCCCGAAGTTCCGGAATCAAACCAGGGTCCGGAAATTCTTCACCTGAAAATACTAGAGTGACGTCCCCGCGCTCGTTACGCAGCGGCATACCATCGGCAAAGGATCCGCGCCTTGCCACCCAGCCGACGTAGACACCTTGCTCGGCGTCGATCCAAGTGCCGCTCGTATAAAATGGTTCATGGCGAAGCGACTCCACCATTTCGAGGAGTTCGCGTTCGGCAACTGTCCTCGGGCGATTGGTAATAAGACCGACTATTCCTGGCAATTACGGATTCCTTTAAAGCGCTTCCGGCTTCAGCCGAAACTTGCGTTGGTACCAGGCGCTGCGCAGGTCGCGCAACTTTGCTGCGACTGATTCCGGTAAGCGGTCAGTTATGTGGCGGTGAAATCCCAACCCCAAGGCCAACCGGCCCAAGGGAGTGAGCGGCACGTAATAGCGCGGTATGTCAACACGTTGGAACCCGTTTCGCTCCTTGAAATCGCTCAGGCTACTCTGCACCTTCTTCCCGTAAGCGAATTTCGCGTAAACAAGATGAGGAATATTTCGGTCGGCGCAAGATCTGACCGCTTGAGCGACCAGCGCATTCGTGGGCGCCTTGTCCCGGTGCGCAAACATGGAGATAATGTGCATAATCCCGGCCTGGGTGCGCGTGTCGTCTATCGTTAGTTTTATGAAACCAATCAGCTTGTTGCCCTCAAACGCCCCGATAAATACACTCGAGTCAAGAAAAGTCGCGCTCATGTCACGCACGGTTTCGAAACTCTTGCCATAGTGAGGGAAAATCCTTCCCTGGCGAACGGGGCACTCGTTGTAAATTTCCCAAATTCCCCGAGCCAATTCGTTGTCAAACGGAACCTCTCGGACCACTACTCCCTTCTTCTCCGCTTGCTTGGCTTTATTCCGTGCCTTGAATCCGATTTGCTTTGTCCACCAGTGCTCGAACGTGGACACCGGCAGGACGGCGGCATTGTCCCACTCCATGGGATACGAATACTTTGGAGACGTGTCAGGCAGCCCTTGCAGAAATGTGAAAAGATCAATCCGCAATCCTGTCCTGCGCACTTCTGAGAGCACGGCTTCGGGATCGTCCAGGAATTTGAAATCGTCCCCATCGAGCCGCGCAATACGGCATAGGCGGCCCTGGACCAGCAGCTCATTGCCGCCAACACTCACACCCGCTTTATTTTCTGCCATCAGTTCTAAATTCCTATGGTTGAGGTTAACTATTCTAAGAATAGAAGTTATTAGATTCAGTTATGACGGGTACTCTCATTAAAAGGAAATCATTCTGGCTGGCACCGCGCGACCTGGTACACCAATTGATCTTGCGATCTCTTGGTCGCTAACTGGTTGAAGATTTCATCCATAATCCGGGCAGTCAGCAGAATTTCCCGATAAGGAATCGGTACCGGAGCAACTTCTCGTATCGAATTGTAGAAGGCCTCTATCAGGTATTTCATTCCGGAGTCCATGTGAAATTCGTTGTTCAGAAACAGTCTTACATTCTGGATCAGATTATCCAGATGCTGCTTCGCAAACTGCATCGGCGGGACGAACTTATCCACATAGCTCTTGTATTTATCGCCCCTGAGCTTCAGCAAAATCTCGTGATTCTGGTCGAGAGCGAGGCCATTTGTCGAACCATACACGCGCAGCTCATGGATTGAGGGCTTCATTTGTGAAGAAAACGTGAAATATGCAGTGGTGCGTGCCTCCTCAGAAATTATTACGCGAAGCTCATCAATGATTTCAGTTTCACCAATGCTCTTAAGAACCGAGCTCACAAAGCCGTACGCGATCACCTCGGGGTTGTCACTGGTCAAGAACTCTGCGATTCCTGCAATACCGTGACTAATTACGTTTTGAAGTAACTTGCCGGGCAGCCTACGGACCCAATGTTGCTTGTCTCCTAGAAGGGCCCGCGCATAGCTCGGATCTGCAAGGTTGTAACCGTAGTAGCTTTCGATGTGGACTGCATTCCCACCGAGGTAGCCACTCTTGACAAGCTCTCTCATGCGCCTCGCCGCGGGACTGAATTGATAGTTGTGCCCGGCTGTCAGCTTGAGTCCCTTATTCTCGGCAATCTCAATCAATTTCTGCGCTTGATGCGCGTGCACGACAAAAGGCTTTTCTACGTAAACGTTAGCGCCGTAGTCGAGGCAGAGCCTGGCAAGTTCGAAGTGTCCTTCCGGAGGCGTAGTGATGTGTACAACGTCGGGACGCAATGTGCGCAATAACTCTGTCAGGTCAGTAAAGCGCTGCTGAATGGGAAAGCGATCGCACAGCTGTTCAGCCATCAAAGGCTCGCGATCGCAAACTGCCACGATCTTACAATCCTTTATTCGTTGGATCTGCGCCACGTGAACATCGGCGATTTTGCCGCATCCCACAATGGCAACCTTAAGCATGCTTCCCATCCTGCACGCAGCTTTGGAAAAAGCGCCGCAATCCCTCCGCGGTGGGCACTTTTGGCGCCCAGCCCAGCCGGGTCTTCAATTTTTCGTTGCTATAACGCGTCTTCTTCCAGTAAGCGTGCCATCGCTTCAGATTGAAGGCCGGTGGGAGTTGTCCCTGCGACCATCGGGAATACTTCTCCCACAAATAGCAAAAAGCATAGCTAACAGCGTGCGGTACATAGATTGATTTGAACCCTTTCACATTCTTCTTGTACAAACGCAAGTATTGCCGGCTCGACGGGAGGTCATCATCGACAATATTAAAAATCTCTCCGTCTACCCCTCTGACAAGGCCGGCCAACACAATTGCGTCAGCACAGTTGTCAACGTAGGTGAACGGAATCGTGTTGGCCCCGCCGATATGTAAGAAGAGTCCGAACGTGTCGATGCCCACCCGCCCAACAATTGCCTGCTTCTTGGGGCCGTAGACACTTCCAGGCCTGACCACTACGTGTGGAATCCCGAAGTTCTTGTTGTATTGGGCCAAGATCTGCTCTTGCTTGAATTTCGCAAAGCAGTAGGCCTCCCCTCGGAGATCGCCATGCTCCTCAATTGCACAAGATTCCTCTAGAAGCCGCCCTTGTGGTTTCTCGCAATTCGTGTATACGGAAAACGAGCTGATCAAAACGAATCTCCGAAGACGGCCGCACTGCAGGCTGGCGTCTAACAGATTTCGTGTTGTAACCACCGAGTTGATGAACGCATCGGGAAACGATTTTTCACCAGTGCCCGCGGCAAGATGAATAATCAATGTCACATCCCTGCATGCTTCTTTACAATCCTGCCGAGACAGCAAATTTCCCTTGATCAGATTGATTTGGGCACGTGGATGACGGCTCGCAATGTCTTCGATTCTGGCAAGATTCCCCGATGCGCGAGCAAAACAAATCAGGTTGCGGAAATCACGCTCGAGCAGATTTTCGACTACTCGAGAACCAATGAAGCCGGCAGCTCCGGTTACGAGAATTGGATCATCTGCCGAGATGATGAACGAATCCCCATTTTGCGGTCGGGAGCTCGGGTCATTTTGTGAACTGATTTCACTGCTGGCGGTATTTGAAGTGGTGTCATTCATGATCTTATCTCGACGTGGGAATCGACGAGAAAGTTGAACCCATGATTCGTTTGAAGACTATCAACTCAGACTTGCTACAGGCTCCTCATGGGTCCGCAGCCACTCTTCAAATACAACGAGGCTAAAAAGGACTTTATGGTTGTCGTGCCGACCTGCCGAATGTTGCTCGAATAGTTCGCGCACAGCCTGCGGGCGAAGATATTGGTAAATGCGGGAGCCGCTATCGAGCAGCGAATCTGCCATTTTGTTCTCAAAAGTGTCGGTGAACCAAGTGTCCACCACATTAGTGGCGAATCCGCGCTTCGGCCTTTTCACAATCGACTCCGGCAAGAAAGTCCGGCACACCCGACGATGCAACCATTTCCTGGATCCATTTCTCACCTTTAGGCTTGCCGGCAATCGTTCGACATATTCGACGATCTCTTTGTCAATAAAAGGCACGCGGAGCTCGAGGCTATGCGCCATGGAAAGCTTATCGGCGTACATGAGGAGTTCGTCTGGAAGTGTGGATCGCACTTCGAGGAATTGAAGGCCCCCTAGTTCATCCGTGCCTTCCATCAGCTCACTCATATCTCCCCAACAGTTGAGGATGGTGTCGCCAGTATCTCGAGGTAGTACTCCCTCTTGGAAAAGGTCTTCGACTTGATCTCCCGGCAAAAGCGATAGAACATTTTGATATCTGCGCATCCGGTCCGGGATTGCCAGAGAACACACGCCTCGCTTAAGAGTCTCATTTCTTGGCAGAGCGGCGACGGTTGTGGAGATCGGTATGCGCACCCAAGCGGGTAAGCCTGCCCACAATGCGCGATAACGCACGCCGAGGTGACGGCGATACCCGCCAAACAATTCGTCCGGTCCTTGCCCAACCAAAGCTACTTTGACGTCCTGACGCGCTCGTTGGCATACGAAATACATCGGAACAATCGAAGAAGTTGCGATGGGCTCCTCTAAACTCGCAACGATTTTTGGGAGCATTTCTTCGAAAGTTGATCTGGTTATAGTGACGCTCGTGTGTTTTGACCCAAGCACTCGTGCAGTCTCGGCGGCATCGGCCAGTTCATCGTCCGCAAAGGACGAGCCATAGCCCACCGTGTAAGTCGGCCATGAACTCCCGTTTAAATTCATTAAAGCGAGCAGCAGTCCGGAATCGATTCCGCCGCTCAGCAGCAGGCCCACAGGCACGTCGCTGATAAGTTGGCGCTTGATCGCAGCCTTATAAAGCGACAGCAACTCTTCCGTTGCTTCGGCCGGAGATTTGGCAGGTCTGAACGGTTCCGGCTTGAATCTGTACCAGCGACTCTCTTCGCAAACGCCATTCTGAACTGTCAGTTTCGTGCCTGGCGCGAGTTTGCGCACTCCCTTGACTATCGTGTAAGGGGAGGGCGTGAAGCGGTAACGGAGAAAGAGATTCAGGGAAGTGGTATCGATCTCCGTCGTCCCGGGCATGGTGGTGCGTACGGGGCGCATTTCTGAACCGAAGTACAGGCTGTCCCCATCAATTCGGTAGTAGATCAGTTTGATTCCGAATGGATCCCGGGCGACTAATAACCGCTTCCGGCGAACGTCCCAGATAGCAAGGCCGAACATGCCATTCAGGCGGTTCAGTACCTCGTCGCCCCATTGCTTGTAGCCATGAATGATGACCTCGGTGTCGCTGTTGGTCCGAAAAGTGTGACCGTGGCTTTGCAGTTCTCTCTTGAGTTCAGGGAAGTTGTAAATTTCACCGTTGAAAACCACCCAGACGGACTCTTCCTGATCCGACATGGGTTGATGCCCACCGGCAAGATCAATGATCGAAAGCCGGCGAAATCCGAAACCCAGCGGCCCGGCGATGAAATAGCCCTCATCATCCGGCCCTCGATGGACGATCGACTTGGTCATCGCCTCAAGGTCCGCACGCCGCACGGGTGCCAGGTTGCCGAAGTTAAATTGTCCGCAAATCCCGCACATAGAAACTCGCTAGTAGCTATCCTTTCAAACTGAAAGAAAAACTCGAATTCTTTACAAGTTATCCGCTTTAGATTATGAAGAGTCTCACTGCTATTAAACTATTCAGACAAAAGCTGAAATTTATCGATTGATTTTAAAGTAAGGACAGATCTGAAAATCACCTTAAGCTTCCTCATCTGTTCTTGGCGATGGAACGCCATGAGTTCCTCGGAAATCGGGCGTGGTAGTCGCCGTAGCGCTGCCCATCCATAGCCCAAACCCAGCGCAAAGCCCTCGATGAAGTATGGAGGTTTGACCATCCGAAAACCGACGCGGAAAAGTTCCCAAACTGGATGTCCACCGAGGTAGTAGTCCTTTTCGCCATAGGAAAAGGCCGCCGCGAATATACTGCGCTCAGCCGTTCCCAAATGTCTGTGGTGGAAGAACGACTTCTCCCGGAATGATCGTGTCTTCCACCCCTTCATGCGGGCAGTTGTGACGGCGATCCAATCAATTCCTCCGGCCTTATTGGCGAAATACCCGCCTATTTCGTTGAAGCACTGGCAACGAAAAAGCTGGCATTGGCCTGAAACGTGAAGCTGCCCTTCCGAGCTATCGGTCTCCGAATTGTAGCCTTCCTCTTTGAAAACTGTTCCCGCAACACCTAGACGCGCATCTTCCTTGAACTTATGCAGGAGAAATTCAAAATGATCTTCCTCCAATGAAACGTCCGAATCTAAATTGCCGATGACGTCGTGATCGAGCCCTTTCACTCTCTCTTGCCCAGCATTGAAGGCATTTACCTTTGCTGCAAAATTTCTTTCGCGGCGCACAGGCAGATTGACCAATTCAATCCACGGATACTTCTCCGCGTACTTTGCCACGATAGCCCCGGTTTCGTCTGTGGACCCATCGTTCACGATTACCCATTTTGCCGGCAGAACTGTTTGTCGGATGACGCTCTCAAGAGTCTTCTCAATAAAGGCAGCCTCGTTCCGCGCAGGCGTGACCAGCACATAAGTTGGCAAGGAAGTGCGTTTCTCCACCCTACCCTCGCTCATGCTCGACGCAGCCATCTTCACTTTTTCACCTGCGAGTAAACTTCAGAACGCTCTGTAGTCAGAGCTTGGTCATACTTCTCTTCAGGCTCGTACACAACTACGTGGCTGCCTCGGTTTGAGAATCCAAATGGTACGCACAACAGATTCTTAAGCCGCATTCGCAGTTCTTTCCGGTGTTCGGGCGGCACAAAGAACAGCATGAAACCGCCTCCGCCCGCTCCGAGGATCTTGCCGCCCAGGGCACCGGCGCTTCGGCCTGCCTCGTAGATTTCATCGAGGCTGGCGTTGGTAATGCTTCCTGTTAGAGTCCTCTTCACCCTCCAGCATTCGTGAAGCAAATGTCCAAATTCATCCAGGGACCGATTTGGATTCGTCACGATTTCTTCGGCTTCACCGACCATCTGATACATCGTCTCGAGTTCGCTGCGCTTTTGTGGAGTCGTTTTGATCTGTTCTTTTGCTATTTCAGAAGCGGTGCGCGCAAATCCAGTGAAGTAGAGCGCCAGGTGGTTTTGAAGATGCGTTAGTCGATCCAGCGGGGCAATAATTTGTTTCACCTGAAAGCTACCGTCAGTATTAAAGTTGATCCGATTGAAGCCGCCGTACGCCGCACTCACCTGATCTTGAGAGCCCACAGCCTCGCCGATCACATTCTGTTCCACATGAATCGCGTCGGCTGCAAGCGCATGTTTATTCCGCATCTGGTCTTTCAGGCCATAGAGTCCCAGCAAAAGCCCTACTGTAAACGCGGAACTCGTACCTAGGCCAGTGCGCGCGGGTAGATCCGCGACGTGGTGAATCTCGACACCTTCGTCGACATCCATAAACTTCAAACAGGCACGGACGGAGGGATGCTGAAAGGCACTATTATCGTCGACGTTTTCTACCTTCGAATAGGAGACGCGGCTGTGATACTCGAAAAAGGGCGGCAAGCGCCGGCATGTGATGTAGCAACACTTGTCGATCGCCGTCGACAACACGGCACCGCCAAACTCGCGAAACCAAATGGGGTAGTCGGTTCCTCCGCCGAAAAACGAAATTCGGAGGGGAGTGCGGGTTATAATCATGCAATTACTGTCCTTTTCTGTATATCCATTCTTGGCCTTGCGTCCCATTCCAGGATCTGGCGCGCCGAATCCAAGAGCGACGATGCAACTATGTCAACGAGGACCGAAATGCCAGACGTAGTTCCGCCGGTATTATGCTTTTCGCGCTCGGTAGAGACTCGCGCTGTCTTACACTCCGCGCTTTTGCCAGCCTGCATGTCGATTTCGGAATCGCCGACCATCCACGAGGATCGGAGATCGACACCGTGCACTCGAGCTGCATCTAGAAGCATTCCGGGCGCGGGCTTGCGGCAGTTGCACGAGGGCTCGTAATCATGCGGGCAGTAATAAATTCCATTGAGCCTTGCTCCGGTTCGCGAGAGGGCCTGTGACATTTGCTCATGTATCTTCTCGAGATCCGTGACTGATAGGAGGCCCTTCGCTACACAGCGCTGATTTGTCACTACCACGACCATGTATCCGGCCCTATTCAGCAGCGCGATCCCATCGGCAACACCCGGCAGAATGTGAAAGTCGTCCCAGGAGGTTATGTATTCACCCTCCTTAGGTTTCTGGTTGATTACACCATCTCGATCCAAGAAGACTGCTTTATTCATGGGTTGTATGACTCGACGTAGATCGCTTGCTCGACTCCAGTTGCGGCGTAGCGATCGCAGCCTGATACAATTTTTGACACAGCTCTTGCGCCCGCGCGTAATCTTCAGGCGTACCTATATCGATAAACATTCCGTCTTGGTCCAATGCGTACATCCCCGGCGCGAGCAACTTGGGAAACAGATCCTTCTCAAGACTAGATGGACCCGGCGGAATCTGCTCTAGAACTGCACGCTTGAAGATATACACGCCAGCATTAATGATGCCAGGCAATGTGCTCCCAGTCTTCTCGCTGAAACCAGTAATGCGGTTGAAACCGTCCACATGAACGGTGCCATATCGTGCCGCATCGGGAGCTTTGCGGACCGCCATTGACACGAGCCCTCCATGTTGGCGGTGAAAGCGAATGAACTCAGGGATGTCGATCTCCGTAAACGAGTCGCCATTGACGACAAAAAAATCGGAACTTTGTTCAAGATGACGCTCGGCAAACTTCACGGCTCCTGCAGTTCCCAATGGTTGCGATTCCTTCGAATATCGAATGTCTGCATTCCACCGGCCGCCATCGCCGAACGTCTCTTCGATTTGATCGGCGAGATGACCTGTACTCATAATCATCCGGCATACACCTTGTGAGCGCAGCTGCATGACCAGCAGTTCGAGGAACGGAATATTTCCAACAAGAGCCAGAGGTTTTGGCTTCGACGAAAGTACCGCTTGTAGACGCGTGCCTTTTCCGCCCACAAGGAGAATGGCCGGAATATTTTCTTGCGTCATGTCAATGTCAGAGTTCTTTTGTCTTGGCGCTCAAATTTACTTGTCCGAATGGCTCGCATTGGAGATGCCGAAACTGGCCCTATCCAATCGTTAAAGAACATGGTCCCAGTAATCCAACATCGATTGCAGCGTTTGATCGATTGTGCGGAGAGGCTTCCAACCCAAATCCCTACGGATTTTTTGAGTGCTCCCGAAGATGATTTTTTCGTCCGATGGCCGCATCAACCGTGGAACAGGGCGAATCTCCGCTTTGACGCCGGAAAGACGAATCGCCTTCTGTAAGACCTCGCTCATCTTGTGTGTACGGATCGCACAAACATTGTAGGACTCGCCATGCTTTCCTTTCATAGCGGCGAGATAAAATGCCCTCACGGTGTCGGTTACGTCTAGAAAGGCCCGGCGCGGCATCAAGTTTCCCACTTCGATTACCGGGCCTTGTGAGCCCTTCTTGATGGCGACCAATTGCCGAACGAAATCCGAAGGAGCGTCGTTCGTCTTGCCAGGTCCTGTGGTATTGAAAAGCCGAACGTTAACCGCGGGAATTTTGTAATCAAGAAAATACTCGCGCGCCAGCAGGTCGAGGCAAACCTTGCTGATTCCATATGGATGAAGCGGCTGCAAGGGACGATCTTCTCTTACGGGAATAGCTGATGCGGGCACCCGTCCATATTCGGCGCTTGAGCAAGCCGAAACCACTACCGGCTGACGCTTCATATGGCGCACGCCCTCGAACAGGTGCAAGGAGCCCATGACATTAGCCTCGAAAGTCATGACCGGATCCGCCCAAGACACAGTTGGAAGGCTCTGGGCCCCTAAATGAAATATATGCGTCGGTTGGTAATGCGCCAGGATCTGCGAGACGCGCTGGCCATTCCTCAAATCACACTGCTCGAAATATAGATTCGGCATCCGCGGAAACGCGGCAGAGCCGTCCCTGAGATAAGACCCAATAACGTTCCACTCTTTGTTGTGTAGGAAATTGACCAGATGCGATCCGATAAATCCTTCGGCGCCAGTTACAAGTGCGGTTTTTTTCATTGAAATTGTCAAATGGTACGCACTGGCATGTTACGTCAGTTACGCGGAACGTCCGTATGCGTCATCGAGCAGATTCGCACGTTCCCCACATAGTATTTGCTAACGGTACTCATGCTCCACCCTTAGAACTAATTACTACCTAGGTACATATTCAATCCTTGCTTTGGCAAAGCTACGTCTTCCGGAAACCGCTCGCTCACCCCGAGCGCTCCGTCGTGCGCCTCGCTCTCCGATAGAATTTCGAAGGTGGGGAAGTGGCGGCATCGCGTAACCTGCAAAACGGAATGGGCGCTAAACTGCCAGTACGTTTTGCGGCCGGGCTCGTCGGGCGGTTCGGACGACTGCGTCCACGACCCGCACCTGATCTGATTCGGAGAGACTCGGGAACATCGGGAGAGACAAAATATGCTCCGCCGCCTTTTCGCTGACTGGAAAATCGCTCACTTGATATCCAAGGCTGCTATATGCCTTCTGCAGATGCAGCACAACGGGATAATGAATGCCCGTATCAATGTTCTCTTGTGCGAGAGTCTTCTGCACAGCTTCTCTGTTCTCGACCTGTATGACGTAGAGGTGATAGATAGCTTTTGACCACGACGGCTCGAATGGCGTCACCACATTCACATCCGCTTTTGCGAAAAGCTCGTTGTACTTGCGAGCGTGTTCGCGGCGGCTCTCATTCCATCCTGTCAGTTGCTGGAGCTTCACACGGAGTAGACCCGCCTGCAGCGAATCGAGACGTCCGTTATAGCCTTCAATGTCGTGATAATATTTTTTTGCCTGCCCGTGGTCCCGAATCATTTTGCACTTGCGGGCAATCGTTTCATCGTTCGTCGTAATCGCGCCGCCTTCGCCGCACGCGCCGAGGTTCTTGCCAGGATAAAAACTGAACGCGGCGGCATGACCCATCGAGCCGCACTTCCGCCAGCGATTGTCCGCCTTCGAGAAGTATTCAGCACCGTGCGCCTGGCACGCGTCTTCGACCACGACCAGGTTATAGCGCGCCGCGATCTCAAGAACGGGATCCATGTCCGCGGACTGCCCGTACAAATGAACCGGAACCAAGGCAGCGATGGACCGTCCTAGCTTGCGATTCACATAGCGTCCAGACTTCGAATCTAGCTCGCATCGCGTCTGCATGTACTGGCGTAGCTTCTCGGGAGCCATCGTGTATGTACGTGGATCAACGTCGATAAAATCAGGACGAGCGCCGGTCTGCGAGATTGCTTCCGTCGTAGCGATAAACGTGTTCGGAACGGTCAAAACCACATCGCCGAGTCCAACTCCTGCAGCACTCAATGCGAAACGCAGCGCGTCCGTTCCGCTGTTCACTCCGACGCAGAATTGAGCGTCGCAATATTTTGCGAAGTCGCTTTCAAATCCTTCAACCATCGGACCGCCGATAAAGCCGGCCGTCGCGAGCGTCGCTTTGAACACGTTCACCAATTCCTCTTGCAGCTCACGGTGAGGAGCAACGAGGTCGACGAACGGAATCTTCGCATTCTGAGTCATGAGTTCACCCTTACATTTGGAGTAATGGAACGCAATACCTTTGCAGGATTTCCAACCACGATCGTGTTCGGCGGTACGTCGCGGGTTACAACGCTGCCGGCGCCGACGATCGCGTTTTCGCCAATGGTAACGTTGGAAAGAATCGTAGCTCCGGATCCGATTGAAGCGCCCTTCTTTACGAAAGTGAGCTCGACCTTCCAGTCTGCCTCGGTCTGCAGGTTCCCGTTGTCTGCAGTTGCGCGCGGGAAGCTGTCGTTGACGAAAGTCACGCCATGACCGATAAACACATCGTCTTCAATCGTGACGCCTTCGCAGACAAAAGTATGACTAGAGATCTTGCAATTTTTCCCGACTGTCGCGTTTTTCTGTATTTCAACAAACGCTCCGATTTTCGTGTTGTCTCCAATTTCGCACCCGTACAGATTGATAAATTTGGAGAGCTTTACTCCGCTTCCCAATTTCACGTTTGGCGCAATCGAGCAGTATTCATTCACAACGGCACCAACCCTGTCCTTCCTGTCTGAAAAGTGCTGCTGCTACTGAGGGCCACTTTTTGGCAACTATCTGCGGGAACAGATCAGGCGAACTTCGCATCGACCGGATAGGCTACCGCCATTAATCTGCCGAGAGCCTCGCTAGGATTCTTCCCAAACACGGATGTAAGCAACTATAATTCACTTACTTAGCGGAGCTACGCACACTTTCGCCCGGGCGTTGCTCAAAGTGCAATCAGCCTGCCAGGCCCGACCGTTCCGATAACTCTCTTCGCTGCGCTACACAAGCATCTAAATTTCTGATAATGAGTTGTTTAGGGTTGTGCGGCGCATTCCGAAATGCACCTGCTCCGGGACCCAAAATAGACTTGGGATCGCGGAGAAATGGAAAATTACTACCTCCAAATGCCAGCCAAAAGTCCATCTTGCCGCTTGGGTCGTGTTTCTTGTATCTCGACTATGAACCAAGACTCGACGGGGAAGGAAGGTGAAGGTTCATCCTGCCTTCGCAGCTATGGCAGCCATTGCCTTTCCCTTGAAGCCACCAAGCGCATAGAGCAGCCAGCCGAAGTGATCGGGCCTCGCATCGAACCGAATTCTTAGATTCTCATTGTGCAATTTGCCGGAGTTTTGCATGAAGTGCAGGGCTTGTTTCCAAAAATTGGTGATACGGCTTCTCGGTTCAATGGAATCCCAAATAATCCCGTGCTGGCGGTCACGCAGATCAACTCCCAGTTCGTTCGCTCCGGCCACCCAGGACAGCCCGCTGCAAATGGCGTCGTCAAAATTTTGTCCAGTTGCCTCTGCCAGCTCCAACAAAGCCATCGGAGCCATTCCATCCTGATAAATCGAAAACACCGGATAATGATTTACCACCCGGGATGATCGCTTATCATAAAGGAACCACCACTGCCCCTTGTCTCCTTGCAGCGCACGAGTTGCGTTTGCACAATTCAATGCATCCGCAAGCGGTTCCTCGATCTCGAACGCACGCGCGAATGTAGCGAGTGCGTAGATTGCATGCATTTGATCGGCGATAGTTCCGAAGCGGTTCGAGAACGGCTGCTGAAGGAAGCCGGGTAATCCGGCATGTGCAAAGATTCCATGCGCCCCCTGATTGTCCTGTAGGAGGCGGTATGTATCCACGGCGACATCGGTCAAATCCGGAAGTGCATCTGAACAAGAAAGTTTCGCGTGGGAAATGCCTGCCAAAAAACATGACAGGGCAGCGGTGCGCGCTTCTCGCCCATCCGGAAAAATCTCGAGTGACTTTGCGAAGTCAAAATTGTCAGCGAGCCAGGTAAGTCGGTCCGGACTGTACTCGGACGCAAATTGAATAAGGATTCCTAAATCTCCAATCCCTTTAATCCAGCGTTTATCTTGAAACACCGCAGTTTCAATGGACGGAAGATCGAAAGGCTGTCCCTGACCGGAGTTCGCGAGCCGATGTAAACCCAACAATGCAACGACAGTGCGCCCTGGCGAAGCCGGCTCTCGACGAAATCCCTGCCTTCTTAGAGTGATCCGTCGCGAGAAAAGCATTTCTGTTCCATCAAATAGCGCGAGTAGCGCCTTTGCGGCCATGCTAGTCAGCGCCGAAACTTCTAGCTGGGATTCGCGGCCCCAGCAAGCGCCCTTGCGCACTGGAAGGGATGCGGATTCGAAATTCGGATGCGGGTTCATTTTAAGATTAGAAGAAACTTTCGAATGGTTTCGATTCAGTCAGTTGAAAGTGCTGCTTGGAAGGAACTGCGGCGTGGGGAATTACCTAACCTTGGGAGCTAACGCAAATTGTGCTCGTGCTGGTGAGATGCAGCCGCAGATTATTATGAAGAGTGATGAGTTAAAGGTTGCAAGCCCCGCATTGTGGCAAGAAAAATGAGCTTATAAGCGGACGAACTCGCCTCTCTTTCGAATCGACGCCTCCGCGGCTTCCAGCATCTGCACAACGCGCAAGCCAGCATGGCCGTCATTGAACGGCGTCTCATTGTTCACAATGCATTTTGCGAAATAATCCAGTTCGACGTGAAGCGCTTCGAGTTGCTCCAACTGGGGCGCCCACATATCTCCAGTACGATAGCTCACAAGCAGATCGCGAATTCCTTCACCTGAGGTGATCTGAACACCCTTGTCGTAAACCCGGATCTTTTCATCCGCGACAAGATCATTCCAAACGAGCATTTTCTTCTGCCCACCGATCAGTGTCGTACGTATCTTTACCGGCGACAACCAATTCACGTTGATATGCGCTATGATGTTGCTTGGAAAATAAACTGTCATGTAGGCGACATCTTCCACACCGTTCAGGTGCCGCTCGCCCGTTGCTACAACTGCCTCGGGATCTCCCTTAATCACATAATCCATGATCGCCAGATCGTGCGGGGCAAGGTCCCATATCACGCTAATGTCGTGCTGAAAAAGACCCAAGTTAACGCGCAGCGAATCGTAGTAGTACAGATCGCCGAGTGCTCCACTTTCCGTGAGTTCACGGATCTTGCGCACCGCACCCGTGAACAAAAACGTATGATCCACCATGATTTTCAAGTTCTTCTGCGCAGCCAGTTCAATCAGCTCCTGCGCTTGTGCCGAATTCGATGCAAACGGCTTCTCGATAAAGACGTGTTTCCCGTTTTCAAGAGCCTTCTTGGCCAGTTCGTAGTGTGTCCATACCGGGGTGACTATTGCGACCGCCTCGATGTCCGGTGAGCGCAGCACTTCGTTCGCATCCGAAACAATTTTCACACCAGGATGAGCTTTACGCGCCCGCGCCTGCGCGGATGGGCTGCTATCGCAGATCAATTCCGTTCGCGTCGAATCCAGGCCCTGTAAATTCCTTACGATATTAGGTCCCCAGTATCCGTAACCGATTACGCCGATTTTTAACATGGCTCCCTTATGGACTGCGAAAACAGCTTTAAGACTTGTAGCGGTGAAACTTAAAGTTTGTCGGGCGATCCTGCCATCTGACGCCCTTGGAAATACTCAGGAAACTTCGAACGCCAACTCTGAAGCGAAGAAACAAATGTAAGGAGTTAGTGGGCGCCATCACCCGCGACAACGGCGAGTGGAGTAGCCAGTAGGATCTTGAAATCCAACCAAAGCGACCAAGTCTGGGAATATCGCAGGTCAAGTCTGACCATATCGTCGAAGCATGTGCGGCTCCGGCCATTCACCTGCCACAGTCCAGTGACGCCCGGTTTCAGTTCGAGTACGCGCCGCCTATGCCAATAGTCATACATCTCGAACTCATATGTGACCGGGGGCCGCGGGCCTACCAGGGACATCTCTCCGCGCAAAACGTTCCAGAACTGGGGAAATTCGTCGAGACTCGTTTTCCGCAGGAATCGACCAACGGCCGTTACCCGCGGGTCGTTGGTCAGCTTGTAGACCACTGGCTCGTCACCGTTCGGTTCCGAAACCTGGGTCTGTCCGGCGATAAAGTTTTGCACGTATTCACGGTGGATCTTGGGATCGTTATTCGTATACATCGTTCGAAACTTCAAGCACTTGAATTTCGTTCCGAACTGCCCCAGACGCTCTTGTTCGAAAATCACGGGTCCCTTCGACGTAAGCTTGATGGCAAGAGCGATGGCGGCCAGAATCGGAGAGAGAACCAACAGCAACAGCGCACTGCCCAGGATGTCGATTCCGCGCTTTACAACGATTGGCAGTCTCTTCTTCGACGCCTTCTCAGCGAGATCCGGATAGAGCTTCAGATCGGCCGTACGCTCGGTTCCGTTCTGATTCCAGCTCTCTGGAAAGATGTGCGTCGTGATGACAATCCTCGCTGCCACCTTCGTGCCCACGGAATCCCGCAGCGCCGTCTCAATCTTTGACCGGAGGAGCTCGGCAACGGGTACGTTCTCTTCCACATTAAGCTCTGCGAAGATTACAGCAAGGATTCGGCCTTCTTCATACCAACCGATTAGGTCGGTCTCGCGCGTCGCTCCAGCGATCGCGGACTTCACTCGCTCGCTGAAACTTGCGCCCACGCTTTTTGCCTGCGATGCGTGCATTTCGAGAAGCATCAGCACGAAAGGCTTCCGCGACCGCTCCGCCCGGCGACGTTCGTGCGTCAGAAGGGCATGAAACGTCGTCTCAGTGAGAACCTCTGCGTGGCCCTGGGGTACATGGCCGATTCGAGCAAGCACTTTGCGGCTGGTTCCAGGCTGCGAGGCTTGTTCCCTGACTGCTGAGAGCTTTAGGTTGCTATTTGCCATTTAAGCCACAACTCCCTGCAACAGCGCATTCGAAGTGACTGGATGGAGATCTGTGACCTTTGACGGTGCGACCGGCCGAACGCAATCCCTGTCAATCTCTAGCGCGACTGATCGGCGAAGCAGCGAAACGGAAACAACAATTCGATTATTTCCTTTGAACTGGATCAGTATTCCTTCCAATCCGTTCAGCGAATCGCCCTCGATCCGAATCTTTTGGCCAACCTCAAGATACGGCCAAGGCTCGGCTTGAAAACCCGATGCGACAATCGTTTGAATTGCAGCAATCTCCCCGTCATTCACAGGAAACGGAACCCGACCCCGGCCGACAACCGAAATCACTCCTGGCGTAATAAGTATCGGGAGGCGCTTCAAAGCATCGAACTGGCAAAATACGTAGCCGGGAAAAAGCGGGGCGCTCATCTGCTTCACTCTGCCGTTCCAGCGTTTTTTCGTCTGATAGGTGGGAAGCAGCGTCTGATAGCCTTTACCCGAGAGCAGCACGGCTGTCGAGTTCTCCCAGCGAGTTCTGACCTGGAGGGCAAACCATCGGAGATTGTCTGCTCCCGGGTTAGTCATCAGATCAGTAGCTCCCTTGAAAGTCCGGTTTGCGACACTTTGCGTCACAAGGCGCATAGGCTACCGCCATTAACGCACCGTGCCGCTCCCTCTCCTATCGCAACTCGCCTGCCAACTCTCCACAGCACTTGAGAGCCACCAGTGCCAAAACGGTTCTCGCAATGCACTGATACCAGGCAGCTTAACCGCCGGCCACGAGGTGCGCGATTTGAGAATTGCAGTAATACGGACGGAGAACGGCCAAGTAGTGAAAAATCTTGCCATCATTAGCCAAGCCGTTTCCCTGAAGAAGGCTGTAGGGCGTTCGATGAACGGTCTCTATCTACAGTGTATCTAGCATTTTACAGACGGCTAGTAGTCACTGGGGGAGTACAGACGTGGCAATAGCAGCGAAGGGCAGGAAGCAACGAGATAGCAGAACGACCGAAAGTCAATGGCATCAATCTCATGTTGAGATTCGCTACCTGAGAATCTCACTAGTATCGCCATCGTTCAAAATACGAATGAAAAGAACCCTTCACCGTTGGGCTCAATTGACCGGTCCTTTGGAGTCCCCATAGCCGTAGCCGTAATAGTAGTAGTCCGAATGATATGTATGCGAGTCCTGCAGGCCGTTCAGCACCACCCCAACCAGGTTCCTTCCTTGTAGCTCTTGGCAGGCTCGCTGGGCGATTGTCGCGGGAGTTACGCCCGCGCGAGTGACGAGAAGCACACCATCACAAATCTCTGCGAGTACGCTGGGATCCGCGACCAGCAAACACGGTGGCGAATCAAGGATGATCCAGTCGAAAATCGGAGCGAGCCGGTCCAGTAACACCTTCATACGGCCATTCGCGATGAGTTCGCTCGGGTTCGTCACTTCATTTCCACCCGGAATGAAACAAAGATTCCCTTCCTGGCCCTGTTGAATGATTGAGATTAAATCGGCTGTACCGCGAAGGTAATCCGTCAGTCCCGGGCTTGACGGCGCGCCCAGCGGAACGTGCAACCGGGAACGTCGCAGATCGGCATCTATGAGTAGCGCGCGACGGTCTGGCTGTCGAATTATGGCCTGGGCCAGATTGTTGGCCACAAAAGTCTTGCCTTCAGTTGGGATCGAACTCGTGACAAGAAGCGTGCGAAGGGGCTGATTACTTCGCATTTGGTAGAGTCGCGAGCGTAATGTCCGGAATTGTTCTGATCCCCGTGCACCGGAGTCAGGATTCAGAAACACATTTACGTTTGGGTCTAGATGCCATATGGGACGGGCACAACGTGCCCGGAGATCGTCAAACCGTAGATATTCGCCGGAACCAGGTGCAGACAAGACAGTTCGGCTCAATATGTCCCCGCTCGGTAAGGGCATTTCAGCGTTTCGAGCTGGCAGCACTGCGCTCGCCGATTCCGCCTGCAATGGAACTGCTTCGGTCTCGGCCGTCACAACAACCGCGCGTTCCTGTTCAGCTTTCTTCAGCGCTTCATGAATACGACTCATGGTTTCCTTTCGCGGGTCGAAGACAAGACCGCATTTGACTGGCGCAAACGTCCCAACAGTTCGTCTAGGTTCTGGAGCAAAGCTTGGGTATCGCTCGCCTGAGCTCCGGTGGGCGCAAGTCTGGCTCGGACAATCGGTTCAATTTCATCGAGTTGAAATTCGCGAGCCACCTCTTCAACCAGATGGGCTGGCACAGGGCGGAGGTGATCGACATACGCATTGATCAGCGAATGCTCACACAGCAAGTTCACAACGCGCGGAATCCCTTGTGAATACATGTGAACCGCCTGGATCGCTTCCTTTGAGAAAATCGGCTCACCGTTCGCACCCGCGATTCGCAAGCGCTCCGCAATATAGCCAAAGGTTTCCTCGATCGTCAGCGCCCCCGTGCGGCAGCGCAGGGTGATGCGCTGGCGAAGCTGGCGCAACTCTGTGAGCTTCAACTTTTCCTCGAGCTCAGGCTGACCAGTCAGAACGATTTGCAGCAATTTCTCTGTCGACGTCTCGAGATTCGTCAGAAGCCGAACTTCCTCCAGCACTTCAGCAGACAAATTCTGCGCCTCGTCGATGATCAGCACGGCCGTTTCGCCCGCCCGGTAGCGCTCCAGTAACCATTGGTTCAAGCGCAACAAAATCTGGCTCTTTTCGCGCGATTCGCACGGAATTTCAAACTCGGCGACGATGAAATCGAACAGCTGATTGACGCTCAATTGCGAATTGAAAATGAAAGCAGTTGCAACCCGTTGCCCGTGCAACCAATCAAGCAGGCGGTTCAAAAGAGTGGTTTTCCCCGTGCCCACTTCGCCCGTGAGCAGGATAAAGCCTTTGCGGTTCTGGATTCCGTACGTCAGGCCCGCTAGCGCCTCCTGAATCGGCCTCGTCAGGAAGAGATAACGAGGATCAGGGTTGACGTTGAAAGGACTTTCGCGCAATCCAAAGAATTTCTGATACATAGCGTCGTTAAGCTCTCCCGCTTTGACCGGATCCGGCTCCGACTCCGGCCAAGGCCGGCTCTTCCTTTGTCATCACTTTTTCTGCGGGTGCCGGTTCAATTTCCGGGATCATTGCCAGCACAGGAAGCCGCAGTGCGAACTCGACGTCCCGCTCCGTCTTAAGCGATGAGTCTTTCATCTCGAGCAGGAATGCAATGCCAAGCCCCAATGCAAGGCCGCCGCCCAAACCCCCTAGGGCAAAGAGAGGTCGATTCGGAAACGACGGCTTGTCCGGAAGGTTTGCGGGATCCAGCACGCGAAATTGCTCGCCCTGTTGCTTTCGCTCTAGCTCTGCTGACATCGCGGATTCGTCCCGCTTTTTTTGCAACTCGTTATACGAATCCAGCGCGGTTTGGTAGCCGCGGGTCAGTTCCTTGAACTGCTGCTCTACGGCTGGACTGGACTGCACTCGATCCTGATAAACCTTGATCTGCTGTTTGATCTGCTCTTGCTCTCTCGCCTTTTGTGCAATCACCTGGTCGAGATTGTGAACCTGTGCGCGCAACTGTGTGATCTGTGACGGCTCCAACGTCCCCTTCTGAGTCTTGCTCGCGTCCGTACTCGGCTTCTGGGTATCGCTCGCCGCAATCTGTCTCTTCAATGCGGCAATGTCGTTCTTTACCTTAATCACGTCCGGATAGTCGCCCGTGTATCGGGATTGAAGGGTTGCAAGCTGCGTTTGCAGCGCGGCAAGCTGTTGCTCGAGCGTCTCAGGACTGCGACCCGTTTGAGTAGCCTGCCACGCCGCGATCTGTTGCGTGAGCATCGACTCGGCAAATGACTTGTCCTGCTGGGCTCGAGCGAGTGCTTGAGTGGCCGCGTCAAGCTGTGACGTCATGTTGCTCAGGAGATTCAGGTTCATCTGCTCCTGTTCAGGAAGTGACCCGAGATAGTGGCTCTTGAACGCGGCAAGCTTCTGATCCTGCTCATCAAGATTGGCTTTTGCTTCTGCCAATTGATGGACCAAAAATTGAGTAGTGTCTTCCGAGTGCTGTTGACGCAAACGGAGGTTTTCCTCAATAAACATCGAAGTGACCGCCGTACAGACTTGCTGCGCTGTGCGCGCATTGCCCATCGTTACATTCACATAAAAACCCGGCAACTGTCGGACCTGTGTTTGAGCCATTGGTAGAACCGGAGTCACTTCAATCGCCTTTTGTAAGCGCTCGACAATGTCGTCCATCGGAACTTTGTTGATGTCGTTGGAATAAAGGCCAAATTGATTGATGATCGGCTCAAGCCGTGATCGACTCAGGATCTGTTGTTGCATGCTCGAGAGACGCTGGGCGAGATCCTCCGTGTCCAGTGACGCGACGATTTTCTCCGGTACCGAGGGTCGCTCCACGAGAACGAGTGTCTGCGACTTATAGCGATCGGGGAGGAAACGAGAAACGCCATATGCAACCGGGCCTCCTATCACGGCGAGGACAACGATTAACACCCATCTGCGGCGCAGCATCGCCATGTAATCTGCAGCTGTAAGTTCTCGTTCTATCATTCCATCCTCGCTTCGATCAGCCTAAGTCCGGTCTCGATACCGTCTCTAGAACGGGATTGGCTGTTTGCGCCAGCCGAACCCGAAACTAATTTGATTGCGCGTCACGCTCGTACCACATCCCGGTCCCGTGCAAACGGATGCACCCGTGTTCTGGTATTGAAACTGATAATTAAGGAATACATTCATCGTACGGCCCAGGGGATGGCTTAGGTTTACACCCGTAAACCAGTAGTCAAAAGTTTGGTTTGCGGTCGTTGTTCCGGCAACTTCTATTCCGTGGTTTCTTGAATATCCACTATTCCAAGCAACGCTGAGTGCCCTTGATACCTGTTTGCTTGCGCTACCTGTAAAGTTATCGGTTACCGCCCCAGCTAAGACTCCCGAGCCGCCGCTGATGCCGTGATTATAAGTAGCCGAAAGCGCGACTCGTTTTAATTGGTACTGGAGCGCAGTATTTATCGAGGCATATATCTGTGTCATGTAGCCCGGAGGCGTACTACCTCCAGTTCCAGTCGACGTTCCAGGTGCCGTCGTAAGCGGCATGCGGATGAGCGCGATGTCCGGGCCGCCGGACGCCTGGAATGCGAGCTTGCCGGTGATGCGCCGACCGTAGGATGCGTAGATGACATTGGTCTTTATGGATTGATCGAAGTTGCTGTAGTTGAAGGCGCTGTATTGATACGAAAGTCCAATCGTGTTCCGTCGCGAGATCTGATAGTTGTATCCGGCCGTAAGGATCACGTCGCCGTAGTTGAGCTGAGCTTCATCCAAACTATCCAGCAGTGAGTACCCACCTACAAATGTCAGCGAGGTCCGCGGTGTGAGAAGAACATCCAATTCACCGCCCGAAAAATTTATAATCCGCTGCCCCCGTGTAGTCAAAATCGACTGTCCCGGCGTATAGCCGTTCCCGAAACCCAGCGTTCCACCGCCGGGCAGTGTCGGACCGTTCGGAATTCCAGCTGCTCCAAACGGCGTCTGAGGTGCATACAAAAATTGATCGAAGAAGGAGAGCACATAGCGTCGATAGGAGAGCCGTTCGAAAAAATTCAGGCCTTGTATGATTCCGTTACTCACGCTGCCGTCATTCGAAAATGACCCCCCGCCGACATAGCTCAGGGTCAACATTGAATTTCCCGAATTTCGGTGCAGATCGACTCCGCCAAAAACCGACGTGAACGTTGTCCACCCGGTCTGACCCTGTCCAGTCAAAGGATTGGAGTCCACTGTCGAACTGAAATCCAGGTGTGGCTGCCAATAGCTATGGTTCATAGCAGGCACGCCAAGCGAAAGGTCTTGAACGCCCGTCAGCGCTGTTGTGTCGGGGAGCAGTTTTTGAGAGTCGGCATTGGTCTCGTCCTCACCATTATTCGCTGCGGAAGCAAGCGGCGAGTGATATGCCGGGATCGGCTGAGCAGGCTGCCCGGATTGATCCGGCTCTTGCTGCTGAGCCCACGCGATCGGCACGGTGAGAACCATCGCGCCTATCGCCAGACCAATGTTCAGTATGCTGCGCATCGTTTTCATTAGACGCTCTAGGGAACGATAATCGTATCGCCAGCCTTCACAACGATATTCTGGTCGGCCGCTTTTCCGGCGAGTACGTCCTTGTAATTGAAAGGGTGTTTTACCTGTTTTCCTTCTTCGACTCGCAGGAGGTAAATCTTCTTAAGGTTTGCATATATCGTAAGTCCGCCCGCGCTCGACAACGCCTGCAGCACCGTCATATTGGGCAAGAGTGGATAGGCGCCCGCGCGATTCACCTCGCCGAGGATGAAAACCCGCTGGCTATTGATCGTACTGACGATCACCGTCACCTGCGGATCCGTCACAAATTTCTTCAGGCCTGCCGTGATGTCGGCGGTCAGTTGAAGGGGGGTCCGCCCGGCAGCCTGCACGTCGTTCAGCAGAGGCATCGAAATTTTTCCATCGGGGCGCACCGGCACTGCGCGCGTCAATTCCGGCTCTTTCCAGACGCTGATGTCCAGCACATCCTGCGGACCAATCACGTAATTAGGGTCATCCGTTGCCGATTTTTTCGGCGCGGCTTGCGCAGCTACAGCGTTTGCGTCCGGACGCTGCTTCTTGTTGTCGTCCTGCTGCGCTCGGACCGGAATCGCCGTAGCCAAAAGCCCGATCGCAACCCACAGTTCCATTCGTCTCATCATTACTTTCACCGCCTTGCTAGTTCGCTTCTTCGTCCACGCCGATCTGTTTCAGTTTATAAAGCAAAGACTTGTAGCTAATCTGCAGCTCCTGAGCAGCGCGCTTCCGGTTCCATCGCGTACGACCGAGAGCTTTCAAAATCAACTCCCGTTCTGCTTCGCGTGAGGCCGCCTTCGAGGCCACCTTCAGCGAGCGCGTCCGCACGTTTGCTGTGACTGCAGCGATCGCATTTGGAGTGCGCATCAATTCTGAAAGTGCCAGTTCCTCGTCATTGAGCGCCACGATTTTTTTAACCACGTTTTCCAGCTCACGAATGTTGCCGGGCCAGGAATAGCCCATAAACGTATCAAGCGCCCTCGCGCTCAATCGCGAATGCGCCCGGCCGAGTTGCCTGCGATGTTTCGCGAAAAAATAGTCGCTCAGCAGCGGAATGTCTTCTTTTCGCTCTCGAAGTGCCGGCAGTCGAAGACAAACGCCGTTGATCCTGTAATACAGCTCTCGGCGAAAACGCCCGGCTCTCATTTCCTCGTCGAGATTCCGGCTCGTTGCGGAGATCAACCGCGCCATCAGGATTCCTCGTCGCGGTTTCGTCTCTTCGTCGGGCAGCGCGTACAAAAGATTCCTTTGGCATAAAGGATCGAGTTCACTGATTTCGTCGAAAAACGCAGTTCCTGCTTCGTGCCGATATTCAGCTTCCTGGCTCGCATCCAAACCAAGCTCGCTTGCAAACGACTCAGGTCTTACCCCGGCGCACGAGATTTTCATCAGCGGTTCCGACGACCGAGCTGACAGTTGGTGGATTCGATGGGCGAACATCTGCTTGCCCGTGCCGCACTCCCCCACCAACAGCACTGGAATATTTGTCAGAGCAATTTCCGAGAGTACGCCTTCAAGAGTGAGCATCGCGGGACTTGTCCCACCGACGAAAGCGCGGGCGATGGCGTCATTCTGCCTCGTCACATCGGCTATCGGGGCCGCGATCACGTTTTCCAGGTTGGAACCCATTAACTCCTCATTACCAACACGTATCCGCAGAACGCTCTGCTCACCCGGAAACTGAATGCAATGCGACTGCCACAGGAGCCCAGGGTATCCGAACACTTCTAACTCACTTGCAAATAAGTGACTTACAAGGGGGATCGGCTCCGCCGGAGCCGAGGACCATCGGCAATCGAGTCCGGCGCGCCTTCCACGAAAAGAGAAATCACTTACCATCAAATCCAGAGCCATTGTAATCAAAGGACTTATAAGAATCTGCTCTTCACGTACCCCGCTGCCTTATGGCATTTGAGGGTATTTTCAGGAATAATTATGGAAGGTTGCTTCCACTTTGCAATCTATCAGTCTCAGGCGGTTTCCAGGCAAGAGAGGTCGGGTTGTTATAAGGGTCCTAAGTCGGATTAAAGTAAGGCGCTTGTTTTCATATTTATACGACAGGAATCCTGTATACTTCAATCGAGAAGCAGACGGTAGCTAGATTGCTCGGGCCTCGGGCTGTTGTGCTGAGCCCTGCTAGGTCGAGGCGGGAATGTTCGAAATGCGAAGCGCCAGTGTTCGGTCACTCTTGATTTCTTTGCTCATTGCCACATTCTGGCTGACTTCCTGTTCGCTCAATCCGGAAGTCAGAAAAAAGAAATTTCTCGACAAGGGCGTCGCCTATTTCGAAAAGAGACAGTATCGCGAGGCCAACATCGAGTTCGAGAATGCGATCCAGATCGATCCGAAATTCGCGGACGCGCATTACCGTCTGGCACAGTCGCTCATGAAGCAAGGCGACTGGCCGCACGCGTATCAAGAACTGACTCGCACTGTCGAATTTGATCCGACCAATTGGAAGGCGCAGCTCGATTTAGGAAACGTCCTTCTCGCCGGGCGCCAGTATCAACAAGCCCACGATCGCGCTCAAACAATTCTGCAGGGCGATCCGAATAATCCACAGGCACAATTGCTGCTGGCGAACGCGGACGCCGCCCTCGGTAACGATAAAAAAGCTCTTGATGAGGCGCACGCAGCGCTGCAAATGGATCCCGGCCGCTCGCAATCGTACTTGAACGTAGCTGTCATTCAGGAAAAGAATAAAGATCTTCCGGCCGCCGAGGAAAGTTTCAAGAAAGCAGTCTCGCTTGATCCCAAATCCACCACAGCCCTGATGGCCCTTGGCGCGTTTTATGAACGCCAAAAGCGCTGGGTCGAGGCCGGAAAACAGTTTCAGGCTGCGATTACACTCGACCCACAGAATCCGGCGCCGCGTGCAACTCTCGCAGGGCTGTATCTGAATGAAGGCCAGCGCGACATGGCCGAGCAAGTCTTGCGTGATACCAAATCTGCGTTGAAGGACAATCCGAACGGCTATCGGATGCTCGGGGAATTTTATGTCGCCACGAACCAATCCGAGAAGGCGCTGGCCGAGTTTGCATCGCTTTATTCTGAACATCCCAAAGATTTAACTATCGCAAAAATATACACCCAGGTACTGATCGCCGAAAATCGCTTCGACGAAGCCGCCAAAGTCAACAACGCCACGCTCAAAATCGCTCCGTCGGATCCTAACGTCCAGGTTCTTCGGGGTGAATTACTGATTCGACAGGGGAAGCCGGAGGATGCGATTCACGTCCTCGAAAAAGCTATCAAAGACAATCCGAATGACGCCGGCGCGCATTTTCAACTCGGCGTTGCATATGCTGCGAATGCGAACCTTGGTCAAGCAGAAACCGAATGGAAACAGGCCCTGCACTTGCGCCCGAACCTAGTGGAAGCACTGCGCGCTCTCGCTGCCCTCGCAATGCGCCGCGGCGACGCCGCAACCTTGTCACAGGTTAGCCAGCAGATGATTCAAGTCGAGCCCGGCTCGCCCGAAGGCTATATCTACCACGCGCAAGCGCTCATCCGTCAGAGCAATGCGGCTGGCGCAGAAGCGGATTTGAAGAAAGCGATCGAAGTTGCTCCCGGGAATCCTGCTGCTTACGCGCGACTGGGCGACCTGCGCATGTATCAGAAGCGCTACGACGAAGCCGAAAAACTCTACTCCGACGCATTGCAACGCAATCCTTCCGCGGTAGATGCGCTGACTGGTTTGGTCAACATCGACATAGTTCGAAAGCAACCGGCGAAGGCGCTTCGCCGCGTCGAGGATCAGATCGCCAAGGTTCCCAATAACAGCCAGATCTATTCGCTGCTTGGTCAGGCCGAGCTCAAGAATCAGCAAAATGACAAAGCCGAGGAAGCTTTTTCGAAGGCCGTTGATCTCGATAAGAATAATGTGCCTGCATTTCTCATGCTTGCGCGCACCCACGTCGCCAAAGGCTCTGTGGACCAAGCCATCGCTGGATACCAGCGGGCCATGCAAGCCAATCCTCGCGACGTTCGCATCTATATTTCTCTGGCGAGCCTTCTGGAAACCCGCGGCGATTGGCAGCAGGCAGAGGATCTCTACAAAAAAGCGCTCGCAATTCAACCCGATTATCCCGTTGCCGCAAACAATCTTTCCTACCTGATGCTCGAACATGGAGGCGACGTAAGCGTCGCCCTCACGCTCGCTCAAACCGCCCGTAAAGGTTTGCCTGATCTTCCCAGCACTGCCGACACTCTTGGATGGGCCTACTACAACCAGGGTGCTTACTCCTCCGCGATCGACACGCTGCAAGAAGCTGTGAAGCAAACTCCCGACAGCGCCACCTACCACTATCACCTCGGCATGGCTTACGAAAAAGCTAACAATCACACCATGGCGAAAAAGGAGCTTGAACAGGCGCTGCAAATTAGTCCGAATTACTCCGAGGCGAACAAAATTCGAAAGATTCTTGCAGAATAGCAACCGATATCCAGGGGTTTGTCTTCCGGCCGAAGAGTGGCTACAACATTTGCATCAGAATTTGCATCGTTGCCCAGAACCCGGGGGTGGGTTTAGGAGATGAAGGAGCCTGCTAGCAATCTCAGGTATGAAGCTGCACCAAGAATTCCGAAATATACACCGCATTCGATATTACCGCTCGGCCTCGCCTTCGGATTGGCCCTTCTCGCGAGTTGTGGCGGCGGATCTGCGAATCCACCTCAAATTACTATGCAGCCCGCAAGCCAGACGGTGAACGTCGGTCAAACAGCCACGTTCACCGTATCCGCTACAGGTTCTATGCCGCTCATCTATCAATGGCAGAAGAATGCGGTAAACATCGCTGGTGCTACTTCGCCAACGTACACAACCCCCGCCACTACAAGTTCGGATAGCGGAGCGATGTTTGGCGTCATCGTCACGCATTCGACGCAAAGCGTGGCAAGCAGTCTCGCGACCCTCACAGTCAATAGTCCGCCGACCATCACGTCTCAGCCCGCAAACCAAACAGTCGTAGCAGGCCAAACTGCGACTTTCTCGGTCATAGCTAATGGTACTTCACCGTTGAGTTATCAGTGGCAAGAGAACCAGGTGAATATCGCCGGAGCGACGTCAGCGAGCTACACCACGCCTGCGACGACGAGCGCCGAGAATGGGACATCGTTCCAAGTGGTGGTTACGAACCCAGTTTCGAGTGTTACGAGTAACCCGGCGACTCTGACCGTGACAGTCGCTCCGCCGACAGTAAGCGTACTGACGCAGCACAATGACAATGCGCGAACCGGACAAAATACGTCAGAGACAGTTCTGAATACAAGCAACGTGAACGTGAATCAGTTCGGCAAGCTTTTCGCCATGTCTTCGGACGGCCAAGTATACGCTCAGCCGCTCTACGTACCGGACGTCACCATCAATGGTGGCGTCCACAATGTAGTGATCCTCGCCACGGAAAACGACAGCGTTTACGCATACGATGCCGACTCAAGTGGCGCGCCACTGTGGAAAGCCAGCATGGTGGATGCAGCGCATGGCGCCGGCG
>Ga0185299_10001789_pt1 | contig 37791 bp, 36 predicted proteins | sample PaiPotPPA55metaG_FD_128002 | JGI IMG/M metagenome (GOLD analysis project Ga0185299, IMG submission 128002) | Iron sulfur acid spring bacterial and archeal communities from Banff, Canada, to study Microbial Dark Matter (Phase II) - Paint Pots PPA... ...
CACCTTCAACCGCTCCCGCTCGCGCGCGCTCAACTCGATCCGCTCCTCTTCCATGGGGCCCCCGGACCCCTAGAAAAGCGGACATTTCTACTTTGCACAAACCGGACATTCTCACTTTGCAGCTACACTCGTGTTCGCCTTCGTTGACTTGGCTTGGGCCACAACCTAAGATGTGCGGCGCGTGACAAGCTCCGATCCGCTCGTTGGCCAGACGATATCGCATTATCGCATTGTCGAGAAACTCGGCGGTGGCGGGATGGGTGTCGTTTACAAGGCCGAGGATCTCAAACTCGGTCGCTTTGTGGCCCTCAAGTTCCTGCCCGACGAGGTAGCCAGAGACCCGCAAGCCCTCAGCCGTTTTGAGCGGGAAGCCAAGGCCGCCTCCGCACTGAATCATCCAAACATCTGCACGATCTATGAAATTGACGATCAGCATGGCAAAGCGTTCATCGCCATGGAATTTCTGGACGGGCTGACGCTGAAACATCGCATTGCTGGCCGACCGATGGAAACCGAGTTGATCCTATCGCTGGCCATCGAGATCGCCGATGCACTGGATGTCGCCCACTCCGAAGGAATCGTCCACCGCGACATTAAGCCCGCCAACCTCTTCATAACGAAACGAGGACACGCGAAAATACTGGATTTCGGTTTGGCCAAGCTGGCACCGAAGCGGGAAGCGGTGGGGGCCACCCTCGCCACGGATGCGGCGGCGGGGGTGAGCGCGGAGCACCTCACCAGTCCGGGAACTGCCGTCGGAACGGTGGCATACATGTCGCCGGAGCAGGTGCGTGGGAAGGAATTGGATGTGCGCACCGACCTGTTTTCATTTGGCGTGGTGTTGTATGAGATGGCGACGGGCGCGCTTCCCTTTCGTGGGGACACATCGGGAGTGATTACTGATGGGATTCTGCATAACACCCCGGTGGCTCCTGTCAGGTTGAATCCGGATGTTCCGGCGAAGCTCGAAGATGTCATCAACCGCGCCTTGGAGAAAGACCGAGAACTCCGTTATCAGGGCGCTGCGGAAATGCGTTCCGAGCTGATGCGCCTGAAGCGAGATACGAGTTCTGGCCCAGTGGCGGCAGCGAGTTCTGGCCCAGTGGCGGCAGCACAGGATGCAAGCTCTCAACGAGTCGTCCAGCAGCCCGTGCCGTCATCAGGTTCTGTTCCGGCTGCTGCTTCATCGGCTGCCGTGAGAGTCGCTGAAGTTCCGGTCACCGGAGGGAAAAAACTCTGGAAGGTTCTGGTTCCCGCTGCGGTAGTCCTTGTCGCGGTTGCAATCGCGGGAACATTCTACTTCCGCTCGCACTCGACGAAGCCCGCAACTGCCCTCACCGAGAAAGACACCATCGTGCTTTCGGACTTTACCAACACCACGGGCGATGCGATCTTCGACGACACGCTGAAGACGGCGCTCAACGTTTCCCTGCGGCAATCGCCTTTCTTGAATGTGCTCTCCGATAGCGAAGTGGCGAAGAATTTGAAGTTGATGACACGACCGACGGATACCAAACTCACGCCCGAGGTGGCCCGCGAGCTTTGCCAGCGGGCAGGCAGCAAGGCTTATCTTGCCGGAACGATTGGCAGTCTGGGCAGCGAATACGTGCTGGGGTTGAAGGCGGTGAATTGCCGGAGCGGAGACACGCTGGCCGAGGAGCAGGTGACGGCGGCATCCAAGGAGAAGGTGCTGGACACGCTGGGCCAGGCGGCAACGAAGCTGCGAAGCGAACTGGGCGAATCGCTCGCTACGGTGCAGAAGTTAGATGTTCCGCTCGAACAGGCCACGACTTCCTCGCTCGAAGCTCTGAAAGCGTACAGCCTTGGCGTAAAGGCGGTTAACGAGAAAGGCTACGCCGCAGCCCTGCCTTACCATCAGCGTGCTATTCAGCTTGATCCGAATTTTGCCTTGGGCTACAGGGGACTGGGAAACGACTACGCCAGTCTCGGCGAGACAGGGCGAGCCAGCGAGTACTACACCAAAGCATTCCAGTTGCGGGAACATGCCAGCGAACGCGAAAAGCTGAATATATCCGCCGACTACTACCGGGGCGTAACCGGGGAACTGGATAAAGCGGTCCAGACATATCAGGAAACGATTGAGAGCTACCCACGGGTGCCCGGAGCGTATGGCAATTTGGGCACCGTGTACAGCGCACAGGGGCAGTATGAGAAAGCTGTGGAGGTCACGAGGCGAGCCATGCGCCTTGCGCCGGATCGGGTATCTCACTACAGCAATCTCGCCAACTTCGCCCTTGCCTTACAGCGTTTCGACGAGACGCGACAGGTCATCCACGACGCGCAGGCGCGAAAACTGGATAATTTCGTGCTTCACAGTGCGCTCTATGCTCTTGCCTTTCTCGGTTCGGACTCCACTGCGATAGCGGAACAGCAACAGTGGTTTGTGGGCAAGCCCGAAGAGAACTTTGGACTGGCGCTCGCATCCGACACTGAGGCATACGCTGGTCACGTGGGCAAGGCGCGGGAACTGACCAAGCGGGCCGTGGAGTCCGCCATTCGGGCTGATAGCAAGGAAACTGGAGCCATATTTCAGGCGATTGCCGCTCAGTGGGAAGCCGCTTACGGCAATGCCGCTGAGGCGCGGCAGTCCGCGGCAGTGGCTTTGAAATTGGCGTCCGCGAGTCAGGGCGCCGAGAGTGAAGCCGCGCTTGCGTTTGCCATGGCAGGCGATACGGCACGAGCCGAATCCTTGGGACAAGATTTAGGGAAACACTACCCGCTCGACACGCAGATGCAATCGCTTTGGCTGCCAGCGATTCAGGCGCAATTGGCGCTAGGCAAAAAGAATCCTGCTGCCGCCCTTAATATTCTGCAAGCTGCTTCCCTCATCGAGTTGGGGCAAATTCAGTTCGTCAACAACATTTCCTGCCTCTATCCGGTGTATGTACGCGGAGAAGCATACTTGGCCGCCGGACAGGGCAGTGCTGCCGCCGCCGAGTTTCAGAAGATTCTCGACCACAGCGGGATCGTGTGGAACTGCTGGACCGGAGCGTTAGCGCATCTGGGAGTGGCTCGTGCGAATGCTCTGCAAGCGAGAACCTCGAAGGGAGCGGATGCAGATGCCGCCCGCGTCCGGGCGCTCGCCGCCTACAAAGATTTTCTCACGCTGTGGAAAGACGCCGACCCCGACATTCCCATCCTGAAGGAAGCCAAAGCAGAGTACGCGAAGCTACAGTAATTGCTTGCAACACGCGCAGCGGAAGTTGTGTGACTCCTTGTAAGCCGGTCTACCGGAGACTCACCGTGTCCCGTCGGCATGGCTGTAACCGGCAGAATCTTGTGGTGATGCCGCGACGAGAGGTAAAGCGCCCTGCGGGATCATTTACAGGGTGCGCTGTATTCCCGAAAAACGCCGCCTGCGCCACCATGAGAGCAGAAGCAAAAGTGGCGCGTATTCTCGCGCCACATCAGCACGACGGCATTTAATTAATCGAATGCCGCAATTCGTACCTTGGGGCAGGAATTGCGGCGTGTGGAGGAAACACCGATGCATGTTGCACGGCGATGCCTAAGCGCGTTCGTCTTAACGGCTGCCCTTGCGACCACTGGCTCTATGGTGGCCGCCCGGACGCCGCAAGATGTCCAGGTACGAGTTTACGATCGGGACCACAAGGACTATCACGACTGGGACGAGCGTGAGGATCGGGCCTACCGACACTATCTCGAAGAGCGGCACGAACAGTACCGGAAATACGACAAACTCAAGGAGAAACAGCAGAGGGATTACTGGAACTGGCGCCACAGCCATCCGGACTAACGAATCCTGACGTGATGTGAACGGAAGGATAATGTCGCGCCGCCCGTCCGAAGCGTACAATGCGGGGCCGGAGGGCGGTGCGGCATACTTTGCGACCATGGAAGGCTTCTTAGGTTCAAGACAATGAAGCGTCCCGCCGGTGTGACACTTATCGCGATCGCCACCTTTTCTGGTGCAGCGATTCTCGCCTTGGGTTCTTTCGCTTTCTTTTTTGTTGCGGTGATGGCGATCAGCGGGGGAGACGGAGGCGACCCGGTTTCCGCGGCAATCGCGGGGATGGGAGTGGCTGGAGGGTTTTCGCTTCTGGTGCTGGCAGGAGTAGCCGGCTGCCTCGCGCTGGGCGTTTTGCAATTGTGCGAATGGGCGCGAATTCTGGCAATTAGCTTTATCGCAATCGGAATGGCGTGCACGGTCGTCAGCATTCTTACTTTTGCCGGATACCCCGTTGTCCCGCTAGCTCCGATGATTCTTGGCCATATCCTTGTGATTGGGGCTGCCGGTTGGTCGATCGCATACCTCGCGCGGCCGGAAGTGAAGCAGGCGTTTTCGGGCGGCCTGACTTTTCATAGATCAAATTGAAACAAGAAGCAGTTCGCGAGCGTCCTTCGAGCGACTCGGCCTACAGAATATTCACGGCGCGAGCTGCGAGCAGCGTCACAATCATGAGCGAAATGATCGACTGCAACATCATGCCTACTTTGGCCCAGCGCGAGAGAACGGCTGTGTCGGTGGGGGAGAAGGCCGTGCTGGTGTTGAAGGCGAGAAAAAGATAATCGAGAAACTGGGGCGACCACACCTCTACGGGTTGGTCGCGCATTATCATTTGCGGGAAAAGAAATGAACTGTCGAAATCGCCGCGAGCCTTGTCTCGTCCGAGTGGCCCGCCGGCATCAAGCTTCCAATACCAGAGCGCGAAGACAATGACGTTGGTGATCCAGAGCGAGATCGCCGAACGCAGCAGAGTTTCCGGCGGATCGAGGTGCTTTGGGATCCCCTTAATCAGAAGGGCGAGCGAGGCAATCATGGCGAAGGTGATCACGCCTGTGGCGGCGAAGGTGAGAATACGGGCGACGTTGTAGTGACCGCGGTGGTAGGAAAATATGATCGGGATCAGCAAAACGATGGTGACGCCCAGCAAGCCCCATCGGGGGCCGACTGAAAGACGTTCGGGCAAAGCGTGGTAGAGCAAGGCGCTGGCGACCATCGCGACAAAAGCGGGCCAGCGAGGTTCGCGGAAGATTTTAACGGGTTTGGCCATTTAGTCCGTTTCGGCGGGGCTGAGCGAGCGAAACGGAGCCACGAACGCCAAGCCGATCGCCGTATCCTATCAGCTTTAGTAAGAGGCAGGGCAATTGCCCGAGCGTTGTGCCGGTACAGGATGCCGTGCGACGTTGCCCGCATTGTGGCCTGCATTGCGTCATCAAATTTCAAGCGCGGCGGCCACATCGAGGAGCCGGATCAGGGTTGAGATTTCGTCCGGTTTGAGAACCTTCCGAAGCTTTTCATCAATGGCGCGGCGCTCCTTGATCAAGTACTCGCGATACTTGTTCCCCTTGGCTGTGAGCTGGACCAAAAGCGCTCTTCCGGAATCGGCTTTTCGCTCTGTTAGCAAACCCTCCTTGATCATTCCTTTGATGGCGCGGTGAACTACGGTGCGATCGAAACCGAGGAGCTTTGCGATTTGATTTTGGTTGAGTGCCGCGCCGCCATGCAGGGTGGAGAGGATAAAGCCGCGTGTGGCCGAACATCCGGTCTTTTGCTCGAGTCTCTTGCTGATCGAAAAATAGGCTTGAGCAATATGAGCAATGGCTGAATCTTTTAGAATCTCCGGCGGAATCGCTCTCTTGTCGACAGGGATCATAGAACGTGCACCGTCGATGCGAGCGGACGCCGCCACTGCGGCTGGTCCGCATAGCGGGCCGATTTTTTGCCGATCGCGATGACTAGCACGATCTCATGGTAGCGGGCTGAGAGGCCTAAGAATTTCGAGAGCCTGCGGCCGTCGAAACCTTCCATTGGACAGGTATTTAGCCCCAGCGCCTCAGCAGCGATCATCAGGTTTTCGCAAGCGAGTGACGTGTTCTTCGTCGCCCATTTGAACATGCCCTGGCGCGCGACGGGAGGAGAGCCAAGCGTCTTCCAGAGATTCACGATCCGACAGATCGCCCATTTCAAAGCTCCGAGAATGCCGAACCATCCCTGGATGAAAAACCATCGGGCCCACTTGGATTTCTGCTCGGACTCGTCGATCTTCTCGCGGGTGAATCCCGCCGTTCGCATCCATTCCAGGTAGGACTGGGTTGTCGATTGCCATGAGCCGAGGTCCGCGACTGCTACGACGAGCGCCGATGCAGTTGCCGCTGGCGTCTGGTTCATGCAAAGCCTGGCGCCTTCTCGGCGGGCCTTGGGAGTTTCGATCCAATAAAAACGGTAAGGCTGAATATTGAAGCTGGAAGGCGCCACGCGAGCGGCATTCAGGATCAGCTCGCGGGTTGCTGGCGATATTTGCACGGGATCGAAAACCTTGACTGCCCTGCGCTGAAAAATCGCATCGAGGATCTCGCTCATTTCTTCCTCCATGTTGCTATTACAACATGTATGTGTTGCAAGCGCAACATGTAATTTGTGGGAGGGGCAAACCAGGGAGCGCAGGCAGCAGCCTACCGCTGAAGGCTATTCGTAGCGCAGCGCGACGATCGGATCGACGCGGGTGGCGCGGCGAGCGGGAATGTAGCAGGCGAGCAGGGCGACACCCATCAGCAAAGCAGGCACGACGACAAACGTGACGGGGTCGGTGGGCTGAACGCCGAAGAGAAGGCTCGCCATCAGCCGCGTGACTGCAAATGCAGCAATGAATCCCAGGACTACGCCGAGCAGCGCAAGGCGAGCGCCCTGGCTGAGGACTATCGAGAACACGTTGCGCGGCTGCGCGCCGAGAGCGAGACGGATGCCAAATTCTTGAGTGCGTTGCGCGACCGCATAGGAAATCACGCCGTAAATTCCAATCGAGGCGAGCACCAGCGCGAGAGCGGCGAACGCGCCGAGGAGCAGCATCGAGAAGCGCGGCTGCGTCATGGAGTCGTCGACGAGGCTCGCCAGAGTTGAGACCTTCGCGATGGGTAACGTTGGGTCGACGGAACGAATCGCCTCGCGCGCGCTACCGATGATCGCGCGGGGATCGGCTTGCGTGCGCAACGCAACTTGCATCGTGAGCATGTCCGGATAGGGCTTTTGCGTGTAAACGACATAAAACTCGGGGCCGGTTGATTCGCGCACGGTGAAATGTTTTACATCGGCGGCGATGCCGACGATCGTCAAGGTGGGAAATTTGGCGGGTGGAAGCTTGATCGATTTTCCGATGGGGTCTCCGCCCGGATAGAACTGGTCCGCCAGCGTCTTGCTGATGATTGCAACGGGCAGCGAATCGGCGGTATCCGAATCGAGGAAGGGCCGGCCGCGCAGAATGGGCGTGCCGATCGTGGAAAAATAGCCGGGAGAGGCGATCGTGTAAGAAGCGATTGGGGCATGGCCGAGGCTTTTATCGAGAACGCGGCCCGGAATTGCAAATGCGGAGGATTCTTGTCCGCCGCTCATGGGCATGGGACTTCCTATGCCCGCGGCTTGGACTCCAGGAATATCATTCAAGCGGTCGAGAACCTTGCGATAAACGCCTGCGACACTAGCTTTGTCCGGATAGCGCTCGCCGGGAAGCGTAAGTTCAAACATCAGAACGCGGCTGGTAATGAAGCCGGGATCGACTTTGAGCAGATGGAAAAATGTGCGGACGAGCAGGCCGGCGGCGATGACGAGGACGAGCGCGAGAGCAACTTCGGAGACGAGTAGCGCGCTGCGGATTTTCTGACGTCCTAGTCCGGAGCCGGAGCGCTGTCCGCCTTCTTTCAGAGTTTCGACGAGACTTTCGCGCGTGGCACCGAGCGCGGGGGCGAGGCCGAAGAGCAGGCCCGTGAGGAGCGTGACGGCGAGCGTAAACGCAAATACGCCGGGATCGAGCCTGATTTCATGGAGCCGGGGAATATTCAGCGGGCCGAATGTCTTCACGAATTGAATAGCGAGTTCGCCGAGAAGAAGCCCGACGGCACCACCAAAGAACGCGAGCAGCACGCTCTCCGTTAAAAGCTGGCGAACGAGCCGGCCTTGCGCCGCACCGAGCGCTGCGCGAAGCGTGAATTCCTTGCGACGCCCAAGCGAACGCGCGAGGAGAAGATTGGCCACGTTCGCGCAGGCGATGAGGAGCACCACGCCAACTGCACCGAGAAGGAGCAGTAGCGGGCGGCGGGTTTCGCCGGCAACTTGCGAGGCGAGCGGCGTTATTTTAGACGTGAACCAACCGGCGCCGTGGGGAAATTCTTTTTCCCACTCCTTCGCGAGTACGTTCAATTCGGTCTGGGATTGGCCGAGCGACACGCCAGGCTTTAGGCGCGCGATGACTGCGAATTCGTCGGGAGCGGTGGGGTCTGCGGAAATATCCGTGACAGCGGGGACCCACATTTCCGGCTGGCGCGGGAACTGAAAACTACCGGGCATCTCCTCACCACGGGGAAATGCGAAACCATTGGGCATCACACCTACGACGGAGTAGGACTCGCCGTTCAGTTCAAGACTGCGGCCGACAACCCCCGAATCGCCGCCGAATTTTCTTTGCCACAGTCCGTAGCCGAGAATCACTTCGCGATCGTGGCCGGCGTGGTCCTCTTCGTCGAGAAATGTTCGACCGAGGAGCGGCGCAACGCCCATGGTGCGGAAAAATCCTGCGGAGGCCCGGACGCCATCTATGCGAACAGGATCGCCTGTGCCGGTGAGATTGAAACCAGCGGCTTCGAATGCGCCGATATCCTGGAAATCTTTTATGTCGCGCTGGAAATCATGAAAGCTGCGGGCGCCCCAGGGAATTTCGTTGTAGCCGAGATCGATGTCGGGTGGCGACTGGCGCCAGGGGAAGACTATGCGCTCGGCGTGCGGATAAGGGAGCGGCTTGAGCAGCACGGCGTTGACGATGCTGAAGACGGCGGTGCTGGCACCGATGCCTAGAGCGAGGGTGAGAATCGCGACGATCGTAAAGCCAGGGGCGCGCGCGAGCATTCGCGCGCCGTACTTTAGATCCTGGAGTAGCGTCTGCATCCTCGGTTCCCCTTGGGAGATTGCGCGCGATTGTTAGACTGAGGAATCGCGATTTTGGTATCGGGTGGCGCGCGTTTTGTGATGTCTCGATCTATTCGTAGCGCAGCGCGACCATCGGATCGACGCGCATCGCCCGCCGCGCCGGCAGGTAACATGCCAGCAGCGCGACCGACGCCAGCACGGCCGCAACGAGAGCAAATGTCGCCGGATCGCCAGGCTTTACATTGAACAGCAGGCCTGCGAGCAACCTCGTCAACATCAGCGAAGCGGCAAGACCTGCGCTTAATCCGACGAGCGTGATGATTGCGCCAGCCACGAGGGTCTGGCGCCAGATGTCGCGAGGCAAAGCACCAAGCGCCATGCGAATGCCGATCTCGTGAGTGCGTTCAGTGATTGTGGCGGACATCACGCCGTAAATCCCGATCACGGCCACAAGCAACGCGACGGTCGAAAAAATTCCGAGCAGAAGCGTGTTGAAACGCGCCTGGGCAACGGAATCGGACATCCATAGCTCCATCGTGCGCACTTCGGAGACCGGCAGGTCGGGATCGATCGACTGCACAATCGCGCGAATGGAGCCCGTGAGCCGCATCGGGTCCGCTTTGCTTCGAACGACGAGCGTCATCGAATTGTAGACAAGTTCGGGATGAGGCCAGTAGACCGTCGGGTGCGGAGTTGAATCGAGACCGTAGTGCTTGACGTCGCCCACGACTCCGACGATTTCGCTGGGCGCGTTTTCGTCTTTCATATCGATCGTGATTTTCTTTCCGAGCGGGTTCTGATTCGGGAAATACCTTTGGACTAGTGCGTCGCTGACAATCACAACGTGGGACTCTCGAGCGTCTTCCCGGCCGGTGAATAGGCGCCCTTGCTGAAGCGGAATCCGCATCGTGCGAAAGTAGTCCGGTTCAATCACGCGGATTTCAGTCATAAGGTTGTCTCCAGACGAGGTGGGACGCCCGTCAACCGTGAAACTTGTTCCGGAACCGAGCCCTGTGAACGGCAACGAACTGCTGGCGCTGGCCGATTCAACGCCGGGCAACGCTTTGATCCGCTGCAGCAGGTCCGCGAAGAATGCAATGACTTCCGGATCCCTGCTATAGCGACTTGAAGGAAGGTCAACTTTGAGCGTCAAAAGATTGTGCGGATCGAACCCCGGAGGCACGGCCAGAAGGCGACGAAAACTTTTGACCAGGAGGCCCGATCCGGTGAGCAGGACCAGCGCAAGGCCGATTTCGCCAATGACCAAAATATTTCGCACCCGCGTTCCGCGAACTGATGCGCCGACATTGCGCTCCCCTTCCTTCAGCGAGTCTCCCGGGCTCGCGCGCGTGGCCAGGAGCGCTGGGAGGAGGCCGAAGAGAAGACCCGTCAAAATCGTAAGAGCAGTGAGGAACGCGAGAACTCGGAAATCAACTTTCGAGATGTGTGCGTCAATCAGCCCCTTCGGGCTTAAGGCCAGGAGCAAATCGGTTCCCCAGAAAGCGAGGAGCGCGGCCGCAGAGCCGCCTGCGACAGCAAGGAGCATGGTTTCCGTCAGCAATTGGCGCGCGATGCGGGCGCGGCTTGCGCCCATCGTGAATCGGATGGCCAGCTCGCGTCTTCGTCGCGTCGCTCGTCCGAGGAGCAAATTAGCAACGTTCGCGCACGCAATCAAAAGCACGAACCCCACTGCTCCGAGCAGAACCAGCAGCGCCGACCGAATCGAGCCGAAGAATTGATCGTGGAGCGCGACTAGCTGGATGCCCCAGCCAGTGTCAATCTCCGGAAATTGTTTCGCCAGATCTGCTGCGATTGAGTCCATTTGGGACTGCGCCTGCGCGAGAGCGACGCCCTCTTTGAGTCTTCCCACAACCGTTAGGTAGCGCCCGACGGGAGTGCGGTCCTCCGGCTTGAACGCCAGGGGCGACCAGAACTGCGCGTGTTCGCCGGTACGGGAGCTTTGCTGGATCAAGAGCTGGAAGCCGGGCGGCATCACGCCGACCACGACGGTGCTCTTTCCTTCCAGCATGATTTTCTTGCCTAAGATATCTGGAGAGCCGCCGAAGCGCCGCTGCCAGAGCCCGTGGCTTAGAACCACAACATCGTCGTTTCCAAGTTCGCCTTCCTCCGGCGCAAACGTGCGGCCGAGCTCGGTCTTCACGCCGAGAAGCGAGAAGAGATTGGGCGTGACAACTTGTCCAGGGACCTGCTCCGGAGCGCTATCTCCGGTGAGATTGGCTCGAAGATCCACAAACGCGGCCATCTCTTCGAACACTGTGTTAACGTCGCGCCAGTGGAGGAAATTCCCAGGAGAGACCACGTTGTGAGGAAAACCTCGCGACGGGTGATGCTCCCACACCATCACGACGCGCTCAGGCTGGCTGTAAGGCAGGGACGCAAGGAGCGTCGCGTCAATGACGCTGAAAATCGCTGTATTGGCGCCGATGCCGAGCGCGAGCGTGAGCACTGCGATGAACGTGAAGCCCGGGGCTCGCGCGAGCATTCGTACGCCGTACTTTAAATCCTGAAGCAGCGTTTGCATCAGCTTCATCGGGTTTGCCGGTCGCTAGCTTGACGAGGCCGGGCCCGCAAACACACCCAGCCGCGAAACTGCTCCAGCGTCGCAGTTCGATTGCCAGTGACTCTCGTCGGTAAGTATCGCGGGCACAATACTTTGCAGATGAGCAGACGAGCACTCAGGCGGGCGAATGCCCGAACGTGGGAGTAGAGATTTCGAAAGCGGACACCGCCGCGCGATTGTTACTTCGTTTTTTCGAGTTCCTCGATGATGGCGGGGACGATTTCGAACAGGTCGCCGACGATTCCGTAATCGGCAACTTCGAAGATGGGCGCGTTTTGGTCCTTGTTGATGGCGGCGATGGTGCGCGAGCCCTTCATGCCGACAACGTGCTGAATCGCACCGCTGATTCCCAGTGCGAGATAGAGCTTGGGCGCGACTGTCTGGCCGGAACTGCCGATCTGGCGCTCCATTGGGAGCCAGCCTTCATCGCAGATCGGACGCGAGGCGCAGATTTCGCCGCCGAGAAGTTTGGCCAGCTTTTCAGCCATGGGAATGTTTTCGGGGGCTTTGATGCCGCGGCCGATGGAAACGAGGATCGGAGCTTGCGTCAAATCGACAGCTTGCTTGGCCTCGCGGAATAGCTCGAGCGGCTTGGTGCGGATTTGTTCTGGTTTCAGGTCGACACTAACGGCTTTCACTGGCGCTTTTCCGCTGGCGTGCTTGGTGACGAGGTCGGCGCGAAATGCACTGGCCTGAAACGATGCAATCCAGGGCGGATCGCCCGCGAACACGACGTCCGCGGCGGTGCGGCCCTGAAACATTTGGCGCACGAAGATGAGTTTGCCGTTCTCGTAGCGGTAGCCGATGCAATCGCCAATCATTCCCTTGCCCATCGAAGCGGCGAGCTTGGGAGCAAAGTCGCGGACCTGGTATGTGTGCGGTAGCAGGACGAGGTCGGGCTTGGTGCTCTCGATCACTTGACGCAGAGCGAGTGAGAATCCGTCCGGCGTATATTTTTCGAGCAAGTCGTGCTCGACGAGAAGTACCTCGTCGAGTTGCGATCCGGCCAGTTCGTCGGCGAGCGGTGCAACTCCCTTGCCGATGACGAGGCCTATGAGGCTGCCCTTCGTGTGCTGGACAATTTGCTGCGCGGCGGCCAGTGTTTCGAAGCTGACTTTGTTGAATTTGCCTTCGCGCTGTTCGGCAATCAGGAGAATTTTCATCTTAAAGCACCCGCGCTTCGTGCTTCAGCTTTTCGATGAGCTTCGCTGCGATTTCCTTCGGCTGCCCTGTAATGAACTCGGTTTGCTTCGCTTTATGCGGGACGTAGATGCGTTCCACACGTTGCGTGGGTGCATCGGGCACACCGAGGGACGCGCGCTGTACGGTCGCGATTTCTTTTTTCTTGGCAGCCATGATGCCTTTCAAAGTGGCATAGCGAGGCTTGTTGATGCCCGATTGAATCGACAGCACGGCGGGAAGAGGCAACTCAACCCACTGAAACCAGCCCGCTTCGAGTTCACGCTTGAGTTTCATTCGCGAGCCTGTCACTTCGATCGCCATAATGATCGTGGCATGCGGCCGGCCCAGCAATTCCGCGAGGAGAACGCCGGTCTGTCCGAATCCCTGGTCGTCGCTCTGGAGGCCCGTGAGGATGAGGTCGAAATTTTCCGCCTTGATTGCGGCGGCTAAAGAGCGCGCCGAGCCGAGCGGGTCCAGCTTGTAGAATTGATCGTCGGCGATGTGAATGCCGCGGTCAGCGCCTTTCGCGAGCGCTTCTTTGATTGTTTGCTTGGCGCGTTCCGGTCCCATCGAAATCGCCACCACTTCGCCGCCGTGCTTTTCCTTCAGACGCAACGCCTCTTCGAGCGCATAGCCATCGGGCTCATTCGTTTCGAATCCGATATCGGATTCACGAATCCACGCGCCGGCTTCGACGATGGCAAGCGGAGCATCTTTGGCGGGAACTTGTTTGACGCAAACGCCGATTTTCATCAATCCTCTTTCAATGCTAAACGCATAAAAATCCTCAGGTCTGAAGACCTGAGCTACATTACTTCTCAGTCCAGCGTTTGAAGATTAGCGACGCGTTTGTTCCACCGAAGCCGAAAGAATTCGAGAGCGCATATTCCACGGCCGCTTTGCGCGCCTGATTGGGAACGTAGTCCAAATCGCACTCCGGATCGGGATTCTCGTAGTTCACCGTCGGCGGCAAGATTTGATCGCGTAGCGCAAGCACGCTGATCCCGGCTTCTAGGCCGCCGGCGCCTCCGAGCAGATGTCCCGTCATCGATTTCGTCGAGCTGATGGGAACTTTTTTCGCGCGCTCGCCGAAGACGCGTTTGAGAGCAGTAGTTTCGATCGCGTCGCCGATCGGCGTCGAAGTGCCATGGGCGTTCACGTAACTCACATCGTCCGCCGAAATCTTCGCATCCTTGAGCGCCGCCATCGTGACGCGGTACCCGCCATCGCCACCTTCAGCCGGCTGCGTGATGTGATAAGCATCACCCGACATTCCGTAGCCGACAATCTCCGCGAAGATCGACGCTCCGCGCTTTTGCGCGAAGTCGAGCGATTCGAGAATCAGCACCCCCGCGCCTTCGCCCACGATGAAGCCGTCGCGTTGCGCGTCAAACGGGCGGCTGGCGCGTTCGGGTTCGTCGTTGCGCGTGGAAAGCGCGCGCATCGCCGCGAAGCCGCCCACGCCCATCGGCGTTATCGCTGCTTCCGAACCCCCTGCGATCATTACTTCGGCGTCGCAGCGCTGAATGATTTTGTAGGCATCGCCGATCGAATGTGCGGAGGCCGAACACGCGGTGGCCGTCGCGCTATTCGGACCTTTGGCACCATAGCGAATCGACACATGTCCGGACGCAAGATTGACAATCGAAGCAGGGATGAAAAATGGAGAAATCTTGCCGGGTCCGCCCTGTAGATACTTCGAATGCTCGCGTTCGATCACGTCGAATCCACCGATACCGGAGGCGATGTACACGCCCGCCGCATCCGCAAATTCAGGTTTCACTTCAAGGCGAGCCATTTGCATCGCGAATTCGGAAGCAGCGAGGGCCAGCTGGATGAACCGGCCCATCTTTTTCAGTTCTTTTTTCTCAACCCAGACGAGCGGATCGAAATTGCGGACTTCGCCGGCGATGCGGCAGTCAAAAGCAGCGGAATCAAAATGGGTAATCGGGCCGATACCACTCTTGCCGGCCAGCAGGTTGCGCCAGACCTCGTCGGTCCCAATGCCGCACCCGCAGACCAGCCCTATGCCCGTCACGACAACTCGGCGGTTCAAACCTGCAATCTCCTGTTCGGAATGGGACGGCCGGGCGGACTACTTGCTAGCCTTGGCGTGCTTCTCAATGTATTCGACCGCGTCTTTCACGGTGGCAATTTTCTCTGCATCCTCGTCCGGGATCTCAATGCCAAATGATTCTTCGAAAGCCATGACCAGCTCGACCGTGTCGAGTGAATCGGCGCCCAGGTCGTCCACAAACGAGGCCGTCGGCGTGACTTCTCCCTCATCGACACCGAGTTGCTCGACGATAATCTGCTTCACGCGTTCTTCGACGCTGGCCATTCTGATTTTTCCTCCGGTATCGGTAGTCTCGCCCTCGAGCCGCCACGACGGCTGGGGCAGCGCCCCAAGATGTACCGCCCATTCTATGCGCGGCCCAACGCTGGGGTCAACCTTTGTACCATGCCGGCCTAAATTCTGTTCCGCACGAGCCGTGGGCGTAACCTTAAAGCACACTCCATCGTTTAGCCCATGTGCAGGCCGCCGTTTACTTCCAGCACCTGGCCCGTGATGTAGCTTGCTTCGTCGCTTGCGAGAAACACAATCGCGTCGGCGATATCGCGTTCCGAGCCGAATCGCCCGAGCGGAATCATCGCTTTCATTTTGTCTTTGATCTCTTGTGACAGCACGTCGGTCATCGGCGTGGCAACAAATCCCGGCGCAACTGCGTTCACCGTGATGTTGCGCGAAGCGACTTCGACGGCAATCGCGCGCGTGAGCCCGATCAGCCCCGCTTTCGACGCAACGTAATTTGCCTGGCCCGCATTACCCGTTTGCGCGACCACCGACGAGAGATTGATGATGCGGCCTGAGCGCTGCTTCAGCATCGCGCCCAGCGCTTGTTGAATGCAGAGATGCGCGCCGGTCAAATTCGTGCGCAGCACGGCTTCCCAGTCTTCGAGTTTCATGCGCAATGCGAGCGTGTCGCGTGTGATAGCCGCGTTGTTGACCAGAATGTCGAGCCGGCCGAATTTCGCGAGCAGCTGCTGAAAACCCGCCTTCACCTGCGCGCCATCGGCCACATCCATCGGCACGGCCAACGCCTCGCCTCCTGCGTCTTCGATCTCCGACACGAGCGACGCAAGTTTATCCGCGCTCCTCGCAGCGGCGCCAACCTTGGCTCCCGCTTCCGCCAGCGCAAGCGCGGTGGCTCGTCCGATTCCCTGTGACGCACCCGTGACGAGCGCTACTTTATCGTTGAGTGAAAACATCAGGTCAGCTTATCCTTCCACTGCATCAGCGCGGGATTGCGCGATTTTTTCGAGCGCGGCTTCAAGGCCGGCCGAATCCTCGACGTTATAAGCACGAATGGAGCGATCGATCTGCCTCAAAAGCCCACTGAGGACTTTGCCGGGTCCAACCTCGACGAAAATCGTGACGCCTGCGTCGATCATTTCGTGAATCGAATCGAGCCAGCGGACTGGATGTGTCACCTGGCGAATCAGCGCGTCGCGCGCTTCATCACCTGTTGTGACCGCCTCGGCGTCAACGTTCGTGACCACAGGAAACTTTAGCGCATGAAAATGCGCGGCACGCAGGTCCGCTTCCAGCCGCTCCTGCGCCGGAGCCATCATCGCGCAATGAAACGGCGCCGAGACTGGAAGCATCACCGCGCGCTTTGCTCCGCTCTGTGATGCAATCTCAACCGCGCGTTTCACGGCCGCAGCGCCGCCTGAAATCACAGTCTGTTCCGGCGAATTTAAGTTCGCGGGCGAAACCACATCCCCGCCGGCTGCTTTTTTGCACACCTCCGCCACTTCCGACGGAGGAAGGCCGAGTATTGCAGCCATCGCGCCTTCTCCGGCGGGAACCGCTTCCTGCATGTAGCGCCCGCGTCCGCGCACGATTTTCACTGCCTCCGCAAAATCGAGCCCGCCCGCAGCGACCACCGCAGAATACTCACCAAGGCTATGTCCAGCTGCGAAATCAGGCGTGATTCCGCGCTTCTCGAGGGCGCGATACGCGGCAATCGAGACGGTCAAAATCGCCGGCTGCGTGTTTTCCGTTTGCTTCAGCGCGTCTTCCGTGCCCTCGCAGCAGAGCTTGAAGATCGAAAAGCCGAGCGCGGCGTCCGCCTCGTCGAAAACGGCGCGCGATTCAGGATATTTTTCGGCGAGGTCGCGTCCCATGCCGGGATATTGCGACGCCTGTCCGGGAAATAGAAACGCGAGTTTGCCCATATCGTGCGGTAGTCCGCAGTGCTCAGCCGCGCGCCGCGTTGGCTGCGGTAGCTACGGCGGAAAGCTCCTGATCGATCTTTTCGTTCACGCGATTGCGGTACAGCTCGGCCGCGACGCGCATAGCATTTTTAATGGCGACGGGATTTGAACGCCCGTGGCCAATCACGGTGATCCCGCGCACGCCCAGCAGCGGCGCGCCACCCACCTCCGAGTAGTTCGTGCGGGCGCGGAAGTCGTCGAACGCTTTCTTCGAAAGCGCATAACCGATTTGCGATTTCAGGCTGCTCTTGATGGCTTTTTTCAGCGTGCCGCCGATGTATTCGACCAAACCCTCGCTAATTTTCAGCGCGATGTTGCCGATGAAGCCGTCGCAGACGATCACGTCCACATCGCCGCGAAACACGTCGCGTCCCTCCACGTTTCCCATAAAGTTCAGCGGCGACTGTTTCAGAATATTGAACGTTTCCCGCGTCACTTCATTGCCCTTCATCTCTTCTTCACCAATCGATAGCAAGGCTACACGGGGCCGCTTCGTTCCAAAAATCGTGCGATGATAAATCTCGCCCATCACCGCGAACTGCGCGATCTGCTCCGCTTTTGAATCAACGTTCGCGCCTACATCCAGAATCACGCAGAATTTTTCCTTCATGTTCGGAAACGCCCCGGCCAAGGCCGGGCGGTCCACCGATGGAAGCGTCCCAAGCACGAACCGCGCGACAGTCATCACGGCGCCCGTGTTCCCGGTGCTCACGAGCGCGTCCGCTCTGCCGTCACGCACAAGCCTCGCGGCCACGTGCACGGAACTGTCTTTTTTCCGGCGGAACGCGTGAGCGGGAGAATCGCTCATCGTCACAACTTCCGTGGCATTGACGATTTCAATCGGCAGCCCTCGATGACGGTGACGGCCGAGCTCCTGCCTGACACTAGCTTCGATGCCTACCAGAAGGATCCGCGCTCCCAACTCTCGTGCCGCCAGAACTGCGCCTTCCACTTCCGCGCGAGGCGCGTGGTCTCCTCCCATTGCATCTAGAGCGATGGTAGTCATCAAATGTGCCAGCTTGGAAATGCGGGTGAGGGAAACTTAGGCTGTCTTGCCTTTGGTGTCAATCACTTCACGGCCCTTGTAATAACCGCAGGCGCGACACACCTGGTGGGGCAGCTTCTTTTCGTGGCAGTTCGGACACTCCGTGAGCGGCAGCCTGTGCAGATGATCGTGGGCGCGCCGGTTGCTCGTGCGCCGCTTCGAATGACGACGTTTCGGATTCGGCATTACAACTCCTCTTGGCAGGCCGCGAGAAAGGCGACCCAAAATGGAAAGGGATAGTGTAGCTTTTTATTGCTTTTTGAACCAGTCCTGCTTCAAGCGGGCGAGAGGCGCGAGCCTGGGGTCAGACCCGTGCTTTTCGCAACGGCATTCTTCATTGTTGAGGTTCGCTCCGCAGTGCGGACAAAGCCCGCGGCAATCACCACGGCAGATGATCTTCATGGGGATGGCCAGGTTCACTTGCTCTGCCAGCACGTCGGCGAGAAAAAGCCCATCGCCCTCGAAGAACGCGATCTCCGTATCGTCCAGGTTCAGATGAAACTCATCATCGGCCGCAATTGATGTCATCGGCCGATAGTAAAGGTCGAAGTCACGGCTGATCTCCTCGACCACCGTGTCCAGGCACCGAGCGCACACTAACTCCAAACGGGTGTGTAAGTTACCGTAGGCCCGAATCTGGCCTTCCACCAGCTCGGCCGTTGCCCGCACCTCGAGCGGCTCCACTTGGCGAAACTCGCCCGAGTGAAAATCGAGCGTCCCCGGAGAATAGCTCTTGCGAATTCGAATCTTGCGGAGGGCGAGTTCGTTTACGTTCAAAAACATCGTTTTCCTCAAAAAATTCGCAACGAAATCTCATTATATGTCTGGCAGAAGCCATGTCAAGGAAGCCACCTATGGAAGATTCCATCCCTGACGCTTAACGGGTAATGACCTTACTAGTTCTTAGATCAGGAAGCCGGCGCGGCGGAACCAATTGGCGAGCCGAATAGCTCGTGACATTGGCGCAGCAGGAAGTGGTCCGTCATGCCGGCGACATAGTCGCAAACGACAACGTGCGGCGGTTCTTCTTTTGCTAAGTCGGCATAATGCTTCGGCATCCTGTCAGAGTGTTCCAAAAAAAGCCGAAAGAGCTCATCGAGGGCGGCAACGGAGCGGCTGCGATCCTCTGCAATTGCCGGATGCGAATAGAGGCGCAAAAAAAGGAAGCGCTTCAATCGGGCGTTTTGCTCGGCCATCTCGGCCGAGGACGAAGCTAGCCGCTTCGGCAGGCGACGGATGTCTTCGACAGATTTCGCGCCGCTCGCTTCTATCTGCCGGCTCGTGTGTTCGATCAAATCCGTGGCGAGCCGGTCGAGCACGCGCTTTAAAGCTTCATTGAATTTCAATTTCTGCAAGCCATTCGGATGCGTGCGGTCGACCTCTTGATAGGCTGTCTCGAAGACCGGCACTTCCGCGCGAAGTTGATCGAGATCGAGCAAACGCGCTTCGAAGCCGTCGTCGAGGTCGGCCGTGTTGTAGGCGATCTCGTCGACAAGATCGATGAGCTGAGCTTCGAGCGGAGGGCGCTCTCCGAGCAGATACTCAGCCAGTTCCGGAAATTCCGCCGCGGAGTAGTCCCGCGAGTGCTTGATGATTCCCTCTCGCACCTCGAAAGTGAGATTCAGGCCGGGATAGTCGAGGTAGCGCTGCTCGAATTGTTCGACGATGCGCAGCGCGTGCAAATTGTGGTTGAACCGGCCGCCATGCTCGCGCATTCGCTTGTCGAGCTGCGTCTCACCCGCGTGCCCGAAAGGAGGGTGCCCGATATCGTGGACCAGCGCGAGAACCTCAGCGAGATCCGTGTTGAGCCCAAGCGCGCCAGCTACGGTGCGAGCGATTTGCGTTACTTCGAGCGTATGCGTGAGGCGATTGCGAAAATGGTCGGAGAAGCGTGTGGTAAAAACTTGCGTCTTTGCCTCGAGTCTCCGGAAAGCGCGCGAATGGACTACCCTGTCGCGGTCACGCGCGTAGTCATTGCGATATGCATGCGCGGTTTCCGGATAGCGCCGTCCCCGTGAGCGGCGCACGTCCATCGCATAAGGAGCGAGCTGCATTACGCTCAGTTTAGCGCGCCGGCTTGTGTTGCGAAAGAACGCGCAAGGTGGGCTATGACTTGCCGGGCAGAAGGGCCAGCTCCTGATCGGCTTCTTCCGCGATCGGAGTGTCCGGATACTCGGACTTGATCTGCGCGTAGAGCTTCGCGGCTTCTGCGGGATTTTTCTGGCTGTAGTGTTCGGCAAGAGCCAACATCACCACCGGTTTCGGAACCAGCACTCCGGGCTTGGCAATCATCTGCTGATAGAGGCTCACGGCTTCATCGCCTTGACCATTCCGATCAGCCAATTGCGCCAGCTCGAATTTTGCCGAGGCCGCGAAATCCGAATCGCCGTCCGCAAGGCCTTTCAGCCATTTCTTGGCGTCGTCATTCTTGCCCAGCTTTTCAAGACTGAGCGCAGCATAGTAAACCGAGAGCTGTCCCGGCCGAGTGTGTGGGTACTTCATTGCCACATCTTGGAATTTCTTCGCTGCATCGGTGTATTTGTTTTTCTCGTCGAAGTAGCTGACTTCATTCGGCTCCGATGGCTCGCCCGGTGCGCGCACTCGCGCCTGAAACACCTTCATCGCGTCGTTGTACGCCGCCGCCGCTTTCACCGTTTGCCGCTCGGTATACGATCGCCAGCCAAAAACGCCCAGCGCAATGACCACCGCTGCAATCAAAATGTAGAGTGTAAGACTCTGATGAGACAGAACCGCTTCGGCGCCTTGCGCCAGCTTGTCCCGCAGTTCGTCTTTCTTCAGTTCTTTCCGCGAAATATGCGCCAGAAGCCACACCCTTAAGTAAATTCCGAAAAAACAATGGTATCACAAAGCCGCAAATGCCTGCGAACGCGCCAAGAAACCCGCTGTCTTTCAGCGTGGGAGCGCTTTCAGTTTCTTCTCCACTTCCCGCCCCAACGGTGGCAATTCCAAATCAATCCAGAGGGCTTTCCGGCCCTCGGCTACTTTCGCCCAGAGCCGCCGATGAGCAGGAAAGAGCGTTAGCTCTAACGTGCCTTTTTGTTTCCCGCGCTTATAGTGCCAGTGGATGGATCCGGGAAACTTCGATTGCGACCCCTTCAGGGCTATCTGCAGCCCTCGGCCCGCACAGATTTCTTCGATTAGCCGCGCGCCGAGTTTCAGGTCGCATTTTTGCGGGACCGAGAATTCGACTTCACGCATTGCTGCGACGCTCACATTCTCGGGGTAGCCAGCGAAACCGAGGGGTCCATGCCGTCAGAAAATACGGTTTCGTTCCGAATCCGCCGTATTTGGTTTCTGAAATGGGAGGCAATTATCGGAAGCTACGAAGCGCGCTTTCTTCGTCCGACTGCACGTCGAAAACCGTGAAAAGTCGCGTGATCTGCAGCAGGTCGTGAACTCGTTTCGTCAAATGCAGTAGCTTCATCTCCCCTTCCGCGTTGCGCACTGTAGTATAGCCGCTGACGAGCTCGCCGATCCCCGAGCTGTCGATATAGTCCACATCGTAAAGATTGAGGACGATCTTGCGCTGGCCGTTGTCGATGAGGTCGCGAATGGTGTGGCGCAGCGTGGAGCTTCCTTCACCTAGCGTGATTTTCCCGCTGAAATCAATGATTGCGATATCGCCGATTTGACGGCATGTACCTTGTAGGGCCACAATGAGCCTCGTTGCCTAATTCTACTCCCGGTTGTCAGCTTCCGTTGCCGGAAACTGTGTCAGGAAGTTTCTTCACCATCACCAACTCGGCGCCGCCGCCGGGAGCGGTGTGGACATTAAATTCGTCCATAAAAGCGCGCATCAGGAACAGGCCGCGTCCCGATGTGCGCAGCAGATTCTCCTCCGCCAGAGGATCGGGCACTTCGGTGAGCTCAAACCCCTTGCCCTGATCGAGAACGCGTACGATCATCTTGTCGGGCTCGAGCTCGACGGTCATGAAAATCTTTTTGTCGCGTATTTGCTGATTTCCGTAGTTGTATGCGTTGATCACGCCTTCGCGGACCGCCATGCCCATTTTGTGAATATCTTCTTCGCTGAAACCTGCGGCTTCCGCGATGCGCATCACAATGACTTCGGCGAGATCCACGCTCTCGAGCAGCGTCTCGAGCGTAATCTCGATTCGTTGGGTTTTAGCCGCCATCCGAGGTCGAGAGGCACCTTAAAAGAGCAGTATGCGTAACACACCGCGCGCGCACAAGTCAATCCACCGCGCTCACGCTGGTCAGCGCTTCATATGGGTACTGCGATGATTAAACCTTCCTTCGCGTTGTCCCATTTTTATGCCCAGTAGGTGCGGTCAAGCGTTCGGTACTGAATCGCTTCGCTCAAGTGTTTGGACTCGATGCATTCCGCGGCCTCGAGGTCGGCAATTGTGCGCGATACCTTCAAGATGCGGTCGTGCGCGCGTGCCGATAGGCCGAGCCGCTGGATGGCCGTTTCAAGTAGCTTTTCGCCGTCCGCCGAAATCGCGCAGTGTTTCCGGAGCAATCGCGAAGGCATCTGTGAGTTTGCGTACAATCCCTTTTCAACACGATAGCGGTCAAGCTGCACCTGCCGAGCCTGCAGCACGCGCTCTCGCACTGCCGCTGAGCATTCCACTTCGGCATTTCCGCGCAGCTCTTTGTACTTCACGGCCGGCACCTCGATGTGGATATCGATCCGGTCGAGCAGCGGCCCGGAAATTTTCGAGACGTAGCGCTGGATCTGCACCGGCGAGCAATGGCATTCCCGCGTGGGGTCGCTGAAAAATCCGCAAGGGCACGGATTCATTGCCGCCGCGAGCATGAAACGCGATGGGAAGCTGACGGAGAGAGCCGCGCGTGCAATCGTCACACACCCGTCCTCAAGCGGCTGACGCATCACTTCCAGCACGTTGCGCTGGAATTCCGGCAGCTCGTCGAGGAACAGCACGCCGTTGTGTCCAAGCGATACTTCGCCGGGCCGGGGAATCGCGCCGCCGCCGATCAAGCCTGCGTCGCTGATCGTATGATGGGGCGACCGAAAAGGTCTCGTGCCGATTAATCCGCGCTTATCTTCGAGTATCCCCGCTACGCTGTGGATACGCGTGGTCTCAATCGCTTCTTCGAGTGACATCGGCGGCAGCACGGTGGGAATTCGCTTCGCGAGCATCGTCTTGCCCGCACCGGGCGGTCCGATGAGAAGAATGTTGTGACTCCCGGCACAGGCCACTTCGAGCGCGCGTTTCGCCGCAAGCTGGCCGCGCACATCTCGTAGATCCACCGGATACTGGCTCGCTTCCGAAAGCATCTGTTTCGTATCCACCTCGATCGGATGGAATGATTCGGGCGAGTTCATCAGATCCACGGCTTGCGGAAGCGACTTCACCGCGAACACCTTCACACCTTCCACCACCGCCGCCTCGCGCGCGTTTGCCTCAGGCACCACAACGTTTTGGATCCCGCGCTCGCGCGCTGCGAGCGCCGCCGAAAGCGCGCCGCGCACCGAGCGCACACTTCCGTCGAGGGACAGTTCGCCCAGAAATACGTGCGAATCGAGAATTTTGCCGAAGAACGTTCCCTGGCAACCCAGAATCCCAAGCGCCATCGGCAGGTCGAACGCGGATCCTTCCTTGCGAATGTCTGCCGGGGCAAGATTCACCGTGACAATTTGGCTGAAGGGGAAATCAAAGCCGCAGTTGCGCACCGCGGACTTTATGCGTTCGCGGCTTTCTTTGACGGCAATGTCAGGCAAGCCGACAACGCTGAAACAGCCCTGAAAGCCCGGACCGATATCTACCTCGACTTCGACGAGGTATGCGTCGATGCCGAACACCGCAGCGCTGAATGTTTTGAAAAGCATCCCAAGTGGCCGGAAGGGGTCCACACCACTTGTGCGCCGCTAGCGTAACTGAAATTGGACCGTAACACTAGCGATACTCGAGCGCCCTCGCCGGGTGCCCTTTTGACTGTGCTATGCTTTCGGCGGCGGATTCTCTCAGGAGGCTGGAGTCCTTATGAGGACAATTTCGATCTGCGGCGGCTTTTTGCTGCTCTTCGTGATTTCTTCGCCAGCGTCAGCTAAGCCTTCTCAATCGCAAGTCGCTACCCATAATCAAGCCGTCGAATTCAATAATCGCGGCCTCGAGCTCTACAAAGCCGGCAAGATCGACGAAGCCATCAAACAATTCCGCCAGGCACTCGCCATCGATCCAGACTTTCCGGAAGCCGACAGCAACCTCGGCCTCGCGCTCGACGCCAAGGGCAACGACGACGAAGCCATCGCTCATTTCAACAAAGCCCTCGCACTGAAGCCGACCGACGCGATCACCGAAAGCAATCTGGGCCTCGCACTTTTCCACAAAAGTAAGTATGCCGAATCGCTAGCCGCGTATCAAAAAGCGCTCGAGTTCCAACCCGATTTTCCGCAAGCCTACGATGGAATGGGAGTTGTGCTGTTTACGCAAGGGCACGCCGACGACGCAATCGAGTCCTATCGCAAAGCCATCGCCCTCGCGCCAAACTACGTTGACGCGATGAACAATCTCGCTGCCGCTCTCGCCTCGAAAAAAGATTGGGACGGCGCGATTAAAATTTACGAGCAGGCGCTCGTGCTCGAACCGAAAGCTTCCGATGTTCGAGCCAACTACGCTTCCGCGCTTCAGAACGCCGGCCGTACCACTGATGCCATTGCCGCGTACCGCCAGGTTGTCGCCGATAATCCCAAGGACGCACATGCGTGGTTCGATCTCGGTCATCTCCTCCATGCCGAAAATCAGTTCGATGAAGCCATCACCAGCCTGCAGAAGAGCCTCGAACTAAAACCCGACCAAGCCGAAGCAGAATTCAATCTCGCGAGCTCCTATCAGGAACAGCAGAAATTCCCGGAAGCCATCGCTGCCTACCAAAAAGGCCTTGCGCTCAATCCCAAGAATGCGCATGCGCTCTACAACTTGGGCAATGCGTACTTGAGCCAGAAAGACTCGAAGCGAGCGATTGACAGCTACACGAAAGCGCTCGCGGTGCAGCCCGGTTTGACCGAAGCGCAGGTTGCCCTGGGCGCGGCGCTCCTGCAATCCGGCGATGCTGAAGCTTCGGAAGACGCCTATCGAAAAGTGATTGCCGCGCAGCCGAACAACCCCGATGCCTACCTCAGTCTTGGCAATGCGCTTTTCACCAAGCACCAGTACGGCCCGGCGGCGGAGGCGTATCGCGAATCCATTCGTCTCCGGCCGGATTCAGCCCGGGCGCACTACAATCTCGCAATCTGCCTCCAGTGGCTCAATGACGCAGAGGCAGCCGCGGAATTCAAAGAGGCTGCGCGCCTCGACCCCAGCCTCAAACCACCGAAGTAGCGCCGCTTGTGATACCCCGCGCCACGCTATGCGCTTTACTCCATCTCCATCCCGCCGTATCCTGAGCCGCAAGGATCGCAGCCGAAAGCTATCCCAGCGAACCTCGGAGGCGCGCAATGCTGATTGCTGCCGTTGTAGTTCTGGCCCTATTGGTCTTTTTCATTGTTGCGATGTACAACGGCCTCGTCAGACTGAAGGTGCAATGCGACAATGCCTGGTCGGACATCGACGTGCAATTGAAGCGCCGCTACGATCTGATTCCGAATCTCGTTGAAACCGTGAAGGGCTATGCCGCTCACGAAAAAGGAACTCTCGAGGGCGTCGTCGCTGCCCGCAACCGCGCCATGAGCAGTGAGGGTCCTGCCGCCAAGGCGGAAGCGGAAGGCGCGCTCACCGCTGCGTTGCGCCAGGTTTTCGCGTTGGCCGAGGCGTACCCGCAGTTGCGCGCCGTGGAAAGTTTCAATCAGCTTCAGGCGACGCTCAATCAAATCGAAGACAGCATTCAGAACGCACGCCGCTATTACAACGCCGTCGTTCGCGACCTGAATACAAAGATCGCGCAGTTCCCTTCCAACATCATCGCCGGGATGTTCAATTTCAAGCCGCGCGAATTCTTTGAAATCAGCGCGCCCGCCGAACGTGAAGTGCCCAAAGTCAGCTTCGGCGGCGCCACATCCTAGGCCGCTCGCAAGTCATGCTTCGCCTTCGCCGCGGATTCGCACCTTGTTCGCTCGCGCTTGTTGTAGCGCTTTTGCTTGCTCCGATACCGGCAGTCGCGCGTGAGCTCGTCATTCAGCATTTCGACGAAACCGTCGAAGTGAATCCTAATGGCATCATCGAAGTGACGGAAACCATCGAAGCCCGCTTCACCGGTGCCTGGCACGGAATCTACCGGACGATTCCCGTCGAGTACGACACGACGCAGCACCTCAACTACTCGCTGCTTCTCGAGCCGCTCTCCGTCACCGATTACGAAGGCCACCCGCTGAAATATGAGCAGAAGCGCGAAGGACGCTACCTGAAATTTAAGATCTCGGTCCCCGACGCGCAGGACCGGACGAGGACAGTCATCCTCCGCTATCGGGTCCTCAACGCGATCCGATTCTTCGACGATCACGACGAACTCTACTGGAATGTCACGGGTGACGAATGGGATGTTCCAATCCGCTCCGTCTCAGCCAAGATCGAGCTTCCCGCCGACGTCACCGGCTTGCATGCCATCGCCTTCACTGGCGTGTACGGCTCGCGCGACCGCGATGCGCAAGTCGAAACGAACGGTAATCTCGTCGCGATAAGCAGCAATCATCCGCTCTCGTTTCGCGAAGGTCTCACGGCCGTCGTCGGCTGGGACAAGGGATTCGTTCAGCCGCCCTCCACCGCGATGAAGATCGCTTTGTTCTTCCGCAGCAACTGGCCTCTGTTTCTCCCCGTCGTCGCGTTCTTCATCATGCTGTGGCTCTGGTGGACGCGCGGCCGCGACCCGGAGCGTGGCTCCATCGCCGTGCAATACGAGCCGCCCGATAAACTCACGCCCGGCGAATGTGGCACGCTCGTTGACAACGAAGCCGCGATGCGCGATATCACCGCGACTCTCGTCGATCTCGCCGTGAAGGGCTACCTCACGATCGAGCAGAAAGACGAGAGCCATCTTCTCGGCCTCACCCACAGCAAGGAATACATTTTTCACCTCAAGCGGCCGCCCACCGAATGGAGCGCCGTCCGTCCGCACGAACTCGAAATGCTTTCTGCGCTTTTTGACGATGGCTCGGTCACGTCCGTAAAGCTCTCCGAGCTGCAGAATCATTTCTATACGCATCTTCCTGCGATCCGCAGCCGAATCTTCGACGCACTGATGGCCGACGGTTACTATCTCCATCGTCCGGACACGGTTCGGCAAGGCTACATCGGCGCCGGCATTGTGATAGGAATTCTGCTTTTCGTCTTCGGCGGTGCGCTCGGAGCCGCTACTGGCGTGGCTCATGTTACTTGGGTCATCGCGGCGATCGTTACCGCCGCGGTGATCTGCATTCTTGGCTGGTTTATGCCGGCGCGCACGCTCACCGGCGCGCGCACGCTCGAAAAGGTTCTTGGTTTCGAGCAGTTTCTCGGCCGCGTCGAGAGTGACCGCCTCGAGCGCATCGTGAAAACGCCCGAAATGTTCGAGAAATTTCTGCCTTATGCGATGGCGCTGCATTGCGAAAAGAAATGGGTCGCGGCGTTTGCAGGAATCGCGATGCAGCCGCCGCAATGGTATTCAGGCCCTTACGGAAGCGGATTTGTCCCGTATATGTTTGTCAACGATCTCAACGTGATGTCGGCTCAAGCAGGCAGCGTAATGGCATCGGCTCCCCGCAGTAGCTCGGGAGGCTCAGGCTTTGGTGGAGGCGGATTCTCAGGCGGCGGTTTCGGCGGCGGTGGCGGCGGCGGCTGGTAGATCGTTTTGTGGTGCAAGCACGGCCAAACGAAGACGATCACGCACTACTTACCTGACCCAGCTGCCGCCGGACTCTTCAGACTTCCGCGAAACTTCCGAAACCACCCATGCTCGCGCACTCCTTCTTCGTGCATCTGTCGCGTCCAAGCGCTCAAAATGCTCGCGCGATTCAAGTATCCGACCATCCGCTCAGGATCTTCCCGGCTCACCACCGGCAGCCGGCCGATATCGCGCTGTAGCATCCGGAATAGAGCGTCGAATACCAGCTCATCGGGATACGCGACGAGCGGCTGCATCGTGCCCGCTTCGCTCACTTTCATCCGGCCTGCTGGATCCTCCTCGAGCGCGCGTAATAAATCTCCCTGCGTCACAATTCCGACAAGACGCCCGTCCTCGCTCGCGATCGGCAGTCCCTCCGTGATGTCGTATCCTGGCTCGCGCTGTGCCATTCGCTCGGCCATTTCTCCCACAGTCATTTCGGGAGGAATCGGCGGCACATCTTTCCGCATCACCTCGCTCACCCGCACCACGTTCAACGCGCCCGCTTCGTAGTACTCCGGCACCGAAAGCCCACGGCGCGCCAATTTCTTGGTCATGATCGAGCTCGGTAAGTAACGCAGCGCAATCATGTCCGCAATCACGCAGCCCAGCATCAGCGGCAGAATCGCGTTGTAGTCGCGAGTGATTTCAAACGCGAACACGATGAACGCAAACGTGGCGCGCGATGCAGCGCCGAACACCGCCGCCATCGCCACCAACGCATATGCGCCCGGCGAAAGATGCGCGGAGGGAAGAATCATGTTCACCACAATTGCAAACGCTCCGCCCATTGCCGCGCTCGACATGAACATCGGCGCGAGCAATCCTCCCGACGTCCCCGAGCCGAGCGAAATCACAAGCGCCAGTGCTTTGAATACCGCCACAAGCAGAAGCAATTTCAGTGCGAGGTTATTGTTGAGGATATCCGAGATCGTGTCATAGCCCACGCCCAGCACGCGCGGAACGAAGAATCCGATGATTCCGAGTCCTAACGCTCCAATCGCTGGATGCCACAAGTCGTCGATGGGTAGGCGGTCAAACTGGTCTTCCACCCAGTAAAGTAACTTCGTAAGTCCAACCGCCGCGATTCCCGACAGCAAGCCCAACAGCACATAAAACGGCAAACCGCGCAGCGCATCAAAATTCACGTTGCCCATGGAAAACATGGAGCGCTGCCCGAGAAGGACTGCCCTGACGCTTGTCGCCAGCGTGCAGGCAATCACGAGCGGGATGAACGAGCGCGAGCGAAATTCAAACAGCAACAATTCGATCGCGAGAATCACGCCCGCAATCGGCGTGTTGAACGTTGCCGCCATTCCCGCGCCAGCGCCGCACGCGAGCAGCACCTTTCGCTCAGCAGCTGTCGTGGAAATAAATTGCCCCACGAGTGACCCGAACGCTCCGCCCGTCTGAATGATCGGGCCTTCTGCGCCGAACGGCCCGCCGGTTCCAATCGCAATTGCCGCCGAAAGTGGCTTTAGAATCGCGACCTTCGGTTCGATCCGGCTGCGCGACGTCAACACCGCTTCCATCGCCTCCGGAATTCCATGCCCTTTGATTTTTTCCGAGCCGAACTTCGCCATGAACCCAACGATCAGCCCGCCGATCACAGGCGTGACGATGATCCACGGCCCAAGGTGCGTGTTCTCAGGGCTCCGAAAATGAAACGACCACTCGTGGTAGTAGGCGAGATTCGTGAAAAGACCGATCAAGTCGTACAGAACATACGCGATCAGCCCGGCAAGAATTCCAATCAGCGCCGCGAGCAGCGAAATAAATCCCAGCCGAAAACCCGCCAGCGGTTCTAGAAACCTATCGGACATTCCTTCTGCTGAGTGTTTGTCGTGTGCCGTGGTTTTTTTGTCTTGTGCCATCTGTCTATTCCGAACGTCGTTGGCCGGCTCGAATCTTCCTCGATGACCTTGGGCGTCCCTGCATCAACGCCGCATTGAGAGTCCGCAAAAGTACTGGCCCCGCAGAGCGAAGCTCGGCCCGATGCAAGCGCGTCAAGGCTGTTAGCACGTGTTCGCCCGGGTTGGTAAGCGCCAGCATGACCTCGCGCCGGTCCGGACCATTTCGCGTGCGCCGAATCAGCCTCTTTGCTTGCAATCGATTTACAAGTTCAACAGCGGTGTGATGCTGGACCTGAAGGCGTTCGGCAAGCGCGCCCACCGTCGCCTTTTGCCCAGTTGGCAGCCCTTTGATGGCCAATAGCGCCTGATGCTGGTGCGGCTCGATGCCCGCTTCGCGCGCGGCCCGCTCGCTGAAATTCAAGAATCGGCGAATTTCATACCGGAAATCCGCGAGGGAACGGTAGTCGATCCCGTGTTTGTTTCTCGGAGTCATCGGCAGTAATTATATCGTATTACGATATGTATAAGAAAGCTTTCCAGTAGGGCAGAGTTCATGTGGGAATGGACGTGAAGGGAGCGCTATCTTAGCTAAAATAATCGAGGGAAGACCGCAGGAACGCGCGATGCATACTCGTCAAATTTCGGACCGAACGTTTCGCGCAAGAGTTTCTCTTCGCTGCTGATACGAATCTCGTTTCCAATGAGAAACACTAGGATAGCCGCCAGCAGCGCCTGCCAACGGCTTAGGGCAAGTCCGGTCGCCACCAGCATGCCAAACATAGCCAGATAAATCGGATTGCGCACGTGCGAATAAGGCCCTTCCGTGATCAGCTCGTGACCTTCGACGACGCGCGCCACAAGTGCCCACTGCTTCCCCAACGCGCGCGCCGCCGTGTAACAAATACAAATGGATACCACTCCGATCGCCGCGATAGTGGCTGACAAGAGCACCTCGATCACCTTGGGCATCGGCAAAATTGGCGACAGGTCGGGCCGGGGAAACGCAAAACAGATTAGATAGCCAAGAATTTGCAGGGCAAATCCCAACTGAGAAATCGGGCTGCGCTTCGCATCGGTTTTCGCGGCTCCGCGCTTTCCGATCGCAAGAATCACGCCGAATCCAACCCAACACGCAGCTAGCACGCAGAAATCAAACAGCGCTGGCCCGTCCATCTTGAATTGCATTGGGAACAGACTCGGCATCGGGCCTATAACTTCTTCCGAAACGACTTTTGCGTCTTCGTGTGCTCGTATCCCTGACGCTCGTAGAACGCATGCGCCCGCTCGCGGATCACATTCGAACGCAAACTGGTCGCGTTACAACCCTTTTCGCGCGCCCACGCTTCCGCACGCTCCAGCAAAAACCGCCCCACCGCTTGCGAGCGAAAGCGCTCGTCCACCACCAGGCCGCTGATCTCCACGCGCGCATCCGCTTCCACACAGCGATACACAAACGCGCCAATCCAGCCCGCGATCGTTCCATCCGTCAATTGCGCTACAAAAACCACATGCTCGCCGGTGGCATTCAACCCCGCAAGCCGCCGCGCCACATCGCTGGCACTCGAGAGATATCCCAGCTGCCCCGCCAATTCCGCCATTCGCGGATAATCGTCCGGCCGCGCTGGACGAATCTCTCCTGCAAACGGCCGCGGCGCTGCGCTCATGCCTCTTTGCGCTCCGTTAACCCAGTGCTTTTTTCAAAATTGCAATCTGCCCGCCGTGATACAAGTCGTGCTGCACTACGCCGTGCAGCGTCGCGTAGCGCGACCATTCCGTCCCGGCCGGCGGCACCGGCAATTCTTCGTCACGCACATGTGCTACCGCCCCGCGGAATTGTGCCCGGCTTTCTCGCAGGTTCTCGAGCGACCGCCGCCATTCCACTTCGCTCACTTCCCACACGGGTGGCCAATCCATCTCCGGTGTCACGTCCACCGCAGTTCCCGCGAAACGCCGATGCACGATCCGTTGCCAAGCCGCAAGATGATTCACAATCTCCCAAATCGAATGCGCGCCGCGAACCGGATGCATTGAAGCCTGCTCGGCGGTAATTCCCTCGAGCAATTGGTTCAACGTCGGCCCGTGCCAGGCCTCTCCCGCCATCGCTCGATCCATCTGATCCAGTATTCTCGAAATTTCGCTCATCGCGAGCTCCCGCGAAAAGCGTAGGACACTCGCCAGCGCAACGCAAGGCGCTGCTCGCATGTTTCGAGTATTGAATGTGGGACGAATTGCCCGAGCGTACCTAGAAGATCTTGTCTGAATCGAGCAGAATCGTCACCGGCCCGTCATTCACAAGCTCCAGTGACATATGCGCCTGAAATACTCCGGTTTCAACCCGCACGCCAAGCGCCTGCAGCGCGCGCACAAATTCTTCATACAGCGCTTTCCCCAATTCCGGCGGCGCTGCCTGAATAAAATTCGGCCGTCGCTGCCCGCGCGCATCACCATACAGAGTGAATTGCGAAATCGCCAGCGCTGCGCCTCCAGTATCAAGCAGCGACCGGTTCATCTTCCCGGCGTCATCGCCAAAAATTCGCAGATTCGCGACTTTTTCTGCCATCGCGCTTGCCGTCGCTGCCGTATCTTCTTTGCCTACCGCGACGAGCACCACCAAACCCGGCCCAATCTCGCCGGCCGTTCGCCTATCAACGCTCACGCTCGCGCCACTCACCCGCTGCACCACGACCCGCATCGCAGCTATTGCGCCGCGCTCGGATTCGCCGGCTTCCGCGGCAAGAGGTCGGGCAGTTCCGCGAGGTTGTACGCCACCGCCGCCATCACCTGCGCCCCCTCCACCAAATCTGCCCCATGTGCCTGATCGAACGTGTCCGCCTGCGAATGGTGCGTCTCGAAATATTGCGCCGGATCCTGGATGCAGAAAAATCCCGGAACTCCCGCCTCTTCAAACGACGCATGATCGCTCCCCGTCATCCACCGCTCCGATAGTTCGAGGAACCCGAGCGGCCGCAGCGGCGCCACCACGGTGTCCATCACCTCGCGCGCCTGATAGTTGCGCATCAAGCTGATACTCGTGACGCGTCCCGTCCCCGTGTCGTGAATCAGCGCCGCTGAAACTCTCGGCATCTCGTCGCGATGCGCCTCCACGTAAGCGCGCGATCCGTTCAACCCCTGCTCTTCACCTGAAAAAAGCGCAAATCGAATCGTTCTCTTCGGCTTCAAGCCAGATTTTTGCAAAGCTCGCGCCGCTTCAAGCACAACCATCGAACCCGTTCCATTGTCCGTCGCTCCGGTGCCTAGATCCCACGAATCCAGATGCGCGCCGAGCACCACGATTTCTTCCGGTTTTTCGCTGCCGCGAATTTCAGCGATTGTGTTGTAAACCGTAGCCGGTTTATCCACAATCGTGTTCGCGATATTCACTTCCACTTCCACTGGCCCGCGTTTCATCAATCGCCAGATTAAGCTGTAGCCTTCCGACGTAACAAATGCCGCAGGAATCGGCGCGATCGCATACTGCCGCCCGCCGAGACTCGTCATGTTGAGCAGCCCGTCAGGCTTTCCCGAATCCGTTAGACCCGCGAGCACGCCTTCTTTCTTGAAAAATTCGTTGCGCGCCATCAGAAATTTGCGAAATGCCGGATTGAACTCGAACGGCTTTTCGCCCGGCCGCCGCGGACGCACCAACAAGAACGAATCGCCGTAAGGAACCATCGCCGGATTCGGCGCTGGCTCATCAGGAGCCGGCAAAGGAATCGGCTCCGACGTGATCACAATCGCGCCTTTCAACTTGCCCTTATACTGCTCGAGGTCCTCCATCTTGTCCGCTTTCACGTAGACCACCGGACCACGCACCGGCCCGTCGGTATTCGCTGCCCAGGCGTAAGAAGCAATCGTCAGCGGATGTTCCGCTGGCGTCAGAATCCGCGCCGTCGCAGTTCCGCGCGTCCAGATGTGCACAATCGTCCACGATTCCAAATGCGGATTTCCGAGTCCGTAATCGGTAAATCTCTGTTTCGTCCAATCGTTCGCCTTCTTCAAATTTTCCGAACCCGTCAATCGCTGCCCGATCATGTCGGAAAGATATTCCAGATTCGACATGATCTCGTTGTGGTCGTGCACTTCCGCAAGAATCTTTTCGTCCGCCGCCGCGAATGCGCTCTTCTGCGGCGGTGCTCCCTGTTGCGCCCGCAACGCCACGCCCCACGTAATCATCACCGCCATCACAATCGCCACAAATCCGCCGACGCGACGCGCTTTCATCGTCTTCGATTCCTCCGCCCATTTGGGTCAGCCTAAAAACATTCGATTCTATGCGTGCGCTTCAAACTCTACAACGCATCACTCGTCGCCGCCTTTCCTTCGTGAAATCTGTACCCCTCCGTTCTCTCTGTGTTAGTCCTTTCGCCGTTCAACTAGACGCGCAAACGATTCCCCGCGTTTCCAAGCCTGTTCTCACATTCCGAAAAGTGTGTTAGAAGAAGATTGTCCTCGCCCGCCACAAAAAATGAAACTTGCCCTGATCGGCACTCACGGAGTTGGAAAAACCACCCTCGCCTACGAAATCTGCTCGCTCCTGAAAAAATCCGGCTACAACGTCGAACTCGTCACTGAAGTTGCGCGCCAATCTCCATTCCCGGTGAACGCCGCCACCACTCTCGAAGGCCAACTCTGGATTCTTCACGCACAAATCGTCGCGGAGCTTGACGCAGGCCGCCGCGCGCCGCACGTAATCTGCGACCGCGCCGTCCTGGACAACTATTGCTACCTCGTCAACAAATTCGGACGCCAGCCGCATCTCGAGCCATGGCTCGCCTGGTGGATGAATTCCTACTCGTTTCTCGTTGGCGTTCCGCCCGTCGCGTTCGAAATTCCCTCCGACGGCTTCCGCTCCGAAGATCGCGCTTTCCAGCAGCGCATCCACGACTTGCTCAACGAGCTGCTTGCCGCGCCGCCGTTCAACAAACTGCGCGCTCCAATCCTCTGGCTCGATCCAAGCGAGCGCCGTTTCTGGGCCGAGCGCATCTTCGCCGCCGCGCTGCCGTTACTCGAATCCGCCTCAGCCGCTCGCGACGCCGCCGCGCGCTAGTTCCTTACCCGACCGCAAACCTAAAATGGAAAAAACGCAAAACTCGCCGCATCACTCGAAACGCTGGCTCACTCGGGGCGTCCTCGGCATCGGCCTGGCCAGCCTTTTCTCCGACTGGGGGCACGAAGCCGCCACCGCAATTCTTCCCGCATTTCTCGCTAGTCTCGGTGCCCCGGCTTACGCGCTTGGCATCATCGAAGGCGTGTCCGACGGCCTCTCGAGTTTCGCAAAATTAGCAGGCGGCTGGATTGCTGACCGTCCCGCTCTGCGCAAGCCCGTCGGCATCGTCGGCTATCTCGCCACAGGACTCTCCACATTCGCCTACGCCTTCGCGCACACCTGGCCCGCGGTGCTCGTCATCCGAGCGCTCGGTTGGGTCGGACGCGGCAGCCGTGGCCCTTCGCGCGACGCACTCCTTGCTGACGCCGTCGCAGTCGGCACCGAAGGCCGCGCCTTCGGCTTCGAGCGCGCCATGGACACGATCGGCGCGGTCCTCGGCCCGCTCTCCGCCACCGCGCTGCTCGGGATTCTTGGCATGCGCGGCGTCCTGCTCTGGTCGCTCGTTCCCGGTCTCGCCGCCGCAGTCGCGTTCGCCGCACTCGCGCCATCTTCGAAAGGTGAAGAATCACACCACGCGCAAGGTCTAATCTCAAGTTTTCGCGGACTCCCGAAAAATTTCTGGCATTTTCTCGCCGGCGTCTTCGCCCACGGCATCGGCGATTTCGCGCCCACGCTTCTGATTCTTCGCGCATCCCAGATTCTCGCCCCGCGTGTCGGCGCCAGTCGCGCCGCAGCCATCTCGGTGGGCCTCTACACGTTTTACAATGTTATGAACGCGGCCGCGTCATATCCAGCCGGAGCTCTCGGCGACCGCATCGGCAAACGCGGGCTGCTCGCGGGAGGCTACCTCGTCGCCACAATCACCTTCGCCGCTTTCATCCTCGAGCCGCCCACGCTTCACGTTCTCATCGTTCTCTTTGGTCTCGCAGGCATTCACTCCGGCGTGCAGCAATCGCTCGAAAAATCGCTCGCCGCAGAATTTCTACCGCAGCGTGTTCGAGGCTCGGGCTTTGGCGTCCTCGCCACGGTCAACGGCGTCGGCGACCTCGTTTCGAGTATCGTCGTCGGCGCGCTCTGGTCGGCCGTCAGTCCCGCCGCCGGTTTCCTCTACGCCGCCGCCTTCACCGGCCTCGGCGCCGCCCTGATCTATTTCTTCACGCCCCGCCGCGCCGTGAAATAATATGCAGCCTAGGTTTTATGTATGATTGGTTGTTTTTGCTTCAGGGCACAGCTTCAGCCGTGCCGCAACAAGGCAGATTGTTGCTTTTGTTTTCTTTTCTGCAAGAAGCACGCGAATCGAGCCGTCGTTGTGGGTCGCCCCTTTGGGGGCGACATAACACGAGCCCAAAAAGCAGGGGCTTTAGCCCCTGAAGTACGTTTTACGTCAGGGCACGGCTTAGCCGTACCGTAATAGGATCCACAAGGGCGGCTTCAGCCGCTCAGGGATGCTTTTCGATTATTCCCTAACGATCTGTATACGCAATTTTCGAGATCACACTCTGGCGAGGAAATCGGACCATTGGAGAAAACAAATGCCCAAGGCTTACTGGATCGCAAGCTACCGCTCGATTTCGAATCCCACCGCCGTCTCGGCTTACACTGAACTCGCCGGCCCCGCACTCAAGGCCGCCGGAGGCCGCGTTCTTGCTCGCGGCACCCCAGCCAAAACTTACGAACACGGACTCAACCAGCGAATTGTCGTAATTGAATTTGACAGCGTGGCCGCCGCCGTCGCCGCCTATGAAAGCGACGCCTACAAAGCCGCCCTCCGTGTACTCGGCAACGCAGCCGACCGCGATCTCAGAATCGTCGAAGCTGTTCAGTAGCGTAGGCTTCAGTTTACCCTGAGGAACGAAGGGCCTGCGCCACCGTAACCTTCGACGAAAATGCATCCATCCTGCAAGCAGTAGAATTGCGTTCTTTTTCTGTGTTTCCGTCTTTTAACGTTTGCGCTTGCTACGTGGCGCGCGCTGGCACGTCGCACAAAAAAAACTGCTCCTCCCCGCCACAACCGCCCGCCGGATCACCCCGCCGCACCGAAAACATTTCTTCCCCTCGCGCTGATACACACGATGCCGCAACTGAAATTCACCGCGCTGCCCATCGGAATCCACGTAGTCCGATACCGACGACCCGCGCAACCGGATCGCCTCCGTCAGCACTTCGCGAACGGCCCGGTACAACCGCTTCACTTCGCCTTCGCCCAATTTCGCTCCCAGCCGCTTCGGATGTATCTTCGCGCGCCACAAACTCTCATCCGTGTAAATGTTTCCCATCCCGCGAAACACGCGCTGGTCCATCAGCAACGCCTTGATTCGCGCTCCGCGCTTCGCAATCGCATCGCGAAACTCTTTCTCGCTCGCTTCGAGCGGATCAAGCCCCAGGCGCCCGAGCACCGCCTCTCGCTCGCCATCGAGCAAGATCCGGATCCGTCCAAATCGCCGAATGTCCGTGTAACGAAGCTCGCGCCCATCGTCCAGCGAGAGAAATGCATGCGTGTGAGGCGCTACAGGCGCCTCGGCCGCGCCCACAACGATTTGGCCGGTCATGCCCAGATGAATCAGCAGCGCAATTTTTTCCTCTTCGCTGCCCTGGTTCGCTCGCTCGAGATCGATCACCAAAAACTTTCCGTATCGCTTGACGCTTGTAACGCGCGTCCCCGGCAACTCTCTCTCGAGCGACGCCGGATCATCGATAAAATCCGTCTTCGCGCTCAAACGCACGGCCACAATCCGCCGTCCCGGCAACAGCAGCCGCAAACCACGCGCTACAGTCTCAACTTCAGGTAATTCCGGCATCTCGCACACAAAGGTAGCACAGACAAATCCGGATCCGGCAGCAACGAGACGCGCGCCAATATGGCGTGGGACTATCTCGCATCCGACTAATCAGATGGGATGAGAAGGCCGGTCTCCAGCGCGATACGCTCCCAATGATCGACGCGCTCGAGGCGCAAGATAAAGGAGACCGGCTATGAGAAAGATTAGCACTATGGCGCTAGACCGAATCGAGATTTTCAAAGATCAAAAGCTCACGATCGGATTG
>Ga0185299_10001790_pt1 | contig 37774 bp, 26 predicted proteins | sample PaiPotPPA55metaG_FD_128002 | JGI IMG/M metagenome (GOLD analysis project Ga0185299, IMG submission 128002) | Iron sulfur acid spring bacterial and archeal communities from Banff, Canada, to study Microbial Dark Matter (Phase II) - Paint Pots PPA... ...
TCGGCAACTGGTACAAGGAGCAAAGCCGGCTGGAAGAAGCGGTGGCCAGTTACGGCATTGCCCTGGCCTACCGGCCGGACTCCGTGTCGGCACACTGGAACCGGGCGCTGGCCCGGCTGCAGCAGGGCAACTTCGCCGACGGCTGGGCCGAGTACGAATGGCGCTGGCAGCGCAAGCAAACGCCCCTGCGTCCCTTCCGCCAGCCGCGTTGGGACGGCGCGGCGCTCGCGGGCCGCACCATCCTCTTATGGATGGAGCAGGGCCTGGGCGACATGATCCAGTTCATCCGCTACGCCGCCTTGCTTCAGGAGCACGGGGGCAGGGTGGTCGTGGAGTGTCCCGGCTTCCTGATCCCGCTCTTCTCCACCTGTCCCGGCATCGCGCAACTCGTCGCCGAAGGCTCTCCGCTGCCCGACTTCGATGTCCACGCCCCCATCATGAGCCTGCCGCATCTGTGCCGCACTACCCTTGCATCGATTCCAGCAAAGGTTCCGTACCTATTTGCGAACGAGGCATTGGTCGGGACATGGGCACGGCAACTGACTCCTTACGATAGCGACTATCGCATCGGCATTACCTGGCAAGGGAACCCGCACCACCGGCATGACCGCTATCGGTCGATTCCCGTTCAACTCTTCGCCCCTCTGGGACGGCTGCCAGGGGTTCGGCTCATCAGCCTGCAGAAGGGAAGCGGTAGCGATCAGCTCGATTCAATCAGAGATCGATTTGAGATTATCGTTTTGCCCAGCGAACAGGATGCGGCGGTCGCGTTCATGGATACGGCAGCGATCATGCGGAACCTGCACCTGGTCATCACAGTTGACACCGCCATCGCCCATCTTGCCGGCGCCCTCGGCGTGCCGGTCTGGACGGCAATCGCTGCGATTCCCGATTGGCGCTGGCTGCTCCATCGTGAGGATAACCCGTGGTATCCGAGCATGCGGATTTTTCGGCAACAGGCGCTTGGCAATTGGCGGGAGGTTATCGACCGAATGGCGACTAAGATCGCTAGACTGAAGGCTGTCCGTTAGTTATTAGGATTGGTCATATAGGCATGGGGCAAACGCCCAATTACAATAAACACAGTGCCATTTGGTCTTCCGCACCAGCTTGCAAACGGCCCGTGTGCCGCTTCATTGAGATTCTTCTATGCCGGAAGTGATCAAGGCAAGGTGTCCGGGGTGCGAGCGCGACTTGCACATTCCGGCAGAGTGGCTGAAGCAGACTTTCCGCTGCAAGCATTGCCGCACGGTCATTCATGCCAGGTCGAAAGACACCCCGGCAAAAACCGTCATAGGAGAACCGCAACCAAATCCGAACCCCACGTCTGCCGCCTCCGCGCCGGACAGGGAGAGCAGCAAGGAGCCGGCGCATACTGCATCCGCCTCATCGGCGCATGCGGCCGAGGTCGAGCAGGAGCTGGACTTTCCCGCCCTGGACGCGGGGCCGATTGTCAGCGTGTCGTCGCGCTATCGGCGCTCGCGGCGGAGCAGGTGGATAGCCCTGGGGATCATTCTTCTTTTGCTCGGCATCGGGGGCGGCGCGGCCTCTTATTTTTGGACCCACCTCAGGCAGCTGGGCGCTTCGCTGCGCGCGGCGTTGGATGAGGATTCCTCCAAGCGCGGCCCATCCGCAGCCAATGACAAACCCCCGCCTGCCCGGGAGGTTTTCCCGCGTCGTGTCCTGGCTATCTGCGTTCACAACTATCTTTACGCCAACCCCGTGGCCTATGGCACAGAGGACAACAGCGTCGGTGCGCTGCTGGACAGGCTCGGGAGCGCGCTGCACATCGAGCCCAGCCAGATCGTCGAGCTGAGCGATGCGGCAGTGCCGCGGCAAACTTCACCCTCTGCGAGCAAGCGCAGCAGCCGGGCCAGGGCGCGCAAGCCCAGGCCGGTGCCGGCGGCGCAGTCTCCGGCGCGGCCGCCCCTCAGGCCGGTGATCGAACGGACGATCAGCGAATTCCTCGACGGCTGCCGGCCACAGGATCGTATCCTGCTGCTGTTCGCCGGCCATGTCGTCGAGATCGACGGCGAAGGATTTCTGGTGCCACTGGAGGGAGAGTTCAGCGTCAAGGAGAGCCTGGTTCCTTTGAGCTGGCTTTTCGAGCGTTTGCAAAAGTGTGCCGCCAGGCAAAAGGTGCTCGTGCTCGACACGTGCCGGCTGGACCCCGGCCATGGCCTGGAGCGGCCGGGAAGCGGGCCGATGGCCGAGAAGCTGGAGGCGCTGCTCGCCAAACCGCCGCAAGGCGTCGAGGTCTGGACGGCCTGTGCGAAAGGGCAGTATTCCTATGAATTCGACGGCGGCAGCTTCTTCCTGAAGCAGATCGTGGACGCGCTTGATCCCAAGAGCCTGAAGAAACCGGACCACGTCGATGAGCCGCTGCCGATTGCCGCGCTGGCCGACGTCGTCAACAAGAAGACGGGGGCGGAAATCGCCGCCCAGCTCAAGGAGAAACAGACGCCGCGCTTGACCGGCAAGGAAGTCTCCGGCGACGTCGCCTTCGACAAGACGCAGCCGCTCGCCGCCGGCATGATGATTCCCAGGCCCAGTCCGCCGGGGGGCATGGCCAAGGCGGATGAAGTGCGCAGCATTTTGGAGGAGATCGATTTGCCGCCCATCAAGCCTGCCCGTGAAGAAAGCCGGCGCCCGCTCATTGAGGAGCTGGTGCCGTTCTCGGCGAAGAAACTCGAAGCGTACCGCGCCGACTACACGTCGGTGAAGGAAATCGACAGCAACGCCGACCGGTTTCCGCTGCGCGTGGCCGTGCGCAAGGCAATCAAGCTGATCCGGGACCGGTTCGATCCGCAGAACGGCGGTGTGGCGCTGCGCGAGAATTTCTCGGGCAATACCAACGACCGCGTCAAGGCGGAGATCCTTAAGGAGCAAGCCCGGCCCGCGGAATTATTGCTGGAGTTGCAGCTCGGGAAGAGGGCCCTGGAGAAGGCGGGGGAAAAACGCGAGGAGGAGCTGTCGCCGCGCTGGCAAGCCCATTACGACTATGTTCTGGCTCAGCTGGGGGCGCGGATCGCTTTCCTGGAAGAGTACTCGCTCATGCTCGGCAAGATCCGCAAGAACGAGCTTCCCGAGCTCGAGGAGGGCCAGACCGGCTTCCGGCTCGCCTCGCGCGAAAAACTACAGGGCGCCAAGGAATTCAAGGACCTGGCTGCCGAGGCGAAGAAGATCCTCAAGAAGCTCGCCAAGGATCACAAGGGCACGCCGTGGGAAATCCTGGCCAAGCGCGACCAGCTCACGGCGCTGGGGTTGCAATGGCAGGCGACGCGATAATGATCGCGGGGAAACCCTCTTGACGCTGGCGACTTTCCGCAGAACAATGGCACACAGACACCAACCCTGGCATTCTGCCATTCGCAAATTGGCACATAGGAGGAATTCCATCATGTTTCGCGGGCTCACCCTGGCGGTTGTGGCTCTCGCGGCTGTCGCGGCGCCGGTTTCGGCGGCGGGGATTTCGGGGCAATACATCGAGGCGCGCACCTGCGATGTCTGGACCGGTCCCTGCTTCGCCAACTCGGAAATGAACCTGACCGGCAAGCACGCCGTCATGGGCTGGAAAGTGGATAAAGGAGCGCTCGACAGCGTCTCCCTGGACGGCCTGAGCGTGGTGGCGATCGTTGCGGCCAGCGATACGCTTGGGCTGGAACAGACCGGTCCGGCCAAGGCGGTGCTCATCGTCGATTCCAGGGCCACCGCCAAGCAGCGCGAGGCCCTCATCCGGCTGGCCAAGAAGCAAGCCGGCGACCTGCTCAAGAACGTCGTCCGCGTCGAGAACGCCAAGGTGGAGTTGTGCACCACGGGCTGCAGCGAAGGCGGCTGCGCCCACCTGGAAGCCGGCAAGGCGCACATCGAGACGCGCTGCCTCGACAGCCATCATGACAAGGTCTGTGGCAACGAAACCAATTTCTATCCGCCGCTCGCCAAGAATGTGAAGGCGACGGCCGCCGTGGCCACCAAGCATGGGTTCGCTGGCCAGGGCTTCGACGCCACCTGGACCGAGCAAGAGCGGCGCGGGGCTTACGTGGGGTCGTTTGAGGTTCGGTGAGGGCGGGGTCGAAGTATTCAGTACGCAGTACTGAGTACGCAGTAGCGAGTACGCAGTAGCGAGTACGCAGTAGCGAGTACGCAGTAGCGAGTACGCAGTAGCGAGTACGCAGTAGCGAGTACGCAGTACTAGCTGATCGGTGAGAACAGCAGAGCTTTTCGCACGGCGAACAGTAACTACGGGGTGCTGCATGCCCAGCACTAACTGCTGCGTACTCGGTACTGTGTACTGAGTACTCTGTACTAGCAATCGCCCGGTCGCCAAGCTGCGCACCTTCCCACTCATCTTTGCTTGGAGTCGCACTCATGCGCATGTCAGCGCTTGCTCTCGCTGCGGGGTTGGTCGCGGCCGTTCCGGCGGTTGCTAATGATGCTGCCAAGTACACGATTAAACAGGCGAGCACTCCTGCGCCCAAGGAAGTAAGCGAACCGATCCGCAAACTCCTGTCCGACAAGTCCATTCAATTCATGGGCGGAGACGGAAACACGATATGCGAGATTTGGCTCCGCAAGGACGTGCCCGTCAAGGCGACGCCGGAACAAATCAAGAACGGCCTGACATACCGCGAGGTAGAAGAATCGACGGTTGTCGGCGCGGTACGCTTTGACAGGGAATGGACCGACTATCGCAAGCAAAAGGTCAAACCCGGCGTTTATACCTTGCGGCTCGGCTTCCAGCCGATGGACGGCGATCACATGGGCACCGCGCCCTATCCTGATTTTTGCCTGGTGGTTCCGGCAAGCGTGGACCGGAAGCCCGACCTGATGGAAGCCAAGGAGCTGCGTGAGGTGAGCGCCAAGTCAAACGGCGGCAGCCATCCCACCGTCCTGCTGCTTTTCCCCAATGAGAAGCCCGAAGCGTCGGCGCAGGTCGTAGATAAGGGCGACAACACCTGGGTGCTGATGATCAAGGTGCCTGTCAGTGTGGACGGAAAAAGCGCCGGCGCAGGCATGGGGATCGGTTTAACACTTATCGGCCAGACCAGCGCGCCTTAAGTTACTGTGCACAAATCTGCAGCACCTTAGCCCGCCGCGCAAGCAAGGCGCTCGCTGGCGCGTCGGGCTAAGGTGCAGCCGAATCGCGCATGGTCATAGAGAACGGATCTATTTAGGCGGTGGCAATGTCCTGGGCGTCGCATCGGTTTTGGATTTGAGCGTGTTGTCGTCCCAGGTCAGGTTGTCAAGCACTTTCGCATCCGGGTCCAGCAGGACTGGTTTTTTGTAGTTCCCCTCGAAACGGCAACCGCGGATCGCAATGTACTGATTGAGCTTCGGCGTGACCTTGTCGATGAGTGAAAAAGCGACGGCGGCGTCCGCGTCCCCAGCGGCAATGTGCACATCCTGAATCAACACCTCGCGTCCCGGCTTGCCCGCACAATTGCTTAGCGCCATCCCATACTTCTTGAAGCCGGCAATTTTGACATCCTTGACGGAAAGACCGGGACAGTTGCCGTACAAAAATAGTGCTTCATTGACCTTGCCGCCGCCGTCGAACGTTATCCCTTGCAGGACAAGGTTCTCGCAGTTGCCCACGTAGAGAATCTGCTTGGGCGCATCCCCTCTGGCAGGACCACGCCAAGTAACCGAAACTCCAGGGGCATTTTCGATGAACAGGTTGTGTTTATTGTTCAGAATCGTGTGCTCCTCGAGCACGGCGTCTTGCAGCACAATATGGGCTCCCGGCCCGGCTCTGGCGACGGCCTCCTGAACCGAGCGAAAGGCGTTCGGAGGTCCGGCGCGGCTCACCAGGAGCCGGGCGGCAGCGGTCGGCTGCTGCTGATCCGGGTAAATGGCCTTCGGGCCATCGCTTGAAAACGCCAGCCAAAAGAGGATGCCCAGGAGAAGCAGGGCCACGCCCGAGACAATGCCAATCACCCACCAGAGGCGGCGGCGGTCTGTGGCGCTAATCCCGTTCTTGCTGCCGCGTAGGTTGATTGAGGACGGTTTTTTTGGAGAGGCCGCGGTATCGGTGTGGGCAATCTGGTCCTTGGTGTCCGCCGATAAATTTTCCCAGGCAATGCTCTCTTCCTCGATCTTCCGAGCATTCTCGACCGTGGCAGCCACGGCAAAGCCGGTATCTTCGTCCGCCGGCAGCGCCGCATTCGCCGGCGCCACCAGGGTCGGCGACACGGCTTCTTCCGCCCGCGCCGGCTCGGGCCTTGCCGCAGTGTCCTTCACGAGAGTTTTCGCGCCCTCGGCAGCCGACGGCGGGGCCGGCGTTTCCGGCGGCATGGGATTGCTGGAGCCGTTTTCGGGGAGCTGCCAGGACTTGGCCGGCTTGCTTCCCGTTACGCGTGTCGGCGTCGGCGACCGCGGCCCGAAGTTGAAATCTCCAGGAATGGCCTGCGCCGCAGGACTCAACTGCGGCATTTCCGCCTCGGCCGGCGGTGCGATCAGCGCCTGCGTCCAGGGCGTCAGGGCCTGCGCCACCTCCAGAGGCGTCTGGTAGCGCAGGTCGGGGTCCTTGGCCATCATTTTTTCAATGACGGCAATCAACGCCGCCGGAATGTCTGGCCGCAACGAGCGAATCGGCTTCGGCTGACGCGTCTGGTGCCAGATGAGCTTCTGCGCCACCGTGCCATCGCTGAAGGGCGTCTTGCCTGTCAGGCAATAGTAAAAAGTGGCGCCCAAACTGTAGACGTCGGCGCGGATATCGACGTTGTGGCTATCGAGCGCTTGCTCGGGGGCGAGGTAGTCTGCTGTTCCCAGGACGTTTTCGTCGTATTTCTGGGTCAGCATGTCGTCCTGGTCGTTGAAAAAGCGCGCCAGGCCCATGTCGAGGATCTTGACGATACCGCCGCGATCGACGATGAGGTTGCCCGGCTTGATGTCGCGATGCACCAGGGCGGCGGCCTCATGCGCGTGCTGCAGGCCGAGGGCCGCCTGGCTGATGTAATGCGCGGCGCGGGCGGGATCGAGCGGCCCCGATTTTTTCACCAGGTCCTGCAGGCTGGAGCCGTCGACATACTCCATGACCAGGAAGTGCAAATCGTTTTCCTGATCGATGTCATAGGCGCGGACGATGTTGGGATGGTCAAGAGCGGCGACGGCCCTGGCTTCGCGATAAAAGCGCTCCAGGGCGGAAGGATCGCTGGCCCGCGCTGCGGGTAAGATCTTGACGGCGGCGCGGCGGCGCATGAACTTGTGCTCGCAGAGATAGACGCTGCCCATGCCGCCCGAGGCGATGCGCTCCAGTACCTTGTACTTGCCGATCGTGAAGCGTCGCCATCTGCCTTGTAAAAATTGCTCGGCCTGAAAGCGCGTCAAAACCCCGTCGCGCAGCATGACGCCCGCCAGTTTACCCGGCTCGGTGGGAACGGCGCCGGTGGCGCGCAGTTTTTCCAGGTAGGTGCTCAGGCGCTTGTCATCCAGCACGCCGCTCTTTTGCACCAGTTCCAGAAATTCCTCGGCAGTCGATGGGGCCGGCATCGATGACCTTTCGCGGCTAACTCCGCTGCCTTGCGCGACGATCCGTCTTCTTCCCGATACGCGACCGGACAGACAGAAAGGAGTCGAGTCTCAATCCGAATTATAGATCATGGCAACACACTTTCGGGAGTTTAAGGGCAATAAAGTCTTAAGTGTCGCAGGGGAACGGACCAGTTTCAAGATGCGGGAGCATGATTTTGCCAAGAATCTACCGCGGCGGATCTTGCAAGGCGGCTAATTCAGAGCTTGACGCAAATCCTCCTGCAAATCGGCCGCATCTTCGATGCCCACGCTCAGGCGCACGAGGCCGTCGTCAATGCCCCGCGCCTGCCGGATTTCCGCCGGAATGCTGGCGTGCGTCATGGTCGCGGGGTGGCCGATGAGCGATTCGACACCACCCAGGCTTTCGGCCAGGCTGAAGAGCCGCGTGCGCGTCAGCAAGCGCAGGGCCGCGTCCTTGCCGCCTTTCAGCGTGACACTGATCATGCCGCCGAAATCGCGCATTTGCCGGCGGGCAACTTCATGCCCCGGGTGCCCGGGGAGGCCCGGGTAATAAGTGCGCTGCACTTGCGGCTGGCCGGCAAGCCAGGCGGCAAGTTGCCGGGCGTTACTGCAATGCCGCTCCATGCGCACCGCCAACGTCTTGACGCCGCGCAGCGTCAGCCAGGCGTCGAAAGGCCCTGGCACGCCCCCGGCCGCGTTTTGATAGAAGGCGATGGGCTGCAGCAATTCCCGGCTGCCGATTACGGCTCCGCCGATCACGTCGGAATGGCCGCCCAGATACTTGGTCGTGCTGTGGATTACCAAATCCGCGCCCAGCCGCAACGGCTGTTGCAGGTAGGGAGAAGCGAAGGTGTTGTCCACGGCGAGAACGGCGCCGGCCTTATGGGTTAGCTCGGCGACCGCGGCGATGTCGACGATCTGCAGCAGCGGGTTGGTCGGCGTTTCGATCCAGACCATCTTCGTCTTGGCCGTAATGATCTTGGCAAAGCCGGCCGGCGCGGCGTCTTCCGTGTAGCGTGCCACCAGTCCCCAGGGCTTGAAGACGCGCTCGAGCAGGCGGTAGGTGCCGCCATAGAGGTCCGCCGCTGCGGCGACCTCGTCGCCCGGCTTCAACTGGGCCAGCACCGCCGTCGTCGCCGCCAGTCCCGAAGAAAAAGCCAGTCCACGTTCGCCCCCTTCCAGCGCGGCCAGGCAGGTCTCCAGCGCGGCCCGTGTGGGGTTGCCGCTGCGCGAGTATTCAAAGCCCTTGTGCTTGCCCGGGGCTTCTTGCGTGTAAGTCGAGGTCGCGTAGATCGGCACCACGGTCGCGCCGGTTGCCGGGTCGGCATCCTGTCCGGCGTGAATGGCGAGCGTGGAAAAGCCTTTGTCAGCCATGACAACTCCTCTGCACTTGAAGTAGGGCAGGTTTTTAACCTGCCGGGCCGCCTAGGCAGGTTAAAAACCTGCCCTACGAACCAGCCCACAAAGTTTGCCGTCAGGATTTCTCGCGGTTCTGCGTCCAGTACTGGATCAGATCGATACGCGTAACAATATCCACGACCTTGCCGTTGGCCACGGCGAGCACGCCGGTGTTGCCGGCCAGCAGCAGCCGGTAGGCTTCATCCAGGTGCACGGTGACGTCAAGCTGGGGCAGCGGCTTGGCCATGATCTCGCCGATCGGCACCTGGGCGGGATCGCGATTGTCGTGCAGCACGCGGGCCAGCGTCACCTCCTGAATGCTGCCCACCGGTTTGCCGTCGGCCATGACCGGCAACTGCGAGAAGCCTGCCGCTTGCAGCAGTTCCACGGCGGACGCGGCCGTGGCGTCGGGGCTGATCGTCACCATCTGCCTTTTGCCGCGCGTGCGCAGCAAGTCGCCCAGCGAATGAATGGGCATGGCCTTCCAGGTCAGCTTGTTCTCGGACAGCCACTGGTCGTCGAAAAGCTTGCTCAAATAATTACGACCGGTATCGGCGCATAGCGCGACCACGAGATGGTCGCCGGAGAGACGGCGCGCGTAGCGCAAGGCCCCGGCGACGGCGGTGCCGCTCGACCCGCCCACCAGAATGCCCTCGCGGCGGGCCAGTTCGCGGGCTATATGAAACGACTCCGCGTCGGTCACGCGCACCCAGTCGTCCACGAGCTGGCTGTTGAAGGTCTTGGGGACGAAATCCTCGCCGATGCCTTCGACCTTCCAGGAATGCGGCGCGCCGCCGGAGAGGACCGAGCCCTCCGGGTCGGTGCCGACAATCTTGATATCCGGGTTGCGCTCCTTGAGATAGCGGGCCACGCCGGAGATGGTCCCGCCCGTGCCGACGCCGGCAACGAAAACCGTGATCTTGCCCTCGGTCTGCTCCCAGATTTCCGGCCCCGTCGTGCGATAATGAATTTCGGGATTGGCGAGGTTGGTGAACTGGTTCGGCCTCCAGGCGCCCGGAATTTCCCGCGCCAGGCGGTCGGCGACGCCGTTATAGCTGTCCGGTGAGTCGGGCGCGACATTGGTCGGCGTGATGACGACCTCGGCGCCATAGGCCTTGAGCAGGCTGATTTTCTCGCTGCTCATCTTGTCGGGCAGCACAAAGATGCAGCGGTAAGCCTTGACGGCTGCCGCCATGGCCAGGCCGACGCCGGTATTGCCCGCGGTCGCTTCAATGATGGTGCCGCCCGGCCGCAGCCAGCCGCGCCGCTCGGCCTCGGCAATCATGGCCAATCCGACCCGGTCCTTGACGCTGCCGCCCGGGTTGAGCGACTCGACTTTGACATAGATTTTGACGGCGATTCCTTCCGGCAGGCGGCGCAACTGCACCAGCGGCGTGCGGCCCACGGACTGCAAAATGGTTTCTTGCATTGCCCACCTTTCCTTACATCTCCGGCAACCCAACCTTGATTCTAGCAAAAACCCGCCCGGAATCGCCGAACCTTGATTGCTCCGCCGTCCCTCTCGGGCTACGATGGACGAGGAGCAGGCGACTGCCGCAAATCGTCTTCGAAATTGAGAAGGCAAAAAAGGTGTCTGGAACCTTCAGCGACATAAGATACCCGGTTTCCGAACATGTAAGGTTCCAGACACCTTTTTTGCCTTCTCCTTAAAGGGGCTAAAAGAGGCCGACGCGCGCTAATGGGTCTTCCGCACCAAACCATCGCACTCTTGAAATCGGCACGGCAACTGGCCCTGGAAATGCCCGCGGACGCCGTCTTGCTCCTTTCCGAGACCGATCTCGACTGGGACGCCGTCCAGGAGCACCTTGAGGGCTGCCGGTTGCTCGTGGCGGCCCAGGACGGCATGCTTACCCAGAAGCTCAGAGGCCGGCCGGGCCTGACTGTGCTGGAAATCGATCCAGGCCCGACTCCCATCCAGGAGCGCATGAGCCTGGCCCTGTTGAACGCGGTGGCCAGTGAACAGTTGCACACCGGCGCCGACGTGGTGGCGCTTTACAATGGCATTGAAGCCGAACAAGGCAACCCCGAACATATCGATAGCCTGAGCGTCATCCATCTCGGCGAGCATCTGGAGCGGTTGAGCGCGCAGGAGCTGCGCAAGCTCGATACCAAGGTGCCCCTGGAGACGCTGCGCGCCGTCGTCGACCTGGCCACGGAGATCGGCCGCGAGGGACGCGAAGGTAAGCCGGTCGGCACCATGTTCGTGGTCGGCGACACGCGCAAGGTCATGAGCATGGCGCGGTCGATCAACTTCAATCCCTTTCGCGGCTACAGCGACAAGGAGCGCGACATCCGCGACCGCAAGGTGCGCGAGCAGATCAAGGACATCGCTCAGCTGGAAGGGGCGCTCGTCATTCGCCGCGACGGCGTTGCCGAAGCGGCCTGCATGTACATCGATGTCCTTGCCGAAAGCATCACACTGAGCAAAGGCCTGGGCAGCCGGCACTGGGCGGCGGCCGCCATCAGCCAGAAGACCAACGCCATTGCCGTGGCCGTGAGCCAATCGTCCGGCGCAGTCCGCATCTTTCAGGATGGCGAAGTCGTGCTCCGCATCGAGCCGCTGGCCCGGCCGCTCATCTGGCGGCATTTCGAGATGGAAGCCAAGGAAGCCGACGGCGTCAAAACCCCCGTGGGCGTAACCCTGAAGAGCGATTGACTCCCCTCGTTCCCAGGCTCCGCCTCGTCAAAGCAGCCCGGGAACTAGCACTAATCAAGCAATGTACCTTGATTACGCTTGCGCCTGCTCTTCGAAATCCACCAAGTCATTAAAGACCTTCAAACCATCCCGATAGGCTTCGCGCCATGCCGAATTCGGCGTTACGGGAGTCCGGAAGCGCACCAGAATCGGCACCGCATCCGCGACGGTAAAGGGCTGAGGGATGCCGCGCTGTTTACGCACGTGCGTTTCCAGGGCCGCCAGTGCCGTGACCGCCGCTCCCAGCGCCGGTCCTTCGTCTGATTGCAAGCGCTGCAGCGGCCTTTCCAGAACAGAAGCCAGGACCTCGCACATCAAATTACTGCGCGCGATCCCTCCCGAGACAGTGATGCGGCTAATCTTCTGGCCGGCCTCCTCATGCTCGCCAATCGCCCGGGCGATAAGGTAAGCCAGCGCCTCGAGCGCCGCACGGAAACGTTTGCCTGGTTCAGCAGGCTCGCGCGGATACCATTGCAGCTTCGCTTTCTTGATCCCTAGCGATGGCTCCGGGGAACTGAAGGGCAGCACGCCGATGCCTTCGCTGCCGGGCGGGCACTGGCGTGCCGCAACTTCCAGCGCATCCCAGTCCGGCCGGCTTCCGACAATGCGATCCAGGAACTGTGCCCCGTTGTTGTAGCAGCGCATCCACAGGAACGGTCCCCAGTTCAAGCACATGGCATCCAGGTTGCCGGCCTGGGGCAACTGGCTGGAGGAAGAATTGACCACCGCTGAATTGCCGAGGATTACGGCCACCTGGCCGGCTTCCACGGCGCCGCCGCCGACCAGCCCTGCTTGCTGATCGTCGGATGTCGGGAAAATGAGTGGGCGCCGCTCCGGATGAATGCCGCACTCTTGAGCCACGGACCGGGATAGAGCCCCAATCGGCTCGCCGGCGTCCACAATGCGCGGCAACTGTTGCCAGGCCAGGTCGCGATACTCCTTGCTTTCCAGAGCGTCGAGCATGTCCCGGCGCCATTGCCTGCTCCGCAGGTCCATGATGCCTGTGCTGGCGGCGGCAGAAACGCTGACGACGTCGAAGTTCTCGGTGAGGTACCCCGCGGCCAGCGCACCGTGCGGCAGCATGCGCCGCGTGCGCCGCCAATCGGCAGCGGAAAGACAGCTCTCGTCCTTGACGAGATGGCTCAATGAATAGCGGATTGCCCAGGGTCCACCGATAAGCTCCTTAACGCGCTCCTGGCCGCCGAGCCGTTCGAGGCCGCGCGCGTGAAACTCGGCCAGGGAATGATCGTTCCAGCAGATGGCCCGCCGCACCTGCAGCCGGTCGGCGTCAATGCGTCCCGCGGTGTGATGCGTTGCGGAGACGCCGCCCGCGGCCCAGTGTTGCAGCCGTCCCAGCTCGCGCAGCCGCGACGCCATGGCCCGCGTCGTGGCACGCGCCTGCCCTTCGAGCTGAAGCAGATTTAACTCGGAGACGCCGCCCTCCGTCCACAGGTCCGTGGGCAGGCGCACTTCCGTCAGCGTCTTGCCCCCCAGGTCGAAGGCCAGGCACTTCACCGCGCCCGTGCTGAAATCCCAGCCGGTAACGACGCCCTCCGGATCGACACAGCGCAGTGCTTCGGCCACGGAAGTTCCATCCCTTGATAGAAGAAGCGACTCATGCTATATGACCGCGCACTATCGGCAGCACCTTAGCCCGACGCGCCAGCGAGGGCCTTGCTTGCGCGGCGGGCTAAGGTGCTGCCGATTCGCGCGCTGAATTAGCTGTTGCACCCTTTTACCGCGCTCGGCGAGCAGGCTCAAGCCTACAAGAGATTGACTCCATATAAAGAATGGCATTCGCCTTCACCGGCAGCCGAGTCAGCGGGACTGGCTGCGCTCGCTTCTCATTTACCGAAAGGGATCCCATGAACGCCAAGGATGTCATCAAGACCGCGCTCACGTCGACGCAACAGATGCTCGGCATGTTTCTGAGCGACCTGTCCGACGCCGATCTGCTGGTGAGACCCGTGCCGGGCGCGAACCATGTCGCCTGGCAACTCGGACACTTGATCAACTCCGAACGCGGCTCCGTTTCCTCGAATATCCCCGGCAGTGCTTACCCGGAACTTCCCGCGGGTTGGGCCGACCAGCACGGTAAGAACATGGCGGCCATGGAGCCAGCCAAGGGTTTCGCCACCAAGGCGGAATACCTGGCGCTCTTCAACAAGGTGCGCGAAGCCACGCTGGCGACGCTGGCGAAACTTTCGGATGCCGATCTGGACAAGCCAACCACGGGATCCGTCGCGAAGATGGCGCCGACGCTCGGCACCATGTTGCTCTTGCATTCTAATCACACCCTCATGCACGCCGGCCAGTTCACCGTTTTACGCCGCAAGCTTGGCAAGCCGGTGATCTTTTGACATGCTGAATCAAGAGGCCTGGCTACTTCCTGGAAGCCGGGTTCCTAACTATTGTGCAGGGTTGTAACGGAAGAGCGAGCGAGACCTTTGCTGGCGCGTTCTGAAGTTGCGCATTTTAGAAGAGCCAGGACCCCTGCCGGCTCGTCCGGCAGGTGAAACAGTTCTGCAGCTAGGGAGGCTCGCCCGAGTTCGCCCCGACCCCTGCCGGCTCGTCCGGCAGGTGAAGCAGTTCAAGCAGCCAGGCCGACGAACTGCTTCACCTGCCGGACGAGCCGGCAGGGGTCGATGATGAAGAACACCCGCCTGCTAGCCCCCGAACTGCTTCACCTGCCGGACAAGCCGGCAGGGGTCTGACCAGACGAACGGCATAGAGAAAAGCGCAACTTCAAAAACTGGCGCATCGGGTTACAATGCTGCCTTGCACGGTCATACAGCGAACGAGCGTAAGAGGCAAACAACATGAGCACTCCAGCAACTGCGGCGGCGCCTCCCGAGCATAATGTCACGGGCATGGATCTTAATGACCGCGGCCATTTCCGTTACAACGGGCCGCCGCTGATCGATTTCCATTCTCACGTCTTTCAAACGCGTCCAGGCGATCCGGCCGACGGCCCGCCGCTCGGCATCGGCCCGGGCGCTAGCCTGGCCGCGGCAGAGATGATGTTTGACGTGGCCCGCGAATTCCACATCAGCCGCATCGTCACCATGTGCCCGGCGGAGGATGTCACGCCCCTGCGCCAGCGCTTCGGCGACGCCATCGACTTCATCGGGCCCATCAGCAAGAAGCTGGACGAGCCGGAAGAAGTCGCCTTTCGCCTGTTCGAGCGCTTCCTGGAGCAAGGCGTGCGCATGCTCAAATTCTGGTCGGCGCCGCGTGGCCGGGACAGGGGACTGCTGGTGGACGCGCCGTGGCGCATTGAGGTGGCGCGCCGCGCCCGGACTGCCGGCGTTCGGGCCATCATGGTGCACGTGTCGGATCCGGATACCTGGTTCCGCACCATGTACAAGGATTCCGCGAAGTACGGTACCAAGCTCGACCAGTACGTGGGGCTCGAGCGCATGATCCAGCTTTTCCCGAATTTCACCTGGATCGGCGCCCACATGGGCGGCGATCCGGAACATGCCGACCACTTGCAGGCGCTGCTGGAGCGCTATCCCAATCTCAATTTCGACATGAGCGCGACCAAGTGGCAGGTGCGCGAAGTCTCAGCCCATCATGACGAAATCCGTGCCCTTATTTGCCGCTATCCGAACCGCTTCCTGTTTGGCTCCGATCTTGTGACCCGGCACACAGTGCCGCGTGAGCACTACGTCAGCCGTTACTGGGCCCACCGCACGCTGTGGGAAAGTAACTGGGTCGGCCGCAGTCCTATCGCCGATCCGGATTACAAGCCCGCTAACGGTGAGCCGAGCACACCGCTGCTGCACGGACTGGAGTTGCCCCTGGACGTGCTGACGCAGGTCTATCACACCAACGCCAGCCGCCTTCTCGAAATGAAATAAACATCCAGCACGCCGGACGATTATAATAGCCACACCGAAGTGCTGGTTCGAGCATCGCGTCGTTTAGCCGCGACCCGACAGGGGAGCGCGGCCTTGCACGCCAAGTGTCCGCGCTCCCCTGTCGGGTCGCGGCTAAACGACGGCCAAGGCGAAGTAAGCCCAGGGAGAGCTTCCATGCCATGTCGTTTCATCCTTTCTGTGGCGACGGCCCTGACACTGACCGCGTCCATGCCCGCGGCGGATGGCAAAGCCATCAAGATTCTGTTCCTGGGCGACAACGGACATCATCAGCCCGCGGCGCGCTTTCGCCAGTTGCAGCCGGTCCTCGCGGGCCGGGGGATTGATCTCACCTACACCGATCAGGTCACGGCTCTGAATCCGAAGACATTGGCCGGCTACGACGGCCTGCTGATTTATGCCAACACCACCAAGATCTCTCCTGATCAGGAGAAAGCACTGCTCGATTTTGTCGAAGGCGGCAAGGGCCTCATCCCGTTGCATTGTGCCTCCTACTGCTTCCTCAATTCACCGAAGTACATCGACCTCGTCGGCGCCCAGTTTCTGCGTCACGGCACCGGCGTCTTCCGCACGACCGTCGCGAACGCCGATCATCCCGTCATGAACGGCTTCCACAGTTTCGAGAGCTGGGATGAGACGTACGTCCATACCAAGCACAATGACAAAGACAGGACCGTGCTGGAGTATCGCGTGGATGCCGGCAGCAAGGAGCCGTGGACCTGGGTGCGCACCCAAGGCAAAGGCCGTGTCTTCTACACAGCCTGGGGACACGACCAGCGCACCTGGAGCAATCCCGGTTTTCAGAACCTGGTCGAGCGCGGCATCCGCTGGGCCGTAGGCGGGGATCCGACCGTGGTTCAGCCGTTCACGGACAAACCGCAAATGACCGCCAAGCGCACCGACGTCAAGCCGTTCGAATACGTCGAAGCCAGGGTGCCGTTCTACCCGGCCAGCCGGCAATGGGGCCTCACCGGCGAGCCGTTTCACCAGATGCAGAAGCCGCTCGACCCGGCCGAATCCATGAAGCACATGGTCACACCGGTTGATTTCGAGGTAAAACTCTTCGCCGCCGAGCCGGACCTGGGCGGCAAGCCGATTGCCATGAACTGGGACGAACGCGGCCGGCTCTGGGTCGCCGTCACTGTCGATTACCCCAACGACATACAGCCCGAGGGCAAGGGTCACGACAAGATCGTCATTTGCGAGGATACGAAAGGCACCGGCCGCGCAGACAAGTTCACCGTTTTCGCCGACAAGCTCAGCCTGCCGACCAGTCTGATCTTCTACAAAGGCGGCGTCATCGTGCACCAGCCGCCGCACACGCTGTACCTTAAGGACACGAATGGCGACGATGTGGCGGACGAGCGCCGCATTCTCTTCACCGGCTGGCACACGAACGACACGCACGCCGGGCCGAGCAATTTGCGCTACGGCCTCGACAACTGGATTTACGGCATGGTCGGCTACGCCGGCTTCGACGGAGTGGTGGGCGGCGAGCGGCATCACTTCAGCCAGGGCTTCTACCGCTTCAAACCGGACGGGTCCAAAATGGAGTTCCTGCGCAACACCAACAACAATTCCTGGGGCGTAGGTTTCAGCGAAGAAGGCATTCTGTTCGGCTCCACGGCCAACGGCAACCCGAGCGTGCATCTGCCGATCCCGAACCGTTACTACGAATCCGTGCGCGGCTGGTCGTCCAGCGTACTCCCCGGCATCGCCGGCAATGCTCCTATCGAGCCAATCACCGACAAGGTCCGCCAGGTAGACTGGCACGGCCACTTCACCGCCGGCGCCGGGCATGCGCTCTATACGGCACGGAGTTATCCACGCGAATACTGGAACCGCACCGCCTTCGTGGCCGAGCCGACCGGCCATCTGCTCGCGACCTTTGTCATCCAGCCTGACGGCGCCAGCTTCCGCTCGCGCAATGCCTGGAACCTGCTCGCCAGCGACGATGAATGGACCGCGCCGATAATGGCCGAGGTCGGCCCTGACGGCCAGGTATGGATGATCGACTGGTACAACTACATCGTGCAGCACAACCCGACGCCGCAGGGTTGGAGGACTGGTAAGGGCAGCGCCTATGAGACGGAGCTGCGCGATAAGAAGCACGGGCGGATCTATCGCATCGTGTACAAGAAGGCAAAGCTGCACGAACCATTCTCTCTCAGGGACGCAACGCCTGAAAAACTGGTGGAGACGCTCAAGAACGACAACATGCTCTGGCGGTTGCATGCCCAGCGGCTACTGGTCGAGCGCAGTCCTCACGATATCGGCAAACTCTGCGCTATGGCGCGAAACGAGACCGTTGACGAAATTGGCCTGAATACGGCGACGATTCACGCGCTGTGGACGCTGCAGGGTATGGGGGTCCTCAACAGTATTTCGTACGCCCAAGCGATGCCCATTGAGCTGTTTCAGCCCATCTTGAAGCACGCATCAGCAGCCGTCAGGCGCAACGCCGTCCAGGTTCTTCCACACACGGCGGATGCGCTGGCGGCCATTGTCGATAATGGCATGCTCAAAGATCCAGATCCCCAGGTGCGTCTGGCAGCGCTGCTCGCCATGGCGGAGTTCCCCGTGTCGACGACCGTCGCCGCCGAAGCCGTGCTGGCTAGCATCAAGGATAGCGGCACCTTGCAGGATCGCTGGCTCAGCGATGCTGCCACGAGCGCGGCTGCCGCTCATGCAGGTCCATTTCTTGCAAAGGCCCTCAAGGAAAAGTGGCATGGGACGCCACCTTCCGGCGTGATAACGATCGTAGAGCGTATCGCGGAACACTATGCCCGCACGGGGTCCGGCGATGATCTTGGGGACTTGTTAGCTGCGCTGCCTTCCGCTCAGTTATCGGTCGCAGGCGCGGTCATTGCCGGCTTTGACCGAGGTTGGCCGAAAGACAAGCCACCGGCTCTCGATGCCGCTGCCGAGAGAATTCTTATCGAGGTATTTCCAACATTGCCAGGGCGTGCGCGAGGACAACTCGTGGAATTGACCGCGCGCTGGGAAAGCAAGGTTCTGGAGAAATTTGCCGCCGAGGTTTCTGCTTCCTTCCTGGCCACCGTGCGTGACGAAAAGGCGAGAGACCGGGACCGGACTTCGGCGGCGTCTCAGTTGATCGACCTGCGCCGCGGCGATGCGGATGCCGTCCGCCAGGTCATGGGACTGATCTCGCCGCGCACGGCGCCGGAGCTGGCGCAGGGTTTCATTGACGCCATAGCGCACAGCGAGGCAAAGTCCACGGCCACGGTATTAATCGACTTGCTGCCCACGCTCACGCCGGCCGTCCGAGCAGCCGGCCTGCGTGTCCTGCTGAGCCGGGCTGATTGGACCGAAGCCCTGCTGGCGGCCGCGGCGGATAAGAAACTAGCGCTTGCCGATCTCTCTCTGGATCAGAAGCAAACGTTGCTCACGCATCCGCGTCGGGCAATCGCGGGGCGCGCCAGGAGACTGCTGGCCAGTGGCGGCGCCATGCCCAAAGCCGACCGGCAGAAGGTAATCGATGAACTAATGCCCCTGACTGAGCGCATTGGCAACCCGACCGCCGGAAAGCTGGTCTTCAAAAACAACTGTGCCAAGTGCCACACCCACAGCGGCGAGGGCGCCAAGGTCGGCCCGGACCTGACCGGCATGGCGGTACATCCCAAGTCGCACCTGATCATCGAGATTCTCGATCCGAGCCGCAGTGTCGAAGGCAACTACCGCCAGTATGTCCTGAGCACCAAATCGGGCCGCGTGCTGTCCGGTTTGCTATCCTCCGAAACCAAGACCACGGTCGAGCTTCTCGACGCCGAGGCCAAGCTGCACAAGATTCTGCGCGAAGACATCGACGACCTGCAAGTCTCCAGTAAGTCGCTCATGCCGGAAGGCTTCGAGAAGCAGCTTTCCAGGGACGACCTCGTCAATCTGCTGGAGTTCCTCACGCAACGCGGCAAATATCTCCCCCTGCCGCTCGACAAGGTCGCCACCGCAGTCAGCACGCGCGGCATGTTTTACAGCGAAGATGCAACGGGCGAACGCCTGGTTTTCAATGACTGGTCGCCAAAGACCTATCACGATATCCCGTTCAACCTGATCGATCCGCGCGGCGACCGTGTTCCCAATGTGATTCTGCTCTATGGCCCCGAGGGCAAGCTTCCCCCGAAGATGCCCCGGCAAGTCCTACTCCCATGTAACGCAACGGCCAAAGCCATCCATCTGCTTAGCGGCGTCAGCGGCTGGGGTTATCCCTATAGCGAAAAGGGCTCCGTCTCGCTGATCGTCCGCCTGCATTACGAAGACGGCAAGACCGAAGACCATGCCCTCAAGAACGGCGTCGAATTCGCCGACTACATCCGCCGCGTGGACGTGCCCGGATCGCAGTTCGCCTTCAGCCTACGCGGCCGGCAGGTGCGCTACCTCGCCATTCAGCCGGAACGCAAGGACAAGATCAAGGAGATTGAATTTGTGAAAGGACCGGATGCGACGGCGCCGGTAATTGTGGCGGTGACGGTGGAATCACCGGGGTGAAACCGGTGAGCAGTATTGAGTAACAGCCGAAGTTGGAGATGCACGCGATTCCACGATCGTAATCGCGGGGGAGGCGTTCCAGTGGATCGGCGAAGTTTCTTAACCCGTGCCTTGCCGCTGGGCGCAGGAGCTGCCTTATTCGGCTGGTTAATTGTGCGCCGGAATGACAAGGATATTCCCCGCCAGCGCGAAGAAGACTGGGAGAAGCGAGTGGTATTTGTCTGTTGTGACGACCATGGCGCATTTAGTCCAGGAGTTTATATGCGCGTGGGCGGCGGCCGTGCTGCATTTGAAATTGTCCGTGAAGCAGCACCCTACATGAGAGCCGGCGACCCCGGGAGTGCGGCCGCGGGGCTGTCAGGCTTTTTGTTCAAGAAATACCAATATGATGGGGAAACAGGCGGAACGTTGGCGTTGGAACCGGGACCTGAGCCGCAGCCCGATGGCACGATTGACTGGAAAAAATACTGCTCCGATTGCGATGTAATTGTCATTAATGTGGACCAGGCGTCCGCCAAATGTTGTGCGGGAAGTGTAGCAGGGCAAGAAATACACAACCTGCGGTTGGGGGGAATGCGGAAATAATTCAAAAAGCAGTGGCTATCGGCCACGGGCAAGCCGTTCATTGCCGCGCGGACCGGCCGGCGCATCCTGAAGAACGCAAGCAATCACCTTGCCCAGAGCGAGGGCGATGCGGTAAAGCGTTGCCAGCGTTGGATTGCCGTGAACGCCGGTTTCCAGTTTGGAAAGAGCACCTTGATCGATTCCGGAGCGCTTCGACAGATCCGCCAATGTCAACCCTTGGCGTTCTCGTTCCTTTTTCAGCGATGCCATGACCCGGTGAATGAACATTAACTCGCCTAGCGAGACGAATTCCTTGTGCCCGCCTTCCGTCAGGAGCTGGTCGGGGCTCGGTTTGTCCCGCTGGTAACGTTCGCGATCGGCGCGCAGCTTGGCCGTTTCTTTTGGAGTTCTTCGCGATTTTCGCTGAATGTGCTTAATCATCGTCTTTTCCTGCGGGGCGGAGGCACTTCATAAGCGGTCACGGGTTTAATGGTGCGGGGGTCATCCTCGATATGCTCCCACACCACAAGGATGTGTTTGCCCGTCGCAGTCCAGCCAAAAGTCGATGGCCGGCCCGTGGCGTCACTGGGAACCGTGGGGTTCTTCGGGTTGCTCATCACGTCCCATACTTCGTCTTGCGTAATGCCGTGTTCCACAACGATGTGGACGTAGTTGCCATCGGGATCACCTTCCAGATCCCAAATAATCAGTGGCTCAAACGGCTCCGTCACAGACCGCTCCTATTTGCTATCCGACCGTAGCCGTTGCCTTTTTGAATTATATTACAAGAAGCCGGCGCCCGCTGCAAGCCGCCAAACGGACACGGGGCAAGCCGGTTCTAACCTGCTTCCAAATCCGTATCCTGCAAATCCGTCACAAACATATGCCCTGGCTTGTGCGTGATCAACAGCGGTGGACGCACTTCCATGGCGACGGCCTGTGGCGTTACGCCACAAGCCCAGAAGACCGGCACTTCGCCGGCAAGGACTGCCACAGGATCGCCAAAGTCCGGCTTGTTCAAATCCGGTATCCCAATATCCTGCGGCGATCCGAAATGCACCGGCGTGCCATGCGCTTTCGGAAAACGTGCGCAAATCTGCGTGGCGCGCACTGTATCGGTCGGCGATAATGGCCGCATGGAAACCACCATCGGCCCGTGGAATAGCCCGGCCGGCTTGCAGGCGATGTTGGTTCGGTACATGGGCACGTTGCAACCAGCTTCGATATGACGCAGCGGCACGCCTGCCTGCAGCAAGGCGTTCTCAAACGTGAACGAGCAGCCGATCAGGAATGCGACCAGGTCATCCCGCCACCAGCCGCGCAGGTCCGTTGGCTCTTCCACGAGTTCGCCCTTACGATAAACGCGGTAGCACGGCAGATCGGTACGCAAATCCGCGCCTGGCGCCACCAAGCGCGGCTCCGGGTTGCCGGGCTCCGTGACATCGAGCAAAGGACACGGCTTGGGATTGCGCTGGCAGAACAGCAAAAAGTCGTACGCCAGCTCGCGCGGCACGATGACCAGATTGGCCTGCACATAGCCCAGCGCCAGGCCGGGCGTCGGCCCCGTTAGTTCGCCGCGTGCCGCCGCCCGCCGGATTTCCGCTCCAGTTGCTTGTCTCTGGTCCATACGCGCGTCACCATGTCGCCGCCGATAGCTCACCCATGCGCCGCAGCGGCGCTGCATAACTATCGAACGACAAGCCGTCCACCGTCACGCTCGGCTTGCCGGACACGCCATCCACCAGCGGGCCGCCCTCCACCATGATCCGCAGTAAGTCTCTTTCACGCTCCAGGTCATAGAGATCGGCATCGTGTGGCTCGGCTCGTAGTAATCTTACCCCGGTCGCCAGGCCGTAAGCACCCCAGTTGCTGACGCCGCACACGATCAAGTAATCGGTCGCAATGCGGCAAGCCACCAGGGCGCCGCCCCGGATATTGCGGCGGACAAAGTTCCACGGGATCTTGCCCATGCCGATCTCGTTGCCGCCGTCGCCGACGCCGATCGTTGTAACGGTCGGCATCCGGCGATGAAGGTGCTCGAAAAGCAAGTGGGCCGGGCTCATGTTCGCTGTGATATCGAGACCGCGCATGGTGTGGCAGCGGTCACGGTGCTCGGACGGCACTTCCTCTTCAAAAAGATTCACGGTTTCGCCAGTGGCTGTAAGTTGCGACTGCACCGATTCCCGGGTGTGGCTCGGGCCGGCGCGCTCGACAGCGATCAGGTGTGTAAGGCGAAAATCGCGCACAAAATTGATCCAGCCTACGTTGAGGAAAGTCTCCCATTCGTTTGCCGGAGGCAATGGGCACAAAAGCACGTTTTGGTCGAGTTCGCAAGCTTCGAGTCCGCATGCCAAGGCCTGCACGCAAAAATGGTCGGTCAATAACGCGACCCGTATGCCCAGTGGCACCAGAGCGCGAGCCAGGAACAGCGCCCCCAGCGGTCCGTCGGTTTCCCCGCACGGCGGCTGCGCATGCGGAATATAGAAACCCGTAACGATACCGACTGCCGCATTGCGCCGGACCGCGAGGCTGTAGCAGGCACCCTGGAAGTCTTGCGGCCAGGCGGTGACGAAATTGTTACTGGGATCCGTACGCAGCCCGCGCTGGCCGACGTCCTCCTGAATGATATCGCGGATAACCTCGATTGCATTCTTTCTCATCACGCCACCTCCTTGAGAAGGTAGGCAAAGCGCCCGCGCCAGCCGCGCGGCAACTCGGCGGTCAGCGTAATCGGCTCGTTGCGGATCGGATGCAGGAACGTCAGCGACCGTGCATGCAAGGCAATCGCTCGTTCGAACGTGTGCACGGAGCCATACTTGGCATCGCCATAAATCGGATGGCCGTGATGGGCAAGCTGCACGCGCAGTTGGTGCGTGCGGCCCGTCTGGGGCCTTACTTCCACGAGACTTAGTCCCCCATGCGTGGCAAGTCTCTGGTAATGCAGGAGCGCCAACCGGCTGCCGGGTGTGCGCGGCTCTTCGATTTCGACGCGTCCTTGCACCTTGTCTCGCTTCAGCCAATCCTCCAGGGAGCCCGCCTGCCTCGGCACGTCGCCCTCGACGACAGCCCAGTAAATCTTCTCGACCGAGCCCTGCCGAAACTGCTCTGCCAGCCGGGCGGCGGCCTTGCTGGTGCGCGCGAAGAGCAGGACCCCCGACACGGGTTTATCGAGCCGGTGCACGACGCCGAGAAAGACATTGCCTGGCTTCTGGTATTTCTCTTTCAGATAAGCCTTCACCAGGCGATCGAGCGTCTCCTCGCGTCCCTGATAGTGTGTGCTGAGCGCCCCCGCCGGCTTGGCCACGGCGAGGCAATGATTGTCCTCATAGAGAATCTCAAAGGGCAGGGGCACAGGCTGTACTTTCTCAGCCCCGGCGGGGCGGCAGTGGATAGCCAGGGGCGTGAGCCCCTGGTGGTGAAGACATCCCTCTGCAGAATAGCCCTGGAAGGGCGGCAGTGCCAGATGGGTCCGATACTGTCGCCCTTCCAGGGCTCAGTCGAAGAAAAGCCGTTCTCCAACCAGGGGCTCACGCCACCTGGCTATCCACTGCCGCCTCTCCGAGGCTAAACCGTGGGACATTAGTTGAAACATTCGCGCGTGATGGATCTGGTTGCTATGCGCCAAACAACTCATGGATCGGCGCGCCGTCGACGAGGGGTATTTGTTGCCCCTGTGGTCCGGCCAGCCTCCTATTCAGGTCAATTCCCAAACCGTGATACACGCTAGCTGCAACCTGGGCCGGCGTGACCGGCCGGTTCTTTGGCTCTGCGCCGATCCGGTCTGATTCGCCGATGACCTGGCCGCCTCGAACACCGGCTCCGGCAAACAGAATCGACCAGCATCCCGGCCAATGGTCGCGGCCGCCGCGGGGATTGAGGTGCGGCGTGCGGCCGAACTCGCCCATGGCGACCACCAGGGTGGTGCTCAGCATGCCGCGTTGGCTCAGATCATCCAGCAGGGCGCTATAGGCACGGTCGAAGATTGGACACAGTAGCTCTCTATAGTCGTCCAGGGTTGTGGCCAGGGCGCCGCCGTCGGCATGGCAATCCCACGTTACCTGGTTAAAGACCGTCTTGAACATATTGACCGTCACCAGGCGCAGGCCTTGCTCAACAAGACGGCGCGCGAGCAAGCACGATTGGCCGAACGTGCTGGAGCCATAGCGCGAGCGGAGACCAGGACTTTCCTTATCAACTGCGAATGCCTTTTTCGCGTGCTGATTGAAGACGGTGCTCAGGACTGCCGCTTCCGTTTGATCGAGCTTCCGGACGTCCGCCGTTTCCTCAAAGGACCGCTGAGCGTCGTCTACGGCTTCGACGAGCGCTGCTGAACTGTCGAGGCGCGCGAGATCGATGCCTGACACCACCATTTCTTGCATCGCACAGAACGGCTCATGCTCCGCTCCCAGGTAACCTGCCGTCTGGCCGTGGCTGACGCTAACGCCGGTATTGCCGACCGGGCTGGGCAGGACGACGAACGGCGGCAGCCCGCCAGTCCGACGACCGCGCAGGTAAGACAGCACGGCGCCATAATGCGGATGCTCCAGGCCGCCGCGCGACAGCCGGCCGGTCTGCATCAATTGATGGCCAGTCTCATGAATCGGGGCTTCCTGATGATGCACGGAACGGACAATCGCGAACTGGTGCGCCTGCTGCGCCATGAGCGGAAAGTGCTCGCAGATCTCCACACCCGGCACATTGGTCTTTATCGGCCGGAATGGGCCGCGAACATTGTCGGGAGCGTTGGGTTTCAAATCCCAGGTATCAAGCTGACTGGGACCGCCAACCAAAAACAGCAGGATGCAATTGATGTCGTTTGCTTTCGCCGCTGCGCCCGCGCGTCCTAGCCGCGCAAGATCCGTCAGCGACAGGCCGACCGCTCCTGCCGCCGCGCTGCCGACCTTGAGAAAGTCGCGCCGCGTGATGCCGTCGCACGAGATGATTGGCCGGGTGCCTTCCAGTCGAAGCATGTCGAACCTCCCGCGAGGACGCCCTGGTGTTCGGTGCTGACTACATCCTAGCGGTTGGCGCGACCGGTGCAATCAGAAATCGGGACCCGGCTAAAGCCCCGGCAGGGGCGGCAGTCGATAGCCAGGCGGCGTAAGCCCCTGGACTGGGAAAGCCTGGTTAATGCAACAGCCCTGGAAGGGCGACAGTGCCACTGCCGCCCTTCCAGGGCTTAAGAAGACAGGGCCTCTCTTTCCAGGGACTCACGTCCCTGGCTATCAACTACCGCCTCTCCGAGGCTTAAAACGGATGTGTAATGCCAAACCAGAATTGCGCCGGGGCCGAGCTGTTCACGGTCTTGGCCACGTCGAAGCGAAACGTCGTGCGTTCGATGAGGGCCAGCCAGGCGACGTCCACGCGCAGGCCCAGGCCGAGCGCGTGCGCAATCGGCGCCACCTCGTGACCGTTCACGTAGGCATTGCCAACGTCATAGAAGGGAGCGGCATAGATGTTGCGCACACTCCCCACGTGATCGCAGAAGTCCCAATCCAGGTGACGGACCACGGGAATCCGCCACTCCAGGCTCGCGACCCACACGGCGCTGCCTTGCCGTTGCTGGAAGTCAAAACCGCGAAAGAGATTGGCGCCCCCCAGCGTGTAGATCTCGGCATTATTCGGCAAAGCGCCGCCGCCATAGATTCTGGCCGCCAGGCGTGTCTGCGAGAGGGGACCAAGCCAGTCCGGCAAACCTTTTACGATCGAAAACTGCGCGTCCAGCCGGTTATAGCCCTCGTTTTCCCCGAAGATCGGCAGGCCGCCCGCGTAGCTCGCATCGAAGCGGAAGCCGCCCGCCGGGTCCCAATAGGGTGTCAAGTAATCGATGTGGTAATGCACGCCGAGCTCGGCCTGATGCTCCAGGTGATCCGCGCCTGGCGTGGGCGTAAAGGGCGGCGGCAGAGCGTGATCCTGCACATCTCCGAAAATCTCCAGGTAATGCATCGGCGACAGGTAAAGGCTGCTGGTGTACTGGAAGATATAGCGGCCGAAGACCGCCACGCGGTCGCCCTGGCGGTCGTTGTCGTCGCCTAGCGTAGTCAGTCGCCGTTCCGCGTCGAAGCCAACCTGTGTGTTCGGCCAGGGGAAATGCATCCACAAGCCATCGACACCGGCCACGATGCTGCGGTCGTCGGTGCGGTAGCCAAGGTAGGGTCCGCCGTTAAACGTTTCCGTGCGGTACAGATCGCCGCGCAGGCCCAACACCACGGAACGCGTATACCAGGGGTCGGTATACGCCTGGCCCACCGCGCCCAACCCGAACGTAAAATTCCAGCAGTCGTAGCGATTGGTCACGCTGGTCTCTTCCAGGGGCGTGTAGATCGGGGACCAGCGCACGCGCAGGCGGGTCTTCCAGTAGTTGTTGGCCGGGTTACGGTCCACCAGGACTTGATCCGGATCGACGGCAATCTGCGTGGGCTTGCAAGGCAGGACTACTTCGACGCGCACGCAGTTATCGCTAAGCGCTTCCACGCGCGCCGGTGGATCGTTCAGCTCCAGCAGCCGGCATTGCGGCTGAATCGGGATGCGCATCTGGTAATTCTCGGTGCCGTCGAAGCTGATGCCGAGGACGGTGGCCTCGTTGTAATCGCCCTTTTGCCGCAGCAGGATGGTTGCTTTGTATGCCTTCTTTGCCCCATGCCCGCCGTGCAGTGCCGCAAGGAAGGATTCGCTCCAGCGCGGCTCAGGGATGCCCTCCTTGACCGGCTCCAGCTTGACCTTGTCCACACACCAATCCACCATGTCGGCGCCATAGACCCAGTGCTTGAAGAAGTCGTCCCACGAGAGGCCGGTGTAGCCTTCCAGCTCGCGTTGAAAATCGGCGACGCGGATGATCTTGAATTGGTAGCGGATGTAGATCATGCGCATGAAGTCGAAGAATGCCGTCTCGCCCATGCGGTCTTCAATGGTGTTGACGATCTTCGAACCGCGGTCGTAGCACATGCTCAGCAGGTTGACGAGATGGCCGTACCTGGGCATTTCTTGCACGGTCGGCCCCGCGTCGCCGCGGCCGATAGTGCCGTACAGCCCGGCATTGCGGTAATCGATGCGGCGGATGTTCGGCAGCCATTCCAGGCAGGGCGGGAAAGTCAACAGCCGGCTCTGTGTGCCTTGCTTCATGTCCATGAGCTTGTGGCTGAAATGGGTGGCAAAGGCCTCGTCCATCCAGGTCTCGCAGTAACCGTTGGTGCCGACGGCGTTGTACCACCACTGGTGGCATAGCTCATGCGAGATCAGGTACTCCATGAAGTTGCCTGCGAAGTGAGGCATGCCGAACAGGCGATGGTCGATCATCACCAGGCCGCCGCACTCGTTGCCGTTCCAGCCGAAGTAAGATTCCGCGATCGTGAACTGGGGATAGGGATAGGGACCGAACCAGCGATTGTAGACCGGCAGCGCCTCACAGACCCAGCGGATCAATTCGTGCGCGTAGTGTTCGTGCTCGGCAACCGCCAGGCAGCGCACCTGAATGCCGCCCACCTCGCCGGTGAACTCGCGATAGCGGGCGCTGCAGGAAAAGGCAAAATCGCGCGTGCACATCGGCGCGAACACGATCTCCTTCCAGCCGTCGCTGAGTTCCTTGACGGCGGCGATGGCCGCGCTGCAGGCAACCTGCTGGTCATGTGGGAGGACGATGCGCGCCGTGTAAATGCCGGCCTCATTGAAATACGGCTGGTGCCACGGAATGAACGGCGTCGGCTGCCAGCCGTGCTCATCGTAGACGGCGAGCACGGGCAGCCATTGCATCAAGAAGGTGATCCCGTCCCATTGGCCCCAGCGCCCCTGCTTTTGCGGCAGGCGAAAGTCAAAGTCCACATCGAGCGTGACGCTCTCATTCTTGCCGATGGGGCGCGGCAGCTTGACCGCCAGGGCCGTGTTATTGGTCTCCTGATACTCAAAATGCAGCGGCGCGTTGCCGAACAAGACCTGGCGAATTTGCAGCGGTGCGCCGAGCCGGTTGTCCTCGAGTGAGTCTCCCGGCGACATGCGCAGGATTTCCAGCATCTTGGCCATGAAGCCGACATCGTCGTTGGGAACCTGGTAGTGCGAGTGGGCGTTGAAGACCACCTCGTCGGCGGGGCGTTCGTGACGATTGATCCAGGTGACGCGCTCGCGGACATGCACGACATGACCGGCGACATCGACCTTCATCTCCAGATCATAGCGCGGCAGCCAGGGCGGAATTTGCGCGACGGCAGCGGTTGCCCCATAATTCAGCAGCAGGCCTCCGAGGAGCAGGGCGATGGCTGTCCGAAGCAGCGGCATGACAAAGCTCCACGCCGGCCTTGGCGGACGGCCGGAAGGGGCGAACAACGCGTGGGCTGAGAGTCGCCCGGATGGCGGAAAGCCCGAAACTCACAAGCAGTCCCGGCGCGCTGGAAACCCTGGTCTAAAGCGGAACGAAATCGTGTCTGCACCGGGGCTGGCTTCATACCCGCGACCACTCGCCAGTGTCCATGCCAACCATTGCTAGTGAACGCTTACTTGACCGAAAATACGCGAGACTGGCTGCTTTCGTGCGGCGGGTAACAGGGCCACATACAGGGCCATATAGGGCCACTGTGGCCCTGTATGGTTAGTGACATAAATATAGTAATTGCATAGGCTTGCGAAATTATTAAAGATAATGGGCCACATGGCCAGCAATTTTAACATGTCTCGAAAATCCTGCCAATTCCCACAAAATCTCTCAACTTAGGGGCTTCGAAGGAGCCGGCCTTTTTTGGCCTTCAAATCTTGAATGAATTCAACATATCCGGCCCCAATAGCGCTAGCGGTTACGCCGGCCGCAAAGGCATTGGCGAGATTGGTGCCGCTGCTGGACCTGGCTGCGGGGGCAGGCAGGGCAAGGGCGTCAAATGAGAGAATATTCGGCCGGGTTTGGAGTTCCTGGCCAAAGACCGCGCCCAGCGACGTATACGGTCGCGCCTTACCGGAGAAGTCTGCCGCGCCGACGCTGATAATCTCCTGCGCATCGGCGGGCATGCCGGGGTTGCCCACCTCGGTGGCGTAGTCTGAAAAGACAGCGCGGCCGCTGGCGCGGGCAGCTTCGTCCAGCACATTGACAAAGACGCGCGGCCGCAATTCCCAGGCAACGTTCGTTCCGGGCAAGGATGGCAGCCCGGCGGGCTGAATGCTGGCCGGTACCTTGCCTTCGATCCGCAATGCGAACCGCCCGGGGGCATCTACCGCCAGTTCGACTGTCTGCTCATACATCGCGGTTTCGGGCACGTTGCTGATACGCTGCGGTAAGTCCACGGAGCGGGCCACGACGTCTAGCTCGTCGGTGGCTACTTTGCTGCCCGACGGATCGCGCTGGCGCAGAACGAGCAGGCGCAGGTTGGCCAGCGGCATCAGATAGGCATCCCGGCCTTGCTGCCAGTAGCTGGGATCGTGGGGCTCGCGCCACTGGACCGAAATGCGCAATCTCGTTTTCGGCAGATCTGGAACGGCCGTGCCGGAGAGCGGCTGCCAGCCAAGGAAGTTAAGCTCCGGCGTCCAGCGGCCCGGCCTTGGCGGAGTGCCGGGCGGCGCGAACGCCATGACGCCACTGCCGTCGCTATCGCGGAACAGACCCGACCACACCTGGCCGTTCGTATTGCCGACACTCTGAAGCCACACGGACGAGCCAGGAGCGGCGGCATCGAAGAACCGGCTCAGCGGGCTGGTGTCGTCTACGGGATAACCCTCATTCCAAAGCAGTCCGCAGGCCACGACCTGGACGCCCTGCAGGCCGCGCAGGGCGCGCGTTAGATCCAGGAAGCGCCGATCGCGCTGGTGCAGGGCCTCTTCCTCCTTGTCCAGGGCGGCTTCCCGGGCGCGAAAGGCTTCGCGTTTCTTGGCCGCGGCCTCATCGGCGCCGAACTCGTCGAGAATCGCTTTGCGCTCTTCGGTAAGCTGGTCGCGCCGGCGCTGCAGGCGAATCGAGTCTTCGCTTTGTTCTGCGCTGCGCGCATCGAGACTTACCGAATAAACCGGCTCGCCCCGGATGTAATGAGCCGCTTCCGCAAGCTGGAAGGGCGCGTCGGCATCGACGCGAAGCAAGGTGAACTCCGCCTCCGGCGCCGCCAGGGCCGCCGCCAGCGCGCACTGCGTGCCATGCCCGACCGCGGCGACATCGCTCGACACGGCCCGCGCCTGGATGTCGGGATCGCATTCGGCCGCCAGATCCAGGTAAGCCGTCTTGGCCGGCAATTGCTTGCCGAGGAATTGCCGATAGCCGCGAAAATCGTCATCAATAATGGCAATCCGGATTCCCCGGCCGCGGTGGCCGGCCGCGTGAAGACGATCCACGCCGCTGGCCTTCAGCGCTTCATCGGCAGTGGCAGAAGTCGTGACAGGTGCAGGCTGCGGCGAACCGAGGCGCGGCAGGCGAACGCCGCTCACGCCGGTGAGCATGGCAAAACTCGCTGCCTGGCTTGGCGCCGCCCTGACCGTCACGACCTGGCCAAGGCGGCCCTCGAGTCGGCAACCGGGGGCCGCCAGCAACAGGTCGCGCCGCCAGGATAAATCCGTTGCCGCGGGCGTGGAAATCAAGATGACTTCCAGGCGCGCCGGCTCCTGATTCTTGCTTTGCACGCGCAATTCCGGAGCAATTTTGAGCAAATACTCCTGGCCAGGGGCAACCGCAGCAGGAGGCGGCAGCGCCTTCGTTGCCGGCATTCCGGCCGGCTCCGCCAGTACCTCGATAACCTCCACAGGCCAGGCGCCGCGCAAAGGCGAAGGCAGCTCGGCAACCGGCACGCGCGGGGCCAGCCATCCCGAGCCATGCCAGCGCAGGTCTTCGAGGAGCTGAGGCGCCGCGCTCGCGGGAATTGTGCCGAGGATGCGCGTGTGGCCGCGGTTGTCGTAACCAACGGCTTCGCGAAAGCCTATATCCGTCAGGATGCCGACAACCTGCTCACTTAACAGCCGCTGCCGCTCACGTGGCAATCCGCCTGTCAATGCCATCTGGACCTTGACCGGCTTGTCCCCCATCATGGTTAACTCAGTGTCCGCGGGGACGAGCAGGATCGCCCGCACATGCCGCTCGCGCAGCAGTTCCCGGGCATGGTCAGCCGTAATGGTCCCGGTCATGCGCGTCTGCTCGGGGTCCTCAGCTTCGTTTTCCGGTCCCGCGTCCTTCTTGAAGCCCAGCCCGCCTAGGTAGCGCAGCATTTCGCGAAAACGGGCCACGCGCATGGCCCCGCCGGAGCGAATTTGGTAACGAATCTCAACCTTGTAGTCGCGGGGCGGCGGCGGCGCAATCACCTGGCCGGTGGAGGACGCCGGTATTGCAATCGTAGTCAGAAGAACAATGAAAAACGCCCGTGCGGGACCTCGAATCGATGTCGCTAACATGGTGCTAAGCCTCGGGAAGGGCAATCGCCTATTGTCTCGCGCAGCAAACTCCTTGCCAAGCTCGGGACAGCATAAGTATGCCACGTCGCACCTCAGAAATCCGCCTTGCACCACGAGCTTGTTCCGGCGAAAGTCAGGACCTCTGGCGAACGGGCAACGATTGTAGGCGATGCGCCGGCTTGAGCGGCAGTAACCGCCGCGTGGACTTTGACTGGAGTAGCTATGGATCGTGCAAATCACGTCGCCGTGGTGACGGGAGCTTCAAGCGGCATCGGCTGGTCCCTGGCCAAGCGGCTGGCGTCGGCGGGCTACAAGGTCGGCCTGCTGGCGCGTCGCCAGGAAAAGCTTGTCGCGCTGGCGGACGAAATCCGTCAGGCCGGCGGTACGGCAGCCATCGCTGCCGCTGATGTCGGCGATCGCGGCCAGGTCCTCGCGGCGGTACAGTCCCTGCGTCAGGAACTCGGGCCGGTCGATCTGGTGATCGCCAACGCAGGAGTCGGCATGCCCACGCTACTCAATCCGCTGAACATTAGCGACATTGAACGAATGATGCAGGTCAACGTGCTCGGCGTCGTCTATTCCATCGAAAGCGTGCTGCCGGAGATGTTGCAACGGGGAAGCGGCCATCTGGCTGCCGTGTCCAGCCTGGCCGCCTACAAAGGTTTGCCCGGCGAGTCGGCGTACTGCGCCAGCAAGGCGGCGGTCAGTGTGTACCTCGAAGGCTTGCGGATTCAGCTTCGCGGCAAAGGGATCGCGGTCACCACGATCTGTCCGGGGTTCGTGCGTACGCCAATGACGGCCGCCAATGAGTTTCACATGCCGGGACTCCTGGAAGCGGACGAGGCGGCGCGACGGATCGTGCGCGCCATCCGGCGGCGCCGCAAGGTATACAACTTCCCGATCGGCTTGAGCCTGCTGATGAAGGTCACGCGCTGGCTCCCCGACTGGATCATCGCCCGCAGCATGCACCGCTACAACGAAAACCCACCATTTCCCGCGGCCCAGTAAAGGCGTGCCCTGGGCGCCGCCATGTGTTAAAGTAAGCCGAAACGGATATTCCCTGGAACACCGGGCAAACCATGGCGCTTCCTCTCGCGGGCATAACGGTGGCCTTGGCCGAAGGCCGCCAACTGGAAGAACTGGCCGAGATGCTTGAAAGGGAAGGCGCCCTGGCCCTCCGTTGCCCGATGGTCAATATCCTGGATGCGCCGGATACCGCTCCCGTGCTTGCCTGGCTGCGCGAGCTTGTTACGGACCGCTTCGCGTATGTCATCCTGATGACGGGAGAAGCTCTGCGCCGCTTGCTCGGTTTTGCCGAACGCGCGGGCCTTCGCGATGATGTCATCGCCGCTTTGCGGATCACGCGCACGCTGACCCGCGGCCCCAAACCGGTGCGTGCTCTGAAGGAAATCGGCCTGGCCCCATTCAAGATCGCCGAGGCGCCGACCACAGACGGCGTCATCGCCTCCCTGCGCCAGGAACCGCTGCGCGGGCAGACGGTTGGCTTGACCCTGTACGCGGAGCCTAACTTACCGCTGGTGCATTTCCTGGAAGAGCAGGGCGCCACCGTACGCACGGTCATGCCCTACATCTATGCCCCCGCCGCGGATGCTCAGCGCGTCGGGCAATTGATCGAACAGATGGCTGACGGCAAGGTCGACGTAATCGTCTTCACGAGCTCGCCCCAGGTAGACCGGCTGTACGAGGTCGCCAAGGCACAGAACGCATTGCCGGCTCTGCAACAAGGGCTGGCTCGTACCCGCGTGGCTGCAGTCGGCCCAGTGGTCGCGGAGAACTTGCGCGCTCAGGGGGTCCGCGTGGACATTTGCCCGGAACACGGCTTTGTCATGCGAAACCTGGTGCGGCAGATCAAGCGCGTATTAAGCCCTTCGGGTTAGTATCACTTCACCTTGCCGTCCGGCAGTGATCCCAGATTCTCATAGAGGTGAGCCAGTGACGCCATGAGCTTGCGGAAATCACCCTCGTGCAGGCTCTCATTTGGCGCGTGGGCATTACTCTTCGGGTCTTCAATTCCCATGAGCAAGGCGGGAGCGCCGCCGAAAAGCTCCGCGAGCGGACCGACGAACCCAATGCTGCCGCCGCAACCGATGGCGGCCGGTTCCTTCTTGAAACCGGCGCGCATCGCCTTGGTTGCCGCATCGAAGGCCGGTCCATTCGGGTCGGTCATCCACCAGTTGACCGCGCCGACCGGCTTGACGGTGACCTTGACGCCCCAGGGAGGATCCTTGGTCAGGAAGCCGCGAATTTGCTCGTAGACCTCATCGGGATCCTGATCGGGCACAATGCGGCAACTGACAAAAGCCGAGGCTTTCGGCAACACCTGGTTCGAGGCGCCCTTGATGGAGCTGGCCTCTTGCGCGATCACGGTAATGGCGGGTTTTCTCCAGGTTTGTTCATACACGCCGGCCGCCTTTTCTGTTGCCAGGCTCACGCCCGGGAGGATGCCGATGTCGCGGCGCAGTTTCGCTTCGTTGAACGGCAACGACTTCAAGGCACGCCGTTCCTTGGCGGTCAAGGGCCGCACCCTGTCATAGAAATGCGGAATCGGCAGCTTGTCGCGCTTCCAGTAGAGCCGGCTCAGGATCACATTCAGCGCCAGCGCCGCATCGGCCAGCGCGCCCCCGGCCATGCCGCTGTGCACCGGTGTCTTGGCGCTTTGCACCTCCACGATCACACCCACGATGCCGCGCAGCGCATAGGTGATGCTCGGTAGGCCGACCTCGATATTCTCCGTGTCGCACACCACGATGACGTCCGAGTAAATGCGTTGCTGGTGTTCCTGAAAAAATTTTGCCAGATTCCCCGAGCCGACCTCTTCCTCGCCTTCGACCAGCATCTTGATATTCACGGGCAAACTGCCGCGCGTCTTCAAGAAAGCGGCGATGGAGCCGAGTTGTGCCGTAATGGCGCCCTTGTCGTCCGCGGCGCCGCGGCCGTAGAGCCGTCCGCTGCGCGGCGTCAGCGTCCAGGGAGGCGACTGCCAGTCCTCGACGAAGTTGATCGGCTGCACGTCATGGTGCGCGTACAGGAAAACCGTCGGTTTGCCTGGCGCGCCGAGCCATTCGCCGTAGGCATAAGGATTGGAGTCGCCGCAGCGCAGCACCTCGACATTTTGCAGCCCGATCTGACGCATCTGCTCGCACGTCAGCGCCGCCGTTTGCTCGATTTCCTTTTGATGTTCGCCATCGGTGCTGATGCTCGGGATGGCCACCTGATCGGCCAGGCTGCGCACCAGGTCGGCATGATTCTGTGACAACCAGTCCAGCACCTGCTTCATCGCTGCACTCCTTGCGGGAAATGAATAAGGAATGCAGAGAGTGTATTGGACGGGGGCGCAACGGGCAATTTGCCTGCCTGCCTAGTACAGCCACCCCCTTGAGAAGGGCCTGAATTCGTTTAACCCTGAGCCAACGGCGAAGGGTGCGGGATGCGCAAGCCACCCGTCGCCGCTGGCTCCCGGTTAAACGAACCTCCTACTTTGCGGTGCGCTGCTAGGAGGCGCAACGGGAGCCTCCGGAATTGGAGGTGCTGGCGGAACCTGATCTCCCTGCCCAGCCTCCGCTATCGGGCCGGGGGCTGCGGGCTCGGTGGCAGCCGCGGCGATAAGTCGAACTCCGCCGCCTTTGCCCTTTCCTAATGCAAGGCGCCCGGCATCGACCAGTCGGTCGCGGATCGGCCAGTATTCTATCATCCGGCCAACCGAGTTCGCGTTTGAGCGTGATATTGCCCGCTTTTCCGCCTGCCGCGCGCCCAGGACCATGCCGCGGGGCGCGAAGGGCGCGTTCGCGTCAGTCTGGAACACCACGGAACCGCATAGCCGTTGCGGCGCGTCGGGGGCTACGCGGGCGAACCGGCACCTGGGATTGGAATTTCGCGCTCTTCACAGACTAGATAGGCCACCCGCTTGTGATCGATGAAGTTTACCTCGTCGGCGGACGAAGCCTGCCATTCCGGGGACTGCCGCGCCGCCAGCAAGGAAGCCACGTCATCAAACCAAAGTTCAGCCACGCCATCAAAATCAGGCGCCCGTGCATCGCCTGGGATATGCACAGCCCGGCTCTGAACGAGCCGGCGCAGGCCGGGAATGCGTGCCCCTTTAGGCCCGTGCACATCCTGCCAGTAGCAAGCAAATGCTTCTGGCGTGAGATCGGCTCTGCGAGCAATGCAGTAGACGAGCTTGAGCATGGTGCAGTGTTTAGCGAGGGCGACGGGACTCGAACCCGCAACCACCGGATCGACAGTCCGGTACTCTAACCAATTGAGCTACGCCCCCGGACGCTGCCTTCGCCGCAGCGGTGTGAACGAGTATATTATAAGAGAGTTTTTCCACCAGCAAGAGGTTCTTGACATGCCTTATCCCAAGATGCTTCGGGTTCGTCAGCAGTTCGAGCGGCCGCGGCTGGAGAATGTGCCCGGCGGCGTGCGTGCGGCGCTGGAGCCGCTGGAACTGGCCCGGAAAATCAAGCCGGGACACAGCGTTGCCCTCACGGCCGGCAGCCGGGGCATTGCCAATATTCCCATCATTCTCAAGACGGTCGCCGGCTTCCTCAAGGAACTGGGGGCGCGGCCGTTCCTCGTGCCCACCATGGGCAGCCACGGCGGCGGCACCGCGGAAGGTCAGCGGCAGGTGCTGGAAAGCTACGGCATTACCGAGGAGTTCGTGGGCGCGCCCATCAAGGCGTCCATGGAGGTGGCTTCGCTTGGCGCTACCTCGGAGGGCTTCCCGGTCGTGCTGGACCGTCATGCATCGGAAGCCGATCACATCGGCGTTGTCGCGCGCGTCAAGCCACACACCGGCTATCATGGCCCGGTCGAGAGCGGGCTCCTCAAGATGATCATGATTGGGCTGGGCAAGCACGCCGGGGCGCTCGCCTATCACCGCATTCTGCTGGAGCAGCCCTATGACCAGGTGGTGCGCTCTGTGAGCCGCGCCGTTCGGGACCGGTCACCGATCGCCTTCGGCCTGGGGATTGTCGAGAACGGCTATGACGAGACGGCGCTCATCGAAGGGGTGGCGCCCGATGCGTTTGAACCGCGCGAGGAATATCTCCTTACCAGGGCCAAGGAGTGGCTCGGCCGGCTTCCCTATCGCGAGGCCGATCTGCTTATCGTGGACGAAATCGGCAAGGACATCAGCGGCTCCGGCATGGATACCAACGTGGTCGGCCGCAAGCGCGCCTTCCGCATGGCGCCGGCTCCTGGCGGGCAACCGCTCATGCGCCTGATCTATGTGCGCGGACTGTCCGAGCACACGCACGGCAACGCGGCCGGCATCGGCAACGCCGACTTTACCAGCACGCGCCTGGTCCGCTCCATGAACTACCGCGCCACGGTGATCAACTGCCTGACGGCCGGCTATCCCGAAGGCGCGAACTTGCCCGTGCATTTCGAAACCGATCGCGAAGTGCTCGATGCCGCCCTCGCCATCGTCGGCACGCGCGCTCCGGAGAACGCCCGCATCTTGCACATCCGCGACACCCTGCATCTGGAAGAAGTGGAGATCTCCGAACCCTGTCTCGAAATGGCCGAGCGCCGGACCAAGTTTGAACCCGTCAGCCCTGCTGTCCCGCTCGCCTTTGACGGCAAGGGCAATCTGCATTCCATTACCTAAAGGGTCAGTAGCCAGTAGTCAGTAGCCAGTAGCTCGCTACTGGCTACTTCGACTGTATGGCTTATTCCTGTTGATTAACCCTTTTTGGCGGCAGCAGGTTACGTTTCTTCCAGTGATAGAAACGCGCCTGCTCAAGGCGCTGGAGGCGGCGGGTCATGGTGCGGCGAAGACGAGCTGAGCGGTCGCATCCCAGAGCCTTATGCAAGAGCCAGGCAATGGCCCAACGAATCTGCGGAACCG